>Ga0209491_10001482_pt1 | contig 45768 bp, 39 predicted proteins | sample BON02_FD_187213 | JGI IMG/M metagenome (GOLD analysis project Ga0209491, IMG submission 187213) | Freshwater microbial communities from Lake Bonney liftoff mats and glacier meltwater in Antarctica - BON-02 (SPAdes) (version 2) | ecosystem: Environmental > Aquatic > Freshwater > Ice > Glacier...
CCTCTTCTTCCATGGCCAATAGAAATTTCTCTTTGCGCTTCAATTTTTCCCAGCCCAATTCACTTAATTTCAAAATTGGCATTTTCGGGTCCTCTTGAATAAGGTACCCTTCAGTTATAAGCTGAAAGCCCAGTCTTTTCCAAAAGTCATCGCTTCTATCCTTCCCTATGCCATATACTGATAATCCTTTTTGGCTTTCTGTTACTTTTGCCGCGTGGGATCCTCTCAAAATTAAAATAACATGCCCCAAGCCGAATTGTTGCCCCAAACGAACTACTGCTGAAAGTAGCATTTGAGAAAAAACAGTCATGTCTGATTTATTGTTTTTCTGAAAGCAAACATCACAATTACCACAGTCTTCTGGATACTTCTCTCCAAAATAGTTAAGCAAATACCGCCGTCTGCAGGATTTAGTTTGACAAAACTGAATCATTGTGTTCATCTTTGCCTTCATGTTCCTTACATAATCCTCATTTTCAGCACTTTCTATCATCCTTCTTAGGGTAATACTGTCCCCCAGACTATAAAACAACAAAGCCTCTCCGGGCAATCCATCCCTTCCTGCGCGTCCTGTCTCCTGATAATAACTCTCAATATTTTGAGGCATATTGGTATGGACCACAAAGCGGACATTGGACTTGTCTATCCCCATACCAAAAGCAATCGTAGCAACCATTATTTTAACCTCATCCTTTATAAACTTCTCCTGATTTTCCTGCCTGGTATCTTTACTTAACCCTGCATGATAAGGCAGCGCTGAAAATCCATTGGCATTTAATTTGGAGGCTGTAGCTTCTACAGATTTTCTGGATAGGCAATAAACTATTCCTGAATCTTTGGATCTTAGGTGAAGGAAATCAACTAATTTAGCAAACGCATCAGACCTTAAGGTAACCCTATAAGTAATATTGGGTCTATCAAAGGAAGAAATAAACCATTCGGGGTTTTTCAAGCCAAGTCTTGCAGCTATATCCTGTCGGGTTTGATTGTCTGCGGTGGCTGTTAATGCCAAAAAGGGTGTTTCTGGAAAAGCTTTTCTTAATGCCCCTAACTTTAAATATTCAGGCCTAAAGTCATGTCCCCATTGGGAGACACAATGCGCTTCATCTACAGCCACCAAGGAAAGATTCATTTCTTTAAGGGCATTTACCAATGGATACCCACCAGAAAATAGGCGTTCAGGGGCTACATACAACAATTTTATTTTTCCATTCATGGCCTGATCAGAAACGTGCCTTTGCTCGCTGATATCCATAGTAGAATTTAAAAAAGCTGCTGGAATGCCAATTTCATTCATCGCATCCACCTGATCTTTCATCAATGCAATTAAGGGTGAAATAACAAGGGTAAGCCCCGGTAAAACCATTGCAGGAACCTGATAACAAACTGATTTCCCGGCTCCAGTGGGCATCAAAGCAATACAATCTTTCTTTTTAAGTACCTGACGAATAATCGATTCCTGCTGACCTCTAAAAGAATCGTAGCCATAAAACTTTTTTAATACATCTATTGGTTGCATGCGAGGAAAATTAGCGCTAAAAGTAAAGAGAATCCTAAATTTAATACAATTAGATGTCCTTTTCAACTCCCGATCAAAGCATTACACGTGACCATCAAGTCCAATTCATTTCAAATGCAATACGGCAACCCCTTAACCAAGCTAAAATAGACGCTAAGGATTAGCTTCTTAGCCACTAAACGGTTCCAAATATTTTTTCTACTTGGATCTATATTTAACCTATTAATTTAAGCCCTAAATATTCAATAGCACCTGGGATTTGAACGATAAAAAAAGGAGCCTTCCGACATGGAAAGCTCCTTTCATTTTAAAAAAATCTTAATAAATACAATCCTCCAAAAAATGGGTGATAAACTAAATTTTCATTATTTTGATTCTATAAGCTTCTCCCTCATAAAAAACTTCCAAAACACCTACTCCTCTAGTGGTATTGCTTACCACTGACTTCAACCACTGGTCAAGCTCAATTCCAACTTCACCTTCAAAGGTGGCGGCTGTTGAAGCCTGCAGAAACCTTACTTTAACAGGCCCTGATATACTTCCAGATGCCAATTTAATATTCAAGGATGACCCATCAGTTGGGTTTGGATAAGCAGTCCATTGAATTGGATCCTTACTAGAAACTTCACGAGAGGCCTTGATAGAAACTACATCACTTACCATTTGGTTTCCATCAAAATCTACTTGTCTGATCCTGTAATAAACCCACCCTACTAGTTCCTTCAATTGCGCATCTTCGAAAGTATATTTGCTTACAGCATTTGTCCAACCGGAAGCATTTATTTTAGAAATTTTTATAAAGTTGCCAATACCTCCGACGGAGCGCTCCACTTCAAAATGGCTGTTTCCGTCTTCAGAAGCTGTTTCCCAAACCAACTGAGAAATATTGTTATTGGTAACGATTACATCAAAAGACTTCCAAACCACTGGTAGAGTAAAACATCCAAGACCATAGAAAGCATTATTACCACTTAAGCTTACAAAGCGGGTGTTTTCCTTAGTAGAATTGGGGTAATCGCAGATGTACATCGCTCCATCATTTTTCACTTTAACCTTGGCTCCTCCACTGGCGATAAGTGTTCCACCTACCATTATCTCACTATTGTTTTTTAGTTCTATAGTACCGTTTGACATGGTGACATTATTATGAATGGTTCCTTTGGTATTATTTTTCAATTGGATTTTTGCCCCTCCACTAGTATCAAAATTAGCTTCAAATGAAAATATAGCATTGTCATCAAGTGTCATTGATCCTCCACGTCCCATGTCCACATCTCCAAGGAAGCGACCATTGGCGTTATCTTTCATATTGATTGATCCACTGTTCCCTGTAGAGGAAGTTCCACCTACTAGAATTGTACAGCTATTAAACATATTTAAAGAGCCATTCCCGATTAACATATCACCTGAAACCGAAACCATTCCAGAAGTGGTGGCTGATCCAATATTAATATTTCCGCCTGAGGAATAGTTTAGTTCAACCGTCTGGAAGTCTCCGTATACATTTAAGGTGCTTCTACTTGCCATATTGGTTTCATCATTGACAACCAACATCCCATCTTCTTCTACAGTAATGACAGGGCTATTGTTTCCTAATTCCAAATTTTGAATGGTCATTTTCGCACTTTTAGGAACTACGATATTAACAGATCTGTCGATATCAAATCTTCCATTTACAATCAACTCCGCCCCCTCAGCCAAGGTAATGCTAGGAACTGAACCTCCCCCATTAATGGTAAGATTGTCTTCAAAGATTAATTTTCCATTTGGTCCAATTTCCAAGCTAGTGAAAACACCGCTACCAAATCCTGACGCGTTTCCATTGTAAGTTACCTCATGATTGATGGTCACAGTGATCGGGCAACCCCAATCCTTAGATACTGGTGGCTGTCCATCACTTATGTTATACCATTGTGAACAGCTAGTAGTACTCTCCCAGGTGTTATCCATTGCCCATTCCCCATTTTTTTTACTCGTAAAATCTTGAGAATAGGCAGTTTCAGTGACAAACCCGAAGGCGGTCATGAAAATTAGGATTAAAGAACTGTTAAAAGGCGGAGTAGTATTAAAAAGGACTTTCATAGCTGTTTGTTTTAATTAACAGTATAAAAGTACTTGTTAAACCTGCGGCATGGGGGATTTTTCGATTAATGCAGGTTTTCCGAGGTTAAACAAGTGAAAAACGATGGTGAATTATTTAGGAAAACAAAAATAAGAATTCAAAATGACTTTTTAATGGTTCAAAAAGCAAAAAACCCGTATGAAACGGGTTTTTTGCTTATCCTATTTGTTCTTTTTATTTCATGAGAACTTGGCAATTAACCAAATCCTAACTATTCATACTTATCAAAAACTCAGCATTGTCTTTCGTACCTTTCATTCGTTGAAGTAGGAATTCCATTGCTTCTTGAGAGGTCATATCTGACATGATTTTTCGAAGGATCCACACCCGTTGCATTTCCTCTTTGTCCATCAAAAGATCTTCTCTTCTTGTGCCTGATCCTGGAACATCTATGGCTGGATAAATTCTTCTGTTAGAAAGCTTTCTATCAAGAGAGAGTTCCATATTACCAGTACCCTTAAATTCTTCAAATATCACCTCATCCATTTTAGAACCTGTTTCTACAAGTGCTGTGGCAATGATGGTTAGTGATCCACCATTTTCAACATTCCTTGCTGCTCCGAAGAATCGCTTTGGTTTGTGCAGGGCGTTGGCATCTACTCCACCAGACAAGATTTTTCCTGAAGAAGGAACTACAGTATTGTGCGCTCTGGCAAGTCGGGTAATTGAGTCAAGTAATATGACTACATCGTGTCCGCATTCTACCATTCTCTTGGCTTTCTCTAAAACAAGGGCGGCCACTTTAACATGTCTTTCAGCTTGTTCATCAAAAGTAGAGGAGATTACCTCTGCTTTTACAGAACGCGCCATGTCTGTCACCTCTTCCGGTCTTTCGTCAATCAAGAGGATCATCAAGTGGACTTCTGGGTGATTTTCAGCAATTGCATTTGCAATTCTTTGTAAAAGCACCGTTTTACCTGTCTTGGGCTGCGCCACGATCATCCCTCTTTGCCCTTTTCCAATAGGGGCAAAAAGATCAACTATACGCGTGGACAAGTTGTCCTTAGTGGTGGTCAGTCTCAAACGCTCCTCTGGAAACAATGGCGTGAGGTATTCAAATGGAATTCTATCTCTTATTTCATCTGTAGTCTTTCCATTGACTGTCCCTACTTTCAGTAAAGCAAAATATTTTTCACCTTCTTTAGGAGGCCTGATCTGCCCTTGTATACTGTCACCTGTTTTCAGTCCAAAAAGTTTTATCTGTGAAGGTGATACATAAATATCATCGGGAGAAGCGAGATAATTATAATCTAATGAGCGTAAAAAGCCATACCCATCGGACATGATCTCAAGTACCCCTGAGTTTTCAATAATCCCATCAAAATCTTTGATTGTTACGGATGGTTTTCTTTTAGGTGAATAGGGTTTCTCTTGAGCAGGTTGATCTTCGATCACCTCTTTTGCAGGCTTTCTCTTTTCAAATTTCGGCTCAGCACTTGAGGAAGTTGCTGTCTCCTGATTTGTCTTAGATTCTTCTACATCTACAACAGCCCTTCTCCTCGGTCTAAAACTTTTTCCTTTACCATCCTCTTCTTTGGAAGGATCGTTAGGTTTTTTATTGACTGACTTCTCCCTAGATAGTTTATCAACACCCTCTGCTTTTTTTACTTCAGGCTTGGCAGGTCTTTCTTCTGATTTGGATGGCCTTTCGTCCTGTTTGGACGGTCTTTCTTCGGACTTGGAAGGTCTTTCTTTAGGTTTGATAACTTTCGAAGGTCTTATGTCTTTTTCCCGTTCTTCATTATTTTCATTCTGAATCTTGGTGACATTTTGCCTTTTAAATTTTGGCTTCTCTTCACTTACCGCTTCGCTATCTTTTATAACGGTAACTGTTGTTTGTGTATCTTGATCCACCTCCTCTTCCACTTTTGAAGGTTTTTTTATTGGTAGAGATTTCTCTGGGGTGATAGCTTGTTGGTCCAAAATGGCATAAACCAAATCTTCCTTCTTCAAAGATTTAAAATTTTTTACCCCCAACTCTTCGGCTATCTCTTTTAATTCAGACAGTAGCCTGATTCTTAATTCTTCTATGTTATACATAAAAAACGCGTGAATGTAATTCTAGACTGTGTAAATGATGAAATGGTATGTATCTTGATAAGTATAAAAAGGTATACAGACAATTCTGAAACTGCCAGGGTGGCAATCTTCTGCTTTTCGATGCTACAATATTACATCAAACACCAGTAATACGCAAATTTTTATGAAATAGTTATTAAATTAGTGAAAATCAAGCATCTCTGCATTAAGAAATGATTTACTGGTTTACTGTTTTACTAATCCTTATTTTTATTGCTCCAATCATTTGAATTGCTATGTCCACAACCAAACTTCATCCCATACAGTTTTTAGCTTATTCACTTGTTTCCATTTCTCTATTTCTATGGTTGATGAATATCGGGGCATTTATATTAGTCCCTTTGGTTTGGGGGGCATTTCTTGCCTTTGCCTTGTACCCTATTAGCAAGTGGCTAGAGTCCAAGTATTTCCCCAGATCATTTGCTATTGCTGCCAGTATTCTGTTTGTGACAGTTATAGGGGCTGCAATAATTTATATTCTCATCAATCAAATGGTACTATTGCTTGCCGATATCCCTGAAATGAATACCCTGTTGCATGAAAAAACCAATAGATATTGGTCAGAATTAGAAACCACTTTTGGGATAAATAATTACCTGGTTAAGGAAGAGTGGCAATCTATCAAATGGTTTGCTGACGGAAACCTGAATGAAACCCTTTTCAATACAGGCAAATCCATTACCTTAATAGGTATAATTCCCTTGTATATATTTTTACTATTGTACTATAGAAATTTTTTTGTGGCTTTCTTATTAAAGGTATCTACTAAAAGAAATGAGGCAATTTTAAAATGGGTGGGAGATGCTGGCCGGGTGATACACGCCTATCTGATAGGAATGGTAAAAGTCACCTTATTCGTTGCCCTATTGTCGGGCTTGTATTTTTATTTTTTTGGCATTAAGTATTACCTACTTTTTGCGCTATTTATAGCCATACTAAACCTTATACCCTATATAGGTGTGGCCATTAGCTCAATTTTAGTTGTTTCTTATGTTTTTCTCACCTCTGACACAATTCTGGCACCAGTGCTCACATTGGCCGTACTCTGGGGAATTCAGCTTTTAGAAAACAATTTGATCACTCCCTTGGTAGTTGGAGCGAAAGTTAAAGTGAATGTATTGGTAGTCCTGCTAGCAGTTCTAATCGGAGGCGCCGTTTGGGGAATATCCGGCATGGTTTTGTTCATTCCTTTGGTCGGAATATTGAAAATTACTTTCGACAGGATACCATCCCTTCAACCTTATGGCTATTTAATGGGAGATGATTTCCCGAAAGTAGAAGAAGACCAATCCTTCCTTAAGTTCTTTAAAAATAAATGGCCTAAAAAATAATTAGGCTGGAGAAAACGAATTAAATCTTTGTAACCAAAGCGCTTGCCAATAAATTTTAAAGCCACCCTTGTATCTACCTGTTGGTCAAAAATTACTGGTTTATATACCAAAAGGAAAAAACTTTCCCAAAGTCACCCTATTGCCTACCCCACTTCGCTCAATGGAGCTTCAAACCAACCTCTTCCAGCCGTTTGAATAATGTGTTATTCCCTAACCTAGGTTCGACCCAATTTCATAACAAAATCGTTATTCCGAGGCTTAGAGAGGGCTTTGAGTGAAGAAAGCCGTGGGAATCCCCAGCAATGAGGGACTGCCTCACCCTTTCCCACCTCAGCAACCCCCAAGAAGGGTTCGCAGTGACGATTTAGTCGGTTTTTTAAGACGATCTTATCTGGAACTCAGGTGCGTACAATTTTTTATTAGTCTATCAATACGCCTCTTATTTTCTTGCTGTAATAATGCTGGATATAAATTCATTAATATATTCACAATCATAATGATCAAAGAAAAAAGGTAGTTGCCATTCACAAATTTCACCAGAGCGAAAACAGTTACAAAAGCAAAACCGATTAAATGACTCATTTCGGAAAATGTCATTTCTTTCCTTAACCTATTTAATTCAGCTATTCCAATTTTAGCTTTCAGTTTAAGTTTTTGATTAAAATATTTGAAGGGCGTATTTTTCACAATCCATTTAAAAAACCTAAGCCCAATTTTTTTATTAAGCCTTTTACTTTCAATAAGGTTTAGACTTGAAAATTTTTTATAGTAGGCTGTTTTCTTCAAAACACCATCAAAAACCATTCCGACTATACATGATATAATAGATATTGAAATACTGAAGGTTAAATATTTAATAATCATCGTTTTTAAATTGAAGCATATCGTATGAAAGTGTCCCCTATTCACCCCTTTAAAAGTAGTAATAATTAGTAAACTATCAGCGCCCCCTTCACCAAACCAAATCCTTTTAAATATAGGATAGGCTATAAAGTTTTCCCTTTTCCGACTTATCGAACCTACAATGGGTTCACGCTGGCACATGATGCATTTGTAATTTGAGGATACCGAACTTCAGCGAAACCCTCACGAGTGTAACTGTCAGTAGCTTTTCTAAATGAAACTCAAATTATTTTGGTGGAAATTATACTTACTGGATGAAAACAGCTCCGTGGCACACCAATGTAAAGGTATCGAACCTTAATCAAGGTCTTGAAGTCAACCATCCTTGATGGGTTATAAGCTGATAACTAATGTTAGGTACTTTTGATAATTTTTTTGGTTGAATATGGACTTAACCTGTTGATAATTTAAATTATCTACCTTTAAGTTTAGAATTTAGCCGATCCCTAAAGAGGGTTCAAATAGAATTATTTTGTTTTGAAATCAAGCTATCTTTCATTAAAAAAAACAATCCTTTAATCCTAGGCCTTATCATGCCAGGCCAACTAATAACCATTGATGCAAAAAATCTCCTACGTTTCAAATAACTTTTTGGGAAACGATAATGGCTCCGTTGACGAGATGAAATTGGACTCATTTTTTAAGGTTTTAAAAGTTAAAAATAGTAGTCAGATGATTTGCTCCAACCTACCCCTGTTACTAACCTATTAATGAAGAAGATGTTATCCTAATTTTCGGGTTCATTTCAAATGACGGTTTATCTGCCGGCAACTCTACTAAACGAAATCTGCCCATTCCTCGCCAATCAATAGCTGAATAATTATTTCTAATTTCTTCAGATACGTTTTTTGAGGCCTCCCCAATAATTTCAATGCTTCTTGTAAATGCTCTTTTTAAATCTTCATTTAAAAGAAAATCTTCTTTACTCAGACGTTCACTTGATCTAATCAAATATTGGGTTTCATCCAGAATGTGATGAAGAAATTCAACTTGCGAGCGGGACATGCACTACTTCTCTTTCAATGTAGGGCCCAATATGAGGGCTTAGGGATTCTTTCGTGACTAGCTCAATTTCTCTTTGAAAGGCACTTTCCAACCAATCAATCAAGCCAAAATAATTTTTTAAGCTTTTGCGACCTGGTTCATACTCAACTAGAAAATCAACATCACTTCCGGAATGCTGTTCATTTCTAACGAACGAACCAAATAACCCTAACCTTTTAACACCAAAGGATTGTATTTCTATTTGGTGCGTTTTAAGGAAATCTAATATTTCTTCTTTCGTTAAAATAGTTGAATTTGTTTCCATCAGTTACAATATACGAATTCCTTTTAATTTAAATTGTCGAAAACGTACGACTAAAGTGCACCATGCACTTTATTTACCATGCAACAATACCTCAATCTAACTAAGTTTTTATGTTTTTAAAAGAGTTTATTGCTGCATGGGTTTAAATCGCGTTGGTTTTGCTGCTTCAAATAAAATTCCTGACCTAATCCAAGCTTGGCCACCAAATCCCCTTTCTACTCCATGGTTCGGGTATCACTAAAAATATTAGATCCTAAAATGACATTCGTTAACTGCTACTAATTCTTTTGTTTTGAATCAATTGTCATTCTTCGCCAGCTAAAAAATAAAATCTTACTCCGTCTTTAATAGCAATTCATCCAAAACAGATCGATCCACTTTAAGCACAGTACCATGTCTAGTACCTTCAGGAAAATTGATTTTCTCTGATACATCCGTCCATTCCTTTAAATCAGGAGACATTACTGCTCCCATTTCATGTTCCATGTATTTATCAAAATAAACGATCCACTCACCATCCACTTGAGTGACCGTCGGCCCCTCTGCCCAATAATCTCCAGTAATTGGCGCTCCAGCTTTACCGTAGCCTGCTGTAAGGGAATTGCTCGAAGCTAGGCGAATATTTTTCTTTGCAGGCTCACGGGTTTCGTCTTTCACAAATAGGTAATAGCTCCCATCGTATTTTTGAATTGTCCCATCAATCACATTAAAACCAGGTTCATAGAACAATCAATAGCATCCATCCAGAAAGCTTTTTAAAACACACAAGCATAGCGATATAATTTACCCGAAGATAAATACAGAAATTTTACATAAAAAAACACTCCAAATTTTACAATTTTTGTAAAAATAAAAACTTTTTTACCGAAAAATAATATTTAATATTTACTTAAAACAAAATTATATTATAAATTATTAACTTAAACCTCCATTATAAAAATAAAATTTGTATTAACTATCAAAACAGGACAGAACAGGATAGATATATTAAAAAAAACATTCACTTTTATCCACAAATAAACATTATACATCAAATTATTATAATTTGATAATTAATTAATAATTAAACCCATAAATTATGAAAGGAAATTTTATTATGACAAACAAATATCTATCGCTGGTATTTGTTTTAGCACTTTGCATACTGAGCAGTCAACTAATGGCTCAGGGTAGCAGAACCATTAATGGTTTTATTAAATCCCAGGCGGACGATGAATTGATCCCAGGTGTATCCGTTTTAGTCAAGGGCACGACAAGAGGTACAGTTACAGACATCGATGGTAAGTTTAGTCTGGAAGTAAGCAATGGTGAAACGCTGGTAGCGAGCTTTATAGGCTATGAAAGGAAGGAGTTCACCATCGCTTCGGGCATGAATAACATAGAAATTGCACTAGTTTCTTCATTCTCAGACTTATCAGAGGTCGTAGTGGTGGGATACGGTACCCAAAAGAAATCCGATCTGACAGGATCTGTAGGTTCGGTAAGCAGTGAAGCGCTTCAGGAACGGCCATCTGCCTCCCTTAACCAGGCACTATCGGGAAGGATTCAGGGCGTAAATGTTTCCATAAATTCAGGAAGACCCGGTGGAAGGGCAAATATCAGAATCAGAGGAAACACCTCTGTAAGTATCGCTAATGACCCCCTTTATGTCATTGATGGTGTAATCATGCATGCTGCAGGACTCGCAAACGGTAGTACCCCCATTGATTATATCAACCCTAATGACATCGCCTCTGTAGAAGTCTTGAAAGATGCATCTGCCACTGCAATTTATGGTGCCAGAGGTGCCAACGGAGTTATTCTGGTAACTACCAAAAGAGGCAGCAATTCCGGAGGAGTAATCACCTTTGACACCGATGTAAGTGTCGGTGTACTGCCAAAGAAGATTCCTTTATTAAATTCGGAAGAATTTCTGACGGTGGAAGATATTGCTTATCAAAATGCCCAAAAATATGACCCTTCAGGCTGGGCAAATGGTATTTATAGGGATCCTCAATTAAAAAGAACCGACCCCTTATTATTTGATGCCAATGGAAACCCACTTCATGATACGGACTGGCAGGATGAATCTTTCCGACAAGCTGTCACCCAGAATTACCAATTAGGGTTGACAGGAGGTAATGAAAAAGACTCCTATGGCATTTATGTCAACCATAGGAATGAAGAAGGGCTTATGCGGGAATCTTATCTGAAAAGGTATGCCGGCAGGTTTGTATTTGACAGCCAAATCAAGGATTGGCTAAAAGTAGGGGGAAGCCTCAGCTATACAGACCAAAAGGAAAGTCAGGTAGATCCTTTAGGTGCGGGAGGTATCATAGCCATGAGACAGGTATTAGAAGCACTCCCAATAATTCCGGTCAAATACGCTGATGGAACCTGGGCAGGAAATGAAGATTATCCTGGTATGGAGGGAGGAAACAATCCTTTGCATGTGGTAACAGACCGAGTATATATAGTCAATACCCAAACCATGCTGGGAAATCTTTACGCAAATTTTTCTCTCGCAGAAGGACTGGAATTCCGCTCAGTGCTGGCAAGCAATGTGATCAACCAAAGGGTCGATTACTATGGAGGGCGAATGCTGAACTATATCGCAAGAAACCAACGAGGTGATGCGTATGTAAACAATGACAGGTTAAACTCATGGCAATTTGAGAATTATTTGACCTACAATAAAGACATTGATGAAAACCAATCAATAAATGCTCTTTTGGGAATTTCCTGGCAGCATGTAGACCGGTTTAACAGCCAGGCCAGATCTCGGGATTTTCAGGACGACTATTTTAAATTCAACAACCTGGGTGCAGGCGCCAATGTTTTCCGAACGCTCTCCGGAACTTCTGCTTATGGATTAAATTCCTACTTTGGAAGGTTTAATTATAACCTAAAAGAAAAATACCTGGTGACCTTTACAGGCAGGATAGATGGTTCATCGAAATTCGGTGAAGCCAACCGGTATGCGGTTTTTCCTTCTGCAGCGATGGCCTGGAGAATTTCGGAAGAAGACTTCCTCAAAGACAGCAGAACCATTTCAAATCTAAAACTCCGGGCCAGTTACGGAGTGACAGGAAACTCTGAAATACCTGCCTACCAGGCTTTGGCTGGAATGGGTAATTATACGGTTATTTTTAATGGTTCCAGATCTATAGGATTGGGAATCAACCGACTATCAAATCCAGACCTTAGATGGGAAAAAACTTACCAAACTGATATTGGATTAGAATTGGGACTGTTAAACAACCGAATTACATTCGAGTTCGACGTATATAGAAAACTAACTGAAGACATGCTATTGAATGCGCCGGTACCCTCGAGTAGCGGTTACACACAAGTCACCAGAAACATAGGAAGTATGGAGAACAAAGGGGTGGAATTTGCGGTGAATTCTGTAAATATGGTGAATAAGGATTTCAAGTGGGACACTCATTTTAATCTATCAATAAACAAGAATACCGTTCTGGAATTAACGGGTGGAGCGGATATATTTTCAGGCTCTACGGTTATCAGAGAAGGGGAGCCTGTAAGTTCATTCTTCGGATTTGTCCATCAGGGAACCTGGAATACTGATGAAGCGGATCAGGCCGCACAGTACCTTAAGTTGCCGGGAGATATCAAATACGAAGATGTAAATGGAGACGGCGCCATCAATGATAACGACCGGGTAGTCATAGGCCAGGGAATCCCTAAAGGATTTGGCACTTTTATGAATACCTTTCAATACAAAAACCTTGAATTGATGGTAGATATTCAGTTTAATTATGGCAATGACGTTTTGTGGCGAAGCAAGCACTCTGCTGAAGATCGTCAGGGTATAGCCAACAGCTTCAAAACTGTTTTGAATGCCTGGACACCAGACAACCAAAACACAAATATTGCGCAATTGAGACCGCTAACTGCCGGATACAACACCTTTAATGATTCTGACAGAACCCAGGATGGGTCATTTATGCGAGGCAGAAATTTACTCTTGGCCTACACTTTCGAACCTACGCTGATAGAAAAAATTAAGCTTACCAGATTAAGGGCTTTTGTTTCTGTTCAAAATTTCTTCCTGAGCACCAAATACCAAGGTTACGACCCTGAGGTATCTACTTCCGGCTCTCCATTTGACCAGGGGGTAGACCTATATGCCTATCCAAAACCAATGGTATTTATGCTAGGACTAAACATAGCCCTGTAATCAGTTTCACTAGAAGAATTGAATGACATGAAAAAAAATATAAAAAATATAAGTCGTGTTATGCTTATCAGTATGCTGGTGACCATGACCTGGGGATGTAATGAATTTCTGAACGAAACAGACAAATCCAATTTTACACTGGAAAACTATTTCACCCGACCTGAGCATGCCACCAGTGTGGTAAATTCTATCTACGAAAGTCTCCAACCTATTATGCAGTCCGGTTTTGGCGGTGGCCCCTGGATGATGGTTGAATTTGCAACAGGTCTGGCCAATACGGAACTTGGTCAGGCTCAAAACAGCTTGTTCGTTAGAAGCCTGATTAACAACTCAGACAATGGTTACGGCCAGACTTACTGGACAAGTCATTACAGGGGAATTGCAAATGCAAACCTAGCAATAGAAAAAATCCCTGAAATAGAAATGGACAATGATATGCAATCCAAACTTCTGGGAGAGGCAAGGTTTTTAAGGGCATATTATTATTTCAATCTTATCAGGATCTTTGGAAATACACCGTTGATCACTACTCCGATAGATTTGACCAGTGAGGAATTATACCCTGAAACTTCCTCCACTGCTGCTGTTTATGATCAGATAGTGGCTGATCTTGAAGTGGCAGAAAATGCAGGTTTGCCCTGGAGAGATGCTACTGGAAGGGTTTCACTTGGAGCCGTCAAGTCTTTAATGGCCAGTGTCTACCTAACCATGGCCGGCTATCCATTGCAAGCAGGAAACCAATATTATCAGCTTGCCGCAGAAAAGGCCAATGACGTCATTCAGTCTGGAGTCTTTGACTTATTTACAAGTTATGACCAACTCCACGATATAGCGTATAAAAATTTGGGAGAGAATATTTTCATGATCCAGTATGCGGCTTTTACGGTCCCATCATCGTGGCAGGTTTCTATTATACCCTATAACCGAGGCATCTCTGCCTATAGTGCAGAAACAGGTGGAATCTTTGCCAATCGGGAATTTGTAGAAGCGTTTGAAGCAGGAGATAAAAGAGCTGATGAAAAAACCTTTTTCTATACCGAATACAGTTTGGAGTCTGACAGAAATACTATCAAAGAACTAGGCGACTATTATATCTGGAAACATTTCGATGAAGAAGCACAACTAAACAGCACCAGTAGCGGATTGAATTGGCCTGTTTTCAGATATGCTGAGATATTGATGATTTATGCAGAGGCTATAAATGAGGCAAATGGCCCCACCGAGGCTGCTTATGAGGCTGTTAATATGATTCGGGAAAGGGCGGAATTGCCCGTCCTTGAAGGGCTGAGCCAACAGGCATTCAGAGAAGCTGTCTGGAAGGAAAAATGGGTTGAATTGTGTTTTGAAAACAAAACATGGTTCGACATGGTAAGGCTCAGAAAGGCTTGGAATGTAACTTCCGGAGAATTTGAGAATTATGTAGGACACCAATTTTCATATGGTCCTACCCTGAAAGAGCGGGAACTACTTTTCCCTATTCCCACAGCAGAAATAAGAAATAATGACAAACTGACCCAAAACCAAGGTTATTAGTACCAAAGGTGGCGTAATCAGTCAAGCAATAAAGGGGGCAGAAAGGAAATCAATCCTCTTTTTGTCCCTTTTATCCATTATTACTAGGATCTATTTGATTAAATGAGGGAATGTTCCAAACAATTTTATTACTTTAAACCCCAAATATGCAATGGCTATTCTATAACGTGATGGAATCACTTCCTGATAAAGCTTAGGAAATTCAATTGCAAAATCCAGAATAAATCTTGAAATAACACTTCCTATACATGAATACAAAAAATCAATTCAATAGCAATGGGTTCAAAGTAGCCACCCTTTTTATTTTCACCTTTATTTGGTCTGCAAGTCTGGCCTTGGCCCAGGGTGACAAACTCCTGTTACAGTTCAAAGGAGAAAATGGTGCAGGACAAGGGAAAAACATCGTCCTAATAAGTGGTGATGATGAATACAGGTCAGAAGAAGGACTGCCAATGATGGCAAAAATCCTATCCAAGTACCATGGTTTTAACACCACTGTTCTTTTTCCCATCAACCCGGAGAACAATCAGGTGGTTCCAAATTACAAAACCAATATCCCAGGAATGGAACATCTTGAGCAAGCGGATTTAGTTATCATCCTGTTGCGCTTTAGGGAACTCCCTGATGAGCAAATGAAGTATTTTGATGCTTACCTGAAATCCGGAAAACCATTGATAGCCTTGCGAACTTCCACCCATGCATTTAGCTATGGAAAAGACAACGAAAGTCCTTACGCCAAGTACCACTGGCAAAGTACTGTCCCTGGCTGGGAAAAAGGTTTCGGTAAAAAAATATTGGGTGAAACTTGGGTAGCTCACCATGGACATCATGCTGTAGAAGGTACCCGTGCCCTTTTGGATGGTATTCAGGTAGCTGCCAAAAACCCCCTATTAAATGGCGTAACTGATATCTGGGCAGCATCGGATGTGTATACGGTTACCTCCTTGGGTGAAGATGGGAAAGTATTGATTCATGGGGCATCTACTTCAGGAATGAATGCGGAGGCACCCATCAATTGGGAAAAATCGCTAATGCCTGTGGTCTGGACAAAAAGTTACCAGATAGAAGGTGGCAAGAAAGGCAAAGTGTTTGCCAGCACTTTGGGAGCATCCGTAGACCTTTTGAGTGAAGACCTTCGCCGTTTGATCATAAATGCCAGTTATTGGGGATTGGGTATGGAAGATGAGATTCCTGAAAAAGCAAAAGTGAATATTGTTGGAGATTACGCACCCTCTATGTTTGGTTTTGACAATTTCAGGCCGGGCATGAAGGTCACTGATTTCGAATAATTTTTAAAGCCTAAAATAAAAATATACAATGAACAAAATTGGATTTAACGTCCTGGCATGGTCTGCTTCGGTTTCTGATGAATTAAAACCCATCATCGAAAGACTAAAAGAGATTGGATATGATGGCGTAGAATTTTTCGTGGGTTCACCAGACGAAAAAGCTTACAAGGAAATTGGGGAATTCACTGCAAACGCAGGGCTTGAAAGCAGTACTGTTTTCGTTTTGGGCCCCGATGAAAACCCTATTGATCCGGATCCAAAAGTTAGGGCAAAAGCCCTGGATAAAATGAAATGGACCATCGATCGCTCCCATGACCTGGGAGCTAAAATTATCTGTGGCCCTTTTCACTCCGCTTTCTCTACTTTTGCCAAAAGGTCTCCCAACGAAGATGAATACAGTAGAAGCGCAGAAATATTGTACCAAGCAGGTGAGCATGCCAAGCAGGCAGGAATAGTCCTTGCACCTGAAGCATTGAACCGTTTTGAATGCTACCTGTGCAACACCATGGACCAGTTGCTGCATTTGATCACAAAAACAAATCATCCCAACGTAAAGGCGATGTTTGATACCCACCATGCTAATATCGAAGAGAAAAACCTGGGAGATGCCATTAGAAAAATAGCACCTGTTCTTCATCATGTGCACATCAGTGAAAACGACAGAGGCACACCCGGATCAGGTCATGTTCCCTGGGATGACACCTTCGCTACCTTGGCTGAAATAAAGTTTAAAGGCTGGCTGACCATTGAAGGATTTACCCGAAACGACCCCGATTTTGCCAATTCTATCGGCGTATGGAGGGAATTTTCTCAACCCTGGGAAATGGCTGAAAATGGCTACAAGTTCATTAAAATGATGGGAGAAAAACATGGGCTCTAAGCCCTTTAATTTTCATTATCCACAATCTATATAAAAAAATAACCTAAATAATCGTACGCAATGACTGATTTACCCTTTCGCTTCGGCGCAGAAGTCTATACTTGGTTTATGAGCAACAATGGTGAAACCTATAAGGGCCAGCTTGGCCACATGATAGAGGTAATCTCTAAAGCAGGGTTCACCGGTATACAGCCTATTTTCACCTGGATGGGCCCATTGGCAGATGCAGACCTTCTGGAAAAAAAGCTTAAAGAGGAAAATATTTCTCTTGCCGCAGTAGCCTTGGCATTGGACTGGAACGGGAACACAGAAACCGATGAAGAGAAAAAAATTGCTGATGAAGCCATAAAACTTTTGTCCCGATTTCCAGGCTCAGTACTATGTACAGTACAAATACCAACTGGAAGACATGAGCTCGTTCAACGCAGGAAAAACCTGGTGGATATCGTCAATACCGTATCAGCCAGAGCCACAGATCAAGGTGTCACCAGCAGCTTTCACCCCAACTCTCCACACACTTCTATTACCAGAACAGAGGAAGACTACAAAGTAATCCTTGAATCACTCGACCCGAAAGTTACCGGTTGGTGCCCTGATGTAGGACACATTATCAATGGTGGCATGGATCCTTTGACCAAGATGAAAGAGTACAAGTCTTTGATCAACCATGTTCATTACAAAGATTGGGACGGGAATCCTGAATTCACCTTGATGGGCAATGGAAAAGTGGCGCTAACAGGCATCACTCAATGGTTAAAAGACGAGAAGTTTGATGGTTGGATTATTTGTGAAGATGAAGGTCAGGAGGCCTTAAAAGACCCTGATTTCGTAACACTTCACGATGGAAAATGGGTGCATGAATCCCTTATCCCAAAATTAAAATAGCCCATGCCTACCATTAAAACCAATGGAATCAACCTCTATTATGAGCAAAGCGGACAAGGGGACCCACTGCTTTTGATCATGGGCATCACTGCCCCCGGAGCAGTTTGGGAAAAGCACCTGGAACATTGGCAGCAATCCTTCAGGTGTATCATTGTAGACAATCGGGGTGTTGGCCTTTCTGACAAACCTTCCGGCCCTTATACTTCAGCTCAAATGGCCGATGACTGTGCCGGATTACTGGCGCACCTCGGGTTGGAAAAGGTGAGGGTAGCGGGTGTATCCATGGGAAGCATCATCGCACAGGAACTTGCTTTTCGGCATCCTCATCTCGTCAGGTCTATGGTACTGATGTGTCCTTGGGCAAGATGTGACAATACCGCCAAAGACATCTTCATGCATATAGTGGATATCAAGGCCAGGTTAAGGCCTGAAGAATTTAGCCGGTACATTCAACTATTGATTTTTTCTAAGGCTTCTTTTGACGACGAGGAAACCTATAAAGGAATGCTTGAGGATAGAGAAAATGCTAAAAATGACACCAACCCTCAACCGCTGATAGGTCTTGAAGGGCAGGCGGCAGCCTGTATGGACCATGACATTCTTGAACGTCTGCACAAAATCAAGCAGCCTGTTTTGGTCATCGGTGGAGAAGTAGACAAATTCACGCCTCTATGGATGACTAGGGAAGTTGCTGGTGCCATTCCGAATGCTACTTTACATACCTACCCCGAAAGCGGACATGCTTTCCACTGGGAAAACATTGAAGACTTCAATCCCAGGATCAGGCAATGGCTTTTAGCAAATTAAATTAAATACCCCTCGACCAATTTTGCGAAATATTGGTCGAGGTTTTTTTCGGGTACAGGGTCTATTTTTTGATAAGAACAAATATTTTATTATATCAACCCCTACCCCTACATTACCTATAATAACCTTATATTCACCCAAATGAAATTCTTCATTCCAACTAAAAAGCTTTTCAAGGCTTTGTTAGTAGCGATCGGCGTGTTGCTGCTTATGAATATCTTTAGCATTTACCTTGATATAAATCACAAAGAAAACAATGCCTTAGAATCATTTATTATTCGCCTTTTTGATTTCAATCAAGGGGCAAATATCCCCTCTTTCTTCTCATCTCTTCTGTTTTTGGCCGCATCAATATTATTGCTTTTCATAACCTTATATAAAAAATCAAGGGGAAAAAAATATGTTGGCTGGCTTGGATTGACGCTTTTATTCTTCTTTTTAATGCTGGATGAAGCTGTTTATATTCATGAATTTTTGATCGGTTTTTTACGAGAGAAATCTAATCTATCAGGTTACCTATATTATGCATGGATAATGGCCTGTGGATTGGCTCTTCTGGTAATAGGGCTAGTTTATATTCCTTTTTTAAAAAGCCTCAACAGAAAATTACTTCATTTAATGCTGTTCTCAGCAGCAATATTTATTTCGGGGGCCATAGGACTAGAACTATTAGGGGGCAAGACCTTTGAAACAAATGGGCTCAGCTTTGGCTACAGATTATTTTATACTGCGGAAGAAACACTTGAGATGATCGGATTGGCAGTATTTATCTATACCCTTAATTGGTACATTTCTACCAAAAGACAAAAGGTATCTATTGTGCTTAAGGAGTAAAAGGCTTTACAAAACTTACCCTAACTGTCTCTAACAGGGATAGCCTGAAAAGCTGTAAGCAATACCGTTCTTAGAAAACTGGACAGTACAGGACAGTTCTGATTGATAAACAGTTATCTTTATCACATGAATCTAACCCTTAATATCGCGCTTATATTGGCAGGATTGAGCAATGATCCCAAGCCCATAACCTTTGAAAAACAACTAATAGCCATGGAGACTGCTGAATCGGCAGGTGTCTTCGATGTAGATGGAGACGGACAACTCGACATTGTCTCAGGTAGCTACTGGTACAGAGGCCCGGAATTCACCAAAAGACAATTGATCGGTCAGGTAAAACGGGTAAGCGAATATTTTGATGATTTCTCTACCATTCCCATGGATGTCAATGGAGATAGCAAAATGGATTATGTCACAGGAGGCTGGTTTGGACAGACCCTGTATTGGGCAGAAAATCCTGGGAGCAACAAGGAATGGGCTATTCATGAAATAACAAAGCCTGGCAATGTGGAAACCACCCGTGCCTGGGATGTGGACAACGACGGACACCTGGATATCGTTCCCAACACACCCAATCAACCCCTCGCCTATTATACCCTGATCCGTGATGCGGCAGGAAAAGGTACAGGCGAATTTGAAAAACATCCTGTAACGGAAAAACATGGGCATGGTCTTGGATTTGGCGATATAAATGGAGACGGAAGGGGGGATTTTATCGTTCCTGAAGGCTGGCTAGAAGCACCTCAAGACCTGAAGAATGGAAAATGGAAGCTCCATGACACCTTTCAACTGGGAGGTGCAAGCGTACCGATTATCGTAGTAGATGTAAACAAAGACGGTTTAAATGACCTCATCGTAGGTCAGGGCCATGACTATGGATTGCACTGGTACGAACAGGCCAAGAACGGAGACACCATCACCTTTAAAAAGCACGCCATCGACCCCTACCAATCTCAATACCATACCATGGAATGGGTGGACATAGACAATGATGGGGAAATGGAGCTCGTGACCGGCAAACGCTACCGCGCACACAACGGCAACGACCCGGGAGGAAATGACTATTTGGGAATGTATTATTTCAAATGGAATGGCGAATCTTTCACCAAGAACGTGATTAGCTATGGTCCATTTGGAGAAGGGAAAGGAGCGGGTCTGTACTTCTCTGTTGCCGATCTGAATGGCAATGGCATGAAGGATATTGTAGTGGCAGGTAAGGATGGATTGGTGGTTTTTCACAATAAGGGAATCAGGTAAAAAGCCTCCAATAGATCCTTACTGTTAATTTATGGGTTGTGATTAATAACCTTCTATTAATAGACCTTCATCATCCTTGGCCATGGTATTATCTATCTTTGATTTTCTTTCCGGAGGAGGCAGTGGTATAGCCATTGTCTCCTCTGGGTTCAATAAACTAACAAAAACTCATGAAAAAATTAATTACCTTTTGCTGGGCCATAAGCCTCAGCTTTGGCCTTCTCGCACAAAACAATGTGGTTGGTTATGTCCATGAAGACGCCAACCAAAACGGCAAAAAAGAACGCAGAGAAAAAGGCGTATCTAACGTTGCTGTCAGCAATGGAAAAGAAGTAGTCCTAACAGACAGCAAAGGAAAATACTCCCTTCCGATTGGAACGGATAATATTATTTTTGTTATCAAGCCGAGTGGATTTAAAGTACCGCTAGGAGAAAACCAGTTGCCTGATTATTATTACATCCACAAGCCAGAAGGTTCCCCAGAACTTCAATACAAGGGAACAGGTCCTACCGATAAGCTCCCAAAATCATTGAATTTCGCCCTTTATAAAAGCGAAGAGCCTGACAATTTCACCGCCATGGTTTTCGGAGACCCACAACCTTATAACACAGCAGAATTGGATCAATTCGCCAAAGGAGTTGTAGATAAAGCAAAAAATGAAAGCAACATTAGCTTTGGCATCAGCCTGGGAGACCTGGCGGGAGATAATTTGGATCTTCATTCTCCCTATGTAGAGGTTCTGAAAAAGACAAGTTGGCATTGGTACAATGTGATGGGCAACCATGACATGAACTATGATGCGACCATCGACGAGCATTCCGACGAATCCTTCGAGCGTGTCTTTGGCCCTGCTACCTATTCCTTCAACCATGCCAATGCCCACTTTATCATATTGGATGACATTCTCTATCCAGACCCAAGAGATGCCGAAGGTTACTGGGCAGGATTTACAAAAACTCAGTTGGACTTTATAGAAAATGACCTAAAGCATGTACCCAAAGACAAATTGGTTGTTTTGTCTTTTCATATTCCTTTCCTCACTATCAATGGAAATGGTATGAGGGACAGTGATAGACAAAGGGTTTTTGATCTATTAAAGGATTACGATAATGTATTGGCCCTTTCTGCACATACCCATTTGCAGCGCCACAATTTTTACACCGAAAAAGACGGCTGGAAAGGTCGCAATCCTTTTCATGAGTACAATGCAGGAACCACCTCTGGTGACTGGTATTCCGGTAAAATAAATGCCGAGGGCGTACCTGTTTCTACGATGCGCGATGGCACGCCAAAAGGCTATGCCCTATTGCATATAGACAACAACCAATACAAAATCGATTATCAGGTAATCGGAGAATCAAAAGAACACCAGATTAAGATCTTTAACCCCAAAGTAGTGGCCAACAATAGAGGCACAGGTTCAGGCATCTTTGCCAACTTCTATATGGGAGATAAAAATGACCTTGTAGAATACAAAATTGACAATGGCCCTTGGGAAAAAATGAACTGGGTAGAAGCCCCAGACCCTTCCTATGCAGCCGCTGTTATGGAATGGGACTTGATGGAGCAATTGGAGCCAGGCAGAAGACCATCCAACCCAGTAGATGCCACCCACCTATGGAGAGGCGGTATAGACACCAAATTATCTTTAGGCAAACATACCATTACCGTAAGGGCAAAAGACATGTTTGGCCGTACCTTTACAGAAACCAGCGAATACAACATTGCGGAGCCAGTGGCTTATTAAAGTTTATTAGGACATACCTCTTTTTACAAATGGTGGCTAAGTTGTCGAGAGTTTATCTCTTGCACTTGGCCACTATTTTTTTTGTGATGTTTTAGGGTGTTTTTTTATGCGGTGGATTGAAGCAACTTAAAAAACTGGTTTATTGAAATCCCTCAACTCTACCTTTTACCAACTCCCAAATGTTGAGTCTGATGTATTTAGCAATTGGAATCGTATAGCACACCATGAAAACACATTGACTTCGTTATTTTTTTTTAATAAATCATAAGTCTAATTCAAAGGATTAAAGAATATAATTCCACAAAAAAAAAGAAATTGACAACCATATATTTAAAAATTCTTTTAATACAACTAAAAACCCACTAAATTAGCAGTACAAACATAGTGGAGATATTAGTACGGAAACTTACATTATTACTTTACAAGTAAGCCAATAAAAAAAATAATTCAATATATGAAAAAAATTGTATTCTTACTTTTTATCGCAAGCATTCCAATTATAACAATGGGTCAAATGACCTTTAACTTAAATGGAAATGTAATAAAAAAAATATCGTCAAGTTTACCAGAAGGATCAAACGTAAATTTATCAGCAATTTATAAAGATATAAATGGATCCTATAAAGCATTCATAACCGGTAATGAAAAAAAAAATAGTAGACATTAAAAAATTAGAAAATATTTCTTTCAAACCATCTGATTCTAAAGAGTTTTGGCAAATACAGGCACTAAATAATAATGTATACAATAGTATTATAAAAAATAGATTTCAATACAAACTCCGTAAAGAAATTGAAGAAGAGGCTCTGGAGTATATAAATTATACAGAAAATAATAAAATGATATTTAAAGATAGTTATCTCGAAAGTTATCATTATTCCTTATTATATAAAATATATCCAATCCGTTTAGATGATGGTCGTCCAGGAATATTAACTGTCAAAATATTAAAGAGTATAATTCCAAATGCGTTTATATATCCAAATGGAACAATGTTTATTACAACAGGTTTACTACCTACTATAAATTCAGAAGAAGAATTAATAGGTATAATGGCACATGAGATTTCTCATTTCGTACTAGACCATTCTATAATAAATATTAATAAATCTGAGCAAAGACAAAAAAAGGCAGAGTTTTGGGCCGCATTTGCAACTGGAGTAGCTGCTGCTGTAGATATAAACACAGCAGCAAATAATGAGTATTATGCACCAGGAGCAATTACGACGGGAACGGCAATGCTCGCTTATAGTATTGCAGCAGAACTTAATGAAAGGATGGGATTAAAGTTTTCAAAGGAACAGGAAATGCAAGCAGACCAATGCGCAGCAGAATTAATGAAATATATGAACATAGACCCCACAGCATTGTCATCAGCTTTGAATAAAATTAAAAGATACAGTATTTTAAATGGAAATTATCTTGCATTAACAGGAGAAGGAACACACCCTGCCCTTGATGATAGAATTAAAATTATTGGACTACCAACAACTAAATTTTATAATACAGACTATGATAAGACTATATCCTTTGTCAATTCTTTTAATGCTATCCTAGAATTGAATGATCATCACCTACAGGCATGCTCAAATCTTGTTAATCGAAATATAAAATCAGATGTTGCGACGGAAGATGATTATGTATTACTTGCAATGGTAACAACATTTATGTACGACAATGTAAATAAAAACCAAGAATCTTTAAATTATATAAATACAGCTAAGATGTTAAATATTTCGCCTTCAATAAATATACCAAAACAAGAATCTATAATATTAATAAGATTAGAAAAGTTTGATGATGCGAAAAATAGTTTAAATAAATATCTTGTTGCTCTTGAAAATGAGCGATTAAATCTTTTAAAAATAAAGAATACAAGAGAATGGTCTTATGTAAATAATTATATATTTAATGAATATGAATGGACAGTTAAAATGATAAATAAAGTAGATAAAATGTAACTCATTTTATCTACTTTATTTTAGTGAATTGAATTACCGAAACAGCAGTAAATTAAAGGCTTTTTCCTCGTATTAATGTTAACTCTAACCTGCTATTAAGCCTCTCTAAAAAAAAAAAAGTAATTAGATCCTCTTGATATATTTTTTAAAGAAAAGAACAAGGCGTATGAATTTTGGGAATTGAAACTAAACTGATAGAGAAAATTGTCGAATTATAACTAAGGATAAAAGAGAAATAAATTTCCTTAAGTGGGGGTAAAAAAATTGCGGGTAGACTAAAAAAGCCATTGAATTTAATGTGATAATGGGTGCGACGAACCTAGTAGTTATGAGAATAAAACTTGATCCAAGAAAAACGACTGACAACAATTAAGCGCTAAACAACGACTATGATATATGCGAAAACTCCAACCATATTCTAATCTAGAAGAGAAAAGTAAATTTTTCACTCTATCATCAATTTCGACTAAGAACGATTTTGATGACCTTTTCAAAACTCGCCTTGGGTTTGCTGCTTCTCAGCAATTGCACCCCTCCACAGCAACAAATTGAGGAGAAACCAAACCTCCTATTTATCGCAGTGGATGACATGAATGACTGGGCAGGGTTTTTGTCTGGGCACACGGGCATGAAAATCCACACCCCTAATATAGACCGCCTCGCAGCTGCTTCAATGATTTTCACCAATGCCCATACCCCGGCTCCCTCATTAGGAATGGCCAAAGTTTTGGGCTTTTCCCTATTTACAAGTCCTACACAAACCTTTTAGTTATAGTATCATTTACTTATACCACTACTCCACCTCTCAAAATTCAAATATTCTACTTTTTAATTGTATTTTAATAAATAAATAATTATTTTTCAACCTTTTCGTGATAAACCAGTAAATACAATTACATTTGCGCAACCAGCCAAAAATCATGCGAGACGAAAAGGAAGTAGCCTCATTTTTGAAAGATTTCAAGGAGAAAATGAGCTTTTGGGATGTTCTTTTTCGTGATGATCGAGGCAAAAATGCGCAAGCATTGGTTGAATTAGAACTACGTCCGGTGGACAGAAAAGCAACTTTAGAAAGGCTAGAAACCATAGATTACAGTGAAGGCCCAATCAAGGAGAAACTCTACGGAGGTTCAGAAATGTGGGTTTTTGGAAAGACCATTAAGACAAGGGTAGTATATATCAAAATAACAATCGGAGCTTTTGGCAACAGTGTTATCTGTATTTCCTTTCATTTAGCTGAACACAAAATGCTATATCCTTTAAAATAATTGAATATGAAAAGTCCAATTACAGGTAAAGAAATGATATTGTTAAAAGAAAATAGGTCAATAAATTTCAGAAAGGAAACATTTGAAGTAGTGTTTCATTATTATAAATGTGAGGATAGTAGGGAACAGTTTACAACAGACGAATTAGATGAGGTTAACATGAACCAAGTTTATAATCAGTACCGTGATTTGTTCAATATTCCATTTCCAGATGAAATCATTAGTATTCGAAAAAAATACAACCTGTCAGCGACTAAAATGTCAGAGATATTGGGTTTTGGTGCAAATAGTTATCGCCAGTACGAATCAGGAGAAATGCCAAGTGTTTCTAATGCTCGATTAATCCAGATGATAGATGATCCAAAAAAATTTATTGATTTGGTGGAATTATGCGATACCTTAGATTCAAAAACGAAAGAAAAACACATCAAACATGCTCAATTAATAGTTGAGGATCAAAAAAGAAACGTTGTACAATTTAACTTAAAAAATTACCTATTAGGAGATCATTTAGCCGACATTTATTCAGGATATAGAAATCCTAACTTTGAGAAATTCTCAGAAATGGTCGTGTTTTTTTCCGAACAAATGGAACCATATAAAACCAAAATGAATAAATTATTATTCTATGCTGATTTTTTAATGTTTAAGCAAAGTTGCTTTTCAATAAGTGGCGTTCGGTATAGGGCAATTGACATGGGGCCAGTACCCAATAATTTTCAAAGTATTTTTGAATACCTAGCTAACAATAATTTCATAGACATTTCCTACACACAATTCCCTCAAGGTTATTCAGGTGAGCAATTTAAAGCTAGAAAGGATAGACCATTTAATAAGGCATTATTTACGGAACCAGAAATGTCAGTTCTTTCAAAAACCGCAAAAATGTTCAACGAATCAAGCACCATTGACATTATAGAAATCAGTCATTTAGAGGCTGCATGGAAAAACAATGAAAAAGAAAAAAACGTAATAAGTTATAAATATGCATTCGACCTAACTAAAATATAACGAACTATTGATTGAGCAACCCGCCTGACCTAATTTGCTGTTTTGAGGCCTTAAAGACACATAGACAAGATAAAAGTCATTAAAATAACTGTTCATCGTTCGATTGCATAAAGCCTATTGTTATGAACATTTACTGCGTGGGAATTGTGGGAATCTATCCTTACATTCAAGCACGTAATGGGGTTCTGTAAATATTAACTCTTGTGCATAAAGGTTAGGCAGTGGAGAGATAGACTCAATAGATAAGGTCAATATTTGTTAACTATTATCAATGACAGTGACTCACTGTAGTCAAAATGAAATGAGGTTTACCCAAAAATATACAATAGCGAAGCTATTACCAGCTGATCCGCCGCGGCGGACAAAATCAGACGATCGTTGTTGGGCCGATGTCTCCAACGCCTTTGATTTTTTTGTATTTCAATATCTCCCATAAAGGAGATGCTAACATCAGGACAATTCAATTGAACACCTATGAAAAGTTTACCACTAAAATACCGCTTTACGCTTCTCGCTTGGAGTTTGCTGCTTCTCAGCAATTGCACCCCTCCAGAGCAACAAATTGAGGAGAAACCAAACATCCTATTTATCGCAGTGGATGACATGAATGACTGGGCAGGATTTTTGTCGGGGCACACGGGCATGAAAATCCACACCCCTAATATCGACCGCCTCGCTGCTGGTTCAATGATTTTCACCAATGCCCATACCCCGGCTCCAGCCTGTGCCCCGACAAGAGCAGCCATTCTCACCGGAGTACATCATGCCCGGTCTGGAGCGCAAAATGTATACTGGGGAGATGGCCCACAGTGGCGGGAGTTTGAGGCATTAAAAGAGGTGCCAACCCTTGAACAATTCTTCAAAAAAAATGGCTATAAAACGCTGGGGGCAGGTAAGATTTACCACAGTCAGGCACCACCATGGACTCCTACGAGTCAGGTAGAACCCGCAAACTGGGATTTTTACTATCCTAGTCCTTATATTTCCCATCCTTATCAGATCCGGGCACCTGAAGATGTCATCTATCCGGAGGATGTGGACAATGAAAATCGCCCTGGAGGGGGAGCAAATGGTTGGTGGACATGGGGAGCAATTCCTATTCCTGATGAAAAAATGGCTGATTTTCATGTCGCAGATTGGGCCAGATACCAACTCAACCAGAAACATGACAAACCCTTTTTCTTAGCCGTAGGAATGTGGAAACCGCATGATCCGTGGGAAGTTCCGCAAAAATATTTCGACATGTATCCGCTGGAAGACATTGTTTCACCAGAACGTAAGAAAGATGACCTGGAGGATGCATTCGATCATGGCCGAAGAAGGATAATGAAATGGGTATTGGACAACGACCAATGGGAAAAAATAATCCAATCCTACGCAGCATCCATTACCTTCTCTGACGCTATGGTAGGAAGGGTATTAGACGCCTATGAAAACTCTGAACATGCCGACAATACCATTGTTGTTTTATGGTCGGATCATGGCATGCATATGGGAGAAAAAGACAATATCGAAAAATTCACCCTTTGGGAAAGATCTACCAGAGTACCTTTGCTCATTTCTGCTCCAGGCATGTCTCTAACAGGAACGGTATGCGAACAACCGGTAAGTTTAATGGATTTATACCCTACACTGGTGGATCTGACTGGATTTGAGCAACCTTCCCATCTGGATGGAAATAGTTTGTTGCCGCAGCTTAAAGACCCAAATACAATTACTTCGCCTGTAATATCAAGCTATAAATTCACCAACCCAAAACAGGATGCGATCATAGGCCATGCCGTGAGAAGCATGAGGTATCGCTATATTTATTATCCTGAAATAAACCTAGAAGAGCTCTACGATCACGAGAATGACCCAAATGAATGGGACAATATTGCCTATAAAGAAGGCAATACGCAGGTCATTGATGATCATCGAAAAGTGCTATTGGAAATGTTGCCTCAGATGGTTTGGAAAGAAGGGCAGCCTGATGGTTATTCAATTGACAATGATGGCAATGTGAAAAAAAATAACTTTGAATCATTTTAATAACTCATAGTTAGGGCTAGATGATGCTGTTGATAAAAATAAGGACCATTAAAAACTGTCTATCAAGAGAATCGGGGATATATTGATTTACTTAATATTTAGAAGGCTCAGTTTCTGGGGCTGCTCTTAGGACAAAACATGCCACGGTATGGGGCTTAACCTTTTCTCAGCATGCTATATTTGCAAAAGCACCTACCTATAATACGTCCTTTAACTGAGATGTCGTGAATTCATCACCATGTGTAGCCACAGCTATTATTAAAAATTCACTAAATTTAATTGTAATGAAACAGTGAAAATACAGGTAAGAGCAGCAATATCCCTGTATTAGCAAACATATAAATTAGGTTTTCGTGTATTTGTAATATAACTTCTAAAGGCGATATCAAAACTTACATTAACGAGCTTAAAAAGCGTCTAATAAATGAAATGCCAAGGGTTCGTGAAGAAATAAAAGTGTATGAGGAAAAATTAGCCAATGGGCAATTAACTCAAACACCATGTAAGGCGCCACAATTCAATGGATAAACCAACACCTTTAGTTATTGCTGGTTGTAATGGTTCTGGTAAATCTTCTTTTTCAAAAGCGCTAGTTGCCCCTAAGAACATATCAGCATTTGATTATGATAAAGTGTATATAGAAAAATACACTTCTCTCAAGGATTCTGAATTACGGGACGTGATGGCTCATAATTTATCAAGAGAAGAATTAAAAAAAAGCATTAAAGAGGCAATAAAAAAGCAAGGATTCGTATCCCTTTTTTCTTAGGCATGAAAAAGAAATAGTATTAATTATGTCAGGCCTTTGAGCAACTGCCTACCCGCTTTAATTTCTTACTTGCAAATTGCTATTCATTTGCATTTTGTATTGAGTAGTAGCCAAATCCTGATTTTCAATAGAAACTCCCGTACTTAAGGTTCGTACCAAAGAAGGTCAGGAATGGCTTTTCACCCGTTGGAACGGTCATTTTTTTGACCTATATTCACCATTCAAAGGACATTTAAAATGTATAGTGAATGCCCTTTCGAGCTACTTTCATATTTTATTGTAATTCGATACTTTAGTGGTATTGGAATGTGTGAGTGCATGCACAATATATAGACATTGGCAGCAATTTTAGGGAACTATTTATAAATTTAAAAATTCTAAGAAATGAAAAAGGTATTATTCTTAACTGGAGACTTTACAGAGGACTATGAAACAATGGTTCCTTTTCAGATGCTTGAAATGGTTGGTTATACTGTGCGTACCGTTTGCCCTAACAAAAAAAAGGGGGATACTGTTAAAACAGCCATTCATGATTTTGAAGGTGACCAAACCTATACTGAAAAACCTGGGCATAACTTTGTATTAAATTACAGCTTTGATGATGTAAAAGTTAGCGACTATGATGGTTTGGTGATTGCAGGTGGTAGAGCACCAGAATATTTGAGGTTAAATGGAAAATTAATCGAAATGGTAAAACACTTTTTCGAATCCAATAAGCCCGTTGCTGCAATTTGCCATGGTATTCAGATTTTAACTACAGCCGGCGTAGTAAAAGGAAGAAAATTAACAGCTTATCCAGCTGTTGGTCCAGAAGTAACTTTAGCAGGTGGAGAATTCCAAGATATTCCAGCAGATAAAGCATTTGTAGACGGAAACCTTATTACCTCCCCCGCCTGGCCAGGTCACCCAAGTTTTATCAGGGAATTTTTGAAAATTATGGGAACAACGATTGAGATTTAAAAACTGCTGCAAATCGAGTACTTAAAGTGGAATTCTATCTATATACCCCTCCCAGAATACTTCGGATTGAAAGAAAAACATGACAAAGAAAATCTATCAAATTCAAGTTGTATTAAATGGATCCAAACCTAAAATATGGAGAAGAATATTAATTGATTCAGACATAATGTTGGTAGATCTCCATAGAATTATTCAAACAACAATGGGCTGGACAAACTCACATCTTCATATATTTTCAGATGGCTTTCAAGAATATTCACCCAAAGAATTTGAAGTAGAAAATGCAAAGGATTCAAGGACAACAAGATTGGATAAAATATTGAAAGAGGAAAAATATAAGATCAGTTATGAATATGATTTTGGTGATGGTTGGGAACATGATGTTATACTTGAAAAAATATTAACTCCAGATAATAAATTACAACTACCTAAATGTATAGTAGGTAAACGAAATTGTCCTCCTGAAGATTGTGGCGGAATATGGGGGTATTCTGATATGCTTAAAATACTTAAACAACCAGATCATGAGGAATATGAAAGTTATATTGAATGGTTAGGAGATGTTTTTGACCCTGAATATTTCGACAAGGATGAAATAAACGAAACGTTAAAGAAAAAAGATTTTGGTTGTATTTGGCTATAAGTATAGATTGAATAGCAAAAGCTTATTTGTAAATGGGTGGCCTTTGGTCATAGGCCTATGGTATTCACCCCTCACACCATCCCGGAATCAAGAATGAATGGTAGAATGAAAAGTGGATTTATAAAAAAGAACCCGTCTGACGACGGGTTCTTTACCATATATTATTTGTAAGCTATTGGCAAGGTTGAAAAATAAATTACCTATTTGATTTTAGTTACTACAAAGCACAGTTGCGGAAAATTTCTTGTTCGTCACCTCCAATTCCTCCATCAACATTTAAAAAAGTAAACCATCCATAGCGATTTCCTCCAATTTCAGTTGAAATCACATCACTAGGACTTGAGCGTGTTTCAGTGAAGAGTACATTTCCACTACTATCAAGTAAATTAAGATCAACAGCTAATATCCCACTCCCATTATCATAGAAAACGTGTTGTAGGGTATACCAACCAGCAGTTGTGACTTCATAATGATTAATATTTTCAAGATCCTCTCTAGGCGCAAAATTAGTGTTGTTGGACCCTGCGACAAGTAACTTTCCTGTTGATGCATCTTTATTTACATGAAAAATGAAATCTCGCTGATGATTACCATCTGATCCATTTGCTGCAACAGTATAGTCAAAACCTTGTGAGGTAATCCAATTTGGATCAAGATAGATATCCAGTTCAGCAGACCATGTTCCTGACCATGTATCGACATAGCCATCAAAACGAGAAAAAGGCGCTGAAACTTCATCCCCTTCAAATATGGCATGCCAATCTCCAACAGAAGAAGTTATCCCATTGGTCCCAGAGCTTACCCTTGTTACCTCACCAAACCATCCATCGTTACTATCAAACCACCCACCGATATTGTTTTCAAAACCCTGATGGTAGTATATCTGGTCAATATCACCATGAGCTAGATGAGCAGCCAAGGCATTTTGATTTACTTCAAGGAGAATATAATCACCCTTGCCTGTTAAGTGACAAATTTTAACTTTATTTGCGATGCGACTATTGATTGCTGCGGGACTATTAACTTGTGAATTACCCAATTGTGCAATAAATAAATCTGGATTGGGATAGGCTTTTTCTTGGTTAGGAAGGGTTAAGTCAGCATCCGGAACCGTAAAATCAGAATCACAACTATTAATAAATAAGAATTCTGAGGGCTGTAACAGCCTGTTATGAATGCCCAGCTAAAGGAGGATATACTGGGACCTTGGTAAAATGGGTAATTGTATTTCACCTTTTGTATTTTTAGGGCTGTGTGGTTGAAAAGTGGATGGTTTTAGGTAGTTCGCGTTTTGTTATTCTTTTCGGTGTTGATGTGCTTAGGTTTTAGGATTGGGAGTGAATATTAGGCTGTTTTCACCGGTTGGGCAAAGCTGTTCCATTAGGTGAATGGGGCTTTGTATTTTTCTTCCTGATTTTGATGATCCAGTAAGCAAGTGGCCCCCTTTAGTCGAAGAGTTCCACCGTAGGTAGGTCACCTACTTTGGCATCAGGGTTAGTTTATGAAGAGGTAAGTCTGTTTTTCCACCACTTCCAATACCAGCTGTCCGATCTGACTTTCGTTATAAACTTTGCACGTTGATTTGAAGGCACTCGCAAAGATGCCGAAATACCTATTAACCTAAGGTCAACCCAATTTCAAAAAAAAATATCATCCCGAGGCTTAGATAGGGCTTTGAGTGGGGAAAGCCGTGGGACACCTTCGACAAGCTCAGGAGGCAACATTAGGTGGGACTGCCACACTCTTTCCTACCTCAGCAACCCCAAAAAGGGTTCTAAGTGACGATTTAGCTGATTTTTTAACCCCGATTATGCAATAGTGTTCGTAGTGAGTAAGGCAGTAGCTTTTGCAAATTCAGGTTTAAACAAGAGCCAATTGCTTTTAACACATTAAAACAAGTTTACAGAAATATTCATCCTTGTGTGCACCAATACTTTTAAAACCATTAAAACCCACTAAATTAGCAGTACAATAATAATGGAAATATACATAGCGCTAACAATATTACTACATTGAGGTAGATTAGAAAAAAATGAAACGAATACTTGTTACAGGAGCAACGGGAAATATCGGAACAGGCTTAAACGAAATCTATTTCCGACTTTGGTTGAAAGCCGAAAATGACCAAATAAAACTCATCGACTTTACCATTTCTTGGTTACCCAGCTACAGGCTTCGTGAAGTCAATTTAAGGCTTCCTCAAATGTTTACGGGACACAATTTATCATGGCTGCGAAAATTCGCCCCCATTTAGCCAGCATATTTTTAAACCAATTAAAACCCTACTAGTTTAATGGTACTACTAATCCACGAGGCTTAACTTACCTGATTGATTATTAGCAATTTAATGTCATTTCTTCCGAATTTCAATAATAATAGTGTTAATTTTAGGAAGAATCTAAAAAGCCAAAATGAGTAAGGAAATTTAAAAAAAACTAAAATGATAAATTTATCAGTGATTGCGCAGCTCATTGTAGCTATATCTATTGTTATTGTATGGGTATTTCGTTTCGATAATATCGTTAAAGAATTTAACCAATATGGCCTAAGTGATCTTACGCGCTCGATTGTTGGGACAACTAAAATAGCATTGGCAACATTGCTTCTCACAGGTATCTGGTATCCCTCGCTGGTTCTAATTCCGGCACTTTTGATGGGGTTCTTGATGTTAAGTGCACAGTATTTTCACTTCAAAGTGAATAACTCTTGGAAAAAGCGTATGCCCTCATTGTTTCTTTTGCTACTATGCCTTTTTATTGCTGCCGTATCACTTAATTTAATTGTTTAATGCGTCTCCTGGAAGTTTTCGTTCTTATTTCAAGTCTTTCTTTTTTTGCTTATGGTATTGCTTATTTTAAATCTCCGAAAATGAAAAGCGAATTTATACGCTTTGGATTGGGTAGATTAGGAATGCTCACTGCAATTTTAGAGATTTTAGGAGCTTTAGGTTTATTGGTCGGCTTGATATTTAACTATTTTTTACTGATATCCTCAGGAGGTTTGGCTTTATTGATGTTTTTTGGTGTGGCTGTCAGGCTAAGAGTGAAAGACGGTTTTTGGGCTTCTTTTCCTGCTTTATTTTTTCTTGGTTTAAATTTATATATCTTTTTTGTAACAATGAAAATATGGTTGGATTAAACCAAGATTCTGCAATAGGGCTTCCTGACCTTTCTTAGGAAGAGATTCCATAAGGTAAAAGAATAGCTACTGCCTATTTCGTTATTAATGATAGTTTAGCTAAGGTGTTTAAAACACAGCTGGTTCTAGCCTACTTACGAAAATCCTTGCGGATTTCATATTCAGTATATATTTGCTAAACGGGTTCCTTACACACACAATTAACCATATCCAAACTTATAGGCGGTCATCTGAAAGTATAAAATATAGAATTCTAGCTGTAAAAATTTTAAAAGAATAGGGAGGAATTTGATAGATAGTGGCCGATCAAGAGAATAGTTGATTTATTCAGTGATTAAATTTCTGTTTGTAATGATTGAGATACTTCTTACCTTATAAATCAATCAGTTAAATAACAGAGATAACTCATGAGAAATAGCTGTATACTAATCCTCTCAACACTCTATTTATTAGGATGCGCTGCGCCGAATGATGGGCAGAAGATTAACATCCGAGTTGCGGAAGAAGCATCAGGCGAGGTTACCCCAGTAATGGCCTGCATCACCAGTGTAGAAGATGGTCTGGTACGCATCCCACCGGCTGCAACCATCGTCGACTCGGTTTCCCTCACTAGCGATTTCTATAAAGGCATCTCTTTCCAAAGGGAAAGAAACTGGATAGGCCCGATTCGGAAAATGAATGGGAGGGGTAATAATGACGATCGGAGCTTCGTCTATGACAGCCTGCCCTCGATCCCTCACTGGGCAGAACCGGTCGCCTACCAGGTTTCGGGCGACTTTTCCATTACACTTCCACCTGGTACTTGGCGAATCAGTTTGGAACATGGCAATGAGTTCATCCCCATCAATGAGGAATTTAAGGTTACCAAAGGCGACAGTGAGATAACAAAGACTTATAACATGAAGCGCTGGATCGATCTCCCAGCCCAAGGCTGGTATTCCGGTGATGTACACGTTCACCATCCCACGACAAAACAAGCCTTTAAGGATTTCCTCTGGGAGTATGCAAAGGCAGAAGATGTACACCTCGTCAATATCTTAGAAATGGGCCATCACATGGGGACCGATTTTCATCAGGAAGGATTTGGTGAAGATTTTAGGACTTGTAAGGACAACATTTGCTTGGTGTCTGGACAAGAGGGTCCACGCAGCACCTTCGGGCACATTATCGGCCTTAACATCGACAAGATGGTGCGCGACACTTCTACCTACGAATATTACGACCTGGTCTTCGAAAAACTACAACTGCAACCTGGTGCCATTGTTGGTTATGCGCACTTCTCATGGAACGGCTGTGATTTACCAAGAGGTTTTCCCTGGTACATTACCACAGAGCAAATAGATTTTGTGGAGTTGCTACAATTTTCCATGATCAACACCATGGATTATTACGATTACCTTAACCTCGGCTTCCGCATTACAGCTGCAGCCGGTAGTGACATCCCTTGGGGATCTACGATGGGTGAGGTTCGTACCTTTGTTTATACCGGTGATACCTTCTCTGCAGATGCCTGGTTCGATGGACTGAAAAAAGGACATACTTTTGTATCCAACGGACCGGCCTTGTTCTTGGAAGCAGATGGATCTCTTCCAGGAACAGAGATAATCAGCAGCAAGGGTTCCACAACCAATCTTAGCGTAAAGGCGCTTTCCCATAAAGGGATCGGCACGATCGAGCGAATAGAAATCTACAACAATGACGGCCTGCTAATGGAAAAGTTAAATCCAGAAGGCGCCGACGAAATTGAAATCAACCTGGCCTATACTTTGAACAAGAGCCAATGGCTATCTGCCGCAGTGTATTGTAAAAATGGGGCAGTTGCCCATACAACCCCCATATATTTTATCATCGATGGCCAACCAACCTGGAACCCAGAGAAAGCCCCTGCTATTATAGGAAAGCAATTGGTTGCCATCCAATCCATAGAAGATGAAACCAGAGCTAAAACAACCCTCGATGAAGGGATTATCTCCAGACTGGAGGAAGCAAGGACTTTCTATGGAGCAATTATAAATAGTATAGACAACTAAGTAGGATGAAATGAGGGTTCAGGGGAGACTTTTCTACTGGTTCAGGCTTTTCGAGAAAGTAGTTACCATTAATCTTGAAAAGTTCGCAACATAGCTAACAGTTCTAATCAAAAATCATGATTAGAATTAATTGAAATATTAGTATTTTTGTAATATGGACAAAGATAAATTGATAACAGGCATTAAAGTTACTCAACAAATGAGTAAAGCCAAGAATATACTTTATAATCAAGTTATTCCAAGGGAAGAATTGTTTCAGATTAGAAAAAAAGAAGGAAAGTTAAGCCCTGAACTTCAAAGTGCATTAAAAGTAAATGCCTAAATTAATAATAATTGCCGGATGTAATGGCGCTGGCAAATCTACATTTGCGACCTCATTCTTGCCGGAAGGGTTGACTTCCTTCGATTATGACAGGTTGTTTATCGAAAACTACAATAGTTTGCCAGATAGTGAGCTAAGGGAGGAATTTGCAAAGAATCAAACTACAAAAGATTTCAAAGTGTCCATTGAAAAGGCATTATCAAACAATTCTGATTTTTGTTACGAGACAAATTTTGATTCATATCCAATTTACTGGCCTGAGAAATTTAAAGAAAATGGATACCAAATAAATTTGATTTTTTTCTGTATCTCCAATCAAGAAATTGTAAGACATAGAATCCAAGTTCGTACCGAATTTAAAGGGCATTTTGTTGATAATAAAACAATTGATTTAAAATGGAAAGCTGGATATAAAAATGTGAATCTACACTATCAATTATTTGATAATATTCTATTTGTAGATAATTCAAAACAAAACGATATTTATACTAACCTGCTACAATTAGAGAAAGGAGAAACAGTGCTCATGACAGAAAAATTACCTGACTATTTCAATCATCGTCTCCCAGATATTTATAAATTAATTAAAACCAAATAAAAAAAGTTACCATTTGAATATACAACTATAAGTTAAAAAACCACACGCAAGGATGGGCTCAGCTCAGTTCCTAAAGCCTTATGATAAGATACTAAGCGAGAATCCAATCCCCCCAACTTACGCTTCATTTAATTGCGCATTATTGGCTAGTTATTGGTATTCACTCTTAAGTTACACCCTAAATTCATCAGAAACCCACCTACCATAACAACTCCAAAGATAGATTCCACAGCCTCCACAGCCATTGGGAGAATCATTTTTTTAACCTATATTCACTTTGCGAGACCCTAAAGTATCCTATCCCCTTTGATTAAGCTGTCAACCACAAATGACTACAGCTCAAATAATTTTAAATTTACGACTTAACCACTATTGAAACCAAGACATGAAAAAACCCAAATTCCTCCTCCTTCTGCCGTTTCTATTGCTCACCATTGCCTTCATTCAGGTACAGGTATTCGAGGGTGCAGAGAAAGTGGTCAATACCCAAGAGGAGCAATATTACCGGGTTAAAGACTTCGAGGACGTCAAAAAGTTTGACATTCATATTCATATCAATACGGAAGAGGAATTTTTTATGGAGCAGGCGCAGGTAGATAATTTTCGATTTTTGGACATTATTGATGATGAGATGACCTTCAGCCAAGGTTATTACGGTGCACATCCAGAATACCACATGTACCTGCATCCAGAGTACCCGTCATATCAGGACCAAATAGATGCCAGAGACCATATGCTTGAGAAGCACCCTAAGCTAACTTTTATGGGTGCCCACCTGGGTAGTCTGGAATGGAGCCTTGACGAGTTGGCAAAACGGCTGGATAAGTTTCCGAACATGTATGTGGATTTAACGCGCTTGTCCAATTTGCAATTGCATACATTTAATAACCGACAAAAGACCAGGGCGTTTTTTATTAAATATCAAGACAGACTTATCTATGGTACGGACAGTCAGATTAATCCTTCAACCAATCCTGAATCATCTAAAAAAAGTATCCATGACCGATGGCTACGTGAATGGAAATTCTATGTAACAGATGAAAAGATCAGTTTAGAAAATTTTGGAACGCTCGAAGGATTAAAGCTGCCAACTGAAGTAGTTGATAAAATCTATGCAAAAAATGCCATACGGCTTTTAGGGCTTCAAAGCTGGTAATCACAAATTAAAAGAGATTTCGATGCATGCTATGACAAGACGTGAATTCACAAAAAAATCCGCATTAGTAAGCACCGGACTTGCTGCTTCACCTTTTGTTGCATGTGAAGGGCCAAGTTCCGTTCGCAATGATGAATTGAAGGTGACCCTACCTATGCCTATTCAGATGATAAACCTGAAACACTATTGGCCAAAAACTCTTCCTCATTTAGAAATCAACTTGTACATCATGTTTGTACAAAAGTGCAGCTTAAGGAAAATAAGATTAACATTGATTTCCTGGAAAGCAATAAACTGAAGGACCAACTCAATGAAAATCCACTAACCGTCAAGATTGAATCCAAAAGAAAGTTAACTTTCAATTCCGAGGAAATAAAGATCGCCGACTCAAAAATTATCCAAGAGCAAGACAATTATCTATACACTTTGGTAATCGATAACGTGAAGGGTCTAGAAAAAGCTGTGGTGAAATTTGAAGCATCCTAAAATCGCATTGTTCAATTTATCAACCAATATTGCGCTATAAAATTATGTGGGACCTAAAATCATTCAAAAGCAAATGAGACTTAAAAATCTATTGATCCTTGGCACTTTAATTCTGCTCATGCAGTGTGCTGAAAAAACAACTTCTGATTATACTATTGAAGCAATATTCGCCTCCGAGTCTCCGGTAATTGATGGCAAAGACGATGACTCCATTTGGCAGCAGGTTACACCAATAGCACTAAAAGAAAATCATTCTGGCAATGAAGTGCGGGAATCAGGACTACAGACACATGTTAAGGCTTGTTATGATGACAACACCTTGTACTTCTTATTTGTGTGCAATGACCCGGATATATGGGCGGCTTTCACACAGCGCGATGAATATTTGTGGCAAGAAGAAGTTGTGGAAGTATTTATTGATGTAGATGATGTACGGGAGACCTATGTGGAAATTGAAGTTTCCCCTGCCAATATTATTTTCGATAGTTACATAGTCGATCCCGAAAACATTAACCTACCTGCAACAGCAAGATTTAACTTGCCGGGTTTGAGAACGGGTGTGACGGTACAAGGAACACTCAATCAGCGTGAAGACCTTGATAAAAGTTGGACGGTAGAAATGGCCATACCCTTTGAAGATTTAGCCAATTTAACTACTGAAAAAGTAGGCCCTGATACAGAAATTAAGCTTAACTTTTATCGATTGGATAAAAACCAAGGGAAAGAGCCTAGCTCCTATGCTTGGTCGCCTACAGGTAAAAGTTTCCACAAACCATCGGTATTCGGTAAACTGGTATTTAGATAGCGGAGCAATGGGAATCCCAGCAAAGCGGGTTTGCCTAACCCTTTCCCGTCTCAGTAACCCCAAAAAAAGGGTCGACGCGAGGATTTAGCTAAATTTTTAAGAGTAGCTTAACTCGAACTGAGATTGGTAGGAATAAAACCAATAGTAAGAAGGCCTTTTAATGTGAAAATTAAGGACGATTAGATTTTTTTTCCTCTTTCTCATTATATTTGTAAAGTAAAAAAAATTACAATTAGACACTGATGTGTTGTTTTTTAAAAGGTTCCTTAAGAGATTTACGGTAGGAGTTTTTTCATTTATAGCGCATTAGAAAATTTTTTAACAAAAACTTTCGAATTTTTAAGGTTTAATTTTTTCCAAATCATGAGAATAACCATGCTGCTGGCTGCAGCTATTTGCTGTTTTTTTGCTACCTCCTACGCAGCTTTTAGTCAGGATGTAAATCAGGACTACATTATCAATCAGGATGGGCATAAAATTTACGGTGCTGTCAAAAGATCTTTTGATTTTAATCATGCCAGTTCAATTACTTTTATAACCAGCAAAGGGGTAAAGACCCGATATTATCCCAATGATATTAAAGAGTTTGGATTGTCCAATGGCAGGAAGTTTAAAAGCAGGTATCTACCCGAAAAAGAAGATGATGGTTTGGTTTTTTATCAAATTATCCTGAAAGGAAAAGTCAGCCTTTTAAGTTTTAAGAACCGTTTTTTTATAGAAAATGAGGATTATTTTTTGGAGCTTAACAATGTTTCTGAGGAAAAAGATACCGAAGGGAATTTGGTAAGGGCAAGAAACAGAGAATATATGGGACTGTTAAGTTATTTGCTTTACGGGCCGTGTGGTAATGAATTACAGGAAAAAATTGCTACAACCAACTTATCCGAACAAGAACTGATATCAACTTTTAAGGTCTACTATGAATGTGAGCAGATACCCTACGAGCTAAATGTAGAAAAATTACCTTTTGTGAGGGCTTCGCTGGTTGCAGGTGCCGGAATTTCTTTAACTCAATCTTATCTAACAAAAGATTCTTTCGATGAGATCCCTCATGCATTTGACGCCAACTACAGGCCATTTGTTAGCCTTGGAGTAAAGCTGGATCAATGGCGACGATTGCCGCGTTTTGCTTTTGACGCGGGCATTGGTTTTACCAAAGGCGATAATACAGTTAACCTGGAATTGTTTAAACCTAGCCAGAAGTATTCCGCTACCGAAGAATTTTCTAGGTCAAGTTTCATTGTACCCATATTCATCAATTACCTGATGTTCCGATCCCAAAATAACGAGTTCTATCTTGGTGCAGGTACTGTAATTCGGACCAATACATTAGAAAGCAAGTTTAGCATTGTGGATTATAGAACCACCTATGAGCCAGTTATAGTGAGACTATATGAAGAATCAGTTTTAACTTATTCTTCTTCTAAGTTTTCACCCGCGGTAAAATTAGGGATCAACTTCTTGTACAACCGACGTTTCGGTATAGTGTCAGAGTTTCAATTGGAACACATTTCAAATGAATACACGCTTGATGTGAGTAGCCTACAATCTTACTACAATTCCATTGTCGCATCTTTTATGGTAGGTTTTAGGTTATGAAAAGGCATATATTCTTTATCGCATTATTAATAGTAACAGCCATGAGTGCTTGTGAGCAGGAGGAATTGACTCCTAGAACCAATGCTCGGTTTAGTGTTGCCTATATACAGGAAATCGATGACAGCGGGGTAGAGTTTGCTTCCAACATTTACGATTTTGGCAGTGAGGAAATAACTGAATACGGTTTTATGTATAGTTTAAAACTCTTGCCTCTTCCAGATAATTCTGAGGTAATCAGTCAACAAGGCAAGCCGGAAAAACAGTTCGTCCTGAAAGCGGAACATTCCCTGATAAAAGGAGAAACTTATTTAGTGGTTGCATTTATCCAAACCACTACTGGGAGAATATATTCGGAACCTCAAAGATTTGTAAGCCAAGGAGCTGCTGGATTTATTTTAGAAAAATTGGAATACAAGGAACCCATTTTTTATGGGGACACCATTACCGTATGGGGAAGCAACATGAGTGACCTCAGTGCCAGTTACAGCGTCGAATTTCAAAATAAAGAAGCCAGGGTAACCGATGTAAAAAAGGAATCATTCAAATTTACAATTCCTGAATTTTACAATTTCAATACCAGTGGAAATGGTCCTGACTACTTCGATATTTCCATTCAGGTGTTGGAAAAAAAGATAGAGATGAATGTCAATATCCCCTTCCAAAATGCGGAATTTCAAGAAATGGAGACTCAGTTTATTGACTATGGAGACACTATCGAAATACTCGGCAACTATTTAAAGGACGCTAATTTGAAAATTGCCACTAGCATTGATGTCCCGGAGAGTATTTACGCGAACAATGTCACCCTTGAGTATGCAGGGGATGATAAGGTGGTATTTAAACCCAACCCAGAAAATGCCGGTCTTCATAAACACTTAACCCTTGAGATCCGGGGCAAATTATATTCTCTGGGAACCAAGGTATTTGAATACAATCCTACAGAAATAGACCCAGGCCAACATATGCTATTAAAACCCGGCGACTATTTAACAATTAAAGGCAGCAATTTTAATACTCAAGCCCCGCAAATCCACCATGGAATTCTCAACGGCTATCCAATAATCATCTATCCAGAAGCTTCCGACAGCGAATCGCTTACTTTCCGTATTGGTTTTTTAAATTTTTTATTTAAGCGGACAAACGAGTTTAAAATCAAAACGTTTGAACAAGTGTCACAACATGCTGTTACTTTTGAACTTACAAATCCCGACCTCCCATATATGTTCAATCCTTTCTCCCCACTCACATCTCCAGAGAATTGGGATTTGGGAAATATGGCAAGTTTCGAAGGGAAAGGTTTTGCACTAGGCAATAAAGAAATTTTCGAAATTGATGTTGAAAATAAAACTGTCAACATTGTTAGTGAATTGCAGATTGGTGCGAACCAACTTCGGTTTACTTTTGGGGTTGTACATGGCGAAAACTGGTATTTAGGCGGGGGTCTCAGCGACGATTCCAATGCGATAAACCACACCTTCTTTGTATTTAATTTGCGGACCAAAGAAATCAGAAGGTTACCAGACCTCCCCCTAAACCAGTGGATACCTATGCTGGTTCATGCAGTGAACGGACAGCTCTATTTCGAAGGGGGATTAGAACCAAATACTCAAAATGATCACCGGTTAAGGTACAAATTTGATATACAAACAGAAAAATGGTTCCGATTGCCAGATAAAGAAGAATCTCGAAGAGTGGTAGGAAGAACGATCGCTTTTGAATACGATGGAAAACAACTGGCAATTGGAGAACCTACCGGACCTGGAGATGAAGGATCCGGACTTTTTGTTTTTGATTCAGCAAAGGAAACCTGGCAACTTCTTAAGCGACTTGAAGAATTGGGCAATATAGGTGTGAAAACGGACGAGGTCTTCGTAATTGGAAACAAGGCATTCCTAATGGGAAGTAGTATGTTTGTATTGAATCTGGATACCTGGCAACTGCGGCCAGTTACCAACCTTGCCGTTCCAGCCCACCTCAAATGCAATTTTTATCGCACCATGGCCTTCATGGCCAAAAGCAATATTTATGTTTGGGATTGTAATGATAATCTTTGGGAGATTGATTTAGAAAGACTGGAATACTGATGAGAGACAAATATTTTTTTTAACAGGCTAATTTTCGCCTATTGTGGAGTGGGATAAAGACCAGTGGAAGCATGAAATTCTTGAACTGAAAAAAGCGGATGGCTGTATCTCATTTAACCCGAAATATACAATAGACCTTCTATTGCATATTTCGGGAGTAAAGACCAAACGGAAGCATTACCTTAATTACCATGTTCATTCCCCACCTGTTTCGCTGTGATTTTCAGGATAGGATTTAAACTTAATATGCAAAATCTGAGGAGTTTGACACACCTGTGCGGCCATTTAAACTTTTAAAACCATTAAAACCCTACTAGCTTAGTACAGGCATAATGGGAATATTATGTCACGGTAATTAAGTTCTTTCGTTATAGCCCATTAAACGGTACTCAACCTATCGTTAGAGGAATACTATCTAATTAGAGATAATTTTAAAGCACAATGATTACAAATTTTATCGTCCTGGCAATTTATGTCGCCATTCTATTTTTAATCGGAATACTAGCTTCTCGGAGAGTAAAAAGTATGAGCGATTATTATTTAGGAGGAAAAAAAATAGGCTTTTGGGCTATCGCTTTTTCTGCTAGAGCAACGGGCGAATCTGGCTGGCTTTTAATAGGTTTAACAGGAATGGGAGCAATCGCAGGCTATTCTGGATATTGGGTTGTTGTTGGTGAAATGCTGGGTGTTTTTATTTCCTGGCAGTTTATGGCCAAGCGATTCAAAAGGCTGTCTGATAAATATAAAGCCATTACTATACCTGACTACCTACAAAGTCATTTTAAATCATCCACAAACACGCTTCGAATCATCGCTGCATCAGTGCTAGTGGTTTTTGTTGTCATCTATGTCGCGTCCCAAATGGACGTAACGGGGATCGCTTTCGAATCAATGCTCAATATTGATTATCGAATTGGTGCCCTAATTGGTTTCGGCATCGTTCTACTCTATATTTTCATTGGTGGATTCGTAGCCGCGGTTTGGTCAGATATGTTCCAGGGGATTCTGATGTTCTTCGGTTTGGTTCTGCTTCCTATTGTTGTGTGGTTTGCAATGGACCATGGAGCTGGAATTACCGAGGGATTGAACGCAATTGACCCCACGCTTACACAAATAATGGGGAGAAGTGAAGACATATGGATGAACCTATTTACGATTATCGGTTTCTCAATGATTGGATTGGGATTCTTAGGATCGCCACAAGTTTATGTTCGTTTTATTTCCATTAAAAGCGAAAAAGAGATTGACAAAGGGAAGTGGATTGCACTGATTTTTACACTCTTAACAGATGCATCGGCAGTGACGATCGGTATTCTTGCCCGAATTTATTTCACTCAGCAAGGACAGGACCCTGAAGCAGTTTTAGGAACTGGTGGAGAAAATGTTCTAAGCATGATAACCCACGAGTTCTTACCGACAATTCTAGTGGCGATCTTCATTGCGATTGTGCTTTCAGCAATTATGTCTACAATAGACTCACTTCTCATTCTTGCTTCTAGTGCCATTACTCGCGACTTTTATCAGAAAATATTCAGACCTGATTTAAAAGATGAAGACTTAACAAAAGTTTCAAGATTATTCACCGTTGGAATGGCAATGGTCGCACTCGGTATTGCCATCCTTTTATACAATCTTTATCCTGATAGGCAGATCTTCTGGATCATGATTTTTGGTTGGTCAGGAATTGCCGCCACTTTCTGTCCTGTGATTATCCTATCACTTTTCTGGAGTGGCTACTCTGAAAAAGGCGCTATTGCTTCTATGATTACTGGGTTTTTGTCAGTGGTATTATTCAAGTTTGTGTTTTCAAATATTGAAGGAATAGGTGTTTATTTGAAAGAGCTAGACGTCTTAGCACCTTCTTTCGCCTTGGCAATGATTGTAGGGTATATCGTTTCAAAAATAGCCCCTCCCAAGAACATTGAAAGCAATGAAAAAAACATTACAGTCGAGTAGACGACCATGGGCTTCCCCCATCGATAGGCTCACGGCACACCAAGCGGGTCTTGTTCCTGCGCTTTATTCAGGCTTTTCTCCAAAATGGCCCGAAGGCATCATTTTTTTCGCTCAGCCCAGTTCACTGAATTGAAAGAGTGAAAATAGCATAACCATGGGTGCGAGCGGGTAGCAAGAAAATGAAAATGAGATTAGCAGCGTGGAGCTCGTCGAAATATATGTATTGGCACTTTTTATTTTTACTTTGCAAGCCATTATTGAAAAAACAATTTTAT
>Ga0209491_10001485_pt1 | contig 45653 bp, 16 predicted proteins | sample BON02_FD_187213 | JGI IMG/M metagenome (GOLD analysis project Ga0209491, IMG submission 187213) | Freshwater microbial communities from Lake Bonney liftoff mats and glacier meltwater in Antarctica - BON-02 (SPAdes) (version 2) | ecosystem: Environmental > Aquatic > Freshwater > Ice > Glacier...
GGGGGGGGGGGGGGGGGGGACAAATGCGTTCGCCGGCCGCGCGCGCCGCCGCCGCGGCCGACGGGAAAACAAAAAACAATTGGCGACAATTCTTTTCTCTGAAACTCTCACTCGTCGGGTCTCAAACTTGCTCAAACGTGCCCGCGAGGGCGCCCATCGGCATGTCTGCCGTCTGCGCCGAGACGATCGCGCGCCCGCCGCGCAGAGCCGAAAGCACCGCCGCCCACGCGGTTTTGCCCTCAGGCCCGGCGCCCTCGGCCGCGCCGCCGTCGACAATGCGGCACTCGTCGTCGCCGATGTCGACGCGCAGGGAGGGCGGCGCGGGCGCGACGGCACCGGCGCCCGGCTGCGCCTGCGTCTGCTCCTGCTCCTGCTCAGAGGGGAACGGCTCGACGGGCAAGATGGTCTCGTTTTTCATGCCGGCGCCGGCGGCGGCGGGAGCGTCGCCCTGCTGCTGCTGGCCGCGCAGGTGGATGGCGGCGCCCGTGTAGTTTTTCAGCGCGCACACGCCGACGCGCCAGATGAGCGTCTTCTGGCTGTCACCGCCTCCAGCAGTCTTGGCGCCGGGGCCGGCCTCGGTGGCGCTGGCGTTCGCAGCGGTGGGGGCGTTGGCGGCGGCCGGCCTCGCGCGGAGGCAGGCGAACGCGAGCCCGGAGCCCGTCGAGTTGTCCATGGCCGTCATCTTCGGGGGCGGCTGCTGCGGCTGCTGCTGCTGCTTGCTGGTGGCGAATTTGGCGGCGCTGTCGGGGGTCAGCTGGGCGGCAAACGTGTCGTCAGCACTCGAGCACTTGTTGCGCTGCGCCCACTTCTTGGCGACTTCTTTCCACGAGGACGGGGCCTGCTGCTGCTGGCCGGACGTGTTGGCGGGGTCCTTGTTGTTGCTGCCGTCCTGCGCCGCGACGAGGGAGGAGCCGCACGACGCGAGGAGCGCCATCGCCAGGAAGAGGAGAGAAATGCGCGTCATCATTTTGTTTTCTTGTTGATTTTGGGTGTGTTTTTGGGGGAGGGGTGGTGTCGAGCTTCTCTGTTTGGTCTGTCTTGTTTGCTCGCTTGCTAGCTCGTTTTGGTTTGTGTTACGCGCGTTGAAGCAAGAAGAGGCGTTTCGAAGCTTGATCTTACAGCCGTTTTCTTTCTGCTCGCTCGCTCCCCCTCGGCGCTTACCTTTGATCCCAAACCCCCCAAAAAATGCTCTTGATTTACAACTCGTGTGCGCTTTGCCGGCTAAGGAAAAAACAACACAGGCCGGGCTCCTCGATCGGGCTCTCAAACACGACGTGCGGGCGATCTCTCGACCCTCTCAAACGCCGCAGCGCTCCAGGTTGCCGCGGATCTCGCCCGTCGGATGCGCGGTCGTGTGTGCGTTGACGTAGACGTCCCCCGCGACCGCCGCCTTTAGGAGCTCGTCCCAGGACTGGGGCCCGCCGGGCACGACGATTAGGTCCTGCGGCCCCGACGTGACCTCGACGGTGCGGCAGCCCTTTTTGCGGGAGAGGTGTTGGCCGACGGAGGACACGTCGACGGGCGGCGAGAGCATCGGCAGCGCCGACAATGGCCCCGTCGGGTCGCTCGGCTTTTGCGCGGGCTCGATCGCGACGATCGGCGGCGGAAAGTCGCGGTCGGCCCCGCCAAAGTGGTGGTGCGAGGCCACGTACCCTTTGATGTCGCAGAGCGTCAGGCGCGTGACGATCTTTGTCTCGCCGCCCTCCTGGATCACGCACACCCAAGCGCGACCGCCTGCGGGCGTGTCGATTGGCGCCGGCGTCGTGCTGTTGGGCGCGATCATCTTTTTGCCGCTGAGGTCGGCGTAAAACAGGCCACCGGGACAGCGGCCGAGCGCCATCCACCAGGCGTGGTGGGGCATGCAGCGGCCGCGGTGCCAGCCGCCGTCCTGGGTCTTGTTGTCGTTGCCGTTGCTGCTGCCGCCGACGCCGACGCCGCCCGCGGCAACGTTCACGTTGGTGAAGGGCGCCTGGACTGAGACGCCCGTTTGCGCCGCAGCGAGCGTCGCCGTGGAGAGGATCAGGGCGAGGGAGAGGAGCGAGAGGGCGAGAAGGCGGATGAGGCGCCTCATGATTCTTGCCGTTTTTTGCTCTTTTGTGGTCGTCGCCGGTGTCGTTTGTTGTCGGCGCTTTTTTCTTCTTCAAGTTTGTTTTGGCAAAGCAGCGTGTATGGTGCTTTGCTGCGCGAGTGCGTGTGCCTGTGTTGTGTGTTTTGAGCAACAAATGTATTCTACAAAAGGAGCTTCGAAAGGGGTAAATTGTTTTCTAGCTTTTTTCCCTTGTCCCAAACGCGAAAAAAGGCGCTGAACGCTCTCTCCGAAAAATAAGACAAATTGCCCGAAAATCGATCACGCCGCCATCGTCGTCGTCGTCGTGGTCGCCCCGACCCCGGCGCTCGCCAGCAGCGCCGACAGGCGCGCCTCCTGCTTCTTCACGATCTTGGAGCCCTCGAGCAGCATCGCCCGCAGCGCCGCCGCCTCGCGCTCCAACCTCGCGCCCCGCGCTTTTGACGCCGACAGCTCGGCGGCTAGGCGGTCGCGCCCGGCCGCCGCCGCCTCGGCCATCGCGCACGCCTCTGCAAACTGCTGCGCGGCGGCCGCGAGCGACCCGCCGCCCTCGGCATCGCCCGTGGCGGCGGCGGCGGCGGCGCGGCGCACGTCGGCCAGGCGGCACGAGAGGGTGTCCGCGTCGCCGCCGACGCTGCCACGGCCGATCCGGCCGCTGCCGCCGACGACGGGCGCCGGCGCGGCCGCGCTGGCCTCGCCCCCGCCGCCGCCGCTCCCGCCCACCTCGCCTCCTCCTCCTCCTCCTCCTCCGAGCCCGCGCGCCAGAAGCAGGCCCGCGTCCGCATAGGGCGTCGAGGGGGCCGCGGCGCCCGCGCTGCTGGCCGTGCCCATGCCGTTGCCGCCGCCCCCGGCCGTCACCACCGTCCGCGCCGTGCTCGGCGCGTCGGTCGACGCCGCGCCGTCGCTGGCCGCCGGCGCCGGCGCCGCCGCCGCCGCCTCCGACTCGTCTCCCCCCCCCGCATGCCGCCCGCGCTTCCGGCTCGCCGCCGCGGCCGCCGCCGCCTCCGCCGCCTCGTCGGCGTGCGTGCGAGCGACCGCGCGCGACAGCGACAGCGCCGCGGCCCGCGCCGCCAGCTCGGCCCCCGCCGCCTCGAGCTCCGTGCCGCGCGCGGCCGCCAGGGCGGCGCTGCGCGCCAGCGCCGCGCCGAGCTCGTCCGCCTCGGCCCTGTGCTCGGCGCGCGCGCGCTCGGTCGCCGCCCGCTGCGCGTCGGCGGCGCGCTCGGCCTGGCGCGCCCTCGCGTCGGCCGCCTCGACCGCCTGCTGCAGCTCCCCCAGGCGCCGGTGGGCGGTCAGCAGGGCCGGGGTGCCGCCGCCGCCGGCGCCGTTGCCTTTGGCCTCGATCAGGAGGGGCACCTGGTGGTGCGCCTGATGGTGCTGCCGCTGCGACAGCAGGCAGCTCACCTCCGCCTCGAGCGCCGCGACGCGCCCCGCGCTGGCGGCGGCGGCAGCGCCCGCGGCGGCGGCGGCGGCGGCGGCGTCGGCGCGCGCCCGCTCGAGCTGGGCCTCGAGCTCGCGGGCAAAGGCCTGGGCGGCGCGCGCGCGCGCGGCCGCGGCCCCGGCCTCGGCGACGGCAGAGGCGACGCGGCCGCAGCGCGCAGCAGAGGCGCTTGCGGGGCGAGAATAGGCCGACGACGGCGGCGACGACGGGCTCGTGAGGTCCGCGGCGCCGTCGATGGAAGCAGCAGCGGCGGCAGCAGCAGCCTCGGCGTCAGCCTCGATGGCCGCAGCGGCATCCAAGGGCAACCCCGCCACCGCCTCTGCGGGCATCGCCAGCGCCGCGTCCAGGTCGCACTCGAGCGCCGCGACGCGCGCCGTCGCGCGCGCCAGCCGGCCCGCCATCTCCCGGCCCTCGGCCGCGGCCGCCTCTGCCGCGTCGCGCAGCCGCGTCTCGAGCTGCCGCACGCGCCGCCCGAGCGCGCGGGCGCGGGCCGCGTGCTCGGCGGCCGAGGCCGAGAGGAGGCCGGAAGGGGGAGCGGACGGCCACCAGGGCAGGGGCGCCGGCTCGGCCCAGACGCCGCCAAAGGCCCGCCGCCACGAGGACGACGCCGCCGACGACGCCAAGGGGGGCGGAGGCAGGATCGGCCACCACGCGTGCGAGCGCGGGGCTAGCATGCTGCTGCAAAGCATGGAGAGGGGGCCGCCGAGCGGGGCGAGCGAGGGGCGGCGGCGGGAGCGGGTGGGCGCGCCGGGCCGCGCCAACGACGCGACCGCCGAGGACGACGAGGACGACGAAGCGGCGGCGGCGGCGGCCGTGGCGGCGACGACGGCGACGAGGACGAGGGCCGCGCCGCCGCCGCCAGCGCCGCCGCCGGCGGTGGCGCCGGCTCCTCCCCAGAGCGCAGCGGTCTGCATGGCAATCGCGGTGCCCGAGGTCGCAAGGGCCGCGGCGACGAGCAGCAAGGCCGCCTGCTCGCGAGGCAGCGGGTTGCTGTTGTTGCTGCTGCTGCTGCCCTCGTTGTCGCCGTTGCCGCCGCCGCCGCCGCCGCTGCTGTTGCCACCACCACCACCAATGCCGCCACCACCGCCCGTTTCCGTCACCGCCAAGACGGACGCCAGAACCTGCTGAAAGTCTCTCCGATTTGTCAGTGCGAGAGCCGTGAGCGCGCCGCCAAACGCGGCCGCCGCTCCAGCGGCCAAGGCCGAGCCGCCGTCGCCGCCGCCGCCGCCGCCGCCGCCGCCGCCGCTGAGCCTCTGCAGAAACTCGAGCGCGCGCGGGAACGAAAATGCGCCACCGCCGCTCGCGGCCTGGGTGCGGCTCCCCCCCCCCGAAGGCATTGGAGAAGAGGACGACGACGAGGAGTAGGCGGCCGCCGTTGCTGCCGCCACCGCAACTCTAAATGCAGCCGCCTGCGCGTCGGACGTCGGCGACGCCGGGCGCGGCGACGGCGTGCGCGAATCCAGCTGCTGCTGCTGCTGCTGCGTCTCCTGGTTCTGCGCGCGGACCAGGAGCTGCTGGCGGTGCACCCGACGCAGCGCCGCCGCCCGGATTGACTGGGCGAGCGGCGGCCTGCGCGGCTGCGCGAGCGGGAACATCGATTCTTTGTTGCCTCTTTTAGCCGTTGGCCGTCAGGCAGACCTTGGAGACGCTCGGGGCGCGCGCGCGCGCGTTCCACGAGTAAAACCACGTCAGCTGTCACGTATCAAGACGGTTATCGATTGGACACGCGGCGGCCGCGGTTAGACGCGCGCGCGTTCAGCACGGGGCGCGGCCGTAAAGTGGGGGGGTGGCCTGTATTTTATTGCTCTTTTCTTGCGCAACGCGTCAACTCCAAAAGGAAGGGCTTGACAGGGTAATGCACGAGTAGGAGTAATACGCCGGTAAGGTTTGTGGCGCTGCCCGTGCTTTGAAAGAGCGCTGGGCGCGCGTGTTTAGCCGGGAAGGCCGAGCAACGAGGGGGCACAGTGACTGTGCCGCACAGTCGCCACGGCGCCAAACGCCGACGCCGACGCCGACGCCGCGCGAGAAAAGGCAGCGCGACAGCACCCGCCGTTTAGCGCCAGATTACGCAGCCCGCGCATCAGGCGCGTCGCTCATCACACACACACACACACGCCGCTTGACCCCGACCATCACACGCACACAAAACAGAGGCTTTGAAAAGCAAAAAGGGAGGACAAGGAGACAAAAACGCGCCCTCCCTCTTCTCCCTGGTTGCCCGCGACACCTGCCCGTCCGACCTTGGGAGCGCGCGCGCACCCGCTCGCTCCCTGGGCGCCGAGCGCGCGCGCCACCCATATAGCGAGAGCGAGGGGACGAAAGAGCGATCGAAAACTTTGGTTTTGATCACCGCCCTCCCCCCCAATCGCCGTCCAGTCATGGGCGACGTCAAGGACATCCTGGGCGTCCCCCGCGGCGAGGCGCAGCAAGGAGGCCAGCAGCCGGCCAAGAAGGCCGCGCCCGAGCGCGCCAAGCGGCCCGAGGGCATGAGCCGCGAGGCGTTCGCCCTGCTCGGGGGATCCCACCCGGTCGTGCCCGCGGCCCTGCTCGACGAGCTCGGCAAGGGCAAGAAGAAGGACGACGGCAAGAAGCGCCCGGCTAAGGGGCGCGTCGTCTTCCGCTACAAACCCTTCGCCAACCAGGCGCGCGCCGACGGCCTCGCGCTCAGGCACTGGCAGAAAGGCGTGCGCGACGCGCTCGGCCGCGAGCGCGACGCCGACGACGGCGCCGACTACCCTTTTGCCAAGTACAACCGGCGGTGCCTGGTGTACCGGTACGACGACGAGGAGTGGAAGAACGTAGTGGCGGACCCGCCGCCACCGCCCGGGCTGCCCACGGCGCCGGCGGCGGACGGAGCGGCGGCGGCCGCGGCCGACGGCGGCGCGGCACCCTCGGGCGCCGACAAAAAGGCCGACGACGCCTCGACGGCGGGCGGCGCGCTGGCCGCCGCCGCCGCGGCCGCCGCCAAGGTGGCCGCCCCCTGGTCGCGCGAGGAGACCGACTACCTCATGGACATGTCCGAGCAGTACGACCTGCGCTTCCTCGTCATCGCCGACCGGTGGGACTTTGCCGGCACCGCCGCCGGCAAGGCGCTCGCCGCCGCCGCCGCTGCCGCCGCAGCCGCCGCCGCCGCAGCCGCGCCGGGCGCCGCCGCCCCAGCCCTGCCCCCCGCCGCGGCCCCCCGCCCCCCTCCCGAGCGCTCGCTCGAGGACATCCGCGAGCGCTACTACGGCGTGGCGCGCCGCCTGCTGGTCGCGCGCGAGGGCGGGACCGACGCCACGGTTGCCAACCACCCCCTGGTGCGGCAGCCTTACAGCGGCTCCCGGGAGCGCGCGCGCAAGGCGGCGCTGGCCGCGCTGGCGCACCGCGACCCTGCGCAGGAGGCCGAGGAGGGCGCGGTCCTGGCGCGCGCCAAGGAGATCGAGGGGCGGCGGCGCGCCGAGGCGGCGGCGGCGGCGCAGCAGGCGCAGCAGGCGGCGGCGCAGGCGCGGCGCGCGGCGGCGGCGCAGGCGGCGGCGCAGGCGGCGGCGCAGCAGGCGGCGGCGGAGCAGGCGGCGGCGCAGGCGGCCGCGCAGGGCGGGCCGCACATGGGCATGCAGCAGCAGCACCCGCAGATGCAGCAGCAGCAGCAGCATATGCACCAGCAGCAGCAGCAGGCGGCCGCGGCTGCCGCGCACGCCGCCCAGCGCGCGGCCAGCGGCGCGATGCCGCCCGGCGGCGGCGGCCCCCCTCACCACCCCCACGCGCAGCAGCAGCAGCAGCAGCAGCACATGCAGCAGCAGCAGCACGCCGCGCACATGCACGCCCAGCAGCAGCAGCAGCACATGCAGCAACAACAACAGCAGCAGCAGCACCACCAGCAGCAGCAGCAGCAGGCGGCGGCCGCCGCCGCCGCGCGCGCCGCCGCCGCCGCCGCGCAGGACCTGCCGCCCTTCGACCCGTCCGACCTGCGCTTCCCCGAGCACTTCCCCAACGCCGCCGTCAGCTCCGCGCCCGGCACCGCCGCCGCCCGCCAGCCCCTGCTGCCCGCGGGCGTCCCCTCGCTCCTGGGCCCGGCCCTCGAGCCCGTGCGCCCGCCGCCGGGCGTCTACGCGCGCGGCGCCTACACCCGCGAGGTCGTGGTGCCGACGCAGCCGGCGGCGCTGGTCGGCCCGCAGGCGGCGGCGCGCGTGCTCAAGTCGCTCGACCAGGCGCTGGCCGAGGTCGGGTGCCCGGCCTACCCTCCCGACCACAACTCGCGCGCGGTGTGCGGCGCCTTCCTGGCGCTGCGGGCGGAGGCGGTGCTGATGCTCGAGGCGCGGCGGCAGCTGGCCGCGCAGCGCGGCGCAGACGCCGCGCGCGCCAAGAAGCGGGCGGGCGGCGGCGGCGGCGGCGGCGGCGGCGGCGGCGGCGGCGGCGGCGGCGGGCAGGCGGCGGCGGCCGCCGCCGCTGCGGCGCAGGCGCAAGCCCAGGCGCAAGCGCAGGCGCAGGCGCAGGCGGCCGCGGCCGCGGGCGGCAGCATGGCGCCCCACCCGCACCAGCACATGGGCATGGGCATGCACCCGCACCACCACCAGATGCAGCAGCAGCAGCAGCAGCACCAGCAGCAGCAAATGCAGCAGCAGCAGCACCCGCACATGCACCCGCCGCCGCCGCCGCCGCCGATGATGATGGGCGGCCCGCCCCCGCCCCTGCCCCCGCCGCACATGGGTGGCGGCGGCATGCCCATGCCCCACCCGCACGGCGCCCCGCCCATGCCGCACCCGCAGCACCACCCGCACATGCCCCCGCCCGGCGGCATGGGCGGCCCGCCGCCGCCGCCGCCCGGCGCCATGATGCCTCACCCGCCGCCGCCGCCGCTGCCGCCGCCGCCGCAGCCGCACATGCCGCCGCTGCCCGGCGGCGGCGGGCCGAGCGGGCCGCCGCCCGGCTACGGCGCGCCCCCCGGGTACGGCGCGCTCTACGGCCAGCCCGGGTACGGCGCGATGCCTCCCCAGCCGCCGCCGATGCCCCAGCAGCCCCAGCAGCTCCAGCAGCAGCTGCAGCCGCCGCCGATGCCGATGCCGATGCCGCCGCCAATGCAGCAGGCGCCGCCCGACGCGGCGGCGGCGGCGGCGGCGGCGGCCGCCGCGCAGACGGGCAAGCGACAGCGCGTTGCCAAGCGCTACGACTGAGTGTTTGGAGTTGTCTTTGTCGTGTGTCAGAGAGGGAGCGATCACCCAAGTGCCCACCAATCCCCCAGTGCAAAAACGCCCCCGACGCCGCCGCCGCCGTCTCTCTCTCTCGCGCGATCGCCGCGAGCGCCACCTGGACGTAGCCGACCTTGGCGAGGCTGAGGGGGCAGTCCGTCTTGGGGATGAGGAGGTCGAGGACGCCTGACTCCTCGAGCCAGGGGTAGGTGGTGGCGAGGGAGGCTGATTTCGTGGATGTTTTTCGTTTCGTTTGTTGTTGGGATCGAGCGGCGGGCGGGGTTGGTTTTTGTTGAACGAGCGACGGTTCGGTCTACGCCGCTGCGCTCGTCACGCGCGCCGCGCCGCGCTTCCATAAGACAGCGGCGCATGGAGCCCTCGAGGCGATCACGCATTCATCCCAACACACACGCAAGCCTCGCGCGCCCGCGCCTGTCGACACGCACAGATAGAGGAGAGAGAGAGAGAGAGAGAGAAATACGTACCACACACAACACATATGAGCGCGCCGTCCCTCTCGTGCCGCCGCCTGGCCTCGCGCGCAGTCTCGTCCGTGAGTAGCTGCTGCGGGTCGCACGTGCCGTGCCGTCGAAGGGCAGAGAGAGAGCTAGAGAGCTAGAGAGAGGCAGAGAGAGACCAAAAAGACTCCACCACTCCTCAAAAAAACCAACCCTCTGAACGAAACGCGAAACCTCCAAACGAAAACAGGCTCGCCTCGCCTCCCCCAGCCCGCGGATCCGCGGCGCCGCGACCGTCGCCGCCGCCCTCGTCGCGCCGTCGCAGCAGCCCCAGGAGAACAACTACAAAAAGGGAGGACCGCCGCTCCCCCGCCGCCGCCGCGCGACGACCATGGCGACGCCCGCCGCCGTTAGCAACGGCAACGGCACCGGCAACGGCCACGGCGCGCCGCCCCCGGCCGCCGCCCTCCCCGACGCCAAGCTCGCCGCCCTGCGCGCCGCCATGGCCGCCGCCGACGGCGGGCGCGGCGTCGCCGCCTACATCGTCCCCACCGAGGACCCGCACATGTCCGAGTACCCGCCCGACTGCTTCAAGCGGCGCGAGTGGCTCTCCTCCTTCACGGGCAGCGCCGGCACGGCGGTGGTGCTGGCGGCGGGTGCCACCAAGCGCGAGCAGGACCCGGTCGAGGACTCGCCGCGCGCGCGCCGCCCCTTCGCGGGCCTGTGGACCGACGGGCGGTACTACCTGCAGGCCGAGGCGGAGCTCGGGCCAGAGTGGACGCTGATGCGCGCGGGTTCCGGCATCTGCCCGGATTTTGCGGAGTGGCTGGCGGACGCGCTGCCGGCGGGCGCGCGCGTGGGCCTCGACCCGTGGTGCCACACGTCCGAGGGCGTGCGGTCCCTGCGGCGCGTGCTGGAGGCCGCGGGCAAGAGCTTGGTCCCGCTGGGGGCGGCGGACGGGGGCAACCTCGTGGACGTCGCGTGGGGCGACGCACGGCCGGCCATGCCCGGCGGCGCGCTGCGAGCGCACCCCGCGCGCTGGGCCGGCAGCACCGTCGCCGAGAAGCTCGCGTCCCTGCGCGCGCAGATGTCGGCCGCGGGTGCCGACGGCCTGCTGGTCACCATGCTGGACGAGGTGGCGTGGCTGCTCAACGCGCGCGGGTCGGACGTAGAGTATAACCCCGTTTTTGCCGCCTACGCCTGCGTCGGGCGCGGCGGCGGCCGCAACGCCCCGGGCGTCGGCAGCGGCGCCAAGCCGCTCGTGGCCACGGCCGTCTACGTGGACGCGGCCAAGGTCCCGGACGCGGTGCGCGCGGCGCTCGAGGCCGACGGCGTCGAGATCCGGCCCTACGGGGCCGTCGAGGCGGACGTGCGCGCGGCGGCGGCGGCGGGCGCGGCGTGGATGCTGGACGGCGGCAAGGCGTCGCTGGCGCTGGCCGAGGCGGCCGGCTCTGCCGTGGCCGCCGCCGCCGCAGCCGTGCCCTCGTCGTCGCCGCGCGGCGGCAAGAGCCCGCCCTCGCCGCGCGGCAAGCGCCGCGCCGCCTCGGCCGCCGCGGACGACGGCAAGCCCGTCGCCGTCCCCGCCACGGACGACAACGGCAACGGCGGCGGCAGCGCCGCGCTCGCCCACGTCCCCGCCGCCCCCGCCAAGCCCGTCATCGACCAGCCCTCGCTCGTGGTCGCCGCCAAGGCCGTCAAGAACCCCGCCGAGCTCGCCGGCATGCGCGAGGCGCACCTCCGCGACGCCGTCGCGCTGTGCGAATTTTTTTCCGACCACGACGCCCGCCTGGCGCGCGGCGAGGCCGTGACCGAGGTGGCCGTCGACGAGCGGCTGACCGGCCGCCGCGCCGCGCAGCCGGGCTTTGTCGAGCCCAGCTTTCCCACGATCGCGGGCGCCGACGGCAACGGGGCGGTCATCCACTACCGGGCAAAGGCAGAGACGTGCCGCACCGCGACCGCGGGGACGCTGCTCCTAGTGGACAGCGGAGGGCAGTACGACTGCGGCACGACCGACGTCACCCGCACGGTCTACTGCGTCGGGCCCGGCGCCCCCCCCCGCCCCCCGCCCGAGCTGCGGCGCGCCTACACCCGCGTCCTGCAGGGGCACGTGGCCCTGGACGCGGCCGTGTTCCCCGAGGGGACGCCCGGCTCGGCGCTCGACGCGCTCGCGCGCACGCCGCTGTGGTCCGAGGGACTGAACTACCGGCACGGCACGGGGCACGGCGTCGGCGCGGCGCTCAACGTGCACGAGGGCCCCCAGTCGATCAGCACGCGGTACTGGATCACCGCGGGCCTGGCGGCGGGCATGGTCTGCAGCAACGAGCCGGGCTACTACGAGGACGGCCGGTTCGGCGTGCGCGTTGAAAACCTGGCCGTCTGCGTCGAGGCGGACACGCCCAACCGCTTCGGCGGGGCGACTTTCTTGAAGTTCGAGCGGCTGACCCTGTGCCCGATCCAGGCGGCGTGCATCGAGCTCGCCCTGCTGACGCGCGCGGAGGAGGCTTGGGTGGACGCGTACCACGAGGAGGTGCGCGCGGCGGTGCTGCCGCGGCTCGACGCCTTCGGCAGCCCCGAGTCGGCAAAGGCGTGGCTGCGGCGGTCGACGCGGCCGCTGAGGGAGCAGCTGGCGGAGATCGAGGCGGCGGCGGGGGTGGCGGCGGCGCCTGCTGTTGCCGTCGCCGCGCCCGTGGCCGTCGCGGCGGTCTGAGATGGTGGAGGAGGGGTTTGGCGGGGCGCGTTTTTTGGGGGGGGCAGCGAGAGAGCGTGCGGCAAACGGGCCGCCTCGCCGCCGGTCGCCCGCCTGCCTCCGCCGCCAGGCGCGTTGGTGTACTTTTCTTCTCCCCGCTAGCTCTCCTCCCTTGAACGTTTTTCATTTGTACATGTACCCGCACTCGACTCCTCAATCATGCCCGACCCCGCATCGGCCCGCCTCAACCCGCGGGCGGGAGGGCGCGTCGCGACGCTCGCAGCGTGCAACCTCGACCAGTGGGCGATGGACTTTTCGGGCAACCTAGCGCGCGTGAAAGAGTCGGTGGACCGGGCGCGCGCGATGGGCGCGACGTACCGGGTGAGAGGGGAAGCGCACGGGGATGCGCGCGCGCGCTCGATTGTTTGGTTCGCAGGCTAAGACCTCGTCGCCATCGACTTGCGGCGGAGACGGCGGCGTCGGCGGCGGCGGCGTTGCGCGCGCTCGTCCTCGTCTCGCGCTCAAAAACACTCTCCCCAAAAACAAAAAACAACAACAGCTCGGCCCTGAGCTCGAGATCCCGGGCTACGGCTGCGAGGACCACTTCCTCGAGCTGGATACGATCGAGCACTCGTGGGAGGCCGTCGCGGTAAGAGAGGAGGAGAGTTCTCGAGCGCCGCTGGGCGCCGCCTCCTTGTCGCTCTCCGCCGGCGTCCCGCTCGTCCGCGCCCCCCCCCCGCGCCCGCCCTCACGCTCCTTTTCCAACCCCCAACGACCCCCCACCCACCCACCCACCCACCCCTCCTTTCAAACAAACGCGCCAGGACCTCATCGCCACGGGCTACTCCGACGGCATCCTCCTCGACCTCGGCCTGCCCGTTCTCCACCGCGGCGTCTGCTACAACTGCCGCCTCTTTGCGCTCGACCGGCGCGTGCTGCTGGTGCGGCCCAAGCTGCACCTGGCGGACGATGGAAACTACCGCGAGCGGCGCTACTTCGCGGCGTGGCCGCACCCGCGCGCCCTGGAGCGGCTGCAGCTGCCGGCGTGTGTCCGGGAGGCGTGCGGCGGCGGCGAGGGCGGAGAGGGCGGGACCGACGGGGACGAAGGCGGCGTCGGCGGAGGGCAGCGCGACGCGCCGTTCGGGCACGCGGTGCTGCGCTTCGAGCGCGACGGCGCGACGCTGGCGTCGGAGACGTGCGAGGAGCTGTTCACGCCGCGGGTGAGTCTTTTGAGGGGAACGAGACGACATGCGTCCTGCTCGGGGATGACCTGACCCTTGAACGACCGGCGACCAACAACCGGCAACCGACGAGCAACGACCGGCGACCAACAACCGGCAACCGACGAGCGACGACCGGCGACCGCGGAAAAACGCACGCCCAATCTCTCTCTCACAACCCCAACCCCGCGACCGACGCCCCCATGACAATGATAAAAACCCTACTCTCCCCACAACGCACCAAAAAAAAGGCGCCCCACATCGACCTGGCCCTCCAGGGCGTCGAGATCGTCGCCAACGGCTCCGGCTCACACCACCAGCTGCGCAAGCTCGACGAGCGCCTGGCGCTCATCCGCGGAGCCACCCGAAAGGGCGCCGGCGTCTACCTGTACAGCAACCAGCGCGGGTGCGACGGCGGGCGCCTGTACTACGACGGGTGCGCGTGCGTGGCCGCCAACGGGGAGCTCGTGGCGCAGGGCGCGCAGTTCGGGCTGCGCGAGGTCGAGGTCGTGGCGGCGACCGTAGACCTGGACGCCGTGGTCGCGCGGAGGCAGGGCGCGTCGAGCCAGCGGGGCCAGGCGGCGGCGACGGCGGCTCCCGAGTACGTCGAGGTGCGCGGGGGCTTTGCGCTGTGCCACGGGTGGGAGGCGCGCGGGTACCGGGAGCGGGCGGCGGCGAGCGCGGCGGCGAGCATGGGAGCGGCGGCGGGCGGAGGCGGGAATGAGGGCGTTGCCAACGATGCGGCGGCAGCGGCAGCGGCAGCGCCGGCGGCGGCGGCGCCAACAATGACAACGACAACGACGACGGCCACAAGAAAGCCCCGCCTGCCAGCGGGCGTCCCGCCGCCCGTGTCCCCGCCCATCCGGCTGCGCGTCCACCTGCCCGAGGAGGAGATCGCCTACGGCCCCGCCGCGTGGCTGTGGGACTATTTGCGGCGCAGCGGCGCGGGTGGGTTTCTGCTGCCGCTCTCCGGCGGCGCCGACAGCGCCTCCGTCGCCGCCATTGTCGCCGCCATGTGCCGGATGGTGGCGCGCGCGGTGGCCGAGGGGGACGCGCGGGTGATCGCGGACGCCGCGCGCATCGGGCGGTACGACCTGTCGGCCGGGGGTGGGGGGTTCGGGGGCGGCGGGGACGGCGGCGGGAAGGGAGGGGCCGGCGGCGGCGGCGCGGACGACCCCGACGGCGGCGGCGACAACGGCAACGGCGACGGCAACGGCAACGGCGACAAGAGCGCCGGCAGCGCTGGGCGCCCGTGGACCCTGGACCCCAAGGAGTTTGCCTCGCGCGTCTTCACCACCGTCTACATGGGCTCGGGCGCCTCGAGCTCGCCCGAGACCCGCCGGCGCGCCGCGCGCCTCGCCGCCGAGGTCGGCAGCCTGCACCTGTGCCTCGACATCGACAAGGCCGTGGCGGCGGCGCTGGGCATCCTATCCGCGGCGACGCGCCTGCTGCCTGGCGGCGGGCGCCTCCCGCGGTTCCGGTCGGACGGGGGCAGCGCGGCTGAGAACCTGGCGCTGCAGAACGTGCAGGCGCGCCTGCGCATGGTCCTGGCCTTTCTGCTGGCGCAGCTGGTGCCTTGGGCGCGGCGGGCGCCGCCGCCCGTCGGCGCGAGCGCGAACGGGAGCGGCGCAAGCGGCGGCGGGGGCGCGCCGACGCCGACGCCGCCGCCGCCGCCGCTCCCGCCGCCCTCGTTCCTGCTCGTGCTCGGCGCCAGCAACGTGGACGAGGCCCTGCGCGGCTACCTCACCAAGTACGACTGCTCCGCCGCCGACGTCAACCCCATCGGCGGCGTCAGCAAGGCCGACCTGCGCCGCCTGCTCCGCTGGGCCGCGGGGGCGCTGGCGCTGCCTTCGCTCGCAGAGATCGAGGCGGCGCCGCCGACGGCCGAGCTCGAGCCGCTGAAAGCCGGGCAGCCGCCGCAGACGGACGAGGCCGACATGGGCTGCACGTACGACGACCTGGGCGCGCTCGGGCGGCTGCGTCAGGTGGCGCGGTGCGGGCCCGTGGCGGCTTACCGGCGGCTGGTGGCGGCGTGGGGGTGGGAGCGGAGGCTGCTGGCGCGAGAGGAGGAGGAGGAGGGGCAGCAGCAGCAGCAGCAGCAGCGGCAGCGGGACAAGGACGAGGCGGCGGGCGGGGCCGCCGGGACGCGCTCGCCGCCGCCGCCGCCGCCGCCCTTGCCGCCGCTCGAGGTCGCGCGGCGCGTCAAGCACTTTTTCACGCACTACGCCGTCAACCGCCACAAGGCCACGGTGCTGCCGCCCTCGTACCACGCCGAGTCCTACTCCCCGGACGACAACCGCTTCGACCACCGCCAGTTTTTGTACAACGTCCGGTGGCCGTGGCAGTTTGCCCGCATCGACGAGGAGGCGCGGGTCGCGCAAATCGCGTGGGACTCGGCAAAAGGCGACGGCGACGGCGGCGCCCAGTGAAAGCAGTCCCCCCACACCACCCCCCGTGTGTAACTCGCCCCGTCACTGCATTTCCACATCGACAACCCAGACCACTTGACCCGCGCATCCGATTGAACTGGCGCGATGCGGGCGGCCTGAAGAGGAAAAGGAGGAGGCGAGGAGTCCGCGATGCTGGCCTACGGCGGCAGGTGCGCGCGGTGCCGGGGCCATCGACACGCGCTGCCGATGACGCTTGAGGCCGTCGCCGCGGCCAACGCGTTGCGCGAGCAGCTCGAGAAGCACGGCCGCCTCGACTTTGATCGCGAAAGGCCGCCGTCGTCGTCGTCGTCTCGAGCAGACGCCGCCGCCGCCAACTTCAGCACGCGCCCCTTGTTGCCGCGGAGCCAAGGCGGCAACGGCGGGCCGGGCCGCATGCTCGGCGTTTGTTTGTGCGAGCCGGGAGGCGTCGTCCTGCGCGCGTTCAGCGGGCAGCTGCCCCTGAGCGACGAGAGCGGCGGCTCTGGCGGCGGCGGGTGGGCTTGCCCCGGGTGGGCGGGCCCCGTCGCCGCGCTGACCAACGACGCGCCCGAGTACGCGCGCTGCCGCAGGCTGTCGGACGCGCTGACGCGCCGCATCGAGGCGCTCAAGGTTGAGCCCGTGGCAGGGGGAGGGACCGGAGAGAAGGAGCAGCGGCAGGGGGCGGCGGCGGCGGCGGCGGCGGCGGCGGCGGTCGCGCGGCTGAGGGGGCGCCGGCGGGCGATCTCTCGCGCCCTGATCGCCCGGGTGCAGGACTCATACGCGTCGTTCGACCTGCTCGGGCGGCCCCTGAGGCTGCGTCAAGCCTACCTGGCGCTGGCGGACGGTTCCGGCGCAGGCGGCAGCACCGACGACAAAGACGACGGCGGCGGCGGCGAGGAGGAGGCGGAGGCGCCGGCGGCTCCTCTGCCGGTCACGCGCCTCTCCTCCGTCGACCCGAGAGGCGCCGGCGGCAGCAGCCGCGAGCGCTGGCGGGGCTTTCCCGCGGGCGTGGGCGACTGCTGCGCCCCGAAACTGCTGCACGACGCCGCGCTCAGGGAGCTGCGGCCGGTTGCGATGGCCGAGTTTTGGTTTGGCGCGCCGCCCCGCGGCGACGGCGGCGGCGGCGGCGGCGGCGGCGGCCATGGCGGCGGCGTGGACGGGAGCGGCGGCGAAAACGACGCGAGCGATGCCGGCGGCGACAGCGACACCTCCGCCGCGCGCGAGGGCGAGAGCAAGGAGGCGGCGTGGCGCCGGCGGCAGCGGCGGCGCGTGCTGCGGCGGAAGCAGGGGGCGAGGCGGCGAGCGGGCTCGTCGGACGACGCAGGCGCCGCCGCCGCCGCCGCCGCGACCAGGGAGCACGGCCGCTTCTACGGCCCGTGCGAAAAGTGCGCCGGCGTCCTCGGGGCGATGCTGTGCGACGCCGCGGCGTGATGATATAGGAGTGCTGATCTTTCTTGCTGTTGTTACAAAATCGAGGAGCTCACACGACTGATCGTGCTTGACAGAGCAAACAAAGGCACACAAACAAGCGCGTGCCGCCCGCTCGTGCTTGACAGAGCAAACAAAGGCACACAAACAAGCGCGTGCCGCCCGCTCGTGCTTGACAGAGCAAACAAAGGCACACAAACAAGCGCGTGCTGCCCGCTCGTGCTTGACAGAGCAAACAAAGGCACACAAACAAGCGCGTGCCGCCCGCTCGTGCTCACGACGCAAACGCGGGCGCGGACGCCGGGCGGACGGCAGCCGCCAAGGACGCGCAGGCGCGCGCCGCGTCGGGCGCGGCGGCCGCGACCTCGCGGAGCGCCTCGGCCACCCCGCGCACCTCGGCCGCGACCTGCAGCAGGCTCCAGGCGATCGCGCACGCCGCGAGCAGGCGCGCGAGCGAGGCGGCGAGCAGCACGCGCGAGGAGGGGCCAGACAGGGCGGGGGCGACGCTGCTGCCGCCGTCCGCGCCACCCACTAACACGCGGCCGCCGCCGCCGCCGAGGCGCAGCAGCCCCGCCACGCTGCGTTCAAACACACCGCGCAGACGGGCGAGGGCGGCGGCGGCGTTGCCCGCCGCGCCGCTGGTCGTGGCAGCAGCGGCGGCGGCGACGGCGGTCGCCGAGGCCGGCACGTCCGCCAGCGCCCCGACGACCCCCCCGCCCCCGCTGCTGCCGCCGCCGCCGGCCTGGGACCCTCCGCCGCCGCCGCCCCCGCTGCTGCCGCCGCCGCCCCCCGGCGCCTCCTGGCGCAGCGCCGCGAGCAGCGCGCCGTACACGCGCCGGCTGTCGCCAGCCGCGCTCGACTCGATGATCCCGCGGCCGATGACCGACCGCGAGAAGTCGACGCTGAGCGTGCAGCGGACGTGCGAGGCCGACGGCGTGGAGGAGGACGACGGCACCGAAAAGGGGTGCGCCTCGCCCGCGGCGCCGCCCTCGCGCGCCACGGGAGCCACCGAAAGCTGCACGCGCACCACAAAGGCGTCGCCCTTGGGCGCGTCGCTCACGGCGCGGATCTCGGCGACGAACCCGCCCGCGGCGCCGCGCCCGGACGCGGCCAGGACGCGCTGCGTTTCGGTGATCCGGCACGACTTGGGGGTGAACGGCAGCGGAATCGACAGCGGGCGCACGTAAGAGAGGACGCGCGCCCGGCCGGCGAGGCCGCCGCTGCCGCCGCCGGTGCCGACGGGCGCGGCCGCCCAGGGGCCGACGACGATCTCGGTCAGGGCCTCGGCGCGGTGCAGCCGCGCCATAAAAGGTCCGCTCCGGCGGCCGAGCACGAGCGCGTACACGCGCGCGGGGCTGAGGGGCAGGTGCGCGTCGGACGCGAGCGCGACGGGCAGGGGGGCGGGCATGGGCAGCGGCGGCGGGGGCGGGAGCGAGCGCAGGAGCAGCAGCGAAGCGGCGGACGGGCGCTTGCGGCGGCGGCCGCTGCCGCCGCCGCCGCCGTTGGCGGAGAAGCCGCCCTCGTCGTCGCTCGAGTTGGCGCCAAAGGGGTCCGCTGCCGTCCCTTCCAAGACGCCAGCACCACCGCCCGAACGCGCGCCGCCAATGCCGCTAATGCCGCCGCTGCTGCCAGCCGCCCCCCGAGAGGGCGTCCCCGGCAGCGACATCGCGCCGCCGGCGCTCCCCCCGCCTTCCCCGCTGGCGCCGCTTCCGGGCACGCTGCGCGCCACTTGGGCGGCCGGCACCGGGGGTGGAGTGCGGGCCGAGCCGGCGTGCCGCACGCTCACGGACGTCAGGCGGCGAGTCGCCGACGCGGACAAGGACGGCGGCGACGGCAAGCAGCCGTCGGCGGTACCGGCGGCCTCGGCCGCCGCCGCCGCCGCCGCCGCCGCCGCCGCCCCGGGGCTCAGGAGGCGCCCTTGGCCCGTCGACGCGAGCGTAGCCGACAGGTCTGCCGCCTGCTCCGCAAAGTAGGGCTCGAGCGACAGGCCCAGCGACACGTCGAGGTCGACCTCGAGGGGGATGTAGCTGTCCATCACCCGGCGCACGATCGGGGGGGCGGGGGGCGATCGGAGGAGCAGGGGGGAGAACAAGAAGGGCGCGGCGGCGGCGGCGGCGCCGGCGGCGGCAGCGCCGGCGGTCTCACCCCCGTCCCGCGCCCCGCGCGGCGCTGGATCGGGCTCGACGGCCCCGCCGCCGCGCGCGGGGGGAGAAACCGACCGCGACAGCAAGGGGCGCCCCCCGCCGCCGCTGGGCACAGCCACCCAGCCCGCCTGCACCGGCCCCTCCCCCGGGCGCAGGGCCGTCCGCAGGGCGCGGTCGATCTCGGCCCAGCGGCCGACGCTGAACGACCCGCCCGAGCGCAGCGCGGTCGAGAGGCTGCCGGCGGCGTGCCCGTGGTGGTGGTGGCCGCGCTGGGAATCGCCGGCGGGCGATAGGCCCGACGAGAGGGTCCGGCGCAGCGGGGCCGACGCGGGGCGCCGCGTTTGCTGCTTGCGGCAGAGCGACCGGGGCGACGAGGGCGGCGACAACGACGGCTGCTGCTGCGGCTGCGGCAGCGGCCGCTCGGCCAGGCTATCGACGGCCAGACCCGCAGAAGCGGCGGCGGCGAGCGGGAGCGAGGTGGTGGCGATGGGCCGGTCGCCGGTGGACGCGGCGTCGTCCGCCTGCGCTGCCGCCGCGGACGGCAGCGCCGTCTCGGACGCGGCGGTCGACGCGCGCTCGAGCGAATGTGCGCAGGCAAACGTGGCCACGCGGCGCATGCAGGGCTCGAACGAGACCGTCGGCCCCGAGGCCCGCGGGGAGGTCGGCTCGGTGCCGGCGCCGGTGCTGCCGCCGCCGCCGCCGCCGCCGCCGCCGACGGTGTTGCGGACGGCGGCGGCCGCGGCGGCTGCAGCCGCGGCGACGCGCTCGCTGCCGGGCACGCTCGACAGCGACCACCGGAGGATGCCCGAAAGGCCGCCGCTGCGGCGCGAGGGCGCCGGCTGGTGGTGGTGGTGCTGCTGCCGGGGGGACCGCAGAGCCGGGGGCGTGACGTCCCCGCCGCCGGGCCCGCTGCCGAGCCCGCTGCCGCTGCTGCTGCGGCGTCGGCCCTCGCCGGCGGGGCCGCCGCCCGTCGGCGTCGTCGCGGCGCTGCTGGCGGGCGGGGACCAGGGAGCGGCGCCGCCGCCGGCGACGGCGAGCCGCGGCGGCGGGGAGGAACGGAAGGCCTGCCCGCCCGCGGCCCTCCTGCCCACGGCGGCCTCGACGGCGCCGCACAGAGAGGGCACGACGTCGACCGAGCGGCCCTCCTCGCCCGCGCCGCTCGGCTCGCCGGGGCCGAGGGCGCGGCCGGGGGCGCGCGGGAGGTCGGGCGGCGCCCCGAACAGGAGGAGCACGTCTGCCGTGATCATGGGCGGCGCCGCCGCCGCTGCCGACGACGGCGACGACGCTGCCTCGGCCTCGGCGGATGCTCCCATCGCCGAGCCCGCCGCCGCGGCTGCCGCCGCCGCCGCCGCCACCGCCGCCGCCGCCCCGCGCTTTGCGCCGTGGCCGTTGCCGAGGCCTTCGGCCGAGGCGACCGGCGTCAGGACCCCCCGGGAGAAGCTAAAGCTGGTGAGACGCCGCGAGCCGCTGCGGAGGGCGCGGACCAGCGTGCTCGAGCCTCCAGACCGCTTTGGACGCAGCGGCGGCGGGAGGGTCGCCGTCTTGCCGGCGACGATGGGGGCGGAGCTGGGGGCGTCGGCAGCGGCCGAAAGCATCGGCGCGTCCCCTGCCGCCTGCTGCTGCTCCTGCTGCTCCTTGTCGCTGCCGCCGCCGCCGGGGCCACACACGACGCCCCGCGCGTCGGCCGACAGGTCAAACACCACGGGAGAGGACCGCCGCATCAGCGAGGGGCCGGCCGCCGCGGACGGCTGCCCCGAGACGCGCGGCTGCTGCTGCAGAGGCGACGGCAGCGGGGGCGTTTCGCCGCCGCCGCCGCCGCCGCCGCGCAGCAGCAGGAACGCAAGGGGCACCTGCGCCTTGGCCACGGTCGCCTCGCCGCATTTCAAAGAGACGCGCACGTCGATCAGCTCCTCCTTGCGCCGAAGGACCCGCAGCGCCTTGCTGCTCAGTGGCACGAGCACCTCCTCGTCGACTGCGAGGGCATCGGCGCCGGCGCCGGCGCCGGCGTCGGCGTCGTCGCGGCCGGGCTCGCTGCCGGCGCTGTCGTCGCGCGGACGGGCAAAGAGCGCGCCACCGCCGCTGCCGCCGCCGCCGCCGCCGCCGCCGCCGCCGTGCTCTTGCTCGCCGGTCGTCGGCCGCCGCGGAAGGACGCCCGTGCGCTCGGCCAGCGCCACCAGCGCCGAAAGAGGCAGGGGCTTTTCGACCCACACGCGGCCGAGGCGGACCTGCAGCGTCAGGGGCGGCGGCCGCGCGGCCGCCTCTGCCGTCGCCGCCGCCGCCTCTGACGACGACGCCACCAGCGCCGCAGCCGCCGCCGACGACGCGTTGGCCGCCTGCACCAGCGCGAGGACCTCCCGAAGCAGCCCGCTGGACGCGAGGTTGGCGATGCACCGCACGCGCACGCGCAGGGCGCGCCGCGAGAGCGCCGCCGCCAGCGCGTCGGGGTCCTGCCGCTGCTGCGCCGCGCGCTCGGCCGCCAGAGCCGCGGGCGCGCCCAGGAAGCGCAGGCGCAGGCGCAGGGCGCCGTGCGGCAGCGGCAGCGGGGGGGAGGGCAGGCAGTCCTCCCGCCGGGCGGACGCGAGGCCGGCGAGCGCCAGGCCCGGGGCGCACAGGCGATACCAAGCGCCGCCGCCGCCGCCGCTGCCGCGGCTGTTGCTGCCTTCGCCGCCGCCGCCGCCGCCGCCGCCGCCGCCGCCGCCGCCGCCGGGGAGCCCGTCGTCGTCTGTCGTTGCCGCTGTCGCGTCGGCCGCCGCGTGCGCGGCCACGTCCTCCAGGCCCAGCACGAGCCTGCCTAGGAGGGCCTTGCGCGTCAGGTCGATGCGGTGGTAGGCCTCGAGGAGCAGAAAGGCGCGGGGGGCCGCGGCGGTGGCGGCGGCGGCGCCCTCCTTGCTGCCGTCGCTGCCACTGCTGCCGGGGGCGGCGGCGGCGGCGGCGGCGGCGGCGGCGGCGGCGGCGGCGGCGGCGACGCCGGGCGCGTCGAGCGGGAGAAACAGGCTCTGCTCCCACATCGGGTGCCGATTGCGGTAGACCGTGCGGGTCTTGCGCGGCTTTTGGGAGTGGTGGGAGTGGTGGTGCCCGGCGGCGGGGGGCTGGTGCTGGCCGCTGCTGGCCGACGGGGCGAGCGGCGGCGGCGGGGGGGGCGCCAGGGCGGGCGCGCCGCCGCCGGCCGACGGCGCCTGGATCTGCTGCTGCTGGTGGTGGTGCTGGTGGTGGGACCGGTGGATCGACGCCTTGACGTAGGCGGCGGGCCCGGCGCCGTCGCTGGCGCGGTCGGGCAGGCAGCGCGCCTCGACCACGTCCACGCAAAGCCACCGGCCGCCGACCGCCGCGGCCGGCGGCCGGGCGCTCGCGTTGGGCGCGGCGGCGGGCTTTGGGCTGGCGCCCGTGTCGCTGGCCGCGCACGCGGCCGGCCGGGCGGCGCTGGCGCTGCTTGTTGTTGACGACGGCGCCATGAGGGGCTCCGCCGCGGCCGGGTCTTCCGGGGACAGGTGCTGCTGCTGCTGCTGCTGCTGCTGCTGCAGCAGCTGCTGCTGCTGCTGCTGTTTGTAGGGGGAGTCCATATTGCGCCGGCGCCGCTCGCTCGGGGCTGCCGGCGCGCGCGTCGGTCTCTCCCCTTTTTTTAGAAACGGTCGAGCGCCCGCAAGCGCCCCGTATCTTTGGCGCGACCGGGTTACTTCGAGGGTGACAGCGCTTGGCGCGGTCTCGAATCACAGGGGGCCGGCGCGTGTCGCCGCGTGTCGCAACGAGTGAATGATGTAAGAGACTCGGAAGGTCGGACGGTTTTTCTTGCGACCGTGAGAGAAAAGCGAAGCGGTTTTGGGAAACGAAAGCGAAAGAGCGAAGGACAGCAGAGGAGGTGTCAAATTTCAGGGCAAAGAAGGCGAAAAAGTGTTGAGTTTACGTTGCAAGGGGTCAGTGGCGCATGCGGGAGAGTTTTCACCAAGCGGACGAGAGAGCGGCGAGCAGGTGCAGCCTGCCGGACGCTGACGCCGCCGCGTCCACCTGCGACGACGGCGGCTCCCGCCGCCCCCTTTTGTGGCTTTGGCCTTTGGCCTCTTTTTGTCTCTTGGTATCGCGTCGACCTGACAGGCATCCTCATCATCGTCCACGAGCAGGCTAGAAACAAACTCCACGACCTCAGTAATCGTCGCAAACCAAAAAGTCGTTCTTTTTTAGCGCGCCTTTGTGCCGGCGGCCGTCGAGCGCGTCGGTCAAAACGCGGAAAAAAAAAAAAAAAAAAAATGGATCCCCAAGACGCCGTGCCCGCGAGCGCCGCGGCGGCTGCTCCAGAGGTCGCGCCCGTGACGGACGACGCCGCCGGGCCCGAGTCCCAGTCCGCGCCGGCTGCCGTCGCGGCGGCGCAAGAGGAGAAGGAGGAACAGCCTGCTCCACGCGACGAGCACGCCGCTGCCCCCGCCGGCGAGGCGCCCGTGCCCGTGGGCGACGACGTCGTCGTCGCCGCCGCCGCCGCCGCAGCCGCCCCCACCGAGAAGAAGGAGGCGGCCTCCGCGCCTGGCCGCCAGAGCGAGGCCGAAACCGCGAGCCTGATCAGCAGCGCGCGCCCCTCGTCCTCTGGCGTCGGCGGCGGCGGCGGCAAGGGCGCTGGCGCCGGCGCCGGCGACGTGCGCCCTGCGGCGGCGGCGGTGGCTTCGGCCGCCGCATGTGCCGCTCCCGCCGCCGCCGCCGTCTCGCCCGCGGCCGCCGCCACTATCCCTGCCGCCCCCAAGGCCGCCGCTAGCGCCGCCTCCTCCTCCCACTCTCCCGCCTTGCAGCGCCTCACCGACACGACGCGCCGCCTGCGCGAGCTTGACGCCAAGCTGGGCGCCCGCTGCGATCTTGGCAGCGGCAGCGGCGGCAGCAGCAGCGGCGGCGGCGGCAGCGGCGGCGGCGGCAGCGGCGGCGGGGGCAGCGGCGGAGGCGCAAAAAAGTCGCTCAGCGGCGGCGGCGGGCACGGCTCCCTCGCGCCGGCCGCTCTCGCTCAGCACGCCAAGCTCTCGCGCGCCGAGGTCGAGGCCTTGGGCGCGCGCCTGTCGACGCCGCGCTCTGCTGGCGCCTCGGCGGCGGCGGCGGCGGCCCCGCGCCCGCCCAGCGTCCGCCTCGTGTTCAAGGGAGGCGCCGAGACGTGGCTGCCGGTCAAGCAGCTGTCCAAGGCGGCCCAGGAGGAGTCCATGAGCGCGCTGTACGCGCGCTGCCGCGAGACGCGCGCGGCCACCGACAAGGCGCTGGCGGACAAATATCTGGTGCGCCGCGGGCCGGCGGCCGCTGCGCCCGGCGTCAAGGGCGCGGCGGCGGCTGCGAAAGCGGAGGTGGCGCTCTCCCCGTAACCCGCCCGCCCGTCGCGGGCCGCCTGCGCGAGCTCCAAGAGGAGGAGCGGCGCCTGGCCACGCGCGCCGAGGAGGTGCGCCGCGCGAGCGAGGCCCTCGCGTCGTGCCTGGCCAGCGCGCACGGGGCGCTGGCGGCGGCCTCCGCCGCGCTGACGGGCGGGCGGGACGCCATGGCGGCGGCCGGCGCGCTCGTCGCGGGCCGCGCCGTCGGCGTCGGCATCGGCGGGGGCGGCGGCGGCGGGGGCGGCGGCGGCGGCGGCGGCGGCGGCGGCGGTGCGCTCCTTGCCTCCCAGCTTCCCGCCGCCGCCCGCGCCGCCGTGGCCGCGGTTGCGGCCGCGGGCGCGGGCGGCGGGACGCCCCCGCCGCCCGCCTCGCGCCCCCACCGCCGCGACGGCTGCGCAGGGCGCGGCGCCGGCGCCGAGGCCGGGCCCGCCGACCGCCGCCGCGCCATCCAGAGAATTTGCCGCTTTTGCGAGCTTCGAGCTTCGAGCTTCGAGCTTCGAGCTTCGAGCTTCGAGCTTCGAGCTTCGAGCTTCGAGCTCCTCCCGGCCACTAAGAGACCTGCCCGGGGTTGGCAACGTTTTTAACACGACCAATAAGAGACGCGCGCCCCCCCCCTCTTGGGCACGCGACACGCACACACTCACACAACCATGGTTGGGGGCCGACGCGATTCAAAACAACCCGAGATGAAGTGATCAATCGTGTCAATCGATTTCTCCCGCTCCCACGATGGGCGCCGGCAACGGACCCGACCTGAGGCGGCGCCCGGGTGCGCCCTGGGCAAGCGTGAGCGCGGAGGTGCGCGAGAGCGGGAGCCCGGGCCCCAAGCGCGGCGGAACCAGCAAGTGCGGGGGAGGAGGACGAGGGGGAGGTTGGCTCTCGTCCGCGTCCTCTTCCTTTCACCAGTCGTCGCCCCGCGCGCGCGTCGCGATGCTGGTGCTCCTCGCCGCCGCGCTCGCCGCGCTGCACCTCCTGGGCCACCGCCTGCTCGACCGGCGCGACGGCGGCGGCGTCGACGTCGCCGCCGTGTCTGCCGACGGCGCACGGAGAGGGCGTACCGATGGGGGCGCCTTGAGCGTCAACGGAGGCGGAGGCGTCCTCCAGCAGCAGCTGCAGCTGCTGCAGCAGCCCTCTCCGTCCTACCCCGTGTGGAACCAGCGCGCCTGGCAGCCCGCCGCGGACCTTTCCGGCCGGGAAAAGGCCGGCGCCTCCTGGACGCGCTGGCTCCTCCTCGGCGGCGGCCGCGCCGCGTCTGCCGCCGCCGCCGCCGCCGCCGCCGCCGCCGCCGCCCGGCCGGGCTCGGCGCTGCTGTCGTTCGAGGGCCCCGAGTACCGCCTGTTCGCGCCCCTCGGCACGGCCGCCGACACGAGCGTGCGGTGCCGCGCCATCGGCATCTGCGACGACGGCCTGCCGCGCCCCCTGCCGCGCCCCATTCCGTGGGCGACGGCGTCCGCCGCCGCATCGTCCGCCGCGTCTGCCGCCGACGGTGCCGACGGCCAGCCGCCGCCAGCCCATGGCCAGGCGGCCGAGGCGGCGGCGGCCGAGGCCGCAGCGGCGGCCCGCTCCCAGCGGCGGCAGGCGCAGGGGCATGGCGCGGCAGAGCAGGAGGAGGAGGCGGACGACGACGAGGACGGCGGCGGCGGCCAGCCCGCGGCCGAGTACGGCGAGCGCACCCCCGCGCAGGAGCAGGCCGCCGCCGTCCGCGACGCCGAGCTCGCGCTCGTCACGTCGCCGCGCGAGCGCCAGCGGCGCGTCGGCGCGGCCATGCGCTGGGCGTGGCGCGGCCTGCGCCTGCACGCCTGGGGGCGTGACGAGCTGCTCGCCGCTGACCGCCAGGGCGACGACTGGTTCGCCCTGTCGCTCACGGTGGCCGACGCGCTGCCGGCGCTGCTGGTCATGGGCCTAGAAAAAGAGTATGAGGAGGCGCGCGAGTGGCTTTCCGCGGGGCGGGCGCCGTGGCCGCTCGGCGCGCGCGTGCAGACCTTCGAGGTCTCGATCCGAGTCCTCGGCGGCCTGGTCTCGGCCTACTACCTGACGGGCGGGGAGGAGCAGGCGTTCCTGGACCGCGCCGAGGCCTTGGGGGAGCTGCTGCTGCCGGCGTTCAACCGCACGGGGCGGTACGGCCTGCCGCGGCGCGAGGTGCGGCTGTGCCACCGGGCGCTGCCGCCGAGGCCGTGGCCGCCGCCGCCGCCGCCGCCGCCCGTGGTGGAGCCGCCGCCGCCGCCGCCGCCGCGGCGGGCGCGGCGGCGCAAGGCGCCGGCGTCCGCTGACAAGGCGGTGGCGGTGCCGCTGGTGCCGCTCCCGCCCGCGCTGCAGCCGGTGGTCGCGGTGGCTGATGCTGCGGCCGGCGGCGACGGCGGCGGCGGCGGCGGCGGCGGCGGCGGCGGCGCTGAGGTGACGGGCCAGCAGGCGCCGCGTTTGCGAGAGCAAGCGCCGATCCCCCTGCTGCGGCCCGAAAAACGGCCCTCGGAGTTTGTCGAGATTGGGGGCGATGCAGCCGCGCTCGGGCAGCAGCAACACGAGCCGGAAGAGACGCCCGGGTGGGTGCCCAATCCTGCGGAGGAGGAGGAGAAGGACAAGGTCGACGGCGGGGGCGCGCTCGGCGCAGCGGGCGGGGCGGCGGCGTCAGGCGGCAAGGGCCGAGCGGCGGCAGAGCAGGGGGAGCAGGAGAGGCCGTCGGCGCTGGAGGTGGCGGCACAGGCCAGGGAGGCCGCCGCGACCGTCGAGGAGCAGCCCGACGCGCGCGACGTGCGGCGGGCCGAGGCAGCAGCAGCAGCAGCAGCTGCGGCAGAAGCAGCGCGGCAGGAGGCGACGGACGGCGCCGCCGCCACGCCGGCCCGACGCCGCCGTCGCTCGCTCCTTCAAACTGCGGTCGCGGCCGCCGCGGCACCACAGCCGCAGCAGGGAGTCCAGGCAGCTGCTGATGCTGGCGACCAGCCAGAGCCGGCTGCCGAGGAGAATGAAGCGGAGCAAGAGGACGAAGAGGCGCCGCCGGCCGCGGAGGAGGACGACGAAGGGACGCCAGCCGAGGAGGAGGAGGACGCGGCGACGGCGGCGACAACTGAGGAGCCGGCGCCACAGCCGCAGCCGCAGCCGCGGCCGCAGCCGCAGCCGCAGCAGCAGCAGGAGCACGACGCCGCCCCCGAGCCCCGACCCGTGTCCATTTTCGACCCGCCCCCCGGCGGCACGTTTCCGGCGCCCCTGCCGGAGGAGGAGCCGCAGCAGCAGCGGCGGCAGCGGCGGCAAGCCCACCGCCATCAGCCGGCCGAGACGGCCGCGCTCCCCGACTTTCCGCCCTTCGACCCGGACGACCCGCCCGCCCTGCACAGCCTCGCGATGGCCGGCCGCGGCCACTCCGGCTGCTACCCGGGCCAGGAGGAGGGCGGCGGCAGGGGCGACCCCGACCGGCACACGCTGGCGGCCGCCGAGCGCTCCAACCTGGCAGAGCTCGGCACCTACTCGCTCGAGTGGACGTCGCTGGCGCGCCTGGCCGGGCGCGAGGACTTTGCGCTGGCCGGCAACGGGCTCTGGGCGGCGGTCGAGGCGGCCGACCGCTTCGGGTCCGAGGGCGCGACGGGCGAGGCGCGCTCGGACGAGCTGGCGCGGCGGCTGGACGAGCAGGCGCGGCGCGAGCGGGAGGAGGAAGCGCTCGACGCGGCCGACGAGGCCGCGGAGCAGGCGGCGGCGGCGACGGCGGCGGCGGCGGCGGCGGCGGCGGCGGCGGCCGCGGCGGGCGGCGCAAAGAACGCGAGCGCGGCGGCGGCGACGGCTCCTCTGCTGCCCACCGGGGGGCTCGAAGTAAGCGCCGCCAAGCGCAAGCGCGAGCGCCGGCGCCGGCGCCACGAGCGCCAGCGCAAGGCCCGCGCGGCGGCCGGCGAGGACGGGGAGGGGGAGGAGGAGCAGAACAAGCGCCCCAAAGGCGGGTGGCGGCGCGGCGGCCTGATGTGCGCGGGCCTCAACACGCGCATGCAGTGCACGCTGCCGCGCCTCAACTTTGGCTCCTCGACGGACTCGGCGTACGAGTACATGCTGAAGCAGTGGCTGCTCGAGGGCGGCGGGAGGGGAGGCGGCGGCGGGGGTGGCGGGCAAGGAGGAGGAGGAGGAGGAGGAGGAGGAGGAGGAGGACGGGGAGGCGCGGGCGCGGGCGCGGACGCTCCTGCCGCGGCCGACCAGCAAGTGGAGGCGACGACGATGGGCCCCTCGCCCGGCGCAGCCTTGGCGCTCGCGCAGTACATGGACGCGATCCGCTCCGCGCGCGCGACGCTCGTCGTACCCATGGTGGACGTGCCCCCGCTCCCGGCCCCCCCCCTCTTTGCGCGCGACGGGGCGCTCTTGCTGCCGCCGCCCCCGGCCGGCTCGGCGTCGGCGTCGGCGGCGCCGGCGTCGTCGTCGCTGTCGCCGCCGGCCGACGCAAGCGGTCAAAAGCGGCGGTCGTCCGGCGACGACCTCGCCGCCGACGCGCCGCAGCAGCAGGACGCCGGTGACTACGAGGAGGAGGATGCCGACGCCGACGCCGAAGGCTCCCCGGCCGCGGGCGCCGCCCGCCTGGCGCGCGACCTGGCGCTCCGCCGCACCGAGGCGGTCGCCGCGGTCGCCGGCATCGGCGCCGGCGGCACGGGCGTGCCCCTCGACGGCGCCTTTGCCGTGCTGACCGAGCGCACCGCCAACGTCGACACCGGCGCCGTGTACGCGCCCGAGGGCTCGGGCGTGGCGTTCGAGCACCTCGGCTGCTTCTTCCCGGGCCTGCTGGTGCTGGGCGCGATACACGGCCTCGACACGCGGGTGGACACGGGCGGAGGCGGGGGGTTGGCGGGGTACGAGGAGGAGGAGCAGGAGGAGCAGGGAGCGGCGGCGGCAGGGGCAGCAGTTCCGGCCGCCGGCAGCAACGCGACGGCGGCGGGCAACGGCACGGCCGCGCCGGGCGCAAACGCGACGACGGGCGAGTTGGAGGCGGCCGCGCCAGGCGCGCCAGGCACGCCCGAGGCCCCGTGGCGGCCGCCGACCGCCTCCGTGACGGCCGCGGCCCGGCGCGCGGGCCGCGTCTTGCCGCCCGCCGCGTCCCTGCCGGACGTCGAGCTGGCCGCCCGCCTGGCCGCGGGCTGCTACCAGACGTACGCGCGCAGCGCCACGGGCCAAGGAGCCGACGGCGTGCAGTTTGTGGCCGTCGGTTGGGGCGGCGCGGCGCTGGCGCCGCCCAGCCCGCTGCGGCCGCTGGATGTGTCGGCGGCGCTGGAGGCGCGCGAGGACCTGGCCAAGAGCCTGGCCGAGGGGCACGCGAGCGCCGAGTCGCGGGCGCAGGCTGTGCGGGCGGCGCGGCGGGCCAAGGAGCTCGCGCGCGACAGGGCGCGGGCGCAGGCGCAGAGGCTGGCAGAGGCGGCGCCCAGGGTCGGCAGAGGCGGCGGCCAAGGCGGCGGCTTGGGCGGCGGCTGGGGCGGCTTCGGCAGCGGCGGCGGCGGCTGGAGGGTCATTCCCGCCGCCACCATCCCGTCGGCGGCGGCCGAGCGCGACGTGACCGCCGCCATCGACGCGCGGCTGGCGGCTGGGCTCGTCGAGGGCGTCGGCGGGCGGGCGCAGTTGGAGATGGCCGAGGCGGAGGCCGTGGTCCTGGGCGCGCAGCAGGAGGAGGCCGAGGCTGAGGCGGCCAAGGAGGAGGCCAAGCAGGCGGCGGCGGCTGCGGCCGGCGGCGTCGGCGGCGACGCGGCCGGCGGAGGCGCGGGGCGGCGGGCCGCGGCGGCCAAACCCCCGCACGGCTCGCGCGCGGAGCAGGTGCAGCTGGCGCAGGAGCTGCTGCTGCAGAGGCGGCACCCGCACGAGCGCAAGACCGGGGGGGCACGGGCCAGCGCGGCCGGGGGGGGAGGGAAGGAGGAGCAGGAGGGCCCAGCGACGGCGGCGGCGGCAACGACGGCGGCGGCGGCGGCGACGCGGCGTCGCCGCTCGCTGCTGCAGCAGCAGGAGCAGCAGCAGCAGCCCCTGGCCGGTACCGTGGCCTTGCCGCCTGTCGTGCCTGCGGAAGGCACCTCGCGCTTGGCGATGACGCCGTCGCAGCAGCACCGGCAGCAACCCGAGCTGCATCAAGCGACGCCGCGCGCCGACGCCGCACACGCCGCCGCCGGTGCCGCCGCCGGTGCCGCCGCCGGTGCCGCCCTTCCTCTCGTGCTCGCGGGCACGGGCGCCGGCGCCGCCGGCACGGGCACCGCTGGCCCGAACTTTTCGGCCGTGCGCGGCGGGCAGCCGCAGCAGCAGCAGGTGCAGCAGCAGGCGCAGCAGCAAGGGCAGGAAAAAGAGGGCAACACCCGGCCGCGGCTACGCAAGCGGAAGAAGCAGCAGCAGCAGCAGCAGCAGCCGCAGCCCGCCCCGCCGCCGCCGCCGCCGCCGCCCAAGCCGCTCCCGCCCTCCGACCGCCGCCCCTACACCGCCGCCGCCGCCACCATCGGCGCCGACAACCTCCTGCGCCCCGAGACCGCCGAGTCCCTCTTCCTCCTGTGGCGCGCCACCCGCGACCCCGTCTACCGCGAGTGGGGGTGGGCCATGCTGCGCGCGTGGGAGCGCTGGAGCAGGGTGCCCTCGGGCGGGTACGCCGCGCTGGGCGACGTCCGGCGGCTGCCGCCCTCGGCGACAGGCAAGCAGCAGTCGTTCTGGCTGGCCGAGACGCTGTTCTACCTGCACCTGCTGTTCGAGGACGACGACGGGGTGCTCCCGCTCGACCGCTGGGTGTTCACGACCGAGGCGCACCCGCTGCCCGTGTGGGGCACCGAGGCGGAGGCGCTGGCTATGGCGCGCTCGGGCCGGCGGCGCGCGCGGCGGGCGGCGCTGCGCGCGGCGGCGGGGCCGGGCGGCGGCGCCGAGTCGCTGGTGCTGACGTCCGGGGGCAATAACTGACGCCGGTTATTTCGTTGGCCCGTCGTCGGGTTTCTTTTGCGTACTATGCGTACTAGGTTTTCTTTTGCGATCATCTCTCTCTCCCCCCAGCTCTTTTGTTTTTTCATTTCGCTGTCGCTCGCTCACGCGCGCGCGGCGGGGTTGTGTCAACTCGTGTTATTGTTTTTTTGCTGCGTTGCGTTCTTGTTGGTGTTTGCGTGATACTGGCTGCTGATGCGGCTGCTGCTGCTGCTGATGCGTATGCTGCTGCTGTAGTTGCGGGATGTCGTGGGACGCCGGGGGGGGCATGTGTTCGTTGGCGCATTGAGAACGAAAGCGCGAGCGGGCCCGAGACCAGCCGAAGAGAAAATAAAAAGAAAAACACAAAACATCGAAATCAGTCGACCGACTGTCGCGCCAGGTCCCTCAGGTACGCGTTGCACTGGTTCGCGCGCCAGCGGCGCTGCCTGCGGTGCACCGCCAGCGCCGCCGCCGCCGCGAGCGCCGTCGACCCCGCGAAGGCGCACAGCACCGCGGCGCGCTGGCCCGCGACAGACCTGGGCCCGACGGCCGGCGCGGCCGGCGGCGGCTCCGCCCGCTCGACCGGCAGCGGCGCGCAGCCGCCGCCCGCGCAGGCCGAGACCAGCAGGGCGCGCGCCGAGACGCACGAGCCCAGGCTGCCGCCGCCGCCGCCGCCGCCGGGCGGCACGCGGCGGAACCCCAGGGCGCACCGGCCGCAGTCGGCCCCGGCGTACCCGGCGTAGCAGGCGCACGCGCCGAGAGAGGGGTGGCAGGTGCCGACGCCGTTGCAGGGCGCAGCGGGCGGCGGCGGCGGCGGCGCGGCGGCGACGGCCGAGACGGCAGAGGAGGAGGAGGAGGTAGAGGCGGACGAGTTGGGGGCGGCACCTGGCCCGTATGTCGGCGCCGTCGTCCTGGTCCCGTTGCCGAGATCGCCGAGCCGGGCCGGGGCGGGAGGGTAGGGCGGGCACGTCAGCAGCGGGAAGGCGCAGTCGGACGGGCAGCCGTAGGCGTTGTCCGGCGCGGGCCGCTCGCCCAGCTCGCACGCGCCGTCGCCGCACGCGGAGGCCACGCGCGAGGCGCCGCGCACGGGGCCAACGGTGGCGGCGGGAGGGGCGCCGGAGCCGCCGCCGGGGCCGCCGAGGGCCAGGACGGTGCCCTCCAGGGCGCCGAGGAGCAGGAGGGCGCGGGCGGTGGAGGGCGGGCCCGGGTTGCCGCTGGCCTTGGCCGAGGAGGAGGAGGAAGGGGCGGCGGCGTCGGCGGCGTCGCCGCCGGGGCCCGGGCGTGCGACGACCGCCGGGCCCGCCACCTCGACCTCGACGATGAGCGCGTCCCCGCCGACCAATTCAGCACCGGCGCCTCCCGTCGCAGACTTGGCGTCAGCTGCGGAAGACGTCCGGTTGTCGTTGGACGACGACGAAGCCCCGCCGCCGCCGCCGCCGCCGCCGCCGACGCCCGCGGCCGTAGCGTGCGCCGCCGCCGTTGCCGTCGCCCCCGGCGCTCCCGGCGCCCGTCCCGGGTCCCACCCCGCCCCGAGCACGGCCACCTGCTCGCGGCGCAGCGACGGCGCGCCAAAGTCCTCGAGCATGCGCATGGCGGCCGGATCCCACCAACTGCCGCGGCCGGAACTGGCGCCGCCGCCGCCAGCGCCTCGGTCGCCGTCGCCGCGCGACGGCGGCGGCGAGGGCCGGGCACTGCCGCCGCCGTCGACCGAGCGCGCCGCCAACTCTGCGAGGCGGGCCGGGCTGCCCTGCAGCGCCGCCGCCACGAGCTCCTCGACGATCGAGCGCAGGCGGCGCGTGGCGCCCGAACCGGGCAGCAGGTAGGCGCTCGCGTCGGGCACGGCCAGCGCCAGGCCCACGCGCAGGGGGCACGCCGAGCGCCCGCCGCAGACGCCGCACTCGTCGACGCCGCCAGACGCCGCCGGGCAGCACACGCCGCGCGCGTCGAGCCGATCGCCGCGGGCGCCGCCGCAGCAGGCGCCCAGGGCGTCGACGGCGACGCCTTCGCCGCCGCAGACGCCGCAGGCGTCGACCGCATAGGGACAGCAGTCGCCCCGCGCGTCGAGCGCGTCTCCGGGTGCGCAGCAGGTGCCGTTTGCCGAGACGGCAACGGCGGCGGCGGCGGCGGCGGCGGGAGTGGGAGCGGCGGTGGCGGCGGGAGCGGCGGCGCGGCCCCGAGCGCACGGGAGGAGCGTTGTCACGTCCACGTCGGCGGCGCGCAGGATCGCGGCCGCGGCGATGTTGGCGGCTTCGGGGCCGCTGCGCGCGACGCCGTCGTCGAGAATGGTCGCGCCGCCCTCGTCCAAGAGGATCACGGGGGGGGCGCCGCCGGGCGGCGGCGGTGGCGGGGGCGGCGGGCCGGCCGCCGCGGCCCCGACGCCGACGAGGGCCGAGACGGCGTTGCCGCCGTTTTTGCTTCGACGCTCGTGGAGCGGCGTCAGCAGATGCGAGGTCGGGTAGATCCGGCCGAGGCTGTCGGTGGCCGTGCCGCTGGGCAGCACGCCCGCGGCGATCGCGGCCGCGGCGGCGGCCGAGCCCGCGGCCGCGGCGGCCGCCTTGGCGCCGGCGGCCTCGGCCAGAAGAGCGCCGCGGGACAGAGGAGGGCGCGCGCCTTGCTGCGGCTGCCACCCATGATTCGGCTCCGCGTCTTCCTCCTCGCCGTCTGCGACCCCCGGCGTCGCGATCCCTTCGCCTCCGCCCTCGGCCGCGGCGCAGTCGGGCGGGAGCGGGCACTGGATCTTCGCGAGGCCCGCCGGCCGGCCCGTCCCCGCGCAGAGGCGCACGGCCACCGGGCGGCGGCGGGGCCCGCCCCCGCCTGGCCCCCCGCCCTCGCCTGGCCCTTCCTCGCCTGGCTGCGCACCTACCTCTGCGCAGTCGAAGCGGCGCCACGCGACGCGCTTGGCGCAGCGGAGCGGCGAGAGGATTGTCGTCTCTAGGTAGGAGAGAGGCGCGGGCGCGAGAGGCGGGGGGCTCGCCGGCGGCGACGGGGGCGGGGAGGGGCCGGAGGAGGACGAGGGGCCGGCGTCGCCGTCCGCGAGGGCGGCGGCGGCGGCGGCAGGTTGCGGCGGCGATGGCAAAAGGGGCAGCTGTTGGGCCGCAAAGTCGTCCGCTGGGGCCGCGGAAGGGTGTGCAGTGGCAGCTTGGGAAGGGTTTGCGGCGGCGGCCGCCCCCGCCGTCGGTCCGGCGCTGTAGCTGCCTGCAGCCGACGGCGGCACGACCACCAGCGGCGTGGGCGGCGGCGCCGGCGGCAGCGCGCCGCCCCGCTCGTCGTCGTCCTCGCCCCGGCCAAACCCGGCGCGCGCGGCCGGCCAGCCGAGCGGGACGGGCGCCGACGACGAACTAGCGGACGGGGTCGCCGTCGTCGACGCCCGAGTCGAATTGTCGCGGGCGGACGACGACGGCAACACGACCTCTTTGTCCTGGTTGTCTCCCGGCGCCGGCGACGCCGCGCGGGCGGGCGCGGACGCCCGCGAGCCGCTCTCTCGCGCCGCCGCCCGCGAGCCGCGCGACGGCGTCGTCGTCGGCGGGGCCGGCAGCAAGAGCGACAGGGCCGGACGATCGGCCGGCGCGGCCAGCCACCACGGCACCTGTGTCGCGGGGGCGCCTGAGAGCAGGGCGCGTCGCCGGCGGCGGCGGCGGCGGCGAGAGGCGTCCGGCAGCGTGTTGCTGCCGTCGTCGTCGTCATCGTCGCCGTCGCCGCCGCCGCCGCCGCCGTTGAGGGCGTCGGGGCCGTCACCCCCACCATCGCCGCGAGCAAAGACGCCCAGGCGGGCGTCGGAAAGGATAGCCCCCCCTCCGCCTCCCGCTGCGGCGGCGGCAGCCGCTGCCGCCGCCGCCGCCGCCGCCGCCGACGCCGCCGCCGTCGCCGACGCCTCGGCGCGCGTCGCCAGGAGGGTGTTTGCTGCGAGCTCGCAGTCCCCGAGCTGCCTCGGCCGCCAGTAGTGGCAGGCGCCGGCGCGCGGGCAGGGGCTGGACGTCCGGGCGCGGTCGCGCGGGTCGCACAGAGCGGCGGAGACGACGGCGCGGTCAGCCGAGCGTACGCAGGAGGCAGGCCGGGTCGAGACGCGCCCGTCGTCGTCGCCGCCGCCGCCGCCGTCGCGCTCGTCGCCGCCGCCAGCAGCAGCTGCCGCGTCGCAGCCGCCGCTGCGCCCGCACGGCGACCACTCCCCGTAGCGCCAGTGGTGCTCCTTGCAGGGCGCGGCGTGAGGGCACCGCTCCCACAGCAAGGGGGCCAGGGCCCGCGCGTCCGGCACGCAGGCGGTCAGGTCGGCAACAAAGGCGCCGCCAGCCAGGCGGCAGCCGGCCGAGCGCAGGCGCAGGCGGCGCCGGCCCGCGCCGCCGCAGGGCGGGTGGCACTCCCCCCACGCCCCGAGCTCCAGCCACGCGCCGCGCTCGCGATTGTAGACGCCGTAGGCGGCGGCGGCCGACGACGCGTTGCCGAACACGAGCCTCGAGATCGGGGGCAGGGCGGCGCCCGGGCGGGCCGTTGCGCTGCCGTTGTTCTTGGCGGGGCCAGCGGCGGCGCTTTTTAGGGCAGCCGCCGCCGCCGCCGCCGCCTCGGCCACGACCCCCCCGGCCCACGCCGACGCCCGCGGCGCGATCGCCTCGCACGGCCGCGCGTTGCAGGCCCGCTCCGCGGGCGGCGACGGGACCCCGGACGACGCGGAGCACAAAGCCGGGTCGACGGCGGCGCCGACGGCGTCGAGGCACAGGACGGCGCGCCGCTGCACGCCTGCGGCCGCAGAGACGGCGGCGGCGCCGTCTTGGTCGTCGTCGCTGCCGCTGTCGTCGCCGTCGTCGCCGTCGCTGCTGTCTCCGCCGTCGATGCTGCTGCTGATGCCGTCGCCGCCCCCTCCCGCCGCTCGCGCGCACAGAACGGGACATTCGCCGTAGTCGCCGGCCTGCCACGCGTACCGGGCCGGCGGCTGATCGGGAGGGGCTGCCGCGGGCTCTCCTGTCGCGGCCAAGGGGCTGCCGTCGGCGATTGAGGGCGGCGGCGACGGGGCGGCGACGGGGTCCCCCCTCTCTTGCTCCTCCTCCTCCAGCCCGGCCCTGGCCGGCGGCGGCATCACCGAGCGCACCTTCGGGACGGATGCCGCGCCCCACTGGGCCGTGGGGAAGACGAGCGCCGGGTCCGAGTTAAGGGCGGCGGCCAGATAGGCTGCGAGCTCTGCGCCAGAGGCGCCGCCGCCGCCGCCGCCGCCGCCGCCGCCGGTTCCGCCCGCCACCGGCATAAGTGCGCCGCCGCTAGGAATGTGGACGCTGGCCGAGACCCAGGCGCCCTGACCGCCCCTCTCGACGGCCAGGATCGTCACGTTGGCCGGAGGCGGGTCCCCGGGGGCGAGTCCCGCCCCCGGCGCCGCCAAAAAGAGCGACACGGCCGCCGCAAACGCGGCGCTGTCGGCGCGAGTGAAGACCGGGGGGGGCGGCGCCGCGGGCGCCGCCGCCGCCGCCGCCGCCGCCGCCACGGTTGTTGGCGCGGACGCCAAAATTGGGGGTCCCGGCGACGCGGCGGCCGGGATGAGGCGAGAGGGCGGGGCGGGCGGGCCGGTGCCGCTGCTGCCCGCCCCCGGGTACAACAGCAGCGCGCTGTCGCGGTCGCCGCCGCCGCCGGCGTCCCCTGTCCCGCCCGCCGAGCCGCCCCCGCCGCCGCCGCCGCTGCCGCCGCCGCCGCCCGGAAATTCGGCGCCAAAGTCGCCCAAGTCGGCCTTGAGCGGGGCCGCCGCGGCCGCCGCGTCTTCGGCGTCCTGCGCGCCCACCGCCGCCACCACAGGCGGGACCGCGGGCAGAGAGGCACCGTCGCCGGCTCCACGGTCGCCGCCGCTGTCAGCCAAGCCGTCGCCGGCCGACGCCCCCGAGATATCCTCGGCGGCCCCTTCCTCGCCCGCGCTTCGGCCCGCGCCGCCCGCGCCGCCCACGTTGCTCCAGGGTCCGGACCACGGGCCCCCGCCGGCCGAGGCGAGCGTCAGCTCGTTGAGGCCGGGGGCGGGCGCGGAAAAGTCGGGCAGCACCGCCGTAAAGAGGACGGTCGGGCCGGCGCCGGCGCCGCGGCCGCCGCCGCCAGACGGCGAGGCGGCGCCGCCTGCCGCGAAAAAGGGGGACGGGCCCTCTGCCGGCCGTGCGATCTCGGCCCGCTTCCAGCCCCAGTTCGTGGCGGCGGCGGGCTCGGTCGCTGCTGCGGCGGCCGCCCGCCCCACACCGACGAGGAGGAGGAGGACGGCGAGCGCCGCCGACGCCGGCACGAGCGCTCGCCGCGGCGACGACAGCTCTCCTGCTCGGTCTCGATATGTTTCTGTCGGCTGCAGCCACCGGCGCCGCTTCCGCCGCTGCCTCCACCACCTCATCCCGAGGTCGGCCGCCATCGCGGCGGCCTCCCCGGTCGGTCGGGGGTCGCCACGTTTTCAGGCAGAGGCGCAGCTGTCGTTTTTTGATTGAGGGGGACAAAAGAGCAGAACAAGACGTCTGATGCTGGGCGGCGCGCGCGCACAAGAGAGAGGGAGAGAGAGAGACAGAGGGTCTCGCGCGCTTGTTGTGTGCGAGTAACAGGGCGCTGGAATCGCAAGAGGGGTCTGCGGTCATCCCATTTCTGCGCCGGGCCGGCTGATCGGCGGCGGAAAAACGCGAGGACGCGCGCGCCGTCGGCCGGAGCGCGCGTCGATTGGTTCGCTCCCACTTCTTGGCCGACCCCCGCCCGCCTCTCCCGAGCAACCCACACCACAACCACCACATCGTGCCTCTCTGTTGCACAAGGACGATCGATCGAAAATCGATTCGCCACCGATCGCTGTCGAGCGTCAGCGTTTCTACCCCTCCTCCTCCCTCCCTCCTCCCTCCTCCGCGTCTCTTTCCGTCGCGCGCCGATCCAGACGCCCAGCTCACCCCCCAACGCCGCCAGGCGAATGCTGCTTCGCCCTCGCGCCGCCGCCAGCGCCGCGCTGCTCCAGCGCACCACCCGCCGCGTGCTGTCGTCGCCGTCGCCGTCGCCGTCGCCGCTCGCGACCCCCAGCGCCGTCGCCGTCGCGCCGCTCGCCGGCCCCTCTCGCTCCTCCTCCCCGATCGTCGCCCGCCACCTCTCCCTGCTCGCGTGCCGCGCCGCCGCCAAGGGCGCCAACGGCAACAGCAACAGCAACAGCGGGAGCAGCGGAAGCAGCCGCCGCACCACCTCCACCATGGCCGCCGAGAAAAAGACCGCCGCCGAGAAGGCCGCGCGGCCGGTCCCCGCCCCTGCCGCCGCCGCCGCATCCGCTGCCGCCGGCGCCGTCGACCCCGCCGAGAGCAGGAGGCGCGCGCTCGACCTGCTCGCCTTCCTCGACGCCTCCTGGACGCCCTACGAGGCCGTGGCCGAGTCCGCCCGCCGCCTGCGCCTCGCCGGCTTCGAGCACATCCGCGAGCGCGATGCCTGGGGCGGCGGGAGGGTGCGGCCCGGCGGCAAGTACTTTTTCACGCGCAACGCGTCGACGCTGGTCGCCTTCGCCGTCGGCGGCCGCTATTCGGCCGGAGGGCCGTTTTGGGTGGTCGGCGCGCACACCGACTCGCCCTGCCTCAAGCTCAAGCCCGTGACGCGCACGGCGGGCTCGGACGCGGCCACAGGCGGCGCGCGCGGGGCGGTGCAGATCAACGTCGAGACGTACGGCGGCGGGTCGTGGTGCACGTGGTTCGACCGCGACCTGGGCCTGGCCGGGCGGGTGCTGGTGCGGGGGGCGGCGGCGGGCGGCGGCGGCGCCAAGGAGGGCGGCGGCGGCGGCGCGGCTGGCGGCGGCGGCGGCGGCGGCGACATCGAGCAGCGCCTCGTGCGCATCGGCCGCCCCGTGCTGCGCATCCCCATGCTGGCGATTCACCTCAACCGCACCCTCAACAGCGACGGCTTCAAGATCAACGCCCAGACGCACCTGCAGCCCGTCCTGTGCACGGCGGTCAAGGCCCAGCTCGCGGCGTCGGCGTCGGCGTCGGCGTCGGCGTCGGCGGCACCGGCACCGGCGGGCGGCGCCGCCGGCCCCTCGGCCGCCGCCGCCGCCGCGCCCCCGGGCTCGGCCGCCGCCAAGCACCCGCCCGCCCTGATCAAGCTCCTGTGCGAGGCCCTGGCCGACGAAGGCACGGGCGAGCCCCTGGACCCGTCGCGCATCCTCGACTTCGAGCTGCACGTGTGCGACGTCCAGCCCGGCTCGCTCGGCGGCGTCTACGAAGAGTTCGTCAACTCGGGGCGCCTCGACAACCTCGCCTCTTGCCACGCGGCGGTCGAGGCGTTGGCGGCCTCTTGCTCGGGCAGCGACGGGGCCGAGGGGTCCCTCGCGCAGGAGACGGCGGTGCGGGCGGTGGCCTTGTTCGACCACGAGGAGGTGGGCAGCGACTCGGCGCAGGGGGCGGGCGGGCCTGTGATGCGAGACGCGATCACGAGGGTGGCGCGCGCGCTGGCGGCGGCGGAGAGCGAGAACGGCGGCGGCGGCGACCCCTCCGACGCCGCCGAGCGCGCCCTGCGCGGCTCCTTCCTGGTCAGCGCCGACATGGCCCACGCCCTGCACCCGAACTACGCGGACAAGCACGACGGCGCGCACGCCCCGGCCTACCACGGCGGATTAGTCATCAAGCACAACGCCAGCCAGCGATACGCCACCAACTCGGTTTCGGCCGCGCTGTTCCGCGAGGCCGGCCGCCTGGCCGGCGCGCCCAGCCAGGAGTTTTGCGTGCGCAACGACATGCCTTGCGGCTCGACCATCGGGCCGATCCTGGCGGCGGGATTGGGCTGCCGCACGGTCGACGTCGGCATGCCGCAGCTGGCGATGCATTCGATCCGCGAGCAGATGGCGACGGACGACGCGACGCACGCCTTCCGGCACTTCAAGTCGTTCTTCGAGCGCTTCTCGGCGCTGGACGCGTCGCTGGACGTGGACGCGCTGCCGCCGCCGGAAATCCGGGGGGTGATGCGGGACCCGTCGTGCGGGGAGGGGTGCGGCTGAGGTGCGGCGGGGGGGTAGGTGCGGTTTTGGATTTGGTTTCGGTTTGCCGACAGAGCGCGCGAGCGCTTCGCGAGAGACGAATCGACGCCGACAAGGACGCCAATTTTTGTCCGCCCAGTAGACGTCGACGTGCGATGCAAATGTTTGACAATGGCGTTTGTCTGGTTTGGTACCAGTCTGGTGCGATGGCTCGCAGCGTGCGGGCGCGCGCGCGCGTCCTAAGAAAAGCAAACTCTATCGAGGAGACGACGGGCGCCGACGGGCGTCCTACAAAAACCCAAAACCTCCCATCATCATCCGCCCTCTCGACGACGATGACAATTCTCTCAGTTCTTCTTGGGGTTGCCGCGGTGGCCGTGGTGCCCGCCGCCCTGCTCGACCGGCGGGTCCTCCGCAGAGGTGGTGGCGTGCGCGTGCTGCTTGGCGGCCTCGGGCGTCCCCTTGTCGCCGGGCGCTTGCAGCTCCTCGATCTTCTTGGGGTCGCCCTCGGCCATGCCCTCGGTGGCCTTGCTGAGCTTGTAAGGGATGCCCATGTCCGACATCGTTTTTGTTGGACCTTTTTTCAGGGGTTTTGCTGCGGTCGGAAGAGGGAAGGGTTCGTCGTGACGACGGGGGTCGTCGTCGTCGCGAGCGGGTGAGCTGTCGACCGTTTTTGGATTTGCATCGCGCGACTGCCGATTTGGGGGCGCTGCTGATGCGCGCGGTGGCAGAGAGGCCAGCACCGCAAACGATGTTTCGCAGTACATGCTGCGGCGGGCGTGGCGGATCGGAGAGCTGCGCGCGGAACGAAAGGTTTCGGCACAAAATCTCACCTTTTTGGGTGACGGGCGGCTGAGCTCTGTTTGCTGAGAGAGAGAAAAGGAAGGGGCGTGCCGGTTTGTGTGTTGTGTGTGTAACTGTGGGCATGAGCTGGTAAGAGCGCGTCGATACTGAAAGTTTCGTCGAGAGCGATGGCGACCGGGGGAAAACGCGAGTGACGGCGCGGGGCCGGCGAAACGCGGAGCGGCGCGGCCAACAAGGGCTGGCCCCTCCCATCGGGCGGCAACAACGCCACTCCCGTCGCAGCAACATTTACGAACCTCCAACAAAACCCCACGCACTCGACCACCCTTTGCGTGCGTGTCGCGGGGGGAGAGAGAGAGTCACCAAGCGCCCTCTCTCCCAATCGCCATTCCTTCTCTCACCCCGAGAACGACACCTAGCGCAATGGAAGCCACAACGCCCCCGACGACGACGGCGGCGGCCTTCCCCCCGACAACGCTCGCCGACGTCCTGCGCCTCCCCGCGGCCATGCGCCCTGTCGCCGCCGCCGACGCCGCGCGCCTCGCGTGCGCGTGCCGCGCGCTGCGCGCCGCCGCCGCCGCCGACGAGTACTTTTGGTGCGAGGCGCTGGGCGCCGACTTTGGCGCGCTGGCGGTGGACGCGGGCGCGGGCGGGGCGCTGGCGGGCGCGCCGCCGGGGCCCCCGCCCGTGCCGGCGTGGAGGCGCGGGGGGAGAGCAGGCGGAGGCGGAGCCGGAGGGGCAGCAGCAGGAGGAGCGGCGGCGGCGGCGGCGGGGGGAGCTGCGGCGGCGGCGGCAGGAACGCCGCCCCCCGGCCCGTCCTCCTGGAGGCAAGCGTACGGCCAGTGGGCGGGCGCGTTCCCCCGCGGCCTCCCGGGCCCCATGCTCGCCCGCTCCGTGCGCGCGTGGCGCCGCTTCGAGCGCTGGCTCGCGCGCGAGGGCGCCACGCACGTGCTCGCGTCCCTAAGGCCCGGCGCAACGGGCGCTGCGCTGGCGCTGTCGGCAGACGCGCTCGGCCTCGGCGCCGCCGGCGGCCTGCCCACGGGCCTTGCGGCGCTGTATGCCGTGCACGACGGGCAGGCGTGCCCGGCCGGGTGGCACGGGGCGCTGGGCACGTATGAGCGCGACCGGCTGGGGAGGCGGCAGCTGCCGGACCCGCTCGCGCGCCAGCTCGAGGCGCTCGCGCGCTTCGAGGCGCTGTCGCGGCGGGAGCTGGGCAGGGACGGCGGCGGCGGCGGCGGCGTAGGCGGCGGCAGCGGCGACGGCGGGGGCGGCGGGGGCGGCGGGGACGGCGGCGGGGACGGCGGCGGCCGGGGGGACGGCGGCGACAACGGCATAGTCCCCTTACACAGCCTTCACCTGGCCGCCTTCCCCTCGACGCGGCTGCTGCCCATGGGCTTCTCCGAGCGCAAGTTCTACCGCGCGTTCGTGCGGCACCGGTGCATCGAGGCGCGCGCGGCCGAGGCGCGGCGGCGCGAACAAGCGGCGGCGGCGGCGGCGGCGGCGGCGACAGACACGACGGCCCCGGCGGCACCTCCTCCGCTCCTCCCCGTCGCCTGGGAGGCGGCCGTCCTGCCGCACCTGGGCTGGCGCCGCAACCCCGAGCGCGCCGTCATGCAGTACGAGGGCCGCGCCGGCGCGCTCGGCGGCTACCGCGCGTACGAGCACGTGGCCGTGTCGCAGCTCAGGCCGCTCCACGTGTTCGTGCCCGGCGCGGTGGGCGCGGCGGCGATGTCGCGCGACGTGGGCGCGGCGCTGGCAGAGGCCGAGGGGGAGGCGGTGGCGGCGGCGTACAGGGCGTCCACGGGCGGGGCGCGCTCTGGGGGCGGGGCTCCGAACGAGGCGGAGGCGGCAAGCCGGGGCGTCGCGGCGTCGTCGGCGGGTTCCGAGCCCGTCTTCGCGAGCTTCGCCTCCGCCTCGTTCGTCGAGCGCTCGATGGTGGTGTGCCTCCGGGGTGCAGGCCCCGACTCGGCGGCGGCGGCGGCGGCGGCGGCGGCCAGCGGCGGCGGCGGCGGCGCCCCTCCCCCGCCGCAGCCGGGCGACGTTTTCGCGGTGCCGGCCAACTGGCGGCGCCTGCCGCCCGCGCACGCAGCCGCCGCGCTCGTGCGCGCGCACCCCCCGCGCCCGCGCGGCAGCGAGGACGGCGTGCTGTGCTGGTTCGAGGAGTTTGTCGCGCGCTGCGAGCGCGGGGAGTACGCCTTTGCGACGACGCCCACGACGGGATTTTACGACGAAGCAGACGAGCCGGCCGCCGCGGGCGCCGCCCCTGCCGCCGCTGCCGCCCCGGCCGCCGCCGGCGCGGGAGGCGGCGGGGACCGCGCGTCGCTCGAGGCCGCGCACGTGCGGCGCGAGGCGGCGGCCGAGGCGGCGGCTGCGGCCCTCCTCGAGCCCCTCGCCGCGCTGCCCGGCCTGCCGCTGCCGGCGCCCTACTGGCCCCCCACCTTTGACGAGGACCGCGGAAACATGGAGGATGCAGAGGCGGCGGCGGTGGTTGTCGGCGGCGGCGGCGGCGGCGGCGGCGGCGGCGCCGCGGAAGCCGGGGGCGCCCCCGCCGCCGCCTCCCCACCCGACCTGGGCGCCGGCCCGCCGCCGCGCCGCTCCCTCGCCCAGGTCGGCCGGTGGTACGGCCTGCGCGCCGACGCCCCCGCGCCCTGCGGCAGCCTGAGCGTCATCCCGCTGCCGCCGGCGTCGCGCTTGGCGGCCGAGGCGCTGACGCGCGGCGTGCGCGTGCGCGTGTCGGCGGCGCTGATGCCCGAGGCCTGCAGCAGCGACCAGACCGCCTTCTGCTACTGCCTGCGGCTGTGCATGCCGGCCGGGGCGCGGGGGGCGTACGCGGAGCTGCCGGCCGGCGGCGAGATTCCGGGCGGGAGGTCGGGGCGGGCGGATCAGCCAGAGGGGGCGGCAGCGGCGGGGGCGGCGGCGCCTCCGGCCGGCGCCGCCTCGGCGCCCCGGCTCGGCCCGGGCGGCGGCCGGCTCGTCGGGCGGAGGGTGCAGCTGCTGGGCCGCTCGTGGCGCATGCTGGACGCCCAGGGGCGCCTGCTGGACACGGCCTCCGGCCCGGGCGTCATCGGCAAGCACCCCGTGCTGTGGCCCGGGGCGGGCGAGTTCAGCTACGTCTCGCAGACGGGCGCGCCGGGGTCGGCGGCGGCGGCGGCGGCGGCGGCGGCGGCGGCAGCGGCGGCGGCGCAGGCCGCGCCGGCGCAAGCGGCGGCGGCGGCGGCGGCGCAGGCGCAGGCTGCGGCCGGTGGCGGCGGCGCGGGCGCGGGCGCGGGCGCCAACGCGGTGGCCCACGCCGAGGGCACGTGCTGCGGCTTCATGGAGGGCACGCTGCGGTTTGCGGAGATGCCCCCTTTCTTGCTCGAGGAGGGAGACCCGGGCCCCGAGCACGAGTGGGAGGAGGCGGGAGCCGCGTCGGGCGCCGGCGGGGCGGGCGCGGCCGCGCCCCTCGCCGCTCCCCTCGCGCTGGGCCACCAGTTTGACGTCGTCGTGCCGCGCTTCGCGCTCGTCGTGCCTCGCTTTGTCTTTTGAGTTGCCTGGCGCCTTGGAAAGAGAGGAGCGATTGGACGGATTGTTGCCTTGTCGCCGTTCGTCGTTCGTCGTCGTTCGTCGTCGCGGTCGTTTTCACTTGTTGAACCTGCACGCCAAAAAAAAACACATAAAAAAGCAGACGTAAAGCAGACATCAAGCAAGGAAAACGTGTCACGCGTCTCATCAGAATCACCGCTTGAGCGCCAGGTACGGGTCCGCCGCCGCCGTCAGCACGTCCCACCGGTCCTCCTGCCGGTACGCCAGGCACCGCCGCACAAACTCGCGCGCCTCGGCCGACACCGCCGGCCGCGCCGGAAACTCGACGGCCGTGGCGCGCAGCACCACCCCCTCTCGCAGCACCTGCTCCTGCGACTGCCCCTCGCCGAAGGGGCGGCGGCCGAAGAGCGCCTGGTACATGAGCACGCCCGCGGACCACACGTCGACCTTGTTGGAGATGCGGGGGGCTTCGGGCGGGCCGGCGGCGGCGGCGGCGGCTAGGGGCAGGCCGCCCGCGCCGCCGCCGGCGCCGCCGCCGGGCGCCGCCGGCACCACCCCGAGCGCCGAGAGCAAGCCCCCGCCGCCGCCCTGCTGCCGCTGCTGCTGCGGATGCTGCTGCAGCTGGCCCCCGCGGCCCCCCCCCAGGCTGACACGCGTCCCCCCGCCCCCGCCCCCAGAGCAAGAGGAGCCCGCCCCGCCGCCGCCGAACGCCGCGAAGCACTCGGGCGGCAGGTACCAGTAGGTCCCCGCCCCTGCGCTGGTGAGCTCGACGCCGGCCTGCGTGCAGCCGTCATCGACAACCTTGGAGAGTCCGAAGTCCGTGAGCTTGGCGCCGCCGCAGGCGTCGAAGAGGACGTTGGCGGGCTTGAGGTCGTAGTGAATGACGCGCGGGGGGCGGGCGCCGCCGTTCGGGGCCGGGCGGTCGGGGGGCAGGTCGTCCGGGTCGTCAAGGGCAGCGGAGGCGGAGGCTGCGGCGTCGGCGGGAGAGGCGGAGGAGGCAGCCGAAGCGGCGGCGGCGCCGCCGCCGTCGCACCAAGGCCCTGTGCCCGGCGGGTAGGTCGGGTCGCCGCTCGAGGGCTGGTTGAGGTAGGCGAGGCCGCTGAAGATCTGGGCCATGATGGCGCGGACCTCGCGCTCGGGGAGCGTCTGTGGTTTGTTTGTTTTTTGCTTTTCG
>Ga0209491_10001486_pt1 | contig 45635 bp, 45 predicted proteins | sample BON02_FD_187213 | JGI IMG/M metagenome (GOLD analysis project Ga0209491, IMG submission 187213) | Freshwater microbial communities from Lake Bonney liftoff mats and glacier meltwater in Antarctica - BON-02 (SPAdes) (version 2) | ecosystem: Environmental > Aquatic > Freshwater > Ice > Glacier...
CCCCGGAAGGACTGCGCCGGAGCCGTGTCGATGGCTCGCCGCGCGACCAGCCGAGTGGAGGGATCGGATCGAGTGGGCCACGCTCGATCTCTCGAACAGTTATCGGTCTGTGTTCGACACGATGCTGCCGCTGGCGGTTCAGGTCGCTGACTCGATGCTTCTCTTGTTGTCAAGTGGCAAGTTGGGGAGTTCTCGTGCCGGTCAGGATCTTGTAGATATCTCGGGCGATGTAGCGCTTCAGGCATCGGATGGCTTCGCGTTTCGTCTTTCCCTCGGCGATTCGCCGATCGAGGTAGCAGCGAGTGACGGGGTCCCAGCGAAGCCGAACCAACACGATTCGCCAGAGCGCCATGTTCGCGTCGCGGTTCCCGCCGCGGTTGAGTCGATGTCGTTGCTGCTTGCCCGATGAAGCATCGAGCGGCGAGACCCCGCAGAGCGCCGCGAATGACGCCTCCGAGCGAAGCCGATGCGGGTTGTCGCCAGCAGCGATCATCAGCGCAGCGGCGACATCGCTGCCGACGCCTTGCTCGTCGAGGAGACCTGCGGGCGCGGACTGAGCAACGAGTTCAGTGAGGGCTCGGGCGAGTTCTTTGGCTTCGTTGTCGAGTTGGCGCCAGCGACCTGCCAGGCTCGACATCGCTCGCAGGTAGCCATCGGCAGGGTCGACGAAACGGCCGTCGTCCAGGATCAGCGCAACGATCTTTGCGATCGGGAGCGAAGCGAACCGTTGGCGGAGATCGTCGTCGGCGGTGACGATCAACGCGTGGAGCTGGTTGGTTGCGCTGTCACGGGACTTGATAGCGGAATGCCTGGTCAAGCGCAGTGCGCGCATTGTTTCGACGTGGCCGTCGGCGGACTTCGGTGTGATCAAATCGTGACCGGCCAACACTGTTCGGGCGGCCGCCTCGGCGTCGATTGAGTCGGACTTGCCGTGTCGTCGACGGGTCTGACGCTTCGGCGACATCACCTCGTGGACAACAACGCGCCTAGCCGTCAAGTGACGGTTGAGGCCGGCACCGTAGGACCCGGACCCTTCGATGCCGATCGCTGCGATGCTGCCAAAGGTCATGCACCAGTCGAGCAGCGACGAGTACCCCGACGAGTTGGTGGCGAACGATCTCTGGCCAAGCAGTTGACCAGTCGCGTCGAGCACGACGGCAACATGCTGGTCCTTGTGCGTGTCAACACCGCAGACCACGCTGCGATTGGAATCTGGCATCATTGGATTGCTTCCTCTCAAGAGTTGGAACGAGGTGGAGCACGGCTGCCGGGGCGGGAACTCGGACAGAACAGGGATGGGATCTCGGTTCAGTTCAGGCTTCTCTCAGGTCACGGAACCCGACCCGGCAGCCACACTCACACGCACCCTCGAACCACCGGTGGACGGATCGGATCAAAGGCACGAGGCCGGTTCCACGTTGAGTCACACCAGCGATCCGAAGAGCACAGGACCATCATCCCCGTTCCAGGTCGTGCGGCTCGCGAACACCGCCCTCGATGAGTGCCGGCGACGGGTGCAGAACGAGACGTGTGGTCATCGAGGCCGCAAGAACGATCCGCTCTGGCGGGTGCGTCGCCGGCTCAGCATGGCAGCCGAGCGACTCACCCTCGATCAGCATGATCGTCTCGTTGGTCTGTTGCGTGCTGGTGACCCGAAACAGGAGGTGTGGTTCGCATGGAACGCAAAGGAAGTGGTCCGTCAGACATACGCCCATAGCGATCCTGAACTCGCCGACGCGTGGGTTGCTGAGATTGTCCGAGACTTCGCGGATGAGTCGATGCCAGTCGAGGTTCGTCGCCTCGGCCGCACGACCGCGAAGTGGGCCCACCAGGTCACGGCGTGGCACCGATCGCACGTCTCGAACGGGCCGACTGAGGGGCGTCAACAACCTCGCGAAACGGATCAAGCGCGTCGAGTTCGGCCTCGTCAACTTTCGACATCACCGAGTGCGTTGCCTGCTCTACACCGGCAAACCCGACTGGCCCCTGTTGACCACGATCCAACCCTGAAACGCGGAGAACCGCCATATCCGGATGGATTTGTGACCAGTTCGCTGACCCTCGACGGGTTGGCAGCGCAATTGGACCTCGACCCAGTGGGTTTCATCGAGGTTTAACGCTGATGGCGTCAACGGCAATGAAGCGAGCTCGGACGAGGTTCCAACCCCGTCCGTTCGAAAGTTTCGCGGCGGTGACCTTCAATCCGAAGCACCCCCAATGTTGCTCCGGTGGAAACGGATCCGTTTCACGGCTTACGTTTGCGGTTGTTGAACACCGGCATCACGTCAGCGGGCTTGCGGACCGGTGAGGCAGGGCGTCTTGTGCGCGCTGATGGTTCTGAGATTGTCGGTTTGCACGCCATTGGCGAGACGGCCTCGCGTCTGGTCACCGGCCTCGGCTATAACAGGGGCTACTCGCTCAGTCGGGCAATGGCCCGTGCATGGGATGCAGGTAATCGCTGTTGGGGACTGCGTAGCACCGCGAACCCGCTTTTAAGCCATACGCGAGCGGTCCGACGCTGTCGACAGGCGAGCAGGGGCAACTCGAGTGAACTCGTGGGCGAGCGCTGAATGGAAGCTCCTCGGGTCGTCCGTCATTGATTTGGCCGAAGGTGGCCTCAGCTGCGGGTTACGCAATGTCGAGATGTGTTTTGGCCGCGATCACGGAGAGACATCGAATCCGCAATGCTTGACCCGGCCGCGGACCAGAGGTATAATCCTAACTATTATAAGAGACTTCGAGCCTCGTTGTTGCGTCGCTCGTTGAATCCAACCACGACTGACTGAAGGACTCCGACACCATGACCATCGCAATTGAATGCCAGCCAAGTCTCGATGAGCTTGGGGCCATGACCCCAGAGGAATTCGTTGGGGCATTGCGCAGCGTTTGTAGCGCGCCTGGTCGTGGCATGGCCAATCATCCGGTGGTGGCGGCTGTCGAGAACGGAACGGCCACCTTGCCACAGCTTCAGCTGTTTACGGAGCAGTTCTATCTTCACATCAGGAACATGCTCCCGTGGATCGGTCAGATCTACGTACGCTGCCCCTACGAAGAGGTCCGGCTCACCCTCGTGAAGAACCTTGCCGAAGAATGCCTAGGTACATTCACGGATACCAAAGCGCATCCCGAGTTGCTGCTTGAGTTCGGTTCGGCCATCGGCCTTGACGCGGAGGCCTCCCGGGCAAAAGAGCAGCTTCTGGTGGGGAGGCAGTTGACAGAGTATTTCGAGTTCATGTCGAATTGTCGTCCCTGGTATGTGGCGCTGGCGGCCATCGGTATCGGGCTCGAGTCATTCGTGCCGGACACGTTCACGCGTCTCGTGGCGGGCTTCAAGCTAAATTACCAGCTCACGGATGAGCAACTCGTGTTCTGGACGATGCACATTCTTGCAGACCAAGAACATGGTGATGAAGGAATCGAAATCGTTTCTGAATATGCGACGACGCCTGAGGCGCGTCGGTATGTCTACGAATGCACCGTCGAGACCTCGGAGCGGTACTTCGACCTGTGGAACATCTTCCAGAGCGTCGACTGAATGGGTGTGGCATGAGGACGTCAGACCGAGCGGAGCTGCTCCGCAGTACGGTTCTGGAGGAAGGATCTTTCGGGTCCGTTCGAAATTCGCCGAGGGACTTGCCCGCGTTCGCGAGACCACCGACATGACGGCGCGCTGCCGGAAGGGATCAAGGCATTGTTCATGGCCTGCGCCGCTTCGGTCAAAGGTCACGATTCCCTCGCACGCCATGGGCTGGCCAGGGCAGTCGGTGGTGGGGTCACGGGAGGGCAGCTGTGGGGCGCGGCTATGTCGGTCTTGACCTCGCGCGGCGAAGGCGTGTAGGAGCGGTTTGTCAGTTCAGCACGCAGCGCGTCGCCCGGGCTTACGCCACCTCCCCCGCAAACGTCGCCGGCTGAATTCGAGGCACGGCGCAGGGAGCGTGCGAATACTCGGAGCCCTATTTCGGCATCGTTCCTTTCTAAATCGAGTTGTTGGCCACCGCCGCGCCCCGGGCGCTCAAGGGGTATTTCCTCATGAGTGAATGGGCGTTGGCCGAGAACCTGCTCGAGGCGAAGTACGAGGAGCTGATGCTTTGCACCGTAAAAGCTGCTGAGTTTCAGCTCGGTTCGTCGATGTCCACGCGGGTGGAGCGCCTTGCGCTGGTGCCTCCGAGAACGAACTGGTTGAGGCTGTGATTTGTGCAATTCCAATTGCGGGCGGGGCCTCCTGGCTCCCTGGTGCAGATCGCTCGCTGCAGGAGCAGCGCGCTCAGACTCGTCCGCTTGAGTGGGCTGAGGGGGAATCGTGCCGGCTTTCAGCGCATTTCTGCGGCTAGCCAGGGAGCGGCGATCGTGTTCGGTCCTCGACGAGCCAGGACCCACGCCTGCTGAGCTCGACGTCATCTTCGGCGCCGCAGTGGCGGCGCCGGATCACGGGCGCCTCCGACCGTTCCGGTTCTTGGTCGTGCGCAGTGATGCCCGCCGTGTACTGGGGCTGATCGCAAGGGACGGGCTCGCTTCGAGCGATCCTTCGGTCGAGGGAGCGCGGCTACGGAAGGCGGAACTCGCCTTCACGAGGTCTCCTGTCGTAGTTGTGAGCGTGCTGGTGCAGATACCAGGGCGAATCCCGCGGGATGAACAGCTAGCGTGCGTCTCTGCTGCAACACAGAACATACTGCTCGCTGCGACCGAGCTGGGATTCGGGTCGATATGGCGGACCGGCGAGCTGGCAACGATGCCCGAAATACGAGACGCGCTCGGACTTGACGATGCATGCACCATCGTCGGGTTTGTCCACCTCGGATCACGAGTTGAAGTGCCTCGACAGCGTCCCTTCACCCCGCACGATGAGGTCGTTAGTGAATGGTCATTGCCGGGAGGCGCGACCAGAGGTGGTTGTAGGACCACCGGTCATGAGCGGCGAAGCGAATAGGGGCGATGTTTGAGCTGCACCGACGACGGCAGTCGACGAGTCGACAGGTTTTGAGCACGGTAAGTGGCGCGACCAAAGAGGTTCTCCGCGTTTCAGGCTTGGATCGTGGTCAACAGGGGCCAGTCGGGTTTGCCGGTGTAGAGCAGGCAACGCACTCGGTGATGTCGAAAGTTGACGAGGCCGAACTCGACGCGCTTGATCCGTTTGGCGAGGTTGTTGACGCTTATCTGGAGCTTGCCGGCTGGGGCGGGGCAGAGACTGGGGTTTGACACAGAATCGGCTTCGCGTGCTGCTCCACACTGGCGGTGTCGCCTGGCCCGAACGACCCTCACCGCCACGAATCCGAACACGCTGCTCCCCACTCAGATGAGAAGAGCCACATACCTCGGCATGCGAACCCCTTCCTGTCAGGATTCGCAACCACCGATGGAAACCAAGGCGCGTATCCGGAGATCTTCATCGATGCCCTCGTCTTCAAGATCCGCGACGGTCAAGTCGCGAACCGGCCCGTCTACGCGGGTCTGTCAGAAGCTCCCTTGTCAAGCCGCTGGTCGCGATGGGGGTTCCTATTCCATACATATTTCGGCATGCGAACCCCTTCCTGTCAGGATTCGCAACCACCGATGGAAACCAAGCGCGATCGAGTGGCCGGTTCTGCCAATCCGCCATCTCCTCGAGCACCCGGTCAGTGATCTTCGAGATCGTCTCGCGTGAGATCTCAGTCGAATAGACCTCCATCAGATGGGCTTCGACTTCACCGGTTGTCAAACCTTCCGCGGTGAGCGAGATCACCATCGAGTCGACCCCATTGAGTCGACGCTGGCGTTTCTTCACCGTCTTGGGTTCGAACGAACCGTCACGATCGCGTTGCACCTCGCAGTCGACTGGGCCGATCTCGGTGATCACCGTTCTCGATCGGCTCCCTTTGCGGCTTTGGTGTAGGATCCAGCATAACTATTAGCATGAATTTGGAGTAGCCATGATCGACAGGGAATCCGCGGAGCAACTTATCGACTTGGCGGGTCGATACGCACGTGACAAGATCGCTCCGCGGGTCGCTGCGTACGATCAGGAGGAGCGCTTCCCCCGGGATCTCCTCGCAGAGATGGCTGAGCTTGGCTTCTTCGGGGGAACCGTGCCGGTCGACGACGGAGGCGCGGGGCTCGACTTCGTGACATTCGTGTCCTTCATCGAGGAGATCAGCAAGGTTTGTCACATGATGGGCTGCCTGCTGTCGATGCCGTCCGGCCTGGTCGGCGCGAGCATCTCCGACTTCGGGACCGACGAGCAGAAGCGGCGCTGGCTCGGGCCGCTCGCCGCCGGCACGATGTTCGGTGCGGCCGGCGTAACCGAACCCGGATCTGGGAGCGACGTGGCCGGAATGCAGACCACCTACGTCCGAGACGGCGACGAGTACGTCATCTCTGGTTCGAAAGCGTGGATCTCGAACCTGGACATCGCTTCCTTCCTCATCACGTTCGCTACCTCTGATCGGTCACTACGACACAAGGGCATCTCGGCATTCATCATCCCAACCGACGCCGTTGGACTCGGCTTGCATCCCTATGAGGACAAGTTCGGATTTCGTCCGATCTGTACCGGCGACGTGATCCTCGACGACGTACGTGTCGGCGCTGATGCGCTCCTCGGCGAGGAGGGAGCAGGATTCTCGGTCGCGATGGCCGCGGTCGAGCGTGGACGTCTCGGCGTCGCCTCCCGATCCGTCGGCGTGGCCCAAGCCTGCCTCGACGCTGCTCGCAGCTATGCAGTCGATCGGCACGCATTCGGCAGATCCATCGCCGCGTTCCAGATCGTCCAATCCAAGGTCACCGACATGGAGGTCGGTGTCGCCACAGCGCGACTGCTCGTACGCCACGCCGCCGAGGCCCTCGACCGAGGCGAGCGAGCACGCAAGCTCACGAGCATGGCAAAAATGTACGCCAGCGACGTCGCTCACCGCAGCGCCACCGACGCTTTCCAGATCCACGGCGCCTACGGCGTCTCACCGGAGTTCGCGATCGGGCGCTACCTACGCGACAGTAAAGTGCTCCAGATCGTCGAAGGCAGCAATGACCTTCATCGTGCACTCATCGGCGAAATGTCGCTCGGACTCCGGGAGGTCAGCTGATCATGGGACGTGTAGCACTGATTGGAGCAGGAACGATGGGTGCCGGCATCGCACAGATCTGTGCGGTCGCCGGAAATGACGTGGCGCTCTTCGACGTCGACTCCGCCACGCTGGCGAAAGCCTTCGCCTCGACCGAGTTCAGCCTTGGCAAGTTCGTGTCCAAGGGCCGGCTCACTCAGGCCTACGCCGACGACGCGTTGGCCCGGATCGTGCCTGCAGACTCGATTACCACCGCCGCCATGGGCGCCGACATCGTAATCGAGGCTGTCGTGGAACGCCTCGACGTCAAGCAGGCAATCCTCGCCGAAGCCAAAGAAGCTACCGGGCCCAACACGATCTTCGGAACGAACACATCACAACTGTCGGTCACGGCGATCGGCTCCGCGCTCGGAGCGGCATCAAACCGAATCGTCGGGATGCACTTCTTCAACCCCCCGGCGTTGATGCCCCTCGTCGAACTGGTGGCTGGTTTGGACACTTCCGATGAGACACTTGCCTGGGCAGAGGCGTTTGCCACCGGACTCGGGAAGGAAACCGTGATCTGCCGCAAGGACAGCCCCGGATTCCTCACCTCGCGGATCTCTGCGATCGTTCGCCTCGAATGCCTCCGGATGCTCGAAGAGGAACTTGCTTCGCCGGCTGACATCGACAAGGCACTCAAGCTCGGGCTCAACTTTCCGATGGGACCACTCGAGCTCGGTGATTTCAATGGACTCGACACATACTTGCACGCGCTCGAAGGACTCGAACGTTCCTTCGGCGAGCGATACCGTCCAACCACCACCCTCAAAAACCTCGTTGCCGCCGGTCGACTCGGCCGAAAGACCGGGCACGGGATCTACCGGTACGACGAAGCAGGCAAGCGTGTTGAGGAAGATCGAGACGCCTGATGACCGAGCGTTCCTGGACCGCTGGCAACGTTGCGATCGTTGCGACCGTTCGCGGCTCGGTAGCGTTCATCACGCTCACGCGGAAGGACGCTGCGAATGCCCGGAACCAACAGATGCGGCGGGAACTCCAAGCCGTGTGGGGCGCCATCGCGGCCGACGCCGAGATCAATGCTGTCGTACTGTCCGGTGAAGGGGACCGCTTCTTCTGTGCTGGCATGGACCTGCGCGAAGCAGCGGACGCCGAGACCGCAGTCGAACGTCGCGATCGACTCCGCGGCAGTCGCGACATCGAACAGTTGGCAGCGCTCCCACAGCCCACCATCGCTGCGATCAACGGATACGCCCTCGGCGGTGGTCTCGAGATGGCCCTTGCTTGCGACCTGCGGATCGTGGCTGACACGGCGCAAGTCGGCCTCACCGAGGTCGTGCATGGGCTGGTGCCAGGCGGCGGAGGAACACAGCGCTTGCCGCGCCTCATCGGGTACGCTCGCGCCGCCGACCTGATCTTCACCGGCCGCAAGCTCGACGCTGCAGAGGCGGAGAGCTGGGGTCTGGTCAACCGAGTCGTTCCCGCTGCAGACTTGGCAAACGAAGCCGAACGCATGGCGACAGAGATCGCCGCCCACTCGGGACGAGCCCTTCGGTACGCGAAGGAGTTGCTCCGTCAGAGCAACGACGTGCCCATTGGTGTCGGAGCACAGTTGGAACTCGACGCGCTCTTGGCGTTGATGGCGAACTGACTTCGACTGATCCGGGCCGGCGTCATTCGTCGGCCCGGTCGTGGGGCCACAGGTGGCGGAACTGCGCCCAGCCGCCGCCTTCGGCGCTCGCTCCACCGTCGATCGTGAGTACTTGACCGGTGATGTGGCGCGCAGCGCTTGACGCGAGGAACGCCACCAACTCGGAGACGTCGTCGGGCGTACCGAGGCGATCGAGTGGCGTCCCGGCGATCATTGCCTGACGCGCATCAGACGGCATTGCCGGACTGTCGCGGAAATACAGGTCGAGCGAGTCCGACATGACCGCACCGGGTACCACGACGTTGGCCGTGGCACCCGTGGGTGCGAGCTCGACGGCGAGGCTGCGAGTCAACGCCTCGAGCGACGCTTTGGCGGCGCCGAGGAGTCCGTGGCCGGACTGCGCGAACCGCGCGTCGAGTCCCCCGATCGAGATCAGTCGACCACCACCACCACCACCACCGTCGTCGTGCGATTCGGGGGCAAGTGCGGCGAGGCCGCGGGCGAGTTGGATGAAACTCGAGACCACGGTGGTCATGGTCCGCTCGACGTGGCGTGGTTCCAACGACAACACTGGAGCAAATTTGCTGGCTGCCGCAGAAGCGACCACCGTGTCGAGGCGACCGAACTCGTCGCCGATCCGACTCACCAACCCGGCGGTCGCGTCGACGTCAGCGAGGTCGGCACGGTGGACGATGTGGCGGACCCCCCGAGCGCTAAGGTCGTCTGCCACCGCCTGGGCTGCCGCCTCGTCGCGCCGGTAGTGAACAACGCAGTCGTGGTCGACGGACAGCCTCAGCAAGATGGCGCGACCGATGCCGCGGCTGGACCCGGTCACCAGTGCCACGCGCCGGGGAGGAACCGTGTCGGGACTCACAGCTTGTTTGCCTCGCCGCCGTCGATGACGAACGTGGCTCCCGTGACGAAGTCCGATGCCGATGAGGCGAGATAGCAGGCGAGCGGCCCTATTTCGGATGGCTCACCCATGCGTCGTGCCGGGATCTTACGGAGCCGTGCTTTGAGCACGTCGGCATCGCCGGTGACGGCTGCCTGTGCGTCGGTCTCGAACGCGCCCGGCGCGATGACGTTGACCTGGATGCCTTTCGAAGCCCACTCGCCGGCGGTCGCTTCGGTGAATCGGAGCATGGCGCCCTTGGACGACGAGTAGGCGGCCAGCGTCGGTTTGCCACGCAGTCCCGACGTGGACGCAACGTTGATCACCTTTCCGCTGCCTTGAGCGAGGAAGACCTTCCCGGCGCGCCGCGTGAGCGCAACGGGTCCGAACAGGTTGATGGCAAAGACGCGATGCCATTCGTCGAGTTCCATCTCGACGAACCGTCCCGCCGGGGCGATGCCGGCGTTGTTCACGACGATGTCGAGGCGTCCATAGGTGTCGACGGCGGTTTCGACGAGCGTCTCGACTGCAGCGATGTCCGACATGTCGCACTCCACGGGCGTGATCAGTCCTGGGTGTTCGGCGGCGAGCGCAGAGAGGTCATCCATCGATCGAGCGGCGGCGATGACGCGCACGCCCTCGTTGACAAACGTCTTGGCGATTGCTCGGCCGAGGCCGCGAGAAGCGCCGGTAACGATGGCGACGTGGTCGGTCAGCCCAAGATCCATCAATCGACTTCCTGGGAGAGGCGACGCGAGATGCCGAGTCGGAGGACCTCGGAGGCACCTTCGTAGATTCGCATCGGACGTGCCTGGCGATAGCAACGCTCGATCCGACTGTCTCGAATGAGGCCCCATCGACCCATCACCTGGACGCAACGGTCGACGATTCGACAGCATGCCTCGGTGGCAGCGAGCTTGGCGAGGGAGGAATGGTCGATGTGCTCGAGCGGGTCGTGCTGAGCGAGTTCTGCTGCCCGATAGGTGAGCAGTCGGGTCGACTCGAGGTCGGCCCAACTGTCAGCGAGCAACCCGGCCACGGGGCCGAGTCGGTTCAACGGCCGACCGAACTGGGTTCGTTCGCGAGCGTGTCGCGTCGCTTCGTTCAGCGCGGTCTGGCCGAGCCCCACCGACGCTGCCGCCACCGAGATTCGGAAGGTAGCGAGTGTCGACAAGACGAGATTGAGACCGCGGCCGGGCTCGCCGAGGCGTGCCGATTCGGGAAGGACCACGTTGTCGAACACGACGTCGCCGAGCACGTGCGGTGCGATCAGTTCGGGTGAAGGTGTCGTGGTGATTCCGTCGAGGTCGGCTGGCACCAGCACGAGCGACAGGCCAGCGTCTTCTTTCACGAGGGTCGTGTAGAACGCCGCCGCCCCGGCGTTGGAGATGAAGGACTTGTGACCATTGAGCACCAGGTCTCCGCCCTTCGTGGTCACGTTCGTCGTGATGCTCTTGAGGTCGGAGCCAGCGACTGGTTCTGTCAGCGCCAAGCCCGCCAGCGCTGTTCCAGCCCCGACCTGGGGCAACCACTGCTCTTGTTGATCGGCGGACCCGCCATGGGTGATCGCGAAGCTTCCAATTCCTTGGAGCGCGAACAGCGAGTCGGCGTGTGAGCACTCGCCCATGAGCGCTTCACGGACCAGGCAGATGGCAACGGGGTCGAGCGCGAGGTCGCTCCCGCCGTGCGATGCAGGGACCATCAGCGACATCAGTCCGCTGTCCCGCAAGATCTCGGCGACTCCTTCGTCGATCGAGTTCGAGTTGTCGGCGGTCACCGACAACGGCGAGAGTTGGGTGGTCACCTTGCGCGCACGTTCAATGATGTCGTCGTAGCGGTGGTCCAGTTGAAGGAATGCCATTCTTGTTGCCTCCTGGTGCGAATTGCGTGGGCGTGATATTCTATCTATGATAACAGTACACATGAATCACCCGTGGAACGGAACCGAACGGCTCCGACCACGTAGCCACCCGGGGGCACCGATGAATGACGCCGTAGAACGCCAAAGTGTCGCACTTTCGAACGCCCGGGGACGGGTGATGTGTATGGACTCTGCCTACGACGTCGCCGCGGCCAACACCGATCGCGACGTCGTGGTGAACGCGTCCTACTGCGGAGTGCTGCCGGCCAGATTCGTCGGACGCCACAGACCTCGCGGCGCTGTCGGGGTGGATTGTGGAGTAGGGCCGGCGGGCGCAGGTATCGCGGGGCTGTGGTATCTCGAGGCGTTGCGGGTCCCGGCGGCTGCTGCCGATGTGATGTCGAGCCGACTCGGCGACGGCGAGGATCTGTTCCGGCGAGGCGTGATCAGTCACGTCAACGAACCCGCCGGTTGCTGCGGTGTGGAGCGCGGCATGTCGGTTGCCGACGCCGCCACGAGGATGCTCGAAGTGGATCCCGTCGACCGGGCAGCCGACGCCATCGACAACCGCGAGGTGATGTTGACCACCGAGAGCGGCCGCGCAGTGGTGTGCACCGACTCGATCGCGTTCGGGCGACCGGGAGACGAGCACAACGTGCTCGTCACCGCGGGTCACACCGGGCGCAGTGCAGTGCCATATTTGACCAAGGTTCGGCCTTTCGGATTCATCTGCTCCGATGGTGGGCGCGGCGCTGAGGACTCGGGCATCGTTGGGCTGGAACTGGCCAACGCCTTGGGCCTCGCAGGCGCAACGGTCGATGCGCTCGGCGCCGCGATGGGCGATGGCCACAGCACCTACGTCGACGGCGTGATCAGCGCCTGCAACGAACTCGCCACCTCGGCTGGCGTCCGCATCGGCATGGCTGCCAGCGACGCAGCGCTGCTGCTCGCGCAACGCAGGGCGGACGTGGCAACGATCAACGACATCGATGAAGAGAAAGGAACACGATGAACGAGGCTTCGCAACCAGCCGACATCGCACCGCTGCTCGACCGACCTGAGGATCATCCTCAGGAGGAAGCCGCCACCCACGACGGATGTCGCGTCATGCTGATCGATTCGGCGCGCTACTGCGACGAACGCAACCAGGGCGACGTTGTCATCGCAGCGTCATACTGCGGCGTGCTCCCGGTGCGTCTCGTGGCGCCGCATCGGCCCCGGGGTGTCATCGCCCACGACGTCGGCATCGCCGCCGACGGAAGCGGGATCGCGGGCCTCTGGTATCTGGAGGCGCTGGGTATCCCGGCGGCTGCGACGGCAGCAGAATCAGCGGAGCTCGGCAACGCCCGGGACATGTTCGACGCCGGGACCATCTCGCGCGTGAACATCCTCGCCGAACGATGTGGCGTCGTGCCGGGTATGCCGCTTGCCGAAGCCGCAGCGCTGCTCGCTACCCGAGATCCAGGAAACCGTGACGCGACGACGAAGGTGCGCCGCGAGACCAAGCAGTCCGACGGTGCCGGACACTCGATCGTCGTCACGGATTCGATCGTCTTCGCGTTGGAAGAAGATGCTGCCAACGTGCTGGTCACAGCCGGTCACACCGGAAAGACCGGAGCGGTCTTCATCGAAGCGGTTTCGCCACGTGGATTCATCTGCGCCGATGGTGGGCCCGCAAAGAACGGTTCGGGAACATCGGGGCTCGCTGCGCTCGACGAGGCCGGGTTGCCCGGCGCCTGCTATGACATCTCCACCGCTGGCATGGGTGACGCGTTCGATGCGTGGGAGCGCGGCCTTGTGTCAGCGACGAACCAGTTGGCGGCTCGGCGCGGAGTGCGGCCCGGTCAGACCGTGCAGCACGCTGCCGCTCTACTGTTGGCGGACACCGAGACCACAGCGAACACCGAGCCCAGCGAGACCTGGACCGAGTGGCCCGAGGGAAGCCCCTGGCTCCAGTCGGGCGTGGTCGCCGCAGTGTCACAGAAGTTCGCGAACGGCCTCGCCCGCGTCCGTGATGTGACCGATGCCGACGGTGCGCTGACAGCCGCACAGAAGGCGCTGTTCATGGCCTCCGCCGCAGCGGTGAAAGGCCACTCGGCGATGACCGAGCGCGAGCTCCGGCGAGCTGTCGACGGCGGCATCACCCTCGATGCAGTACGCGGCGCAGGAATCGCCGTGCTCATCTCTCGTGGCGAAGGGGTTTTCGAGCGCTTCCGCGATGCCGCCCACGTCGTGCTCGGACCACATACGTTCGTCGCCAACCAGGCGATGCGCCCCCCGGTGACCCCGACGAGTACTGACGAGGCATTCGCATATTTCACCGAGTACTTCGGCTTCGTTCCGCCGTACATCGAACTCATGGCGGCACATGCTCCTGCGGCTCTCGACGGCTACGTCCTCATGCGTCAGTTCGCGCTCGCCGAGAATCTGCTCGAGGCCCGGTTGGTCGAGTTGTTGCTGTGCACGGTGAACGCCGCCGAGTTCTTCGCCAGGTTCGTGGACGTTCACGCGGGCGGCGCTCGTCGTGCCGGGGCATCGGAAGCTCAGGTCGTTGAAGCCGTGGTCTGTGCGATTCCGGTGGCTGGTGTCGCCTCTTGGCTTCCCGGCGCCGACGGCATCGCCGCAGGCGTCGACACCGTTGCAGGTTCAGCGGGGTGACCTCCCAGATGACGTCGCGCTCGACACCATCGGAGCTCACCGACGAGTTCTGGGCGCAAGCGTCCGCCGGCCGCCTCGTACGACCGGTGTGCGGGTCGTGCGGCCGCAGCTTCTTCACACCGCGCGTTGCTTGCCCTCATTGCCTCGGGACCGGTTGGACCTACGAGCAGAGCTCAGGTCGCGGGGCTGTAGTGAGTCACACCACGGTGCACCGTGGACCGGATCTGTCGTGGCCGGTCCCGTACACGATCGGGGTGGTCCGCATGGACGAGGACTGGACCTTGCTGACGCGGTTACTCGTGGAGCCACCAGACGAGAACGCACCGGGACAACTGATTGGTGAGCGGGTGAAGGTCTCCTTCATCGATGCCCATCCGCCAGACCACCGGCGACTCCCCGCCTTCGAATTGTCAAACGATCGAGAGAACAAGGAACAACCATCATGAACCTCGGCATCGCCGTCACAAGAAATGCGCGTGCACGCCCCGGCGGCCTCGCTGCTTTCGACCCGCGATCCCAGCGCACCTGGGCCGAGCTGGACGAGCGAACCAACCGTTTGGCCAATGCGCTCCGCGAGAAGTTCGGGGTCGTCCCGGGGGACCGGGTGGCGCTACTCGTCCACAACCGGTTGGAGGTCCTCGAGGTGCTGACCGCGACGCACAAGGCGGGAGCGGTCTACGTCGGCTTGAACTTTCGAATGGAGCCAGAGGACCTCGACGGGGTTTTCGAGAACGCCGAGCCGAGGGTTCTGATCAGTGAGCTGGAGTACGCCGACGAAGCGCGCCGAGTGGCCTCGGATGCGGGTGTCCCACTGCTCCTGATCGGCGGCGGCGGCGGCGGTGATTCCGATTACGAGTCGATCCTGGCCGGAGGCACCGCGATACCGTCGCCTGTGGTCCACCAGTCCATGCCGAGCGACCATGCATGCATCGTCTACACGTCTGGAACGACCGGACGTCCCAAAGGTGTGTTGTTCGACCACGCAGCGATGCTGCAGCACGCCACCGTCGCGGCGATCGAGTATGAGATCACACCGGACGCCCGGTATCTGATCCAGATCCCGCACAATTCCAGCGTCAACATCACTATGGCCCCGTGCCTCGTGATCGGTGCCGCTGTCGGGTTCGCCGACAACCGCGGCTTCGACCCTGACACCTTCGCCGACACCGTCGCGGCCAGCGACACCACCCACACGTTCCTGGTTCCGACCCAGCTGATGCGTGTGCATTCCCAACTCCGGCCACACGACCCGCGGCTCGCCTCGATCGCGACCCTCGGATATGGGTCGTCGCCGATCGCTCCCGATCGCCTCGGCGAACTCGTCGACCGATTCGGGCCGGTGTTCCTCCAGCTCTACGGGATGGCGGAAGTTGCGTCGATCGGCACCCTGTTGAGTAAGCAGGACCATGTGCGTGCGCTCACTGACGCTCCGGAACTGCTGCGTTCGTGTGGGCGGCCGTCTTTGGCAGTCGACGTCCGCGTGGTCGATGACGCTGGTATCGATGTGGCTGACGGCGAACGCGGTGAAGTCATCTTCGGCGGCCCTCACCTGATGAGCGGCTACTACCGAGATCCGGAACGTACGGCCGACGCGATGCGTAACGGCTGGATGTACTCGGGTGACATCGCGACCCGCGACGCCAACGGATACGTGTCGATCGTGGACCGCATGAAGAACCTCATCATCCGGGGCGGGCAGAACATCGCCCCGACCGACATCGAGAATGTGTTGTACCAACACGCGGGGATCCTCGAGGCGGCCGTGGTCGGCGCGCCGGATCCGACCTGGGGTGAGCGGATCGTCGCGGTCGTTGCTCCGCAGGAAGGCACGACGATCGATCCCGACGAGGTGCGGCGGTTCTGTGAAGCGTCGGGACTGGCGCGTTTCAAACGTCCTGAAGAGATCCGGGTCGCCGAGTCGCTTCCGAAGAACGCCGTGGGCAAGATCGACAAGGCTCGGGTCCGGTCCATGTTCTGGGACGGCGACCGATCCGTATGAGTGGTCTGTCCGCAGCGGGCGCTGCGTTGCGTTCGGTGGCCATCGCCGGCGTGGCGACGACACCGATGGCCAAACGCCACGACTCGACCTCACTGGAACTATGCCTCGCGGCGGCGAGTGACGCGCTCGCCGACGCGGGGATGACAGTTGGCGACATCGATGGCATCGCAGCTCGTTGGCCTGGTCCCGGAGGGACGGTCTTCCATCCCGGCTCGGCGGACTGGGCAGACCAACTCGGCATCTCCGTGCGATGGGTCGGCGACACCTACCCCCAGGGTGTGCCAGCAGTGCTAGACGCAGCCGGAGCAATCCTCACGGGTCAGGCAAATGCGGTGCTCGTGGTGGGAGGACAGGGAGGTGTGCTCGGCGGCGGCCAGGTCGCTTCGTACACGCGGCCAGAGAACGAGTTCACCGAGGTCTGGGGATCCATCACGCAGGCGCAGTTCGCGCTGGTGGCCCAGGAGTACCTCTACAGATACCGACCCGAACGCGAACAGATAGCTGGAGTCGCCGCAGCGATCCGAAACGCCGGTTCCGTGAACCCTGGAGCGGTGATGTACGGGCGCGGCCCGTATGACGCGACCTCGGTGCTGGAATCACCGATGATCGCCAGCCCGTTGCACCTGCTCGAGGTGTGCCTGGCGAGCGAAGGCGCGGCAGCGATGGTGATCACCAGTGCCGACCGGGCTGCAGATGCACCGCACCCGGTGGTTCGATTGCTTGGCGGCGGGGCAGAATGGCACGGTCAGCAGTACGTGGACCCGCCGCTGCTCGACGAAGTCGGTGCGCTGCTCGCCGATGCCGCGGCACGCTCGTTCGAGATGGCTGACCTGACGCCAGCGGACGTCGACGTCTTCGAGTTGTACGACGTGACAGCGGCCGAGGTCGTCCGCCAGGTCGAGGTCATCGGATTGTGCGAGCGGGGCGACGGCGCGGCATTCCTGACCGAGGTCGGTATGGGTCCAGCGGATGGTTGCCCGATCAACACCGATGGTGGATTGCTGTCGTTCGCGCACATCGGGTGGGGCGCGCCCACCCTCAAGGTGGTCGAGGCGGTTCGACAACTACGCGGCACGGCGCCGTCGGGCCAGGTGGACGGGGCACGTGTCGCTGCAGTGACCGGCGCAGGCGCAGGAGCGCAATACTGCAACTTGCTGCTGCTCGGAAACCATCGGTAGTCGACCCTTGCCGAGTTGACAGCAATTCATGATAATAGTTATTATAAGTATCAAAGGACTGTGCGTAGAAGTAAGACAACCTACCTGCACGTTCCGCGTCGTCGAAAGGTACGGACATGACTGATTCAGCTCAAGATGCACGAGGCAACCTCCTCCAAGCACCCGCCGAGCGGCGGCCCACTCGTGGGCTGCTGCCGGATCCCGAGCCGCAGGAGATGCGCTACACCGTCATCTCTGTTGATGACCACCTGGTGGAGCCACCCGACATGTTCGAGGGGCGACTCGCGAATCAGTTTCCGAAGAACGCTCCTCGAGTCGTCGACCAGGACGACGGCTTGCAGGCCTGGGTCTTCGATGTCGTGGTGTACGAGCAGGTGGGACTGGACGCGCAGCTCGGCGTGACGATGGCAGGCACGGGAGCGTCCCCGATGCCTGAGATGTCGTGTCTGAAGATGCGTACGTTCGTGCAAAGCGCCGGCTACCTGCGCCTGACCTACGATCTGATGCTCCGCGGAGGAGCGCCTGACGGTGCCGATCGCGTGAAGGCTGTGAGCTAAGTGTCTGTCGACCAGGAGAATGAGAACGCGCAGCCCGTGAACGATGTGATCGCCGAGGAGCGCGCCGACGCAATGTGGCTCCGACTGAACCGTCCGGATCGCAAGAACGCCTACGATCCCGCCATGTGCCGGGAATTGATCGACCACATCCGTGCAGCGACCGAGAGTTCGGTCACCGCGATCGTGATCACCGGCTCGGGTGACTCGTTCTGCGCCGGCGGGTTTCTCGGCAAGCTCGCTGACCCGGACCCTGTGCAGTTGCGCTCGATGTTCTTTGGTTCTCTCGAGTTGTTCGAAGCAATCCGGAACGCACCGCAGCCCGTGATCGCAGCGGTCAACGGCGTCGCCGCCGGTGGAGGCAACGAGCTCATTGTCGCCTGCGATCTCGCGATCGCTGTCGAGTCCTCGTCGATGGGCCAGACAGGGGTCAAGATCGGCAGTGCCCCGGTTCTCGGCGGCACCAACATGCTGGCAATGTCAATCGGGGAGAAGCGGGCCAAGGAGGTGTCGTTCCTTTGTCGGAGGTACAGCGCCACGGAGGCGTGTGAGCTCGGCTGGCTGAACAGCGTCGTCGCCGACGATCGGCTGGAGGTAGAAGTCGACGCCTTGGTCGCGGAACTCTCACGCATGAGCCCGAGGTACTTGGAGATCGCCAAGATCTCGTCGAATGTCTGGTGGAACTCCATTCGAGACAACTACGTGTCCGGGCTCGGCATGCTGGTCCAGGCCATCGGATCCGCCGACATGGTCGAAGGCGCTTCGGCCTTCATGGAGAAGCGCCCAGCCGAGTTCCCCCGTCGAGGCGAGGGAACGGGTCAGTGATGAAAACCTATAGCGACTTCATCCCGACCTACCCCGAACGCTCTGACTGGACGACACCAGCCGTCCTGGAGCACCGGGCCTCGACTCACGGCGACGCCGTGTGGCTCGATGTGCCGAGCACCGGGGCCACCTACACCTTCTCCGACGCGTGGCAGATTGCCCAGCGAGTGGCTTCAGGCCTCCTGGCGCGTGGGCATCAGCAGGGCGACCGGCTCGTGATCATGATGCCGAACTGCGAGGAGTATCTCTTTGCTTGGCTCGGTTCAGCAACGGCCGGACTGGTCGAGGTCCCGATCAACACCGCCTACCACGGCACGTTCTTCGAACACCAGGTCTCTACTGTCGAACCGACCGGTGTGGTGCTCGCAGCAGAGTTCGCCGATCGCTTCGTGGACTCTCGCGACGCCTGCGCCGATGTTCAGCGCCTCTACGTCACCGGAACGAGCGACGAAGTGGCCGATGCGTCGCGCATCTTGCGCGATGCCGGCTACGAGGTCGAACCGTTCGCGACGCTGGTGTCATCGTCGGTCAACGAACTGCCGACCGTGTCGTCGCGCGACCTCGCCTCGGTGTTCTTCACGTCGGGAACCACGGGCCTGTCCAAGGGCGTGATGATGCCGCACGCCCACATGTTCATGTTCGCTGATGAGACCGTGTCGTTGACGAAGCTGACCGATGCGGACAGTTACTTGTCGATGGGCCCGCTGTTCCACGGCAACAGTCAGTTCCTTGCCGCGTACCCGGCGCTGATTGCTGGAGCGCGGTACGTGATGCGCGAGCGGTTCAGTGCTAGCCGGTGGCTCACCTGGGTTCAGGAATCACATGCTACGGTGACGAACTTCGTCGGAGTGATGATGGATTTCGTGTGGAGCCAGCCCGCATCCCCGATCGACCGGGAGAACGATCTGCGGTGCATCTTCGCCGCCCCGACAGCGATGTATGCCGAGGAGTTCAAACAGCGTTTCGGTGTGGAGGCGTTCGTCGAGGTCTTCGGGCTGACCGAGACGGCGATGCCGATCATGACGCCGTACGGCATGGAACGTCCGCACGGTGCGGCGGGGCTGTTGGTCGACGACTGGTTCGACATCCGCCTCGTGGATTCCGACACCGATGAAGAAGTCGCAGTGGGTCAGGTCGGTGAACTAATTGTTCGATCGAAGCGCCCGTTCACCACGTGTGCCGGGTACTTCAATATGGCGGAGAAGACCGTCGAAGTCACCCGCAACGGATGGTTCCACACCGGTGACGGCCTTCGACGCGACGAAGATGGGTGGTACTACTTCGTCGATCGGCTCAAGGATGCAATCCGTCGACGGGGCGAAAACATCAGCTCTTTCGAAGTCGAGCAGGCTGTACTCGAGCACCCGGCGATCGAGGAGTGCGCCGTGGTCGGCGTCGCTGCTGATCAGGATGCCGGCGAAGACGAGGTGATGGCGTTCGTCGTACTCGTCGAGACCGAGACCGAGTTCGACGTTGCGTCGTTCTGGGAGTTCGCTGATCGACGCTTGCCCTACTTTGCCGTACCCCGGTACGTTCAACAGCTCTCGGACCTGCCGAAGACGCCGTCGGAGAAGGTTCGCAAGACGGAGTTGCGAGCGCTCGGCACAGGCGACGCGTTTGACCGGGTCCGGTTCGCTACCTGACGTAATTCCCTGCCTATCATTAGTCGGAAATTCGGACAACTGACCGCGCGGTGGACATCAGCGATGTTCGAGGTGAGTGAGAGTTATCGGGGAATCTGTCCGAGTCCGTTGATAGGAAGACTTCGATGACCACAAAAGACAGCCAAGGGCAAGCCGGCGGTATTCCTGAAGCGATGCGACACCGGAAGCGGCCGATCCGGACGCCGAAGACGGCTTTACTCGTCGCTCAGCGCATCGTTGATGAGATCACGAGCGGTGGTCTCGAGTCGGGGGCGATGCTGGCTTCGGAGAAGGAGATGCTGGATCGCTACGAGGTGGGTCGCGGCACGTTGCGAGAGTCGCTCCGATTCCTCGAGATGAACGGCGTGATCACCATCAAGCCTGGTCCGGGCGGTGGGCCCACCGTGTGCGAACCGGACTCGCGAGACCTCGCGGGGGCCCTCGGCCTCTTCCTGCAACTCCATGGCACGCCGTTCAGCGCCATCGTCGAGGTGCGGCAGTTGCTCGAGCCAGCGATTGCTGCGCTCGCCGCAACCAAGATGACCGATGAGCACGCTGCGGAACTCAAAGCATCGGTCGACTCGATGGAGGTCAACCTGGACGTCGAGAGCGAGTTTCTGGCCGAGAACGAACGTTTCCACGAACTCGTTGCGTGGGCGTCTGACAACGCGATGTTCGCCTCACTGATCGCCTCTCTGCACTGGATCACCGATGGTGCGTTCCTCGGCGTGGACTATCCCCGCCGGCGCCGGGAGGCCGTGGTCGCTGCTCACCGCCGGATCTACGAGGCGCTCACCAGTGGGGACCCGGACAAAGCGAGCGAGGCCATGGGAGCTCACATCGACGAGTTCGCCAAGTACCTCAAGAGGTACTACCCGGCGGTGTTCGCCAGTCCGCTGAGCTGGACCGACATCGCTCGATAGATGCGTTGACCGAGGACGTAATGTCTCGACATTGCGTATTGACCGACGCTTCCGGAGGTGCCGATGTGATCCCCTGCGGATTCGACTGCCTGGGCGTGGTTCGTAACGAAACCAATCCAGGCGTATCATGCGCATAGATAGGTAGATCCTGGGGGCCTGCGCCGATGCGGCTTAGGGGCCGCGCGGATAGGGCGCGACCTGGGGTTTCGCGGATCGGCGGCGACCAGCGAAGGCCCTGGTCACGGCCTCGGACCGAACGGTGATCCCGAAGGTCGATTCACCTATCCGCTGAGCCCCTAAGAGACACACGTTTGCGGTCAGAACACTCATCAGGTGGTATCGCGACGGCCACGACGTGCAAGCCCGACTACCCCGACTTGCCACCTTTCTCGGGCACCGGGATCCGATCTCTACCTACTGGTACTTGTCGGCCGTGCCCGAGCTGCTGTCGTTGGCAATGGTCAGACTCGAAACAAGCGAGGCCACGAAATGAGCGCGTTCGCTCCCACGTTGCAGGCGTTCTTCACCGATCGGCTCGCCCGCCAACTCCAAGCCAGTCCCCAAACGATCGCCTCCTATCGAGACACGTTCCGACTGCTCATCGGCTTCATCGAACGCGAAACCGCGAAGAAACCGAACCGGCTCGATATCGAGGACCTCAACGCCGCGGTCATCCTTGCCTTTCTCGACCATCTCGAGGTCGAGCGGCACAACACTGCAAGGACCCGCAACGCACGCCTCGGCGCTATCCGCTCACTGTTTCACTACGCCGCGCTACGCCACCCCGAACACGCCGAACTCATCCAACAGGTCCTCGCCATTCCCCAGAAGCGCTTCGCCAAGCCGACCGTGTCGTTCCTCACCCGATCCGAACTCGACGCGCTCCTCGCCGCGCCAGACCTCACAACCTGGCAGGGTCGCCGGGACCGAGCGATGATCCTCCTCGCTGCCCAAACCGGTTTGCGCGTATCTGAGCTGATCGGGCTCAATTGCGGTGACCTGCGCATGGGCACCGGCGCCCACGTCCAATGTGAGGGAAAGGGCCGCAAGGAACGCTCTGTGCCTCTCACCGGTCCAACCGTCGCAGCGCTCCGCGTATGGACACGAGAACTTGCGGGACGAGCCGAGGACCCACTGTTCCCGACCAGCACGGGACGACGCTTGAGCAGAGACGCCATCGAGCGGCGCGTCTCCACCCACGCCGCGATCGCCGCCGAACGCTGCCCATCGCTGTCTGCCAAGCGGATCAGTCCTCACGTCCTGCGCCATTACGTGGACGGCTGGGTTATGTGGCCGGTTGGGGTGTTTGCGCTGGTGGAGGCGCTGCGGGGGCCGGTTCCGGCCACATAATCTGGGGTGCGGGTCAACGCCTTGGCTGGTCCACGTCTCCGGTCAGGTTCGCGTCTTGGACCCTGTAGCGGTGCCCGCGCTCGTCTCTTTGGCGCGGGTCGGATGCCGCTGGCGTGTTGAGCGCGGCGAAGAATCGGCTTGTCGAGCACTACCAGAAAGGCCGATTCTTATGGAAGCAGCAAACATGAGCGAAGCGTCAGCGCGGGTGATCGTGGCGTTGAGAGTGGCGGGCAGGTCGAAGACGACGATCAAACGTTATGAAGCGGAGTTCAACGCGTTCGCCGGGTTCCTCGAGGCCCGCGGCGCGGCGCCTGTCACCGAGGCGGTCTGCCTCGATTTCATCGCCGAGCGGTCCGGGTGCAGGCTCGCGGGTTTGCGTGAGCCGACTCGTTGCAGGGGTGCCCAACTCGCACGCCGGCCTCTGATCTTGTTGATGGAAAGCCTGGATGGTGACCTGCCCCGGGTGGGTCAGGCCACAACGCCGTTGGTTGATCGCTGCCCCACACGTTTTCGGGCGGCCAGGGACGAGTACCTCGCTGCATGCCGACAGCGGGGCAACGCCCAAGCCAGCGTCGCGTCGAAGCAACACGCAGCGGACCAGTTCCTTTCCTACCTTGATGAGGTCGGCCGGGAAACGCTTGATGAGGTGCAGGCACAAGACTTGGCCGGGTTTTGGGCACGGCGCCAGCGCGGAGGCTACGCCCCGAAAACGATTGGCTCGCTGCGTTCGGTGCTGGCTGACTTCTTGGGCCACTTGCATCAGGGCGGGCAGATCCGCCAAGACCTGGCCGGGCGGCTCCCACCGCAGCGTTATCCCCGGCGCGGCGAGTCGGTCCCGTATCCGTGGACGGCTGAGGACATCGGGCTGGTCTTGGAGCGGATCGATCGGCAATCCGCGATCGGCAAACGTGACTACGCGATGATTTTGCTGACTGCCAGGCTCGGTTTGAGGGTCGGAGACCTGCGCCGCTTGGAGCTCGGATGGTTCGACTGGCGGGCTAAAACCCTGGCGTTGACGCAGCACAAGACCGGTGTGGCGTTGACGTTGCCGTTGCCGGGTGACGTTGGATGGGCGGTGATTGACTACATCCGCCACGGCCGGCCCGAAACGGACTGTCGGCAAGTGTTCATCAAGCACCGTTACCCGTTCACAGCTTTCGGGTCGTCCACCTCGGCGGGCTCCCGGCTGCGTTACTACGCGCGGCGTGCCGGGATCGTGTTCCCGCCTGGACGCTCGCACGGCCTGCACTCGCTGCGTGGTGCCTTGGCAGTCGCGATGCTCCAAACCGGCGCGCCGCCGCCGGTCGTCGCAGCGGTTCTGGGTCACGCGGCAACCAAAACGACTGCCGCGCACTACCTCAGGCTTGACACCGAGCACCTGCGCTGCTGCGCCCTCGACGTCGAAGATGTCCTCGACACGGGCAAAGGGGAGCGGCCATGAACGCGTCGACGCTGACCGACCTGATCGACACCCTGGTCGCGGCACGCCGCGCCGGCGGGTTCCGTTACAACCACCAAGAACGGGTGTTGTGCCAGTTCGCCGAGCACTCCCGGCGGCAAGGATACGCGGACGGCTCGATCATCCAAGAAGCCGTCGAGGACTTCCTCCACGGCCGCCACCTCAAAGCGTCCACCATCCGCCGCGAGGAGATCATCTTGGGTGAACTGGCCGAACACGCCCGCCAGTTCGGCTGGCAAGCATGGGCGCCGCCGACGCTGACACGCGTGAAGACCCGCCACCGGACGCCCCCATATGTGTTCAGCGACAACGAGATCCGCCGCCTCTTCCACGCCATCGACACCCAGCCGCTGTCGGAGATGTCGAACAGGGCGTTGGTCGACCCGGTGCTGTTCCGGGTGTTCTACGCCACCGGGCTGCGCCTGTCAGAAGCACTCAACTTGGAACTACGCGACTTCGACGCGGCCCGCGCCACGATCGAGGTGCGTGACGCCAAGAACCACCAGAACCGTCTCGCGCCGGTCACCGGGCGCCTCACCGCGACGCTGGAAAGCTATATCGTCGCCGCGCACCCCTGCCCAGAGGCCGCTCACAAGTTGTTCCATACCGGCGACCCCTCCAAACCGGCCGACAAGTCCACGATCTACAACAGGTTCCGCCGCTACCTCGCCGACGCGGACATCGCCCATTTCCCGGGCGGCCCACACATCCATTCGCTGCGCCACGGTTTCGCCACCCGAAACCTGCGCCGCTGGGCCGCCGACGGCGCGGACCTGGCGGTGATGTTGCCCTACCTGTCCGCGTACATGGGCCACGCCGACCTGCGCGGAACCCAGTACTACCTGCAGTTGACCGCGGACGCCCACCCCGAGGTCGCCGCCATCGCCCAAGCCAGATTCGGTTACGTCATCCCGGACCCGACCACGCCCGAAGAAGACCAGCAGTGAGCTGCGTCAACCCACGCGGCGGGGCCCTGGCCGGCAAGTGGCTGTCGAAGTTCCTCACCGACCACCTCGCTGGCGAACGCGACCTGTCCCCCCAGACCATCGCCTCCTACCGAGACGCGATCAAACTGTTGCTCACCTGGTTCCGCGATATGCAGGCAACCCCACCCGAAAAGCTGTGCCTCACCGACCTCGACCGGGCCCGGGTACTGTCGTTTTTGGACTGGCTCGAAACCGGACGCGGCAACTCTGCAGCGACCCGCAACCAGCGCCTGGCCGTCATCAAATCGTTCGCCCGCTACACCGCCGTCGAGCGGCCAGAGTTCCTCGACCAAGCCACCCAGATCCTCGCCATCAAACAGAAGAAAACCCCCGCCGCCGACATCGGCCACCTCACCGGCGACGAGGTCAAAGCCCTCCTCACCGAACCAGACCCAACCACCCGGCGCGGACTACGCGACACGGTCCTGCTCTCCACCCTCTACGACACCGCCGCCCGCGTCCAAGAAATCTGCGACCTGAACACCTCCGACATCCGCACCGCCCACCCCATGGTGGTCACACTGCACGGCAAAGGCTCCAAAACCAGGCGGGTCCCGCTGATGGACCCAACAGCCCGGCTGGTCAAGGACCACCTCGACCGGCGCACACCCCACCCCGGCATCGGCGCCGACGCAGACCCGCTGTTCAACGGACCGCACCACACCCGTCTGACCCGATGGGGCATCACCAAAATCCTTGGCCGACACGTCCAATCCCTACGCCGCCGCGACCCCGACTACGCGGCCGGTCTCAACGTCACCCCACACGTCATCAGAAGAACCCGGGCGATGCACCTACTCCAAGCCGGAGTCAACCTGATCTACATCCGCGACCTGCTCGGCCACGCCGACGTGTCCACAACCGAGATCTACGCCCGCGCCGACGCCGAAACGAAACACAAAGCCATCGAGAGCGCCTACCAATCGCTCACCCCCGAGCCCCTGCCCAACTGGACCGCCGACCAAGATCTCCTCGAATGGCTCGACCACACCTGCCGATAGCACCAACATTATGTGGCCGGAACCGGCCCCCGCAGCGCCTCCACCAGCGCAAACACCCCAACCGGCCACATAACCCAGCCGTCCACGTAATGGCGCTTATGTAGAAGTCCACATAAGCGCCACACCGCCGCCATGTCACTACTCCAAGCTGGCGTCGACACCTCCGTGATCGCCCTTTGGCTCGGACACGCCGACCTCCGCTCCACGAACGTCTACCTCCACGCCGACATGACGATCAAAGAACGAGCGCTCGCCCGCACCACACCCACCAGCGTCCCACCCGGACGCTACCGACCACCCGACCCCCTACTCGCCTTCCTCGAAAGCCTGTAACTATGCCGACCTTGTCGGCCCGCTCACGCCGGCCACCACCGATAACACAAGGGTCTCAACCCTCACACGCACCACCTGTCGGCATAGTCACGAGGTCGGCATAAGTCCAACACGACGTGCACATCGAGCTCTTTGGGGACCTCGCGGTTGATCTTGTTCAAGAACTTGATGAACTGGGCTGAGGTGTGGTTCGGGCGCAATTCGGTGATCACGTTGCCGCTCGCGATGTCGAGCGCCGCGAACAGGTCGATGGTGCCGTTGCGTTTGTAGTCATGGGATCGGCGTTGGTTGGTGGTCGGCATCATTGGCAGCATCGGTGCGATCCGGTTCAACGCCTGGATCTGCGGTTTCTCGTCGACCGCGAACACAGCAGCGTTCACCGGCGGGTTCATGTAGAGCCCGACAGTGTCACGGATCTTGTCGACCAACTGTGGGTCCGGTGAGATCTTGAACTCGTCGATCTCCCACGGCTTCAACCCGAACGCCCGCCAAATCTCTGACACTGTCTGATGCGAGATTCCATGACGTTCGGCCATCGACCGTGTCGACCAATGCGTCGCGTTCTTCGGGTTCGACTCGAGCGTGTCGATCACGATCTGCTCGACAACGTCATCGCTGATCGTGCGTGCTGCACCGGGGCGCGGTTCGTCGATCAGACCGTCAAGACGCTTCTCGGCGAACCGTTGACGCCATTTCGACACCGTTGCCGGGTTGCAGCCGACCTTGCCGGCGATCTGCGTGCCGGTCAACGCCGGCTCCGCGCATAACAGAATGATTTTGCAGCGCATCGCGAGGTTCTGTGCTGACGAGTGGCGGCGCGCCCAACTCTCGAGTTGGCGTCGTTCGTTCCCGGTCAGGGTGATCTCGACTGGTGGTCGTCCTCGTTTGGCCATGGCGTTCCCTTCGATGTTGGCAGTGACACCAACAACAACGCGACAGCAACCCGAAAATTCCCGAACTCAACAAATATTTAGCTAAACAAACTTACAGGACACTAGGGCGGTGCTGCCAACGGCGGGTCGTCAACCGTTGACCGGTCCACGGTTTGCTCTGTTCGCACGCTGGGTCGACGAAACACAACGGGCTCGACAGGGTGCGAGGTTCGATCGCTGAAATTCAGGATCTCGCGCCGAACCTCGTCGTACCCCTATTAACCGCTGCTGCATTTTCGCGAAATGTGCCGGATCCTTCTATCGATCTGAGACTCGTCCGGGTTGAAATCAATGCGTATCAATGCCATGATTTACACCATGGCCACACACGCTGACTGCGAAGGCACGCAACGTCACTCCTGGACCGATGCTTTCCAGGCCTCGAAGATGCGCTCGGCCGACTTCCGGACGATGTCCGGAATTCCTCTCGAACCGGTCTACGGGCCGGCCGACGGCGAGTTCCCCGGTCTGTATCCGTACACCCGCGGTCCGTATGCGTCGATGTACCGGTCGAAGCTCTGGACGATGCGGATGTTCGCCGGGTTCGGTACGGCGGACGACACCAACTCCCGGTTCAAGGAGATCATCAGATCAGGCGGGGACGGGCTGTCGACGGCGTTCGACATGCCGACCCTGTTGGGACTCGACTCCGACGACCCGATGGCGCTGGGCGAGGTCGGTCGATGCGGTGTTGCGATCGACACTCTGGCCGACATGGAAGACCTGTACCGAGGGATCGACCTGAGTGAGATCACGACGTCGATGACGATCAACTCACCGGCTGCGGTGATCTTCGCCATGTTCGTTGCCCAGGCTGAGAAGGCCGGAGTGCCCCGTGCCCGGTTGGGCGGCACCCTGCAAAACGACATCTTGAAGGAGTACCAAGCCCAGAAAGAGTTCGTGTTTCCGCCACGACCGTCGATGCGGCTCGTGCGCGACACGATCGATTTCTCGGCAGCCGAGATGCCGAAATGGCACTCGGTGTCGATCTCTGGATACCACATACGCGAGGCTGGGTCGTCGGCCGTCGAGGAGCTCGCGTTCACGCTGGCCAACGGATTCGCCTACGTGGAGTTGGCCATGGAGGCAGGTTTAGACGTCGACGTGTTCGCACCGCGGTTGTCATTCTTCTTCAACGCCCACATCGACTTCTTCGAAGAGATCTGCAAGTACCGCGCTGCACGACGCATCTGGGCGCGATGGATGAAGGAGCGCTACGGCGCCGAGAACGAACGGTCCATGCAACTGCGGTTCCACACTCAAACCGCAGGGGTGTCGTTGACCGCCCAGCAACCCGAGGTCAACATCGTTCGCACAGCTATCGAGGCACTGGCCGGCGTGTTGGGCGGTACCCAGAGCTTGCACACCAACTCCATGGACGAAGCCCTGGCGTTGCCAACCGAGAAAACCGCCCGCATCGCGCTTCGTACCCAGCAGGTGATCGCTAACGAGACCAACGTGGTCCATGTAGCCGATCCCTTGGGCGGGTCGTACTACGTCGAAGCCTTGACCGACGCGATGGAATCCCAAGCCGAGGAACTGTTCGCTCATCTCGATGAACTCGGTGAGGGTTCGATGCTGGAAGGCGCCATCAAAGGCATCGAGGAGAATTGGTTCCAGGGCAAGATCGCCGACTCCTCCTACGAGCTCGAACGCCGCTTCAACTCGGGCCGGCGAGTGACCGTCGGAGTCAACGCCTTCACCGAGGGAAGCGACGAGGACCAGATCGAACTGCTACGAATCACATCCGAGGACGAGCATCGCCAGCGTGCGCGCCTCGCCAGCATCCGTGACGAACGCGATCAGACTGCCGTCGACGCCGCCCTCGCCAAAGTTCGCTCCGCTTCGGCCGATCCAACGATCAACCTCATGCCAGTGCTGATCGATGCAGTGAAGACCTACGCCAGCCTCGGCGAGATCATGCACACCATGGAAGCTGAGTTCGGTCGCCACGTCGAAGTCCCCGTCATCTGACGCGGGCACTCAAAACAACACCGCCACCGTCGGCCCGACAGAGCACGCTCGACGGCCAGCGACAACGAAGCAAGGACCCCATGCACGAAATCGAAGACTCACCGACGGCACGCCGTCACCGAGATGCTGAGGAGTTCCGCCGTGGCCGGTGAACGGGTTCTCGTCGCCAAGGTCGGACTGGACGGACACGATCGCGGAGTGAAGATCGTTGCTCGAATTCTGCGGGACGCAGGATTCGAGGTGATCTACACCGGCCTCTTCCAGACTCCCGAGTCCGTCGCCGCTACAGCGGTCGACGAGGACGTCGATGTGATCGGGTTGTCCATGCTGAGCGGAGCGCACATGACCCTCGCACCCCTGGTCGTGGAGCAGATCCGGGCGCGCTGTTCGGATATCCCGATCGTGGTTGGTGGCATCGTCCCGACAGTCGACTTCGCTGATCTCCGCGCCGCAGGGATCAGCGCCGTGCTCACACCAGGTGCAACTGCCGAGCAGGTGGTTGCCGGCATCCGAGGAGCGATCGACAGCGCCCTACCGGCGCCCAAGACAATTGGTGCCTGAGCGACTCGACGATCCGGCCGACCGCCGCCGCGTTCAACTCCCGGTGTCGGGCCAACGACGGTTCACATCGGCCCCGAGATGAGCGCACTGCGGTGCCTCGCCAGGCCAGCGAAGACGCATCCCGTCAGCCACCCCGGTCGGCAACTCCGACAGCTTGAGGATGTAGAGCATCGATGTGACCCGCTGGTGAAAGTGCCACCGGCCATCGATGCACCGATACTGGTCGTCGTATCGCAAGGCGATCCAGACGGCTTCGCCGTCGATCACGAGATCGGCATGCGCACACACCAGACCCGTTGCCTGGCCGGCATCGTCGACGATGATCTCGTGCGAGTGCGGATAGTGGTACGACGCGGAGTAGTCGGCAGTGCAACAGCGGACGTAGTCCACGACCGCTTCACGTCCGTGCGCCGCCGGCCCGGTCGAGTCGAACACGGCATCGGGGGCGTACAGCGAGGCGAGAGTCTCCCAGTCACGATCGTCGATGGCGACGCCGTATCGGGCGACCAGGTCTCGGATCTCTTCACGCGCCTCGAGGCGCTGCTCGATCGATGCGAGCGTGGCAGCGTCTCGGTCATGTTTCACTCCGGTCCCTGAGCGCACAGCATCGCTTGCGCAATAATCATGATTATACGTAACTGTTCAGGTGTCCGCGAGGTTGGGGGGTGACTCGTGTTCGCGCGGTCCGCGCGATTCTCCACCACTGTTCGCGCGTGGTCGGGTAGACCGTGGGTGTGGCCGACGACCCGTGGCAGCTTGTTGCTGATCTGCAAGCGGAGAATGCTGTGTTGCGCTCAACGGTCGCGAAGCAGGTGGAGCTGATCGACAAGCTGATGGTCGAGGTCGCGGAACTGAAGGCCAGGGTGGAGATGAACCCGCGGAACTCTTCCAAGCCGCCGTCGTCGGAGGGCTACGCGAAGCCATCGCCGAAATCTCGGCGTGTCCGCGGCGCCAACAAGCCCGGCAAACAGCCCGGCACACCAGGCAAACACCTACGCCGCCGTAACAGCCTCGATGAGGTCATCACCCATGAGCCTGTCGTGTGCTCAGGGTGCGGACACCACCTGCACCAGGCGCCCGTTGTCGGTGAAACAGCGCGTCAGGTGTTCGATATCCCGCCTGGTGTGTTGTCGTGTGTTGAACACCTCGCTCGCAAACGCCGGTGTTCGTGTGGGACCGAGACGTCGGGCGAGTTCCCGCCGTGGGTGACAGCACCAACGTGTTACGGGCCGAACATGCGCGCCTACGTCTGCTACCTCGTCACCCGCCAACACATCCCCATTGCCCGAGTCGCGGAACTGTTGAGCGACACCTACAACGCCACGGTGTCCACCGGCACCATCGTCACAATGGTCAACGAAGGCGCCGCAATGCTCGCCGAGTTCCTGACCAAGCTCACCACCCTGCTGGGCGACTCGCCGGTGGTGTGCGCAGACGAGACCGGCCTGCGTGTCGCAGCCAAGCTTCACTGGGTTCACTCGGCGTCAACTGGCGGACTCACCCATTACCACCTCGACACCCGACGCGGTGTCGACGCAATGACCAACGCCGGGATCCTCGACCTGCTCGGCGGGGTGCTGGTCCACGACGGCTGGACCCCCTATCGGCACTACACCAACGTGGCCCATCAACTCTGCAACGCCCACCACCTCAGAGAACTCCAAGCCGCCACCGAAACCGGCGAACAGGCCTGGGCTGGCGACATGGCCACCCTGCTCTGCGACACCTGGGAACACGTCCTGACCGCCAAAACCGCCGGGAACGACCACCTACCCGCCGAACAGATTGCCAGCATCAACAACACGTACGACCAGATCATCACTGCTGGACACGACACCAACCCCAACCCGGCGCCGACCGGGAAACGAGGGCGCCCCAAACGCACCAAATCCGCCAACCTGCTCGGGCGGCTCGACACCCACCGCGACGACGTCCTGCGGTTCGTCACCGACTTCGATATCCCCTTCGACAACAACCTCGCCGAACGAGACATCCGGATGGTCAAAGTCCACCAGAAAATCTCCGGGGGATTCCGAACCCTCCACGGCGCCACCAGCTTCCTCAACCTGCGCAGCTACCTCTCCAGCGCAAACAAACACGGCACCAGCGCGCTCACCGCGCTCAACCAACTCTTCGCCGGCACCCCCTGGACACCAGCGCTACCCGCCCCAAACCCCTGACACCTGAATAGTTACGATTATACTTATCATGATCAGAGTAAGTGAGAGTTACCCACTACGTCAGGGAGCACACCGATGAAGCGAGTCATCACAGCACTGGACGAGTCCGGCACGTCGTCGATCGTCGACGAGGGGTCGCCCGGAACCGTCGTTCGATTCGGCCCCGGATTCGAGGTACATGAACTCTGGCGGCTCGGCGAAGCGCCGACATCGATCGCTGACGGGCGCGACCCGGAGCGTTACACGTTCGAGCCCGAGCGCGGCGCCGTCTTTCGTGCCGTCGTGATTCCGCCCGACGCCGCGGTCCACCAGTCGCTCGAGCAAGGCGACAAGTGGGGCGCCAACACCCCATACCGAGACACCGGTGACGACTACGGCCTCCACGGCACCAACACGATCGACTTCGTGAGCGTCATGTCGGGCCGCGTCACCGTGCAGATGCCCGACGGATCGCGATCCGAACTCCGCCCGGGTGACGCAGTCGTCCAACGAGGAGCCGTCCACTCCTGGCGCAACGCCGGACCTGACCCCGTTGTGCTGCACGTGGCCATGATCGGCACGCAGCATCGATCCGTAGACGAGTGAGACCGCAAAGCGGCCAACGCCGAATCTCCCGCCCCCTTCCGGGCGCAAGCGAAAGAGAAGGTAGAGACCATGCGAAGTGCAGTCATCGTTGATGCAGTCCGGTCACCAACCGGCAGGGGCAAACCGGGCGGGGCACTGTCGGGCATCCACTCCGTCGAACTACTGAGTCAAGTGTTGAGTGGCCTCTTCGATCGCGTCGACATTGACCCCGGCCGTGTGGACGACGTCCTCATCGGGTGCGTGAGCCAAGCAGGAGATCAGGCGGGCACGCCAGGCAGGTGGGCCTGGCTGGCCGCCGGGCTTCCCGAACACGTCCCCGCCGTCACGATCGACCGGCGATGCGGCTCGAGCCAGCAAGCACTGCATTTCGCCGCTCAAGGCATCATCGCCGGGTCGTACGACGTGGCAGTCGCGGGCGGCGTGGAGAGCATGAGCCGAGTCCCCATGGGTGCGGCACGACTCGGAAAGGACCCGTTCGGTCCCTCAGCGCATGCCCGTTACGGCGGCCTTGTCTCGCAGGGCGTCTCCGCCGAGCTCGTGGCGTCGAAGTGGAAGATCTCACGATCGATGCAGGACGAGTACTCGCTGCGCTCACACGTGCGCGCCGCAAAGACCAGAACCGAAGGTGGATTCGACGGCGAGATCATCCCGATCGACGTGGAAACCGAGGCCGGGACCATCACCGTGACCGTCGACGAGACCATCCGGCCCGACACGACGCTCGAGCGACTCGCTGGACTGAGACCCGCCTTCGCCGACGACGCGATGACTGATCGCTTTCCGGAAATCGAATGGAGCGTCACCGCCGGCAATTCGTCCCAGCTCGCTGACGGCGCCAGTGCCATTCTCATGATGGAAGAAAAGCTCGCCCAGTCGCTCGGTCTGCAACCGCTCGCACGGGTTGTTGGCATGTCAGTCGTGTCCGACGATCCGATCATGATGCTGAGTGGCCCGATCCCGGCGACGCGGCGAGTACTCGAGCGCAGCGGCGTATCCATCGACGAGATTGGTCACTTCGAGGTGAACGAGGCCTTTGCCCCGGTACCGCTGGCCTGGCAACGCGAATTCGATGTCGGCCCCGACCTCGTGAACCCGCGAGGCGGAGCGATCGCACTCGGCCATCCCCTCGGCGGTTCCGGATCACGCCTGACCACCACCCTGCTGCACGCAATGCGCGACGCCGGGTTCTCCTACGGGCTCCAGACGATGTGCGAAGCCGGCGGCATGGCGAACGCCACCATCTTCGAACGCCTCTAAGGGCCCGCCGCGGGATAGATCGCGTGGTCAGCCGGTGATTGTGTAGTTCCATTCGCCGTGCCAGTCGTGGTGTCGGATGTGGAGTGCGGCGAGTTCGTTGTTGGTGATCTTGGCGCCCTTCTCGTACCAGGTATCGTCGTAGACGGCCTTGACGGTGAGGCCGGTCTCGGTGGTCGTGCCGCCGATCAGTTCGACAATCGTGGCCATGTCGGTGAGGGGACGTCCGCGCCAGTTCTTGGAGATGAACGAGAACAGGCGGTGTTCGATCTTGTTCCATTTCGAGGTGCCGGGCGGGTAGTGCACGACGGTGATCGTCAGTCCGGTTTCGGCTGCGAACACGGCGAGGTGTTTCTTCCAGGCGCGGACTCGGTATCTGTTCGAGCCTCCAGCGTCGGCAGTGACCAACAGTCGGGTCGCGTTGGGGAATCGATGCTTGCCCAGGGTGTGCCACCAGCGGCGGATCGACTCGACCGCGAACTCCGACGTGTCGGCGGAGGCGCCGACGTTGACCCAGCCCTGATTGTTGGCTACGTCGAACGCCCCATAGGGGATGGCTTTGGCGAACTCGCCGAGCGCCCGGTCGGGGAAGTCGTGGTCGTTCACCTCGACTGGTTCACCGCTCGGTTGCCATTCGCGCCCGCCGTTACTGAAGTTTCCGATCAGTTCCTGCTTCTTGGTGTCGACCGAGATCACCGGCTGGCCGTCGGCTACGAAGTCTGCGGCGAGGTCGTTGAGATAGCAGAACTGGGCGTCACGATCAGGGTGTCGAGAGCCTTCGATCACCTTGGCCGGGGCCTGCAACGAGTAGCCCGCCTGGTGCAACAGTCGTCGCACCAACTCGGCCGACGCCGACCAACCTTGCGCGCCGAGCGCAGCCGACAACTCATAGGTCGACTTCGATGTCCATCGCAACGGCGACATTGGATCACCACGACTACCGGGATGCACCAACTCGTCAAGAGCCAAGAGCAGACCGGGCTGTTTGTCGATCGCTGGTCGGTCACCGCCACCCTCGACCCGCTGACGATCCGATGGCTCGATTCCGGCGCGAACCTCGCGGACCGCTTTGGACAAAGTCGAGGTCGACATTGTCGAACACTCAGCCACCATCTTCTGGCCGCCACGACCAAGCGCTTCGGCCATCGACCCGAACACCACCCGCCGCTGCCGCTCGTTCAGATGCGGCTCCACCGTCTTCAAGAACTCACGCAGCCCAGCCTCGGTCATCGCCATCCACCCACACTACAAACCGCGCCTTATCCCATGGCGGACCCTAAGGGGCTCAGCGGATAGGTGGATCGCCGTTCGGTCCGAGGCCGTGACCAGGCCTTCACTGGTCGCCGCCGATCCGCGAAACCCCAGGTCGCGCCCTATCCGCGCGGCCCCTAATTGTGATCGCTCGGCGAGCCCGCTCCGACCTCGACCGGTCGGCGCTGGCTCCCGAGCGAAACGTTCGTCAGTAGCGCGCGTCGAGGCGCAGGCGTCGTTCGGCAATACGCCAAGTGCCGTCGTCGGCAGCGAAGCGGTCTCGATAGACCCCTCGTCGCCTGCATGCGGATGCCTTCGTCGTCGTTGATGGCAAGGACAAGAAGCGACGTCGTCTTCGCAAGGGTGGCAGAGATCATCTCCACGATCGGGTTCACGACTATGTGGCGTCGCTGGTCGGTTTGGGTCTCGTGATGGTCGGTGAAGTGTTTCATCACCTTGGCATGCCCGACGTAGGGGCCCATGGTCGGCTGCCCGGGAATCTCGAGCATCATCTCGGCGTCATTGGTGAAGCAGGCCGCCAACCGGTCCAGGTCGTGCTCGTCGTACCCGAGTGCCCACGAACCGAGCACGTTGATGATGGCGTCGATGTCGGTCCACCCCATGGTCAGTACTTCGAGTGGAGATGGAGAAACCGCTTGCGGATGCGCCACTCGCCGTCGTTCTCGACGAACTCGTCGCGATAGACACCGGTTGCCTAAAGCAGCGTGCCACTCTCGTCGGTCACGAAGAGACTCAGGTACGAGACGACACTGGCCTCGGTGCCTCGGTCGTCGGCGATCACGAGGTTGGTGGTGACGTGCCGACGCTCGTCGGACTGGTCGCCTTGGTGGGTCGGTGAAGAGGCTCATGACCTCCTCCCGCCCGACGTAGTGCCCCATGATGTCCTGCGTCCCGTCCAACTTGCCGATCTCCATGCGCATCCATGCGTCCTCCGCGAAGCGCGATTCCATCAAAGCCGCTCCGCCCTCGTCGTAGCCCAGCGCCCAACGGGCCAGAACGTGTTCGATCTTCGATCGCTGTGTCATTGATTTTCCTCCATGGTGATGCGTGTCGAGAGATGCAAGATCAGTGGACCGCACGGGCCTGGTCACAACGACGAGCGAGGTCGCTGACGTCAATGTCGCCGGCGACCTCATCGCTGATGGTTCCGTCGCGGAGTACGTAGATCCGGCCGCAGTACTCGGTGAGGTCTTCGAGCTCGGAGCTCACCATGACCACCGCCGCGCCGTCCTCGACGGTAGCGCGGACCAACATCATCAATTCGCGCTTGGGAACCAAGTCGAGGCCAGCGGTGGGTTCATCGAGCAGCAGGACGTCGACGCCGTGCAACACGGTGTCACACGCCACCCCAGGGTTCCGCCGTCGGTCAGCCAGGTCACCCCGTTGACGAACGGGGCCCGATCACTTGTCATGTAGCACACGAGTTCGGCGACATCAGTCGGGTCACCGATCCGTCGGACGAGGTGAGCGCCGAGTTGAGCTGCATTGGGATCGGCTGGCACGCCGAGGCCGCTGTCGCCGATGCCCTTCGACACACTCGCGACCATGTTGGTGTCGGTCGATGCGGGACAGGACGCATTCGCACGGATTCCGTACGGTGCCAACGCGACGACCAGTTGAATCTGAGAGGGCCCCGTTTGGTGGTCCAGTCGCTATGCGGCTTGTCGTTGGTTGATCTGGTTCCAGCGTGGGCCGAACTCAGTCGGTGTGAGATCACCGTGCGCAGTGTGGAGCCGCTTGTTGTGCCAGTGGACCCACGCCAGGGTGGCAAGTTCGACCTCGTCGACGTTGTGCCACGGGCCTTGGTCGGGGCCGTGGATCAGCTCGGCCTCGTAGTAGCCGTTGACCGTTTCCGCAAGCGCGTTGTCGTAAGAATCGCCGACGGTGCCAATCGAGGGAACGGCTCCGAGTTGGGCGAGTTGCTCGCCCCACAAGATCGACGTGAACTGGCTCCCGTCGTCGGAATGAGCCCGCAATCCCTCCAAGTCGAGACCACCGCGGTTCCATGCCGCCATGTGCAACGCGTCGATGACCATGTCGGTGCGCATGTGCGCCGCGCAGCGCCAACCAACGATCATCCTCGAGTACACATCGACAATGAAGCACACGTACGCGACACCGGCCCAGGTCGGAACGTACGTGAGGTCGGTGACCCACAGATCGTTCGGGGCCGTCGCTGTGAAGTCGCGCTTCACAAGGTCGGGCGACCGCGCTGCGGTGTCGTCTCGCACGGTGGTCCACACGCGTTTGCGGCGGCGGGTGACACCCTCGATGTCCAGGGCTTTCATCAGCCGCGCGACCTGATCACGCCCGATCTCATGGCCGGCACGCCCGGCTGCGATCCACAACTTCCGGGCGCCGTAGACCCGGTAGTTCGCGACGAACAACGCCTTCAGGATCGGCATCATCACCACGTCTCGCTGGGCGCGAGCGGACGGCGCACCAGTCTTGGAGGCGTAGTAGGTGGACGGAGCAATCAGCAACACCGTGCAGATCGACTCGACTCCGTACTCGTCGCGATGAGCGTCGATCTAGTCGACCATCATCGATGTGGGCGGTCGAGTTCCGCCGCGAAGAAAGACGCCGACGTCCGCAGAATCCCGTTCACCCGGCGGAGCTCTTTCACTTCTTGCTCCAACTCGCGGATCCTGGCTTCGTCCGCCGGTGCTGGCCCGCCGTCGCCGGCAACGAGTCCCTCGGCGAGGTCGGCATCATGCACCCACTTGCGCACCGACTCGACCCCGAACCCGAGCTGCTCAGCCACCGCTCTCACCGAGCCGAAGCTCTCACCGGTCTCGACTCGTCGCAGCCTCACCAGACGAACTGCGTGCTCCTTCTGCTCCGACGAGTACCGCCGCGACCTCTTGCTCTTCGACTTCGACATGATCTCTCCTTGATAACCAAAGTAGAGAGCCTCCGATGAACCCAGGGCGATTCACTGCGTCACGAGCGGTTCCACTTCCATTTCACCCCCACCTACGGGTCATGGATGAATCTCGTCGAGCGCTGGTTCTCTGCTCTCACGACCAAGAAGCTGCAACGCTCCGCCCACGACTCCGTCGTCGCGCTCTCCAAAGACATTGTCGACTGGGTCCACAACTGGAACCAAGACCCCAAGCCATTCGTCTGGCACAAAACCGCGGATGAGATCCTCGAAAGACTCGGCCGCTACTGCGCCGACGTCACCAACACCGACTTCGTGGCCAGAACAGCCTGACAGGACACTAGGACCGTGGGTCCGAATCGGTTGAGGTGATGACGGCAGGGGCTGGGGTGGGTGTCATTTCGAGTGTTCGCGGTGTCGGGTTGGATAGTTCGCGTTGAGCACCGGGGTGTCGGGTGCAATGGGCGCCTGGATCAGCCGTCCGGCGGGTTGGGTGTGGTTGGCGAGTTTGCGCAGGTTGTGACACAGCGCGTGGAGGGTGAACTCGCCGTGCGCGCCGGCGAGGCCGCGGAGTCGGAGTTGACCGGCGTTCTGTTTCACTTTCATCTGTCCGAACACCGGCTCGATGATCGCCTTGCGGCGGGCGTAGTCGGCGCGACCGGCTTTGGTGCGTAACCGTCGCGCCATGCGTTCACGGCTCGTCGCATTCTTCGGGATCCGACCGCGTGGGGCGTCAGGGACGTGTTCGTGGTGTTTGAGTCGGCCGGTCGCGACGAGCAGATCATGACCGATGCCGGCGGCGGCGTCGATGTTGTTGGTGGAGCAGTAGCCGGCATCAGCCAACGTCCGTTTCGGGGTTCCCAGCCCGGCAGCGCCGAGCGCCTGATCGATTCGTTCCAGCATGATGGGCAACTGGTTGATGTCCACGGCGGCTTGGGTGACGTAGCTGGCAACGATCACCTGGGAGAACTCATCCGCGGCGGCCTGCGCGTTGTAGGCGTAGGCGAACCCGTGGTTCGTTTTCATCTTCCGCGCATCGGCATCAGTGAACGAGCGTTGCGCTTTCGGGTTCGGTGTCGCCGACTCCGCAGCAGCATCCGCGGCAGCCTTGATGTCGTCGTTGTCCTTGCCAGCCTGGAGGGCCTTGTCGGCCGCCTTGGCAGCGGCACGTTCGGCGGCTTCGGCCTCGATGGCCGCTTTCGCTTCGCGCATTTTTGCGAGGCGACCTTCCCGGGTCTGCAGCTCGGCAGGCAGTTCATCGCCGCGCCGATCGACCCCGAACTCGGCGTCTTCCGCGGCATCGATCGCTTCGGCCTCCGCGAGGAGTTTCGCGACTTCGGCTTCGATCTGCGGGATCCGTGTCACGAGGCGACCATATGACATCGCGGTGTGTTTCGATGCTGACGCATCCAGCTTGGTGCCATCCAACGCGACCCGGCCCAACCTGACCAGCCCAGCGTTCGAACACAACACCAACACCTGGCCGAACAGATCATCCAACGCAGCCAGATGGCGGCGACGGAACCGTGACAACGATCGATAATCCGGGGCGGTGTTCGCCGACAACCAGCGGAACGCCACATCAATTTGGCAGCGGCGCTCGATCTCACGTGATGACGTCACCCCCGTCGAGTACGCGTAGATCATCAGCTTCAACATCAACCGCGGATCCAACGGCGGTGCCCCCGTCGCGTTCGTATACGACACATAGACCACAGTCAGGTCCAACATGTCATCAACGACCTCGGACACAAACCTGGCGGTGTGACCCTCGGGCAGCCAGTCATCCAACGACGGCGGCAACAGAAACGACTGGCCCTGGTCATAGACCCGGAACTTCTTCGCTGCACCCGCCGACACCCTCACCGCAGCTTCGGACTCGGCCACCTCGAACAACCGACCATCACCGTCATCGACCATCCACCAAGTTTTCCACGCGCCGCACCACCACAAAGGGATTCTGACCCACGGTCCTAGCAGTTTAGGGTTTTCCGCCGATCCTCGTCGACCCTGACTGCGCCGGCACGGACTCCCAGTCGTGCAACGCCGCAACCGATGACCCTCCAGCGGTCGGGTGACTATCAGAATCGTTCCATTCTGGTACTCGATCATTAGAGGCCGAGAGAGGCCGGAAATCGAGTACCAGAACCCATGAACAGAATCAATGTACCCAAACCGGATGGCAAGACCATTTGTGGTAATTCAGTGAAGGTCGGTGCTGGTCAGCGCCTCGCCGGTGCGTGCGGGCACAGGCCAGGCCTCCGTCGAAACTCAGGATTCCGCGCGGACCCTCGTCAGGCCACGATTTCTGCAGCTTCGCGGCGTTCCTGTGCTCGGACAGTGCAAAGTTCATCACAGGCGCGGCCAAGCCCGTCGACGGCGGCGCCGCCCACGGACTGCAGTAGCGCCCCGAGGTTGAAGCGTCAGGGGATCGGTTCTGTTCGCCCGTGGAACCGAGGTGGGTGCCGCCGTCGAGAGGTCTTTCAGAGGAGATGCGCTATTCGATGACCATCCCAGATGGCGTCGATGGCTCGCCTCGGTGCCAGTGCATCACCGACGAGGTGCAGTTCCGGTGCCGGGCCCAGCTGCAAAGCTGTGTGGAGCGCGTCGTCGGCTACTCCGTACCATGCGACAACCACCTGGTCCGCCTCGAGCGACGACACCGTTCCGGTCAGCGTTTCCTGAATGTAGGCACGGCCGGGTTCGACCGAACACAGGATGTGGCGTTCGACGAACTCCACACCTAGTTGTCGAAGCCGGCGAAGCATTCCGGGTCGGCTGAATGCATCCATTTCGGCTCCGACCGACACGGGTGTGACGAGTACCACCTCGTGGCCGTCGGATGCCAGCCGCTCTGCGGTCGTCGCGACCTTCCAGTCGGCTTCGCCGGAGTCGACCACGATGATGCGATGACCTTCGACCCCGTGTCGGATCGCATGGTGGGCCGTGACGAGTAGCTCCGCTCCATCGATGTCGGGGCGACCCGGCGAACTGCCAGTGGCAATGACCACGGCATCTGGGCCGATCGCTGTGATCATCTCGGCATCGACACGCGTTTCAAGGTTGATGGAGACGCCCAGGGAGCGACAGCGGGCGGCCAGGAACCGAACCGAGTTTGCGAACTCGTCGCGGTACGGCATCGTCGCGGCAGCCACGAGAACCTGGCCGCCGAGGACCTCGCTCGCCTCGAAGAGTTCGACCTCGTGCCCCCGTTCGGCAGCAATCTCGGCGGTCTTGAGACCTGCGGCTCCACCGCCGACGACCACCACGCGACGGGGCGACTTCGCCCGATGCTTGTTGCCGATTCCCCACGTTTCCTCGTAGCCAACTGCGGGATTGACGAGGCATGCGATCTGGCTGCCTCGATGGGGCCCACCACGACACCCGACATTGCACGAGATGCACTCGCGAAGGTCTTCACGACGTCCTTCGGCAGCCTTGTTCACCCATTCGGGGTCAGCGATCAAGGGACGGACGAGACAAACACCATCGGCGATGCCATCGGACAGGAGTTCTTCGCACTTCTCCGGGGTGACCAGCCGAGCAACGGTCAACACCGGTACGCCATTACACACCTCGCGAACCTTCGCGGCGTAGTGGGCGAAGGGGGCGCGATCGAAGGCCATGTCGGGGATCATCGTCTCCATCGACGCGTAGTTCGACTGGCTCACACTCACGTAGTCGACGCGCTGGCGGGCAAGGAGGTACTCGACGATGGCGTTGCATTCCTCGGGGTCGATTCCGTCCGGGGAAAACTCTTCGGCCGAGACCCGGATGCCGACAGCGACATTGTCGCCAACCTGGCTATTCACAGCCTCGAGAACCTCCAGGGGTAGCCGGGATCTGTTCTCAAGCGATCCTCCGTATTGGTCGTCGCGTCGATTGGAGAATGGTGACAGGAACTCGCAAAGGAGATACCCATGGGCGAGGTACACCTCGATGCCGTCGAACCCGGCTTCGACCAATCGTCGTGCTCCTTCCCGATACGCGGCAGTCAGCTCAGAGATGTCTGCGATCGTCATCGCATGGGGCACCACTCGACTTGCCGGATCGGGTATCGGCGATGGTGCCCACAGCTCTCGATGAGCAGCAAAGGTGTTTCCTTGGCGTCCGAGGTGCGACAGCTGACCAAAGACGGCCGCACCGTGCTCGTGGATCATGTCGACGACTCGTGCATAGGCAGGAATCGACTCGTCAGACCAGATCTCGTTGACTCCTGCCGCAGCCAGGCCGGTCGGGTGAACCATCGATGATCCCTGAATGATCATGCCGACCCCGCCCTTGGCGCGCTCAGCGAGGTAGTGCCCTTGTCGCTCTGTTAGGTGGTGGTTGTTCCAGTCGACGAAGCGGGAGCCGTGACCGGCGAAGACGACTCGGTTGCGAAGCCGAACGGGACCGAGTTGCAGTGGCGACAAGAGCACGGGGTAGAGAGACACGGTTGTCGCTCCTTTCATCCAGGGTGGGTCATACAGGGTTGGGGGCTTACGTCGGCTGCTCGGCGAAGGCTCGTCAATGATCTGAAACCGTGCTCGGGCTGGGCGGCTGCAAGTTGCGAGCCCATCACCGCCGTGGCGGCATATTCCTCGTTGAGCCCTGGTTAGTGATGAATGGCGAGTTCAGGCGAATGCGGGCTGCCTCGGTGATCGCTCGGTCGTACCCGCCGAGCGGTGACCCTGGGTAACCGCACACGAACGTCGCGGTGTCGAGCGAGTTCCGCCGGTCGACGAGCATCTGTTCGATCGGGAGGTGCGCCAGTGCTTGTGTGCCGGTAAGAAACGACTCGGTGTGATCGGCGCGGTAGCGGTCCTCCAATGCGTACTTCGGGACTGCCATGAGATGCGTCTCTCCTGTTCGGGTCGTCGTTTTTAGACGAGTGACTATTTGGATGCGGTGGAGTGGTGGTGTCGCGTTCGGCCAGCGTCAGCGGTGCGAGCGGTAGGCTCAACCCAGCTCATGACGCCGCGTTCTGCTCGCTGGTCGAGAAGCGGTTGAGTAGCTCGGCGGAGCCGAGCGTGCCACCGTCGCCACTTCCGACCGTGATCGGCGCCCAGTTTCCGTCGGCGAAGATGACGAGAACCGTGACGCCGTCGGGACCGGCAATGAGCGGGCCGTACACCTGATTCGCCAGCCCAATCCGAATGTTGCCCTCGTTCAACCATCGACCTGACACCTTCTGCGAGCCGGACAGAATGATCTCGGAGTAGTCACACCGGTGTGTGTGGGCCTCAATGCGACAGTGCGGCGGAAACCAGGCCCTGAAGACGGTCGGCGAATCGTCGGAGTTCGCTCGACCGATGCGGTATTGGCTCGTCACCACACCCGTGGCCTCGATGGTGATCGAGCCGAGGTTCTCCCACGACGTGACGACATGGCCGCGTTGTTCCAGTTCGCCATCAAGGTCTTTGCTCTGTGCTGGTGTGGTGTCGGCTTCAGGCATGGGCTTCTCCATTCGGTTTGTCGGCTGTTGTGCCGGTCACGGCGATCCAACGCACGTCGCGACTCGATGTCCCGATCGGAGGAACTAGCTTAGTAACAGTGAGAATGATAGGCAGGAACTTCCTCATGGTCAAGTTCGTCTCGAATGCACCTCATCTCCGAGCGACGCCGGTCGATTTGTCGGGCTCGTGGTGAGCGGCCCGTCGGGGACCCTCGACGAGTTCTCGGCCGGCGATCAACGATCCGACCGACTCGATGCCAGCGCCAAGCGCGTGGTTGGCGTATGCACACTTGTTACCGGGGTCGGGGCCGCCCTCGGATTCATTCCCGGCTTTATCGCGACCGACCTCCGAGCCGACCTCGGGATCTCCCGGGCCCAGGTCGGTCTGTTGATCAGCCTCTACTTTGGAGCGACGGGTCTCGGGTCGGTCTTTGGCGGATGGTTGACCGAACGGCTCGGCGCTCGCCGCGCCGTCGCCCTTGACATGGCCCACGTCGCGGTAGCGGCGTTGTTTGGCGCGGCCATGGGAACCTACTGGTCGCTCGTCGTGGGCGCCGTGATCGCTGGCGCCGGATACGCATTGGTGAACGCCGCAACAAACGTTGCGGTCGGCCGGGTGGTGCCCCCTCGCCGGAGGACACTGGCGCTGTCGGTGAAGACTGCGGGAGTGCCGATGATGGCGGCGATCACGGCCTCGCTCGGCCCGCCAGCAGCCAGACGATGGGGCTGGGCGTGGATCTCTCTGGTCGTCGCCGCCATCTCGGTAGCTGCGATGATCGCGGCGCTGGTGACGCTGGCCGATGATCGACCCGTGCGGTCGCGAGTGGCCGCATCGGGCCAGTTGCCGGAGCGTTTCGTCTGGTTCCCGGTCGGGGCATTCCTGCTCATCGCCGGGTCACAGCCGCTGTACTCGTGGATGGTTCCCTACCTGGAGCAGTCTCTCGATGCTTCCGCGTCGATCGCAGGAGCGAGCGTGGCGATTGCCTCGCTCGTCGGCGTCGTGTTCATGATCGCCAATGCGCTTCAATCGGACCGCAACGGTCCTACACAGCGGCGGAAACGTCTGATCTCACTCATCGGGCTCAATGCGATCGGTGTGATCATTGTGCTCATGGGGGAGGTGCTCGGCGTGTTCGTCGTTCTGGTCGGAGCAGTGATCGGGATCGCGGCCCAGTTGTCGGCCATCGGGATCATGCATGCGACGGTGGTCCACCAGGCCCCGCATGGAGTGGCACGGGCCACCGGCTGGGTGATGACCGGCTATTACCTGGGTGCCCTCCTCTCGCCGGTGGCCTTCGGTGCTATGGTCGACGCAACGGGCACATTCGCTTACAGTTGGTCGGCAACCTTCGCCCTCTTGCTGCTGGCGATTCTCGCCTGGCTGAGAACGGGCCACACCCCAACCCCACCGGTCGATTCGTCTTAGATGGGCTACGTCGAGGTCTAATTTGGCGCCGCCGTCTCAACGCACTCTGGCCGACGTTCGTTTCCTATCTGGAGCCCCGAAATGAAACTCAGTCGTCTCCGCAACATCGTCGCTTCCAGCCCGTCCGGTGTCGACGCCCTCCACACCGTCGAGGACTTCCGAAGAAGAGCACATGCCTTGCTCCCCAAGATGATCTGGGACTTCATCGACGGAGGTGCCGACGGCGAGTTGGCCGTCTCGGCCAATCGGTCGGCCCTCGACGAGGTGGCGTTCGCGCCGAGGTTCTTGTGCGATGTCACGAATCGCGATCAGTCGACGAAGGTGTTTGGTGATGAGGTGCGCACGCCCTTCATCTTGTCGCCGGCCGGACTTGCAACCGTGGCCCATCCCGACGGGGAGCTGTCGGTCGCCCGAGCCGCCTCCGACGCTGGCGCGATCTTCTGCCTCAGCACGGGCTCTGGCTACTCGATCGAAGAGGTCGCAGCCCAGTCGACCGGACGCCTCTGGTTTCAGCTCTATCTCTGGAAGAGCGACGAGGTGGTGCGCTCGCTCATCCAACGTGCGAGAGCGGCCGGGTACGAGGCACTCGTGGTCACCGTCGACGTCCCGGTGGTCGGCAAGCGTGAGCGCGATCTGCGCAACGGAATGTCCTTGCCTGTGCGCGTGCGCCCTCGCACCGCCCTCGACGCAGCGTTGCACTACCGATGGCTGTGGCGGATGCTGAATGGTCCAGAGGTGACCTTCGCGAACCTCGCCGGGATCGCGGCCGGCGACGACGCAAGC
>Ga0209491_10001487_pt1 | contig 45617 bp, 43 predicted proteins | sample BON02_FD_187213 | JGI IMG/M metagenome (GOLD analysis project Ga0209491, IMG submission 187213) | Freshwater microbial communities from Lake Bonney liftoff mats and glacier meltwater in Antarctica - BON-02 (SPAdes) (version 2) | ecosystem: Environmental > Aquatic > Freshwater > Ice > Glacier...
TATAGAACCACTTTTTAGGGCGAATCGAGGTTTTTGATCTCTTTTCGCCCTACTTTTTTAACCGCAGAGCCACTAACCATCCACTTCCCCGCCGGTGGGATAGGCTCTAATCTACTCGGCGGACGAGCCGTTCAAGTAACTTTGCACCCTTACATGGCAACTGAGCTAGGTGGCCGCTTTGAGCTAAATAAAGCATTGAATCGAGGCATGTTACCCATCGTCTGGGGAGCCAAGGATCCCGAGGAAACGCTCAAAGCCTATAACGGTCTCTATTTACGCGAGGAAGTTCAAATGGAAGGTCTTGTGCGAGACGTAGGAGCGTTTGCTCGCTTCTTGGAAGCGATCAGCTTTTCGCATGCAGCCGTTTTGAATTTAAGCAACGTATCGCGCGAATGTCAGGTAAAACGTAAGACTTGTGAAGGTTATCTCGAAATCCTGGAAGACTTACTGCTGGGATTCCGCTTGGATGTATTTTCAAAACGTGCACAACGCCAATTGGCCACACACCCAAAGTTCTATTTTTTTGACACAGGCGTCTTCCGAGCCAACCGCCCCAAGGGACCGCTCGATGCACCGGAAGAAATCGACGGCGCAGCACTGGAAGGACTCGTCGCCCAACACCTGCGAGCTTGGTGCGATTATTCCAAGGGTCAGCATTCCCTGCATTACTGGCAGACCCGTTCTAAAGTGGAGGTAGATTTCGTTATTTATGGGGAGTCCGGCATCTATGCCTTTGAAGTCAAAAATGCGGCTAAAGTTCGCTCAGCCGACTTGCGACCACTCAAAGCTTTTGGCCAAGATTATCCAAGCGCCCAACGCATCCTCCTCTATCGCGGCACCGAACGCTTCGTCCGCGAAGACATACTTTGCCTGCCCTGCGAGGCATTTCTCAAAGCGCTTAAACCGGACGGCATGCTAGGCAAGAGTTCTTAATATTTTTTAAAGAGTTCTCAATGGGGCCATCGACACTGAGAGTTAGGTAACAGGGAGGGCGAGCGTCCCCGCGAGCCGCGCTGCGGACTACAGGCACTCGATGTTCCAACTAACTGACCCCGACACCGTCACCTCACGAACCACGAACCCATCCGACCAAATCGCAGCCGCACGACATTCGCGGCGACTGGGGACAGTCGCCCTCCCCATCTCCCCGAGCAAGGGAGGGCGAGCGTCCCCGCGAGCCGCGCTGCGGTCTACAGGCACTCGATGTTCCAAGCAACTGCCCGCGTCACCGCCACCTCACGAACCACGAACCCATCCGACCAAATCGCAGCCGCACGACATTCACGGCGACTGGGGACAGTCGCCCTCCCCATCTCCCCGAGCAAGGGAGGGCGAGCGTCCCCGAGAGCCGCGATGCGGTCTAAAGGCACTCGATGTCCCAACCAACTGACCCCGACACCGCCACCTCACGAACCACGAACCCATCCGACCAAATCGCAGCCGAATGACATTCGCGGCGACTGGGGACAGTCGCCCTCCCCATCTCCCCGAGCATGGGAGGGCGAGCGTCCCCGCGAGCCGCGCTGCGGGCTGCCGGCACTCGATGTTCCAACTATACTGCCGCGCATCATATTTTGTGAAAATATACTCTGTTATTTTCGCGCAGAGGCGCAGGGGCGCAGAGGTCTCAAGCAGTGATCCGAGACTTATTCAGGGAGGCCGTTCACACAGCGTGTGGTGCCAGTTTTCATCACTTCGCCACCAAAATTAAGTAAATATCCAAGTTTATTTCCAGTAAGGCGCAGGTAGGTAACCTCTGCGGCCCTGCGCCTCTGCGCGAGACTAATACGTGTGCCTATTTCTCTGTCATGTTGACGGTAGAGGCGCAGAGAGCCTTGGAAACTCATGGTGATTGCTGCGCAGCTTTTTGAAATTCACAAATTATGATGCGCGGCAGTATAACTGACCCCGACACCGCCACCTCACGAACCACGAACCCATCCGACCAAATCGCAGCCGAATGACATTCGCGGCGACTGGGGACAGTCGCCCTCCCCATCTCCCCGAGCAGCGGGGTTCTGAACCCTAGGTCACAGGGAGGGCGAGCGTCCCCGCGATGCGGGCTGCAGGCACTCGATGTTCCAACCAACTGACCCCGACACCGCCACCTCACGAACCACGAACCCATCCGACCAAATCGCAGCCGCACGACATTCGCGGCGACTGGGGACAGTCGCCCTCCCCATCTCCCCGAGCAGCGGGAGTTCTGAGCCCTAGGTCACAGGGAGAGTCAACTGATGGGGAGAGTCAACTGATGGGTCCAAGAAGTCATAATTTTTAATTCTTCCCATGGCTGGGTTATCGAATAAATGCGGAAGCGCGACTGGTTGGTGCACTCCCGCCATCTGGCTAACTAAACGTAGCGGGTGGGGACACCCTGCCCTCCCCGCTTAAATGCCCATTCGTAGCGATGCGACTAGCGGCGGAGCTCGGACGGGGTCATGTCGTTATGTTTTAATCGAGTCAACCGATTAAAAATATTTTGCCCTGCTTCAGCTAGTTAATCGCGTTGAATATAACGGAGAGGGCACTGTGACCGCTAAGGGTTCTTTACAAGTTACGCCCGCTCAAGAAGGCGGGACGTTAACCTTATGCCCCGTCGGAGGTCTTTAGGATCTTGATAAAGGCGTCCTGCGGGATGGAGACGCTACCGATGTTTTTCATGCGCTTTTTGCCCTCTTTTTGTTTATCGAGCAGTTTACGCTTACGGGAAATATCACCGCCGTAACACTTTGCGGTCACGTCTTTGCGGTAGGCGCTGATGGTTTCGCGGGCGACGATATTGCTGCCGATGCCAGCTTGAATTGCAATTTTGAACATCTGCTTGGGCAGGATCTCTTTGAGGCGCTTGCAGAGTGCGCGGCCACGGCCTTCGGCTTTGTCCAAGTGGACGATGGAGGAGAAGGCATCGACCGGCTCGGCGTTGACACGGATGTCGAGGCGACAGAGTTTGGCTTGTTCGTAGCCGGCCATCTCGTAGTCCATCGAACCGTAGCCGTGGGTAATGCTTTTGAGGCGGTCGTTGAAATCGATCAAAATTTCGTTGAGCGGCAGGCGGCAGACGAGCATAACGCGCTGACCGTCGATCGTCTCGGTGTGTTCGCAGATGCCGCGCTTCTCAGAGACGAGAGCGAGCACGTCGCCGATCGAAGTGGACGGGATATGGATCGAGGCGTTGATCATCGGCTCTTCGATGAAGTCGATTTCGGCGGGATCCGGCAGATTAATAGGGTTATGGACTTCGATCTGCACACCGTCGGTCTTGGTGACGAGGTAAACCACACTCGGATAGGTGGAAATCACATCGAGGTCATACTCGCGGCGGATGCGTTCCTGGATGATCTCCATGTGGAGCAGTCCGAGGAAGCCGCAGCGAAAGCCGAAGCCTAGGGCGACGGAGTTTTCTGATTGGTAAACAAAGGCCGCATCATTGAGGCGGAGTTTGCCCATGCCAGTCTTGAGCTTGTTATAGTCGTTGGTATCGATCGGATAGATGCCACTAAAAACCATGGGGCTAACCTTCTTGTAGCCGGGCAGCATCTCCTTGGTTGGATTGGCGCTGTGCGTGATGGTGTCGCCGAGCTTGAGGTCACCCACATCGCGGAGATTGGTCACTACGTAACCGACGTCGCCTGCTTTAAGTATGTCTTGCTTGGTCATGGCGGGCGAGAACTTGCCCACTTCTTTAACCAGCATCTTACGCTCGTCACTCATGGTGATGATCGAGTCGTTCATTTTGACCTCGCCGGAAAAGACGCGGACGTAGCAAATCACGCCCTTATAGGCATCGTAAATGCAGTCGAAAATAAGCATGCGCAGGCCCTCGACATCCGCCCAGCGCGGCTTGGGCACACGAGCGACGGCCGCTTCAAGGAGATCCTCGATCCCGATGCCGGTTTTACCACTGGTCAAAATGGCTTCGTCGGCGGGAATGGCGAGAACGTCCTCAAGTTGCACCATGATCGCAGGCACATCGGCACTCGGCAGATCGATCTTGTTAATCACGGGGATAATTTCCAGCCCTTGCTCCAGCGCTAGGTGGGCATTGGCCACTGTTTGCGCTTCGATGCCTTGGGCGGCGTCGATCAACAGCATGGCACCTTCACAAGCAGCGAGACTGCGCGAGACTTCATAGGAGAAATCCACGTGACCGGGGGTATCGATCAGGTTGAAAGCGTAGTCCTGCCCGTCCTTGGCCCGATAGACCATGGAAACCGGGTGGCTCTTGATCGTAATTCCGCGCTCGCGCTCCAGATCCATCGAATCGAGTAGTTGAGCTTTCATGTCACGCATTTCCACCGTACGCGTCATTTCGAGGATACGGTCGGACAAAGTCGTCTTTCCGTGGTCGACGTGGGCGATGATGCAGAAATTGCGAGTATGGTTGAGATCAGTCATAAATGAGGGAACGCGCTAAAATCACGCACTTAGGGAAAAGTTCAACCCTCTTTCTCGAAAACAAACTTTACCTAGGGCAACGATTCTGGAAACGTCCAAACATATGTCAGAATCATCAAAACTTAACATCCTCGTAGTCGGCTCCGGTGGCCGCGAACACGCCCTCGTCCAAAAATGCCTACAAAGCCCGCTGGCAGGAAAAGTCATCGCCACTCCCGGCAACGGTGGCATGGCCTCCGAGGTGGAGTGCTTTAACGTCTCGGTCGAAGACATCCCTGCACTCGTGCAACTGGCACAGGATCAAAACATTGGCCTGGTGGTGGTCGGCCCCGAAATACCGCTCAGCCTCGGACTCGTCGATGCGCTGGCCGAAGTCGGCATCCCCGCCTACGGCCCCAATAAGGACGGCGCCCAACTCGAATCGAGCAAGGCCTTCTGCAAAGACTTTTTCGCCCGTCACAGCATACCGACCGCCGCTTACGGCACCTTTACCGAAGTCGCGCCCGCTCTCGCCTACCTAGATGCACATCCCTCGCCCATCGTAATCAAGGCCAGCGGCCTCGCTGCGGGCAAGGGCGTCATCATGGCCGAAACGCAAGAGGAAGCCATCGCCGCCGTCAAAGACATGCTTGAAGGCGACGCCTTCGGCAGCAGCGGCAAAGAAATCGTGATCGAAGAGACCCTTTACGGCGAAGAAGCGTCCATTCACGTGATCGCCTCTGGCGAGCACTTCGTTTGCCTGCCGCCCAGCCAAGACCACAAACGCGCAGGCGAAGGCGATACTGGCCTCAATACAGGAGGCATGGGTGCCTACACCCCGACCAGCAAGGTAACCCCCGCCATGCAGGCCGAGATCGAAGAGCAAGTGATCAAACCGACGCTGGCCGGCCTCAAGGCTGACGGCATCGACTACCGGGGCACTCTCTACGCCGGACTGATGCTGACTGAAAAGGGCGTCAAAGTGCTCGAATACAACGTCCGCTTCGGCGATCCCGAGACACAGGTATTGCTCCCCATGGTAGCGGACGACCTCGTGCCCGTGCTGCTAGCCTCGGCTAAAGGTGAATCGCTGCCAGCGGAGCTTCAGTGCCACAAAGGCGCGGCCATCGTCATCGTATTGGCCGCAGGCGGCTATCCCGGCAGCTATGCCAAGGGCCAAGAAATTACTTTCCCGAACACACTGCCTGCCAGCAGCGCCGTCGTCCATGCCGGCACCACCCGCGACGCAGACGGCACCATTCGCACCGCAGGTGGCCGCGTGCTCGGCGTGAGCGGGCAAGCGCCGACACTGCAGGAAGCGGTCGAATTGGCCTACTCCGTTTGCGACCAGATCGAGTTTGAAGGCAAATACCTGCGCCGCGATATTGGGCATCGCGAGTTGAACCGGTAGATTCGGGTAAGATAGGCGCCCTCGCCTGTCTAATCGACTGCTCTCAAGCAAACAGACAAGAGTGTCTATCTTACAGCGACACCGCTTATTAATTCGCTCCTACGAAAAACAACTTTTGCAGTCACAGCCTCTCACCCTGTTCTCTCCATCCTTGGCGCTTTACAAATCGACAAAAGCGCACAGTCTGTAATCACTTTAACCTTCACTCTCACTCCGTGCAAAGCACGGCCACTTTCACTCCGCAAGGCATGGCCACCAAACGCAATCTCATCCTGACCATCTGCACGGGCAACGTATGCCGCAGTCCGATGGCCGAGAAGCTTTTGCAACATGCCCTTGCTGCTGAAGGCGCACCACTCGATCAAATCGAAGTGATTTCTGCGGGAGTGGCGGCTGGCTATGGCGATCCCGCCTCGGCCAATTCCGTGGCCGCGCTGAAAAAGGTAAAACTCGACCTCACGCGCCACAAAAGCCAGCCCGTGACTCAAGATCTGATCGATAAGTCCTTCGCCATCTTTGGCATGACGCAGTCGCACATCGATATCCTGCAACACTACCATGAGAACCTACCCGAACGCGTGCATCTCTTTCGCGAGTTCATGGGTGCAGACACAGATCTAGAAATCCCCGATCCCTACGGCCAAAACTACGCCGCCTACGCCGCCTGCTTCGATTCGATGGCCGAGGCAATTCCTTCGCTGATTGATTACATTAAGCGCGAATACAAATAGCCGAAACGCAACACAACGAGTCGAAAAAGATAGTTCCAAATTTGATATTCAATCTAACGATTGCAGAGTTTCAGTATCACCAAAGTGAGGTGCACGCCCAAAGTTTAACCTGATTAATTGCATTATGCCACTCATCCAAGTCACTTCCAATCTCTCGCTCTCTGATACAGAGAAAAATAACGCGCTCAAAACACTCTCGCAAGCGGTGGCCGAACTGCTGAATAAGCCCGAACACGTCGTCATGACGAGTTGGACGACCGCGAAGATGACGATGGGCGGCACCGAGGCGCCCACAGCTTTTATCGATCTGCGCGCTCTGCGTATGCCTAGCGACGACACCGAACGGTTAAGCAAAGAACTCTGCGAACGTCTCAGCCTAACTGCAGAGATTCGTGCAGACCGCATCTTCATCAACTTCGTCGACATCCAGCCCAGCAATTGGGGATGGGACGGCAAAGTGAGTAGCTAAATTGATCAGGTAGCGCTGCATGGCCTATCTGGTATGAGCCCGTCGAATGCATGCAGCACGATTACACGTTTTAGCTTAGCACGATGAATGCTGTGTGAGCCACACAGCGCTACCATAGGATGAATGCTGTGTGAGCCACACAGCGCTACCATATCAGGGAAAACGTCAGCCTTAAGACTTTGATTCTTCGGCGGGCGCTTTGGCTTTGGCTTCGGCAACTGGTGCCTCGACTTTCGGCGTTTTCGCAACTTCAGGCTCAGCAACCTTTGGTTCCTTCGCTTCCGCTTCGGCAACTGGCTCCTCGGCTTTTGCTTCGACCGCGACTTCAGCTTCCTTGTCTGCGACTGGTTCTGCCTTAGTTTCTGGCGTTGCCTTGGGAGTCTTGGGAGTCTTGGTCGCACGTGGTGCTTTGGGCTCCTTTGGTTTAGCTTCTGGCATCGGTGGTGCGGCAAAGAGACGACCATCGCCGTATTCAGTGACGTAGCCTTCGGTGATCAACCAGCGCAAATCGAGCATAAGTTGACGGAGCTTCTTTTGATCTTGTTCGCTGAGTTCTGCCTTAGGCGTGGCTTCGGTCGAGGCTGTGGCGTCTTGGGCCAGAGCGGGTGCTTCTTGCTTAATTTCTGGCTCGGGCGCTTCAGCAGGCGTTTCAGCAGGCGTTTCGCCTGCAGCGAGTGCTTTTGCTTCAACTTCGACGGACGCTTTGGCTTCAGCCTCGGCTTTCGCTTTGGCAGCAGCTTCGACTTCGGCTTTCGCTTTGGCAGCAGCTTCGACTTCGGCTTCGGTCATCTTCAGCTCTTCGGGCTTTTGCTTCTCGGTATCGATGCCGATGTACTCCTTCGGCAGCTTCGATGCGGGCATGTCAGGATGCTTTTCGATGAAGTTAATCAGGTCGTTGATCGAATCGGTAAAGACTGATTGGCTGTCGCGAAATTTACGCTTCACCGCGCAGACGAAGGAGACGCCTTTAGAGCCCTTCTTATAAACGGCAAACTTGTGGCGACGTAGGCGGCCACGGATGTTATTGGCCGAATCAAGTGGGAAATGATTTTGATTTTCGACGTAGGCTTCGACCGAGCGACGGATATCGCCCTTGGGCAAGCGCTCGATATCGCGCCCCGCAAAGCGGATGCTCTCGCCTGAGCCGACGACTTTGTCCTTGCGATGCTGCAAGAGGAAGTGACGTGCGGCTTCAACCGTCTGGAAAGATTCTGGTTCGCCCTCTTGGTGGTCTTTGACCGTGTAGCGTGCGCCCTTTTTCATCGATTCGAGCCAGGCATCGATTTGCTCCTGCTCCTTGACGCCTTCGACCTTTGAAGTGAAGCGATCGAAAGACATGCCGGTGATACGGGCGGCGTAGTGACGCTGGAGAAACTCCTGATAGCGGTGATAATTGGGTGGCCCGAGTAGCACGCCAGTGATGGTGCAGCGGTTGACCATCTGAAAGTTTCCTTTGGGCGGATCGATTTCAATCTCTTCGACATCAAAAAACTGATCGAGGTGATTGGAGATGACGTGGTTAATGGCGTCTTCTTCAGTTTCAAACGGAAGGTGCCCAGGCACCGAAAAATAAAGTTGAGCAGGTTCACTGCCCTTCGCGGGCTTCGGCGAGACCACCACGATGTAGCGATCCGGCTTCTCCAGCAGGAGGTGCGCGATATCAAACAACTGATAGGTGCGCGCGCTGGAGCGCAGGCGATTGATCAGCGCTTCGAAGGCTTCATCCTGTGGGTAGAGGTCGACTTTGACGGTCGGCTCAAAATACACAGGGGCTGCGGGGCGACCACGACCGCCATCACGGCCATCACGGCCCTCGCCACGACTGTGGGGAGCGCTGTGACCACGACGATCCGACTGACCATCTCGTCCGCCGGGGCGGGCACCCCCTGCGCGGCGATCGCGTGAGGCACCGCCGCCGCCTTTACCTTTGCCCCCTTTGCCGCCACCGAAGGAATCGTAATTCTTCTGGCGGGCAGGCTTGGCGTTTGCATCCGCCCAATTAGGGCCGAAGTTGAGGCCAGAGAGTGCGTTCAGATCGAGAGCTTGTTTAGGAGCCTCGGGTTTGTTGTTTGCTGGTTTTTCAGCCATGACAGTATGGGATAAACGCGACCATTTGAAGCATGGGCACGTGAGTTAAGTAAGTGTATAAATGTGGTGATAGGGTAAATTAATTCAAGATACAAGCATGTGAACGGTCTTTTTTAGATAAAGTGGCAGATTTTTTCAATTTGTTGTTGATCTCCGAAAAAAGCTATCTATCACCTTCGACTTCGCTACGGAAACGTAGTCCATCGGTCGAGTGGTGGAATTGGCAGACACGCATGATTAAGGGTCATGTGCCGCGAGGCGTGAGGGTTCAAGTCCCTCCTCGACCACGGGGCTTCGTCTGGAACTTGTTCCAGCAAACGAAGCCTCTCCCGGCGTGATTTAAGATCCTAATCCTCCATCAGCCAAAGCAATTCATACGGCTCCAGCTCTAAGGTATCACGAGTGGAAACAGTTCGTTCGCTGAGTGCGTCCTTAAAAAAGTGCGCCAGACCTTCTGTGCGCAAATTACGCATATTCACCGTTTGCTTGGAATCCGCGAAATTGGCGACAACCACCAGGAGGTGCCCTTGGTTCCAACGTAGGTAACTCATGACATGGGTATTTTCCGTGCTGAGTAAACGCATCTGACTCCCGGTGAAAGCCGGGCATGCCTTACGGGTTTCGAAGAGTTCCTGTATCTCACGGAAGATCCGAGCGCGCACGGATTTCTTTTTCTTCAGTTCCTTAAGCAACGACCAGTCCATCTTCGGGCGGTGTACCCAGCGGCTGTCCTCTTTCTTCTCCTTGTCTCCCAAATAATCGTAGTCGTTGAGGATCCCCCACTCTTCTCCGAGAAAAATGAGCGGAATACCGCCGATACTGCAAAGCACACCGTAGAGCAGGCGGATGCGCCCAAGCGCCATCTCGGTTAGGACAGGATCTTTGGAAACGAGCGCTTGCTCCAAGCCAGCGAGCGAGGCCATGGTTCCAGAGACACGCATATCGCCAGTATCAGTATTGTGCTGAAACGGCACCCCCGTGGCAAAAGAACCTTTAAAAGCACCGGTGTAGAAATTATTGAGGAAGTTACGGTGGTCGTCGGGATTGATACCAACCGCCCAGGCATCGCCATTATCAAACGACCAGCCGATATCATCATGGCTGCGGAGGTAATTCACCCAAACGGTGCCCTGCCAGAGATGTTGCCGATGACTGACCGATTGCTTGAGCAGTTTGGTCTCGCGCGTGGCGATGGCCTCCCAAAGCACTGCCATCAGAGTCGGATTATAGGATATCTGGCATTCCTCGGTGCTGATGTATTTAATCACTTCATCGGGATGCACGATGGCCTCGGACTTAAAGGCGAGCCCGGGTGCGGCAATCCGACAAACAGCGTTGAAGGCCTGAATCAACAAATGCGCCTCCGGCAAATTCTCGCAGGTGGTGCCCATTTGCTTCCAAATGAAGGCAACTGCGTCCAAGCGTAAAATCTCCACGCCGGTGTTGGCGAGGAAGAGCATCTCCTCGGCCATCGCACGGAATACCTCCGGGTTGGCATACTTCAAATCCCACTGAAAGCTATTAAAGGTCGTCCAGATCCAACGCCCCATTCCTTGGTGCCAAGTGAAATTACCTCGCCGTATAGTCGGGAAAATTTCGCGCAGTGTATGCTCGTATTGGTCGGGAATCGTGCGATCTGGATAGGTGTGATAATAATCGATAAACTCGCGATCACCTTCTTGCGCACGGATCGCCCATTCGTGATCATCCGCCGTATGGTTAAAGACGAAGTCGATCACAAGAGAAATACCAACCGCGCGAAAGTCGTGCGCCAGCGCCCGGAGTTCCTCCATCGTGCCTAAATGGGCATCGACACTTCGATAATCACTAATCGCGTAGCCACCGTCACTATTCCCTTCGCGATCTTTAAAGAGCGGCATGAAGTGCACATAGGTCAGGCCGAGATCTTTTAAATAGGGGATCTTATCTCGGAGTTGATTGAGATCTTCACTAAAGAGGTCGACATAGAGCGAGCCGCCGACCATGCGCTCTGAAAGATACCAGTGAGGATCATTCTCACGGCGCAGGTCGAGCTGACGGAGGTCTTCGGGGCGGTCGAGCCAAGAATCAACCGCCGTAAGGAGAATACGTTCTAAATAGTAAAAGAAGTCGTAGTGCTGACCATACAAGCGGTAGAGCAAACCGAAGAGGCGTTCCCAGTGTTCATCCAAACGAGCATCGATCGTCTCGGCGAGTAGTGCCGTCTCACGCTCCGAACAGCCCTGCCCTTCGATCTTATCCAGAATCTTGGGGCGTATGCGACGGAGGGTGCGACTAGCTTCATAGGTTAAATCCAAATCAGCCATCTTCGTTTGCGATTAACTTCTCATTGGGAATCGTGATTTGATCGAGAAAATTATAATACTCGATCCCCTCCATAATGCCGGCGGCATGGTGCTGCTCGGCAAAGTAAACGCGCGGATATTTTCGCAGCCTTTCAAGTTCTGGGCTGTAATTGCCAACGACCACGCCAAGCGTGTTACCGGCCAACATTCCCTCGTCGTTGCCGGAGTCGCCGGCGACCAGAATGTGCTCCAAAGGGAAACCCCACTTGTAAGCCATATGGCGGATACTGCTCCCGCTACCAGCTCGATTTGGAATGACGTCGAGAAACATATTTAGCGACACGATGCACTTGGCACGGATACCGTGCTCACGAAGAATGCGTTTAATAGCCTGCAGTTTAGGCGCGATGGAAAAGTCTACCTTGTAACTAATTTTGAATTTAGATTGTTCGTTCTCTTCCTGAATAAAGAAACCATTGATCTGATCCAATACTTCGTGGATCTTTTTCGGCTCCCAACGGAAATCGATATGCTTCTGCCAACTTGTATCGAGGGTGTAGTTCTTACCGTAGTAAATCTCAGTACCAACCGAAGTAATCAGGACTTCGGGGTGTGGGATGTGATGCGTCTCCATCAACTCCATCACGTCTTCGTAACGACGCCCCGTCGCAATACCGAAGCCAACGTTTTCCTCGGCCTCACTAATGAGCCGGAAAAAGTCCTGCATCGCATCATCATCACCCGTTAGCGTGTTATCGATATCGGCGATGATAAGGCGGTCAATCTGCGGCAATCGTCTAGTCGTGCGACCACGCGCCATAGGCGGCGGCACATCGGATTCCTTTAAGACTTCCTTCACATCGCGCAAATAACGCTCGACGTGTCGTTCCCACGAATAGTGTTTATTCACATTCTCAAGGCCATCACGCGACCATTGATCCCACTGCACCGGTTCAAGTAAGGCGTGCAGGAGGGCTTTCTCAATCGCCTTTGAATCGAAGGGATCCACCAGTGCACCGTTCTGACAATTGGCAATAATGTCACTGGGCCCACCGTCATTGGTCGCCACGATGGGCGCGCCACTGGCCGCAGCTTCCAAAAGTGTCAACCCGAATGGCTCGGTCATGGCAGCGTTTACAAAGACACCGCGCGACTTCGTAATCTCGCGGTAGAGTGTGGCCACATCATCCGCCTTATGGTGCTTCGGATAGGCCACTTTGCCATAAAGATCATACACGTCAATCAAGGTGAGGACATTGGTCAGCACTGCGCGTTGCCCCACTGGCATTTGGCGCATGTCTGTGCGCGTTCCCATGATCAGAATAAGATTAGCCTCGCGCTGGAGCTGGGGAGATTCGCCGTAAGTTTTGACTAGCATCTCCAAATTCTTCCGTTCGTCCGGTCGCGCCATCGCGACGATCATCGGCTTCTCCGGATCGTGAAGAAATGCATTTACATCCTTGGTCAGTTGAGACGTTTCTTCGTCCTCACGCGGCGGGTGGAACGAACCAAGATCGACCCCCGGGGGAATGACTTCCATACGCTCAGGAATGTAGTTCTCATACTGCTCATATTGCTCCTTCACCTCTTGGTGCGTGCTGGTGCAGATTAATGAGCAGGTTTCGAGCGCGAACTCTTCGGCTTCGATCCGGCGGGAGATCGAATAATTTGCTTCGATCTTTTCGGGACTCACTCCGGACTCTTCGAGCCGTGCTTTTTTAACCCGTCCGAGGGAGTGCCCGGTAAAGACAAAGGGCACCCCGAGCAATCGAGCCAATTGACCGCCGCCATAGCCCGCATCCGCATAGTGTCCGTGAATCACATCCGGCACCGTGCGTGTGCGCTGAAAATGGCTCAGACACTGATCGACAAAAACCTCCATGTAAGGCCAAAGCTTCGACTTACTCAGATAGCGCTTCGGTCCGAATGGAATCCGCACGATGTAAGCCTTATCTGCGATTCGCTCTTCGAGCTTCGCATAATCATCCGACACTTTTTCATCGATAATCTGCCGCGTAATGAGATCGACCCGATCCACATCATCACGCTGAGATAAAGCACGAGCCAGCTCCAACACATAACGAGTCTGCCCGCCTGTGTCTTCATCTCGCCCTAGTTCCAGTTCTTCGCCGCGAATCAAGCCATGCAGGCTGATTAGTGCGATACGTAGTCCTTTTTCTTTAGCCATAATAAAATGTATAGTATGTGTCTTGAGTTTAACAGAGAGCAAATGCACCCTTTAGGCTGACCAACACACAACGTATGCAACGCTAAACCATGAATCATTTCAACCCTCAATCTCAAATAAGCCCCTCCGTGCTGGCGACTGATCTCGACGGCACCCTCATTCCGCTACCGGACACGCCACAGAACCTCGAAGACTTGGATCTTCTTAAAGAACATTTCACGGGAGACGATACGACTTTGGTCTTCGCCACCGGGAGACACTTCGAGTCGGTTCTGGAAGCAATGAAACAATACAACCTGTCGACACCTGAGTGGATCGTCTGCGATGTCGGAAGCGCCATTTATCAGCGTGTCGGCGATCACTTTGAAGTTTTTGAAAAATACGAAGCGCATCTAGCAGAAACTTCGGGCGGCTTGGATCGCGAGATCATCGAACAAACGCTGAAGAATATCGATGGGCTCGAATTACAGCCTGCCGACCACCAACAGCGTTTTAAGATCAGCTACCAATCGACGGCCGACATCGTCGATAGCCTGGTGGACACAATCAACGCACGGCTCAAAGAAGCCACCCTGCCCTACGATTGCATGGGTAGCCTGGATCCATTTATGAACTGCGGCTTAATCGACGTCATGCCTGCGGGCGTGTCCAAAGCCTATGCCCTGCTCTGGCTCAGCACCCATGCCAATTTCCGTCCAGACGAGGTGATCTACTCGGGCGACTCAGGCAACGACTACGCGGCTTTAGTTAGCGGCTTTCGAGCGATCATTGTTGCCAATGGGAGCGATGGACTTGTTGCAAAAGTCAGAACGTCACTCGAAAAGCGCGGACTCAGCGATCATCTGTATGTAGCCAAAGGCACCGCGACGAGCGGCGTGCTCGAAGGCTGTAAGCACTTCGGGTTATTTCACCCCGCTGGCTAAAACCGTTTGAAAATTCGGCACTTCGGGTTCGCGAGCCACCACAGTGACTTCGATTTTACGGAAGCCGGCATTCTTCAAATACTGATAAAGCGCATTCTCGGAAAAACCCAGCCAGACATCGGCATACAGTTCGCGTGCCTTTTCAAACTGGTGTTCGAGCAAGTCGATAATGATCAACTCCCCGCCGGGCTTAAGGATACGAAAAGCCTCTTGCACGGCTGCCTCCGGATGCTGTGCATGGTGCAGTGCTTGACTGAGTAGCGCAAGATCGACGCTCTCCTCTTTAAGCGGCACCTCTTCGATATCACCGAGTTTATAACTGAGATTAGTAAAGCCATTCTTCTTCGCGAGATCACGACCAAACTCGACCATCTTAGGCGAGTTATCGATGCAGGTCACCTCTTCCGCCCGGCGCGCGAGCAGTTGTGAGATCAGCCCCTCGCCCGCGCCGAGATCGGCAATCTTGATTTTAGGCGTAAGGTGCAGCAGGAAATGCCCGATCGCCTCCCAACTGCGCCCAGGGCAATAGTTTTTACCCAGACGCCCGGCTACGGAGTTAAAATACTGCTCTGATTGCTGCTTACGCTTTTCTAAAATACGCTTGAGGTTCGCATAGTCAGAAACGATTTGCTCCGAGCCCTCGACCGAAGTGCATGCCGCCTCCATCAATGCCAAGCCTTGCGAATCAAAATTGCGGTTGATCGCATAAAAAGTCTTCTTCCCTTCGCGACGATCATGCACCAACTCCCCCTGACGCAAAAGCCCGAGATGCGAGGAGATGCGCGACTGCCCCATATCCAGCACCTCTTGTAACTCGGCCACCGAAAGCTCCTCACGCGTCAAAAGCGCAAGGATCCGCACCCGCGTGGAATCAGCCAATAGTTTAAGAGTTTCCCAAGAATCTGCCATGTAGAGAGTTTCAGAGGATAACGTAGCGACTGGCAAGCAATCTTCGTAGGGGCGCGACTTGTCACGCCCGCCGATCAGCAGGAGTCATTCCGACGCACCCGTGACAAGTCGCGCCCCTACAATTTAACCAAGGCCTCCAACGCCGCTACTGCGGTGCCCGGCCCATCCTCTTGCGCGAGTTGTGCCGCTACCTCTTTGGCTCGCGACTGCATCTTCTTTGAGTTCTCAACTGTTCTCACTGCCTTCGGTAAATCCTCTGGCCAGCGCTTCCGTTTGACTTCCCAACCAACCCCAAGGCGTTTCACTTCCGAGGCAAAGAACCACTGATCACCAATGTGCGGTATAATAATATTGGGCACGCCCGCATGGAGCACACTCCCCGTCGTACCGGCACCGCCGTGATGAATCACCATCGAGGCGTATTGGAAAAGTTGGTCATGCGAGACTTGCTCTATTCTCAGCATTTCGGCATGAGGTCGCTCAATCGTCAGCCCCGCCCAGCCGGACTGGATGATGACCTTCTTACCCGGCGGCCAGTTGCGCATAAACCGAGTCATCACCTTTCGAGACTCATCGAAAGTGACACTCCCAAAAGTCAAAATAGGCACGCGCTCTCCTTGGCAAAAAGCCTCTAGCTTTGCAGCGAGTGCTTCATTTCTGGAGGACTGCCAACGCAGGAAGCCAGTAAATATAAAGCGATCATCCCATAATTGTTGGGGTTGAAAAAGCCCCGGAGAAACTGTCACCAAAACACGATCTGCAGGCGCCAGAGCGAAACTCTCCGAGCGCCCCATACTGTGCCGTTCCATCGCTGCCCCAACCACTCGATTAATTTGCCAACAGAGAACCCGATCAGTGATCTGCCACAGCATCCTGTTCCAACACCGCTGCAGAGACTTCGGAGCCACCAAGAGTCGCGGCAGCCCCTCCGGCTGATAGGAAACCGATGGCACCACATTATGCGCGAAAGTGGTGACGGCACAGGGCACTCCAGCTTTACGCGCCAGCTTACATAAATTGGCGAACAAGTAGCTAGTGACGAAGACATCGGCTGTTTCCAGCTCACGCTCCAAAGTATCCAAAATTTCATCGAGAAAGGGCAATGATTCGGAGTAAATGATCCGCATGAGATCGAGCGGGTTTTTCGCCTTGGTCAGGTCACGCATCGCTTCCGCAAAACCGCTCTGATCCCAGTCTGGCGGCAAATAGACAAATTCGACCCCCGCCGACTCAATCTCTTTACGAAAAAGCGAGACCGTGGCAAAGCGCACATGATGCCCCGCCTCGACCAGCGCCTGCCCCAGTCGAATCACCGGATAAATATCTCCGGTCGAACCGTGTGAAGTTAATAAGACTCTCATAAAAGCGGTCTTCAAGTGACAAAACAGTCACAGGATCAATTGGATTCAACACTGAAACACGAATGTCACAATTGCGAATTCATGATAATTTTCAATTTGCGAGTCATACCAAATCTCAGTTCACTGAGAATACGAATGTCTGAGTCGAAACACAACGAGCATATTAGGATCGCCATCATAGGTTCCGGAATCACAGCCCTTGCCCGCGCATGGCAACTCAAACAGCGCGGACAGGACTGTGTTGTGCTGGAAACGTCCGACCAAATCGGAGGTGCCATGCAGAGCCACCGCGAGGGCAACTACCTAGCCGAAGAAGGTCCTAATTCGATTCAGGTTAATAGTGCCGAGGTGGATGCCTTTTTAAAAAGCGTCCCCGGCTTCGATGATCGAGTCGTGGTGGCATCGGACGAAGCGAAGAAGCGCTTTATTTTGAAAAACGATCAACCCCACGCCGTGCCGATGGGGCCGTTTTCCGCGCTCACCACCCCGCTCTGGTCTTTTGGCGGGAAGCTGCGGGTCTTAAAAGAGCCGTTCATTAAAGCGATCGCCCCTGAGATTGAAGAGAGCGCAGCCGATTTCGTGCGACGACGCCTCGGCGACGAGCTCTACCGCTACGCAATCAATCCCCTCATCGGCGGCATCTACGCCGGCGACCCCGAGCAACTCTCGCTGCGCTACGCGTTCCCCAAGCTCTATGCGCTGGAGCAGAATCACGGCGGCATGATCCGTGGTGCCATCGCCAAAATGCGAGCCGCGCGCCGTAGCGATGCGCCCAAAGTAGACAAGCGCATCATCTCCTTCAAAGACGGACTCGCGGAACTACCCCAACTACTGGCGACAGCCCTAGGGGATTCGGTGCATACAGGCGTATCCATCAGTTCGATACGGCGCACCAGCAAAGACTGGCAGATCGAGTGGAACGGCACTACACATCGCTACGACGAAGTCGTATTGACCACCCCTGCCCACGCCCTAGACAAGCTCCCGCTCGACGCCTCGATCCAAAAAATGCTCGTTCCACTAAAAGCGATCGACTATCCGCCTGTCTCGGTTTTGAGCCTCGCCTTCAAACGCACGGATGTCGCCCACCCGCTCGATGGTTTCGGCGTGCTGGTTCCGGAATGCGAGAAACGCAAGATTCTAGGCACCCTCTTTCCTTCCAGTCTCTTCTCTGGACGCGCCCCGGTGGATGAGGTGCTACTGACCGTCTTCGTCGGCGGCGAGCGCCAACCCGAATGCGCGCTTGCAGAAACCAATACATTATTGGAAACGGTTCTGCCTGAACTCAAGCAGTTGCTCGGGGTCTCGGGCCAGCCGACCTTTGTGCACCACAAGCACTGGCCACGTGCAATCCCCCAATACAAATTGGGCTACGGCGCACTGCTCGCACAAATGGATGAGGTCGAAGCCAATTTCCACGGCCTCAAGCTAGCGGGTAATTATCGAGACGGCATTTCGTTGAGCTACTGTATCGAAGCTGCGGTGAAAGGGTAACCCAAAAAGCGTGGTGTGTCCGCTTGCGGACGCCTGCAGCATGATAGGCGACATTAGTTGCAGGGCTAACTCCGACGGAGGCGTCCGACAAGCGGACACGCCACAAAAAAGCCCCGCAAGCAATCGGCTCACAGGGCTTAGGAAATGAAATCTAAGTAAGTTAAACCGACTTAGGCGTCTTTGGCGTCTTTGGCGCAGCAAGACATCTTAGGCATAGGGATGGCAGCCTTAGCTTTAGCGGCAGTCTCCTTTTCAGCGCAGCTCTTTTTTTCGCCACAGTCGGCTTTATCAGCACAGACCTTTTTCTCGCCGACAGAACAAGCCTTCTTATCGGCGCAGTCGGCTTTATCAGCGCAATCGGCCTTTTTGGCGCAGTCGGCTTTTTTGGCGCAATCAGCTTTATCAGCGCAGGCCATTTTCTCACCTGCGGGGCAGGCCTTTTTTTCACCTGCGGGGCAGGCCTTTTTTTCACCTGCGGGGCAGGCCTTTTTTTCACCTGCGGGGCAGGCCTTCATTTCACCTGCGGGGCAGGTTTTTTCAGCAGCCTGAGCGTGCGCTTTTTCGCCTACACCGCAGGAACCGCAGTGTGCGTTCGCAGTTAAAGCAGCTGCTACGAGTAGGAATGGAATGAGTAGTGTCTTCATGTCTTGTTTCTTTAGTGTTATTAGTATTAGGAATTGGCTCCATGAGGCGGCGTAATATAGGTCACGCTCAATAGGTCTGAGTTCCAATTCAAAATATTATTTCCAACTATTTTGCAAGTTCGACCCTTTGAAAACTTAAACTCAGTCCAGTAGCGGGATCGATGTCGATCAGGCAGCCGGAAATACGCACATCGTCTTCGGCCACCGGGAAGCGGCGCTTCATTCCATCAAGAAATGTCAAAACCACTTGCTCTACATCCCGCCCCAGCACGGATGCGTAGGGGCCACACATGCCCGCATCGCTCAAATAGGCGGTGCCGCCAGGTAAGACGCGCCCATCCGCTGTCGGCACGTGGGTGTGGGTGCCGACGACGGCGGCGGCGCGGCCATCGAGATGCCAGCCGAGCGCTATCTTCTCGGAAGTGGCCTCCATGTGCGCCTCAACGAAGACGGCGTCGCACTGTGATTTCAGCTCCGCGAGCTTGGCATCGGCCATGCGAAAGGGGCAGCTGGACTTGAGCGTCAGGTAGTTGCGCCCTAAAACGGTCAAAATACCGAGGCGAAAGCCGTCTTTCTCCACGATCAGATGCGTGCGCCCGGGATTTTGCTCGGGCAAATTGGCTGGACGACAGACGCGCTCCAGTTCGTCGATTTCGTTTTCAAAGTTTTTCTGATCCCAGACGTGGTCACCCAGTGTGATGGCATCGACGCCCGCCGCGATCAGCTGATCGGCGATCTTTTTAGTCATCCCCGCCCCACCTGCGGAGTTCTCGGCATTGGCGATGACAATGTCAGCGCCCAGCTCCTCGCGCAGCGAAGCAATGCGCTCAATCACAAACGTGCGCCCAGGACGCCCGACAATATCTCCTAAAAATAGAATCTTTGGCATAATTCGATTTAATGAAAGAAGCCGCGCCTCCGCGCAAGGCAGGATTGTCACACTTCACCGAAGAACTGCCCGCCCCCGCATAAAAGCACTGATACGGTGAGACTCTTTATCGGGAAATATCCGTGTTTATCCGGGTCCATCCGTGGTTGAAAATTATGTCCCGACAACTCGTGCTTCACTCGAGTTCACTGAAGTCCATGGCGGCATACGATCGGATTGCAAATCCCACTCGCTAAATGCCCGCCCCATTTGATGGTTTTCCCAAAGCGGGCCATTCCAGTTCGAGGGGAAGTCTTTAGTCACCGAGGACTTTCCAGCGCATTCATGCAGCTTGCCGTCGGTATGGAAAGTAAGCTCGAGCATCTCTTGCTCAATATGCTGACAAAATTGCTGAAACCTCTCCCGGCTACTATTAGGTTCGATCCAGTAAGGCCCTACTGCCGACGTGACTATACGATTAAAAGGCAGCGGTATGGCTAAACGATCCCAAGTGGGTAAATAAATATTATACTTGGCTTGAGTGTGTGTAATAAAAACAGCTTTGCCGCAGTTTCTAGCAATCCGACACGCCCCCTGCTTCAAAACCCGAGGAGGGCCTTTGGACCCATCAACAGTGAGCCCGTATTGAGCAGCATCATTGCTAGACATGTAGTGAATCATGTCTCTGAGGATGTAATGCCGTTTACGGCCCCCCCGGAATACTTGCATATTGAGAGCCTCCATTAAGACGCTTACGATACGCCCGAGCGTTCCGGTGCTGGCCAATGCTGAAAATCTAAAATCGCGTAAAAAGTAGGGCATCAGAAACGCATCTTGGTGCCACAACACGTTAACCAAACTCTGCCCCTCACGGACGAAGGTTTGAAAGGGATTACTTTGATGACCACTCACCTGAGAGGTGCGAGACACCAGCTTCAAATAGGTAAGATACAGCGCAGGCAAGACGTAACAGGCCAGATCAGTTAGCTTGGCACCAAGAAACTTACGAAATCTACGCAGCGGTTTCCGATGCCGTTTTCGTTTTTTAGAGCGATCGTAGCTAGAGCCTTGTGGCCCATTTTTAGAAACACTGAGGTTACCTGAGTCGTGTGGTTTGGACTTCATTTTATGAGACTTTTCCTTCTAAATCAGAATCCCGGAAGGCCCATTGCCGGCTTAATAGAAAAGTAAAGCCTGCGCTAATGCCTAATGCGATTATCAGCGATACTGATTCGGAAAGGACGGTTAATTTCAACAATCCATACAATAAACCCTGACTACAGAGTAAGCCGGAAATTGATACAAAAAAGAACTTCCCCTGATGCGAAAGACGCCGAGGTGTATTCGACCTAAAGCTCCAGCGCGAATGCCCGAAATAGCTGACTTGAAAAGCGACGAGAAAACCAATTGGATTGGCGATTAGGGGTGAAAAATTAAACCTTATCAATGTAAGGGCAATCAGCCCATGCACGATAGTCGCGAGTAGTCCGACAAGTCCAAATTTCACTAACTGGGCAATTATCTTCATAAAAATTAGGTAGGTGTGGTTCTTCAATCATGGCAGTATAGAAAAAATGCCACAGTCATAATGGGGTAAAATACCAAGTTAAATATGATAAGAGTATGAGCAAACGCTCATATTTACTAAAAACAGACGGGGTAAGCTCCAGTAAAGAGGTAAAGAGTCCTCGGTTCGCCCTATGCGAACAGCGCCTTTCCACTTTAACCTACGAAAATGCACGACAAAGCACGAAAACTAGTGCATCGTATTACGTGTGCCTTTGTGCGGCTAGAGGAATCACATCCAGATTAACGACTCCACTTATGGAAGAAACACTCATCAACATTCTTAAGCACCCTCTGGTGATCGGGCTCTGCATCGGCCTGATCGTGGCCATGGTCATTTGGCTACGCGGACTAGGGAGACTTCGGGTGGAACGCTCTGCGGCGGCGGCGCGAGCGGATCATTTGCACGATCAGATCGAAACATTGAAGGCCCATTTGCACACGCAGATGGAAATCACGGCAAAGGGCAATGAGTCGCTGAAAGAACAAATGGTAGCCTTGCAGCAGACAAATCAAAATCTAAGCCAGACGATTGGCGCCCTGAAGCAAAAGCCGGGGCGGGTGGAAATCCGCACGCTGCACCTCTACGAGAAAGCGATCCGTGTGATGAACGCGCGGGCACCGGGCTTTAGCTCGGCTTGGGAGAGTGCGGTCAATGAAGCGGAAGCGGAGATCAAAAAGGAGGAGTCCGGCATCATCGGCTGGATCCGTAAGCCGTTTATGTTCCGCAAGACTGGCTCGACTGAATTGCTGGGGGACGGTGGTGAGAGTCAGGCCTAGAATACATGGTGCTTACTCGCTCGGAACCAAGCTCGATGAAAAGGTGCCAACGATGAACGATGACTGGCGCAAAGCAGGCTACAAAAGTGCACTGATCGGTAAAGCCCATTTTCAGCCACTCAAATCGACCGACGAGTTTCCCTCCCTGGAAGCCTACCCCATCCTACAGGATCTTGATTTCTGGAAAAGCTACGACGGCCCGTTCTACGGGTTCGACCATTTCGAGCTGGCACGCAATCACACCGATGAAGCACACGTAGGTCAGCACTATGCCATCTGGATGGAAAAAAAAGGCTTTAAGGATTGGCGACAATGCTATCAAAAGCCGACGGGCACCTCAGAGAAACAATACGGCGAATGGAACATCCCCGAAGAATACCACTACAACACATGGATCACCACATTGGTAAGACGCTTGATAAACTCGATGAACTCGGTCTAAGCGAGAATACCCTGATCGCTTTCACCACCGATCACGGACACTTCATGGGACAACACAACTTGATCGCCAAAGGCCCGTTTCACTACGAAGACGAAGTCAAAGTGCCCATGATTGTTTCCTGGCCGGGGCAAGTGCCAGCAGGCGCACGCACATCTGCGCTACAAAGTTTGGTCGACCTACCAGTGAGTTGTCTCGCTGCTGCGGGTATCGGAAAACCTCATAAAATGACCGGACTCAACCAAATTGAAGTCTGGAAAGGCATCAAGGACAGCGTGCGTGACCATTGCATCGTCGAAAATAATCACGAGCCGCGATTCTGTGAACTCAAGACCTACATTGAGACGGACTATAAATTGACAATCTTCCGCAATCTCGAAGCTGGCGAACTCTACGATTTGAAAAACGACCCCGGCGAATTCGAGAACAAGTTTGACGATCCAGCCTACGCCACGATCAAATCGCAGCTGTTACAACGCTTCATCCAAGCCGAAATGGCGAAGGAAGTCTTGCCCATGCCGCGAATCGCCCCCGCCTAATGTCCGCCAAAAGCACAAAACCAGTCCTCCCCGCACTCGACAGGGGACTTCATATTCTGGATCAATTGATCTGCAGTGAGGGCTCGATGCGCTATAACGAATTAAAGTCGCAGCTTCCCGACATCCAAGACTCAACCCTCTCGCGCATACTAAAAGCGTTGGAGTCCTACGGCTACATCCATCGCGACGCGGAAATTGGCTACAGCATCACCGCACAGGTGCGTGACTGGAGCCGTTATCTAAGCTCGGAAAAGCCAGACCTAACGACACTCGCGCAAAGATTCCATAACTCCCTGGAATTCAGCCGTTGAGCAGGTAGTCGAAGTCACTACGACTCAGGCCGGCTTTGGCGGACTTGGCTCCAGGTTCTTCGACTAATTGTTTGAAGAGTTTGGCTTTGCGGGCCTTGAGCTCTAACATTCGGGCTTCGATACTGTGCTGCATGATCAGGCGCTGCACGAAGACGGAGCGCGTTTGGCCGATGCGGTGAGCGCGGTCGCTGGCTTGGTTTTCCACCGCAGGGTTCCACCACGGATCGAGGTGAAAAACGTAGTTTGCTCGGGTAAGGTTGAGCCCCACCCCACCCGTTTTGAGGCTGATAAAGAAAAAGGCAGGGCCGTTCCCGCTCTGGAAGGATTGTACGATCTCCTTACGTTTGGGCACTGGCGTGCGGCCATCCATGCGGAGGTAGTCGATGCCGCGCTCTTTGGCCACGACTTCCATCTGATCGAGGCCTCCGAGAAATTGACTAAAGATGAGCGCACCGTGCCCTTCGGCTTGAAGCTCTTCGAGCTTGTCGGCCATGTAGCCAAACTTTGGCGCGTGCTCGGGCAGTTGCTTGCCGAGCAACTCTGGGCTGACGCAGACTTGGCGCAGACGCAGAATCGCAGCGAGTGCGACGATGCCCGCTTGTTGTTCGGGGCGATCTTCGTAAGCCTCAGCCACCTCGGCTTTGACCTCCGCGACGGTACGCGTATAGATCTCCTTCTGCATGGGCGACATTTCGAGGAAGAGTTCGTGCTCTTCTTTCTTCGGCAGGTCTTTGAGAATCTTATCCTTGGTCCGGCGCAAAATAAAGGGACGCGAACGGCCGAGAATACGATCGGGCGCTTCGCGGAAGTATTCTTTAAACGCTTTGAGCGTGCCGAAGACCCCAGGCACGGCAGCCGACATGACGGAGTAAAACTCAGAGGCGTTATTCTCGACGGGCGTGCCAGTGAGGCAAAGTGTGAAGCGGCGATTGAGGTGCGCAGCGGCTTTGGTGCGCGCAGCAGAAACGTTTTTAAGATTGTGTGCTTCGTCAAAGACAACAATCTCAAAACGGGTAGCTTCCATTGCGCCGAGGTCGAGGCGCACCCGGTCGTAGGTCGTTAAAATAATTTGTGCATCGGCGAGCGCGTTGTGCCATGCGCCTTTACTCAAACAATCGACCACCTTTAAACTCGGAGCGAAACGGATAAACTCTTCTTGCCAATTAAAGACGAGGCTAGGCGGCAGCACGATGAGCACACTGGCTTTTTCGAGGTTAGGGTTCTGCTCAAAGTAACCGGCAAGGAAGGCGATGGTCTGCACGGTTTTACCGAGCCCCATATCGTCGGCTAGACAGGCACCGAAGCGGTGATGGTAGAGAAAGTCGATCCATGCCACGCCTTCTTCTTGATAAGGGCGTAGCTCGGCGTTCAGACTAGCTGGCTTCACAAATTCGCCGACGCCATTGAACTGCGACAAGCTGGAAAAAAGGTTTTCAGCTTCTTCGGGCAAGGTCACATGCACACCGTGTTTTCGCAGCATGATCCAGTCGAGCATTTCGAGGCGCGAGACTTGCAGCGTGTCGTCTGGCTCCGCCTTGGTGCCGTTGGGCTTCTTACGCTGCGGACGCAGTAACTCGGCCAGCATTTCGAGGCCTTTTTCGCCGCCTTCGAGTTGCGGCATGATCAGGCTGCCGTCTTTATCCTCAATCAAAAGCTGTCCTAGGATGAGCTTTTGCCACTCCTCCTGACCAATGGTGCGGTCGCCACAGCGGATCGATGGATGCAACTGAAACCAGTCGATATCCGAACCCGAAGCGCGGGTATCGACCGAGATACTGAGCGGCTCCGAGCGGATGGCTTGTTCGTTAAACTGCACTTGGATACCCAAGCTGCGACAGACGGACACGATACGTTGCAAAGCTTCCGCGCCGGCTTCGGGATGAGCCAGTTCAATGGAGCCTTCTTCTAAAGAAAGCAAATCGGTGCGGCTAGTTGCATCGCTCAGGCTGTAGAGCAACATGGCAACTTTGCGCAAGTCTAAACCACCGCGCAGCCAGCGCTGTGCATCGTTATCGGCCAGCGTGACTTGGTAGTCGCTGTCGTAGGCTTCGATCGCTTGCACCAATTTTTCCGCGATTTCGCAGACACCGACGCGGAAGTTGGCATCAAAGAGTTCGGGATAGTCAGGCGCGTAGGTTTCCATCTCTAGCGCATCGGAAGGAAGCTCCGAAGAGAGCACCCGGCGCAACAGATCGCAAAGGGCACGCACGCGGCGCTTAGCACTCAGCAGTTTGCTCGCATAAACATGGAGCGCGGGCGCAAGAAAGCGCGAGACCAGCTCGTAAAGTTCCACACGGCAACCGTCGAAATTGAGCCAGAGATCAAACTCAAAGGCCTCCCACTCGCCCGCCACGTTTTCCATCGCAGTAAGATCCAGTTCGAGCCGTACCTGCTTAGGCTTCATTAGCCGCGGCTTCTTTTTCGCGCCTTTGACCGCAAATAAATAGCAGTCGCTTGATGAGTTTGGGTTTAAATTCTGCTCGTTGAAGGCCTCGACATCAAGATCCATACGAATCGGCCCCATATCTCCAGCAACACCGAGATCGTTCGAGCGCACTTGGCAGACCCGACCATCGGCCAACAAAACGAGCGAACTATGAGGGATTAAATGGACGAGATCCAGCTCCTCGCCCTGCGTATCGAGAACACGCATACGCCGCACTACTCGACCTGCTGAGAGCGTATGCTGAATCTCCAGATGTGCAGCCGCCTTTTTCATCGTCAGCGGATGCGGGTCGCCCTCCAAGACAGTCGATACGGCAATCTTAGCCGCTTTCGCTTTGTCTAAAAAATTGCTTAGCTTCTCTTCCGGATTGGTCAGAACAAACTCCCTCGAAAGACGAAAACCGTAGCTGCTGGCTAGGACGATCCCACACGAGCTAAGAAAGCCCTTCGGCACGGGGCCTTCGATACTAAAGCCCAAAGTGCCGTATTGATCGACCTCCGTGAGCTGAAACTCGACTGCCTGCTCCGGCACTTCGACCTCGCCTTTGTGACCATCGCCCCCGACATCACGGTAGCCGAGTTGCTTGCGCAGTTCCTGGGCATAGTCGTCAGGCATGGCAAGACCGCCCACACTGACGCCTTGGACGCAAAGAAACATGGCTGCGGTGGCGGCGACCGCGTGTTTACAGCCACCGTAGGTATCCCATGCGGGGCATTCGCATTCGTTGACTAAGCGCCCATCACGCACTTGCAGCCCAACCTCGTAGGCATGATGCCGACGGCCCTGCACTAGTATGGTCATACGCCGATGGCGACCATCCCATTCCATGCTTTCAACAGCGAACTGGCGATAGTAAGCCAAGCCGCGCTCTACGAAACGACGATCGCCGATATAATAAAGCTCGCCGATGTCGAGTTTTTCGAAGCCTTCCAGCCCTTCTAGTTTTCCTGTAGCAGTAGTCGTCATTGCAATCCTCGACTCAATACCCGTATGAGCTTTCGTTACGAGCGTTAAATCGAAGAAACTTTGGCAACAGGGTGTGATTCTTCTTTCGTGGTGGCGGCTTCAGCCCACGTATGCAGCAGCTTAGCTTAGAGATATGGCGACTAAAGTCGCCACTACGATTCAAATCCGGAGAATCACAGCTAGCGAAACTTAAAAAGTTCGCATTGTTTTCCCTGCGCGAGTTAGATACTCACTAGCTTATGTCTCAAAAACACTATCTTATTACCGGAGGTGCCGGGTTTATCGGCTCTCACCTCACCGAGCGCATCTTGAAAGAAGGACATCGTGTGACGGTCATTGATGACTTCAACACCTACTACGATCCAGCGATCAAACATCAGAACATCGCGGCCGTGCGCGACCAGATCGAGCTGGTCGAAGGCGACATCCGCGACGCCATCCTGGTAGAGCGCACCTTTGCCAAGGGTCAATTCGACCATGTCATCCACATCGCAGCGCGCGCGGGGGTGCGACCGTCGATCAAGGATCCGAAGCTTTATTTCACAACCAACATCGACGGCACCTTTAATCTGCTCGATGCTTGCCGCTATCATGAAGTCAAGCGCTTCACCTTCGCCTCGTCGTCTTCAGTCTATGGGGTGAACAAGAAAGTGCCCTTTGCCGAAAGCGATGCCTTGGAACGCACTATTTCGCCCTACGCCGCGACCAAGCTGGCCGGTGAGCAAATCTGCTCTAACTACGCCAACCTGTTTGGCATCCACTGCCAGTGCCTGCGCTTCTTCACGGTCTATGGGCAAGAAAGCAATTATCGAGCAACTCCCCGACCAACCCGGCGACGTGCCCCGCACCTACGCCGACGTGACCAAAGCCGGCAAACTACTCGGCTACGCGCCGGAAACGCCAATTGTGGAGGGTATTCGGAAGTATGTAGAGTGGTTTAAGGCGCTGCGGTGATGGGCTAAGAATAGATATGGCAGAAGCAAAAATCATATGGCAAATCTGCGACAATAAGCGGGGACATGAAAATCAGAGTTCGGGTTTGATAAGCGCATTGTCCAAGCAAACAAAGCTCGAAGTCGTACGGATCGATGTATCGACCGATAAAGCTTCGTGGTGGCAAGCGCTACGGGGCACATTCCCTGCGTCCAAAGATCTACCACAACCGGACCTGATCATCGCAATCGGGAGCCAAACGCACGCCACCCTGCTGGCCGCAGGCCGAGCCAGCGGCGCCCCGACTATACTGATTATGGCACCTCCCCGTGGCCTCACCTCATTCTTCGATCTGTGCGTCATCCCCACACACGACGAGCGCAAGGGAGCCAATGTCATCGAGACCACCGGAGCGATGAACACGGTCGAATCCAGCGAGGATAAAGAGACACAGTCCGGGCTCTTCCTCATCGGCGGCCCCTCGCAACATCACAACTGGGACGAGGCCTCACTCCTGAAGCAAATTTCCACCATCGTCGCCTCAAACACTGGGCTACAGTGGAAACTCACAACCTCACGTCGCACCCCCGCCAGCACGACAGATAAACTACTGTCGCTCGAAGGAGATCAGCTTGAAGTCATCCCCGTCGAAGATACTGAGGCGGACTGGCTGCCTCAGCAACTCGCACATAGTGCCTACGCTTGGGTCACCGAAGACAGCGTCTCCATGGTCTACGAAGCGCTCAGCTCCGGCGCTAAAGTCGGGCTGCTCCCCGTGCCGCGAAAGACCGCTCAATCTCGCATCATCCGAGGTCTGGATTCACTCAAGGCCAACAATTATATCCTCAGCTACTCAGAAAATCAGCCCGATTTAGCGAACTTCAAAAGTCCACCCCCACTCAAAGAAGCCGAGCGCGTCGCCAAAATCGTGATCCAACGATTTTTCTAATCGCCCATGGTAACCATCGCTTCACGATCATCTTGACAAAACTAGGAACATGGTCAAGTATATACAAACATGACCATCATAAATATTAATGAAGCAAAGACGCACTTATCGCGTTACGCGAAACGCATCAAACAGGGTGAGACTATTATTTTAGCAGATCGCAATAAACCATTTGCGGAGATACGACCACTTCCTCAAGTCGACATGAAAGTAGAAAAAATTAAACTGGGTCAACTAAGTGAACTAGTGGGATCTATGGAGCACTTTTTTGACGCCGATGAAGCAATCGAGTCTGATTTCTTATCGGGTCACGTATTTCCAAATCATGAGCAAAGCACCACCAACGCCCTTCAAGATTGATGCAACTACTACTGGATACCTGCACCTTTCTATGGATGATCGCATCTCCTGATAAACTGAGTGAGACAGCCCGCAAGACCCTCACCAGAGGAACCGACAGACTTCTGATCAATCAAACCTCCGCCTGGGAGATTCAAATCAAATACAAAAAGGGGCAGCTGGCACTAAAAGCTACACCAAAACAGATCATAGAAAAAGCGTTGACGATTTATCCGATTGAATACGAAAAAATCGCAGACGAAGCCATTTGGCATCTCCAAAAACTACCCGATATCCACAAGGATCCATTCGACCGCCTACTGATATCCCACGCGCTTACCCAAGGCTACAAACTCGTCACACCCGACCCCGAGATTGCGAAATACCCCGTCCCCATCATCTGGTGAAACGTCCCCGTAAGGTTTTTAGGCTCTAAACCCGACATTGGCTAAAGCGGCATCGCTACACAATTCTGGCTCAGTAGCGATGCCGCGCCAGCGGCGTCCCCGATCACACTGCAAGACGCGACTAGCGTCGCATCGCTACACAATTCTAGCTCGGTCGTAGCGATGCCGCGCCAGCGGCGTCCCCGCTCACACTGCAAGACGCGACTAGCGTCGCATCGCTACACAAATCTAGCTCAGTCGTAGCGATGCCGCGCTAGCGGCGTCTCCAATCACACTGCGAGACGCGACTAGCGTCGCATCGCTACACAAAAATGTAGCTCAGTCGTAGCGATGCCGCGCTAGCGGCGTCTCCAATCACACTGCGAGACGCGACTAGCGTCGCATCGCTACACAAATCTACCTCAGTCGTAGCGATGCCGCGCCAGCGGCGTCTCCAATCACACTGCAAGACGCGACTAGCGTCGCATCGCTACATAAATCTGGCTCAGTCGTAGCGATGCCGCGCCAGCGGCGTCCCCGCTCACACTGCGAGACGCGACTAGCGTCGTATCGCTACACAAAAATGTAGCGATGCCGCGCCAGCGGCGTCTCCAATCACACTGCGAGACGCGACTAGCGTCGCATCGCTACACAAATCTACCTCAGTCGTAGCGATGCCGCGCTAGCGGCGTCTCCAATCACACTGCAAGACGCGACTAGCGTCGCATCGCTACATAAATCTGGCTCAGTCGTAGCGATGCCGCGCCAGCGGCGTCCCCGATCACACTGCGAGGCGCGACTAGTAATCCAAGCTCCAAAGCATTGATTTGACTGAGAATTTGACCAAATGTAAAATGGAACCGTATTTAAACTTAATTGAGACTTTGCTGGCAGCAGACGACATCCGTTGGCATTTGAGCCAAATCAGCCTGTGGGAAATCCAAGTCAAATAAACACTCGGCAAACTCCCCAATCTCCACCGTGATCCCTTTGACCGCCTACTCGTCGCTACCGCAATCGTCAACGGATGGGAAATCGCCACAGTCGATGCTAAAATAGCAGAATACCCCGTTCGGACAGTGCAATAATTCCCGCATCCCGCCACGTAAAAGGCCTCGCCTCACGCGGTTTCATCCGTATCCGGCATCCCGCATCCCGTATCCCGCATACTGCATCCCGCATCCCGCCATGAAAGTCATCCAAATCCTCCCCAAGCTCAACGCCGGCGGCGTTGAACGCGACACCCTGGAGATCGGCAGATATAAGCCACGAGCCGAGGTCTTATGAATTGACACCATACAATTAGTCTAATAGTGATTAAATAAATGACTACAATAAAACTCAGCGAAGCCAAAGCGCACTTGGGTAAGTATACTCAAAAAGCCGTTAACGGCGAAGTTTTCATCATCGCCAACCGCAATCGCCCGATGGCAAGGTTGATGCCCATTGAAGACGACGAACTCGGAATTTGTCCCGAAATCGGTCTATTGCGAAACCAGTGCAAGATTGCGGAGGATTTCGACGCACCCATTCCCAATTTTGAAGCCAGCTATTACGGAGAATGAGAACGATTCTACTCGACACTCACATCTTTCTCTGGATGCACCATGAGCCGGAAAAGCTACCCGCTAAAATAGGCACACTTCTTAAAAACAAGGAGGTTCGATGGTATGTTAGCCAGATTTCAGTCTGGGAGATACAAGTCAAATACGACACGGGAAAACTTTCTCTGCCGACTCCTCCCGGAGAGTGCATACCTAATCTCATAACTCAGTCCCGCCTCGCTTACCAAGGTCTGCAAGACAGTGCTGTTTTTATGCTCGGCAAGCTACCGATGATCCACCGAGACCCCTTCGATCGACTGCTGATTGCCACCTGCATTGTGAACGGGTGGACACTAGCGACGCAGGATGAACAAATCCCGAAGTATCCTGTTCTAACTTTGACATAAGGCAAGTGTCCATACGCCCAATTTGCTTCGTCCTTCGGTTGAGTGTCGCTATGCTCGAACGTGGTTAAAAAAGCAGAAGCCCAAGCATCCCACATGAAAGTCATCCAAATCCTCCCAGAACTCAATAGCGGCGGCGTCGAACGCGGGGCGCTTGAAGTCGGCAAATATTTGGTCGAGCAGGGGCACGAATCGCTCGTCATTTCCAATGGCGGACGCCAAGTCGCCCAACTCGAAGCCGAAGGCAGCCGCCACATCACCCTGCCCGTCCATAAGAAACGCCTCAGCGCGCTACGCCAGATCAAAGTCCTGCGCCGCCTGTTCGAGCAGGAAAGGCCGGATATCCTCCACCTGCGCTCGCGACTGCCCGCCTGGCTGGCTTGGCTGGCCTGGCGCAAAATGGATCCGAAAACCCGTCCGCGCCTCATCACCACCGTGCACGGCTTTTACTCGGTCAACGCCTACTCGGCCATCATGACCAAGGGCGAGCGCGTCATCTGCGTTTCCAATAGCGTTAAAGACTACGTCCTGCAAAACTACCCGAAGGTCCCGGCGGACCGTCTCAGCGTCGTTCACCGCGGCGTCGACCCAGGGGAATACCCCTACGGCTATGAACCTCCGGCCAAGTGGCTCACCCAGTGGCGCACCGACTACCCCCAACTCGATGGCAAGTTCATCATCACCCTCCCCGGGCGCATCACCCGCTGGAAAGGCCAGCTGGATTTCATACAGGTCATCGCCGCGCTCAAAGCCAAAGGCTTGCCCGTGCACGGCCTGATCGTTGGTGAACCGCACCCGAAGAAGTTAGAATTTTTGGAAGAAGTCAAAGCTGCCATCCGCAGCGCTGGACTAGAGAACGACATCACCCTAGTCGGCCACCGTAGCGATCTGCGCGAAGTCATGGCCGTCTCCGATGTCGTCGTCTCCTGCTCAACCGACCCCGAGGCCTTTGGGCGCGTCACACTCGAGGCGCTCTCCATCGGCAAACCCGTCGCCGGCTACGACCATGGCGGCGTCCATGAACAGCTAGACGTGCTGCTACCCGCAGGGAAAATTAAACTTGGAAACCATGACCACATGGCCAGCCTCCTCGGAAAATGGCAGCAAAGCCCGAACTTGCCCGCAAAGGAAAACCCATTCAACCTCGAACAAATGCTGCAACAAACCACCAAAATCTATCGAGCGGACTGCAGCCTCTCAGCTCGATAATCATTCCTATTTTCAATGCATTACTTAATTACAGGCGGAGCTGGATTCATCGGATCTCACCTCACGGAGCGGATGCTACGAATAGGACATAAAGTCACCATCATAGATGACTTCAATACCTACTATGATCCAGCAATTAAGCACCAAAACATTGCAAAGGTCAAAAAGGATATCCATTTAGTGCAAGGCGACATTCGCGATGCGATCCTAGTCGAGCGTACTTTTGCCAAAGGCAAATTTGATCAAGTCATCCACATCGCAGCCCGCGCGGGCGTTCGCCCTTCGATCCAAGATCCGAAGCTCTACTTCACCACCAACATCGACGGCACCTTCAACCTGCTAGACGCATGTCGTTACCATGAGGTGCCTAGATTCACTTTCGCCTCATCTTCTTCGGTTTACGGCATTAATAAAAAAGTGCCTTTCGCCGAAAACGATCCCATCGAGCGCACCATCTCTCCCTACGCCGCAACCAAACTTGCTGGCGAACAAATTTGCTCCAATTATGCCCACCTTTTCGGCATTCACTGTCAGTGCCTGCGCTTTTTTACCGTCTATGGCCCGCGCCAGCGTCCTGACTTGGCCATCTCAAAATTCACCAAGCATATCTTAGCAGGCGAGCCGATTCAGCAATACGGTGACGGCAGCACCGCCCGCGACTACACTTATATCGAAGACATCATTAACGGTATCGTTGCCGCCTCGAAATACGACGAAAAATCCTTCGATATTTTCAACCTTGGCGGCTCCGCGACGACGACGCTCAGCGAACTAATCGGCCTAATTGAACGAGCCACTAGCAAAAAAGCCATCATCGAGCAAATCGCAGAGCAACCCGGCGACGTGCCGCTTACGTATGCCGACATAAGTAAGTCCCGCGAGTTGCTAGGCTATGAGCCACAAACAACTATTGCGGATGGCATTCACAAATACGTGGACTGGTTGAAGACTTAAACGCCCCCAATTCAAGCTCACCGACCCCGAGGCCTTCGGGCACGTCACACTCGAGGCGCTCTCCATCGGCAAACCCGTCGCCGGCTACGACCAAGACGGCGTCCACGAAAAGCTAGAAGCCCTTATGCCCGACGGTCAAATCCCAATCGGCGAGACCGGGGCAATGGTCGAGCAGGTCTCCACATGGATTAAGCGCCCAGCTACCCCCAAAGCAGACAATCCATTTACCTTGGAGCAAATGCTGCAAAAAACGCTTAACGTTTACAACGAATGAAGCTAGGGTGCTGCCCTGCGAAGTTCGATTTGATTAGTGCTTCGACACAGGCGATAGAACTTCTTCAAAAAATTTGAGGTATTGCGCCACAATAGCTTCTTTGGAGAAGCTGGACTGCCATTTTCTTCGACCACCCTCGATGCAAGTTTGCGCCAAGTTTCCATCCTCCAGAAGGCGACAGGTAGCAGTCGCACATGCAGCCACATCGTCAATCGGGAAAAGGATCCCATTACCTCCGTCCTCAATAAGCCAAGAAGGCCCCTCACTGGCCGCCGCCGCGATCGGCACACCGTGCGCCCAAGCTTCGAGAACGACATTACCAAGAGGCTCTTGTCGCGAAGGAAATACACAGGCGTCTGCAAGTTGAAAGAGCGCAAGCGTATCACGGCGCCAGCCGAGGAAACGGATGCGTTCGAGCACGCCTAGTTCGCGGGCGAGACTTTCTAATTCATTCCGAAGCGCCCCTTCTCCCGCGATCAATAACGTCGTATTTGAAATCGAAGGCAGTGCCCGGATCAAGACATCCTGCGCCTTATTTCGATGCAGACGTCCTAAAGTGATGATCACTCGGTTACCCTCTTTGATCGCTAACTCTTCTCGCAGCGATACAGATGCTTTCGCAGAATCAGGCAATTCCCCGAAGTTACTAATTAGCCGCATGCGCCTTTCATCCCAGCCGATCGCGGCCAGATGCGCCATCACCGACGGCGTATTACCGATCAACCAATCACACTTTGTATAATATTTTTTGGGATAATACCCTCCCAAGCGTGCCAGATTCACACAGCCTGGGAAGCGTGGAAGCGCCATCGCCGCGCGACTCATCCATGCCAATTGATGTGTCGGCTGAAACTCAGTCGCGATCCCACGCATCCTCCAGCCAGCCAACCACTTCTGCCATCCCTTCGCCGAGATTTCAATCACGTCGCATCCCGCAGATTCCAGACGTTTACGCCGTTCAGCGTGCCGACATATAACGATGCACTGACAGACACCGGCTTCACGAAAGGCGATTGCCAGCTTCTCGAAAAAAGTTTCCGCCCCCCCCTCTCCGGGCGCGAGCATGACTTGCAGTAAGCGTACATTCATAGCTTTGTAGACGAATTGAGCTCAAACAGTTCAGGCAACCGGTCATTAAGAATTTCGGAACACGCCCTTGCATAGGCAATTTGCTTCTCCGAAATAATGTTAAGATTCTGATTCAACTCCTCGATGACAGAGTCCTCGAGCGTGCCCACACTTTTCAGCGAGCAGGGTAGATCGGCATCTTTGACGTATGCTTTCGATTTGGATCGATTAGTCACCGGCACGACTGGTGTGCCAGATAAGGCACTGAAGATCAGACAGTGCAAACGATTGGTTATGACAAAACGGCACCGCGATAAGGCGACAACAGCCTGTTTCCAGCTTCGCGGATAGACAGTTTCTACAGGCAACAGTTTTTGAATACTTTCGTAAAAATGTCGATCCTCTACCTCACAGGATGAAAACAACACAGGGGTCAAAGAAGCATTCTCCAAGGACTTCAATAGCGCCACAACAGAGCCAGCATCGGCATTGCCCGACTGGGTTAAAGAAATATACACCTTAACGGACTGCCCACTCTCAGCATCTGCAGCACTCCATTTGGCACGAAACGTCCCCGCGAGCGAAAAGACACAGTCACTCACCATCTCTGCATTCACTCCGACAGACTGTAAACAGTTAAGTGAGATACCATCTCGAACCAAAACTGGCCGACCGAGCGGTGCGAATAGTGACAGCAAGCCTGCACTGCCATTGCAGTCAATCGTCGCCTGGGAAACCGAAAACGGAAACGCTCGGATGGGACAAGCCTGACCGGCAATTGCGTGAAGCTGTCCAAACATATTCAAATTCAAATCACCTCTACCCCACTGGGCACCTCCGGCAAAAAGGATAAGATCACTGCCCGAAACTGTGTCGAAAAAAGTCTGCTCTGATTGAACCTTACGAGCGACCTTACGCACCTCTTGGTTGTGGCGCTTAGAATAATAACTCGCCGAAGGCCTAAACCTGCAAAAAGCACGCAACCAAGACGGACGCCTGAAATAGGGAGCCGCCTGAATCGATTTAAACGTGGAATCGGACTCTTCCAGCAAGGTTCCTAATCGTAGCTGATCGACGGCTTTATTCGCGTGATAAAAAAGACAAATATCACATTCTCCAAGATAACGCCGAGCAGCCGTCGCGATAGCCTCGGCAATCGCAAAATCGCCCAAATTCCCTTTTAAGTTCGAGCAAAGTATGGAAACGGTACGATTCACAGTTATGGATTGTCGTTTGGCATATTAACACACAATACTTTTAAAATTCAAAACGACTACAATGCTTAAATCACCCGAACATTCCCCACAAAGTCTGGCTACGCCCGAAGTGTTACCATGCGCTCGCCAATGATCTGCCTACAACAAGAGCAGCCTTTTGCTGTGGGCGGGCGTCGCGCCTGCTATTTTCATCCCGAAGATAGAGGTCTCTGTATAAAGATCGCTCGCCCGGACAAACTGCCGCATATGCTCCGAAGCGTCGATCCATGGTGGAAGCGAGTCCGCCCAGCCTCCTATTACGATGAAAATATGCTTGATATGAATATCGGGCATAAGCTGCGAGCCAGATTGGGAGATTCAGCCACCGCCCATTTTCCGAGTATTCATGGAATGGTTGAGACCGACCTAGGAGTCGGCTTAGTCTGTGAGCTAATCCGTGACCCCGACGAACGCATCTCACTCTCTGGAAAAGAATATACACTGGCTAATGGACTGCGCACGGAGGCCACGACAGCGATCAAAGAACTACGATTATTTCTCAGCAAACACCTTATCCTCTTTCGCGACCCGTTTCCTCATAACATAGCCATACAAGAGCAAATCGACGGCTCCGTGCGCGCAGTTATCATAGACGGACTGGGACGGGGTGCGTTTCTATCCCCGCTATTAAAAGCCAGTGCCCGTAAACGTATCGACCGTAAAGTCGACCGCCTGCTTCAAGGGATGCATCGAGCAGAGAGTAACAAAAACAGAGGTGTCACGCCGAAACAAAACGGCATCCTCTTGAAACGATAAGCATCATTAAACTTGCCTTTCAAGTGCGCAACAGCTCACAAGTCTCCTCACTAATCAAACTATCAGACCACCCCATGGCCGTCCAAAACGAACAGCTCATCGAGCACTATAAAGAAATCCACCAAACCTCGAGCTTTGGGGCAACGGCTCGTAATTTTTCCCTGCAAATCCGTCTATGCATGCACGAACTGGAGCCAAGCAAAGTGCTCGAATACGGATGCGGCAAATCGGATCTGATCGACAGCTGCGGGAATGAATCGATCCAATGGGATCGCTACGATCCTGCGATCCCAAAATTCAGCGAGCGTCCCGTGGGGCAGTATGATTTAATCGTCAACACCGACGTGATGGAACATATCCCCCCCTCCGACGTGAGTGACGTTCTCGCGGATATTCGCCGGTCGGGAGACAAGGTATTCTTTAACATTTCCACCCGCCTCGCGGGCAAAACGCTCCCCGATGGCACCAATGCACACTGCATGGTTCAAGATGCCTATGCATGGTTGGCAGCTATTCAAAAGCATTTCCCAGACAGTGTAATCGCCTACTTAGACGAGGGGGAAGACACCATCATCACGACATGGAATTCATCCTATGCCTATGCGATTCATGGAATCGGCGAACTGCGAAGAGCCTTGCGGCTTGAGCGAAAAGGCAAGAAGCGCAAAGGACTGCGCAAACTGGTTTGGCAGATTAAACAAAAGCGAAAAAGTAAGTCCGTGGAGGGTCTGTAAGCGGCTACGGGGCCGCAAACACCTGCTCCAGCAGAGGGCTCAGGAACTCAGCACCCGCATCGGAGACATGGTCCTCGTCGATGTAGAGACTGCGCCCACCCTGCATAAGGATTGTCCGCCCATTCTCACCAATGAGATTCTCCGCCGGATCCAATAGAGTGACTTCTTTCGGCAAAGTCGAAAACGCTTGAACCACTGGCGCCTGGCGAGCTAGGTGCGCCTGGACGCCCAAGCCCAACTCATCCACTGACCTCTCGCGCCAAATACGATCTGCCAATTCTCGGGGAACATCAAAGCCCTGATCCGGCACCTGCTCGAAAATATAAACTTCCACATCAAGTTCTAGAAGTTGATCGACCGTCTCTGCCAACCGCTTCTCAAAGGCCAGACGCGCCCCCTCAAGACTGGGTCGGGAATCTTCTGCATCCAAGATTAAACCTTTCAACGGTTCATCGTCCTTTCCTGAGACATAGAGCGACCATCGGGCTGCGAGTAAGACGCGGTCGATCTTTCGCTCTTCGATAAAACGCATGACGGCATTATTATAATCAATAGTGTTGCTCCGCCCACTCTGCTCAACCCAGACATTCAGAATCGGTGGCTTACCCGCTCGTAGAGCGGCGTAGCCGGCATAGTGATGATCCGCTGCGAGGGCATCCAGCTCCGGCGCCAAAGCGATGGCGTGGCTGTCGCCCCAAAGGAGAAATGTAGGGGTCGCCGGAGAATTATGCCCCGTGCCCAGCGTAAAGAACTTACCGGCATCCGCGTCGGCCTGCGTGTGTTTTGCGCGAAACTCCGGATTACGCTCTTGGTCGCTGAGCTGAATAACCGCCTCAGGCACGCGCCCTTCGAGCCCATCCGTCGCATCAAGAAAGAGACCCGCCCCGATCACGATGCCCAATACACCTGCGGCCAGTGAAAAGACTTTACGCCTCGAATTAAGGTAATTGCGCTGTCGAAACGGACGCTCTACGAAGCGCCACGAGAGAATTGCGATGAGGAAACTGCCCAGCACCACCGCCCATGAAGCAAGCGCAGTCAATTCGCCCAAATAGATGCGATTAAGAAAGGCAAAAGCCGGCCAGTGCCAGAGATACCACGAATAGGAGATCAACCCGATGAAAACAAAGGGCTTTAAGCTGAGCAACCGACCAGTGACGGTAAGCGTAGATTCATTCGCACGTAAAAAGAGTGCCGTGCCCAGACAAGGCAGCAAGGCCGCCGCCCCGGGGAAGCGCGTATCGTTGTTAAATAGAAAACAGGCACCCAAGATTAAGCCTAAGCCCAACAACGACATCACCTCTGCAAATGGCTTTGAGCGGTTTCCACCCACGCCGAGCGGCCTAAGAGCAAGCAAAGCACCAGTCAAGAGCTCCCAAGCGCGCGCAGGAAGCAAATAGAAGCTTGCACTTGGAAAAGCGAAGACACCATAGAAGGAAAGCGCAAAAGAGAGCACCCAAATTACCGCAAGTATCGCGAATGGACGCTCCCAAAAGCGACGCCATAGCAAGAGCAATAAGCCCGGAAATAGTAGGTAGAACTGCTCTTCCACCGCAAGGGACCAGGTGTGCAAAAGAGGCTTCAGCTCGGCAGGGCCCTCGAAGTAACCACTCTGCGACCAAAAGTGGAAATTTGCACTGAAGACACTCTGCATAATCGCAGAGCGACCGAGGTCTTCATAGTCCCAAGGCAGCAGCAAAAAGTAACCTGCTATGAGCGAAGCGATCACCATGACAGACAGCGCAGGCAGGATCCGCCGCAGGCGCCTCTCCCAAAAGTCTACCAAGCTAAATCGGTCTGCAGAGAGCTGTTTTAGAATCAAACCAGTGATCAGATAGCCGGAAATGACGAAGAACACATCCACCCCAATGAACCCCCCGGAAAGGCCAAGCCCTGCGTGGTAAAGAACCACAGGGACCACCGCAAAGGCTCTCAAACCATCGATTTCAGGTCTGTATTTGAATCCGTATTCACGTTGCACTTGACTCATAAAATCGAAGTTTGCGGGGCATTGGCCAAAGCGCACGTAAAAAGTTAACGAAACAGATAAGTTCAAGATGCAATGTAGTCTTTACTGAGCGAACGGGTTCTCCTAGCTTTGATCAATGCGCCTGAGCCAGTTGTTCAAAAGATCCTCTAAAAATAAGCCCGCAGAGCATGCGAAAACACAGAACTGGGTACTCTCCTACCCCAAAAGCGGTCGCACATGGCTCCGCGTCATGCTGGGGCATGTGTTCACCGAACATTACGGACTGTCTCAGGATCAGATCTTCGACGAGAAGACGATGACGCAAGCAGCCGGTCTGAAGCCGACTGATTTTTCCCACGACGAAACCTCTAATTCGGAAGGGCGTGATCTCGCGCAACTCACCACGGAAAAAACAAAATACGTGGGTAAAGATGTCATGCTACTCGTTCGCGATCCGCGAGACGTCGTGGTTTCCTGCTACTTTCAGGCAACGCGCAGGAAATCGCGCTACGAGGGCGACATTCATGCATTCATACGCAGTTCCACCCACGGTATCCGGAAAATCATCCAATACTACACAATCTGGGAAAACAACCGCGCGGTTCCGGCCAGCTTCACACTCCTCAAATATGAGGAATTGCACGGGCAGCCGCTGCGATCCCTACAGACGGCTCTGGCGTTTTTCGGTGCCGCGAACATACCCCAGAAAGTGCTAGAGGACGCCATTGACTTCGCCTCCTTCGACAGCATGAAGGAGATGGAGCGTAACAACAGTCTCAAAAATAAAAAGCTGAGACCCGGCGACGTCAACGACCCGGAGTCTTTCAAAGTACGCAAGGGGAAGATCGGCGGCTACCGGGAATATCTCAACGAGGAGGACATCGCCTACTGCAAGACAATGATGGAGGAGATGAATTGCCCCTTCGGATATCAGTAACAAACCGGCGCTTCCGAATTGTCGTAAAAATCGGAAATCAAACCGACATCCACTGTATCTCAACGCGCAACCGATTCAGAACCGGATATTGCACCGAAATCAATCGGTCTTTCAACGTGGAACTAATATTCCGCCCAAATATAATCATGGGAAAAGTCGCTACCCATGGTTCTCTCCACCAGATACTGGGCGACCCGTTCGCTACAAAAATGCTCGCGGTAAAAACGCTGCCCCTCCTTGGCCATCGACCGGCGCTGCGCATCATCCGCCTTCAGTTCGACGATCCGCTTCATTAGCTCGTCTACATCGGAAAAGTAAACGGCACGCTCTTTCCCCAGAAGAAGCTCCATCTGCCCGTCCCGGTGGATCATTGGTACGATCCCGTTCCCCATCAGTTGCGCCAGACGGGCAGAGGAATAAAGAAAGTCGCCCTCCTGACGGTTCAGGTTCAGTCCCATCTTACTTTGTGCGAGAACAACATCGTAATCCCGCCCCCAAACATTCGGCTCACCGAAATAGCCGAAGGCCTTGAAAATCACACCGTCGGCATCGCAGTGCTCCTTAAGCGCGACCACGGTATCTTTTCGCGTCGTGTGCTCGTTACTGTTGCCACAGAAAAACAAGTCGTATGGCAAGGACTCGCGATCACCGTTCTGCAAAGACTCGACCGCCAGATCGGTCGGATTCGGCATGTAGTGAATACTCGCGCGATGCCCCTTGAAGGCCTCCAAACCGGCTCCTGCCGTCGTCACGAAAATGGTATCCACGGTGTGAATACGTTCCATGATCGCATCGACGTTGTGGGGCACAAAAAGTGGATCCACGTTGCGGTAGGCGATGCGCACATCGGGCAACAGCTTACGAATCCCTTCCAGGGTTTCGTTTCGGATAATATCGCAATGCCCGAGAAGTATCATATCCGGGCGGAAGTTGTCGGCCACTTCCACCAGTTTGCGGTTCGCCTTTCCTTTACCGAGATCACGCCAACCGAAGGGTGCCAGAAATGAAGCGACATCCCGGTCACTGAAGTGGAGCACATTGTGGTGGTTGCGCACCAGACCGTTGTGGAGCTTGTGCTCGGTGCTGACCCGGGCTTTGCCCCATCGCCGGGTCTGTGCATAACCTACTTGCAAAATCCGCATCTCAAATCCCCCTTATTGCCAATCGAATGTGCGCCCGAGAAGTGCCTCCAGACGCTGGTTGTGCGGCGCAAAATACTCGCTCAACCTAGCACGGACCGCGGGATTATCCTCACGCGGGAGGCCAACGTTGCGCGGCTTGAGGTCGGCGACCTGAGCCTGGGCATCGACCCCGAGGAAATCAAATACATCGGTCAGGAAACCGGGCGTATCGCCATAAAAACGCTCGCTCGTATCGATGAAGAACTGTTCCCGCGGAAAATAATCGAACCAACGCTCCAATTGGTCGGCATAAAGCCCTCGCTCCGTGTATGAAAAACGGCGGAACGGTTCCGGCTTGAAGTCCTCTCCGGCCAGCAACCGCTCCTTTTCAGAGCCGATCCGATCCATTTCGGCGGCAAAGGCCTCCCCTATCGAGAGCTTTTCACGCCCGCGCCGAATCTGGTGGTAGTAATGCGAGATCGCCCGGTCGACCGGATCCCGAAGCAATACAATCAGCTTCACCTGCGGAAGCAACTGAGCAACCCGCGCAGGCACCAGCGGATGCACCATGTAAAAAGGCGTGGCTTCGCCGGTGAGGCTGCCTGCGGGGAGATCATTCGTCAGTGGAAAGACGCTACGATACCAGGTTTCCCCCCGGCTGAATTGATAATCGAAAAAGTGAACCTCCTTATGCGTGCCTCCAAACAACTGCGGATGTTGAATCAAATAGGTCTGAATCGAGGAGGTTCCGCCTTTATGCGTGCCTAGCACGATGTAACCCGGCATTTGACGACGACTGGCAGTCAACCGGGCATAGGGGTTGCGAAGCTTGCGCTTCAACTTGGGCGTAATGATGCGCCCGAGAATTGTCTTCCTAGGCCGCGAATATTGTGATCGATCCATTTTTGGTAAAAAAGTTTCTATGTGAGCGAGGCCTCTGCTTCCATCTGGGAAAAGACCGAAGCAGGCAGCCTCGAAGCTGGATTGCAATTGAAAATACGAAAGTCGGTTTTGGATGTTTCTGAGGCGAGCAATTCGAAGGCAGGCATGATAACACGTTCGAAAGATTTATCCAACATTTGCGGTTGCCGACTATTTTCCGAATAAAACCGCCCCGAATCGGTCAGGTCGAGACCATAGATGTAGAGCGAATCGTATCCAGCATGCCAAAGGAACTGACCCGCAGTGTAAGCCACGGTGCCGCCGGTGGGCAGCCCTAAGGATGGATCCTTCGAAAGGTAGATGCCTTCCCGCGAGGGCGGCGAAGTGATGGACTCTATTTTGCCCAATGGGAGGTGTAGCGGATAGGCCCATGAATCATAAACGACCAGTTCTGTTTGGGGCATGTTGCCCGGTGCCAGTCGCAGAAGTTCATACATCACACGGAAATCGATAACCGTGAATTGAGCCTGATTGGCAAATTTGAGAAAACTTTCGAGAGAACTACGCAGATAAGTCGCATCGTTGACATGGTAATAGGTCATGTTGCGAATTTCGTGGCCGAAGAGCGCGGGCGATCCATTCACTCCGACCCAATCGTTGTCGCAGATCCTGAGTGGATCTGGAATCTGCCTGACCGAAGGCCCTGAGAGGACAAGGTTGCAGCGCCCGGAACGCTGCCCGCGAAGCGACGCAAGTGGCCGGGCTTCAACCACCCTCCCCTTTTCTTCAAACCAAAGTTTGTCCCCGGCCTCGACCAGGTGCACCGTGGGGCGGTAATACCGCCTGTGCCATTCCGCTTGCCCGCGAAACAGCCTCAAGTAGAGTCGGTAGGCACAAGTTGAAAGAGTTGACATAAATCGGGACGATAAATGCTCTCAATTGCGTAACAAGCTCAAATACCCAAAGTGACTCAAGAACCCATTCCACTCGCCAACGAGACTCCTTTCAGCAAAGGGGGCAATCGTCTCTGCTTCGTCCATCCCGGCAATTCACAACGCTGCCTGAAAGTCTTGAATCCGACCAGCACACCGGAGCTGAAGCGACAGGGAAAGCGCTTTCCCGCGAACTTGCGCCCACTCCGCTACTTCGACGAAAATCTCCAGGAGTATGGCGCATTAGACGCGATACACCGGAATTATCCGGAGGAGATCAGGCGGCATCTTCCTAATACCCATGGCATCGTTCAAACAGACTTGGGACATGCCCACGAAGTCGATTTAATACGAGATCGGGACGGGCGGATAGGTCAGACATTGGAGCAATACTTATGGAACAATAGCCTGGATCAGACTGTGGAGCAGGCAATGGCCGAGTTTACCGCGGACTGGCTGGCGGGCGCACTGCCGACGAGGGCGCTTCTTCCGCACAACATTGTTGTCCGGCACACGGATCCAGGAGCCGTTCTGATCCTGATCGATGGTTACGGTCGGAAGCCATCTTTCAAAATGCCGCGCTTTTGGTCGCGGATCACAACGCGAAAAACGCTCAAAGACTTCAAGTCTCGTGTTGATATTGTCCTGAAAAGAAAAAAAGATGGCGAAATCGCCAAACCGCGTATTTCCATACTCGAACGCTCGATGTAGACTTTGTCATGACAGTAATCTCCCACCACTACCGCTTTATATTCCTAAAGACCGCTAAGACTGCCGGCACCAGCATCGAAATGGCACTGGAAACTATATGCGGTGCCGACGACATCTGTGCGCCCGTGACTAAAAAGAAAAGCGCCCGACCCGGCGAAGAGAGCTACAAGGCCCGTAACTACAAGGGCTTTTTCCTTCCGCGGTTGACCCGACCCGACGGTCGCGAATCCCGCTTTTTCAAGGATATCAAGGATCTCGTCGTGCTACAGCGTAAATTCAAAAGCCACATGCCGGCCTGTGACGTAAAGCCCCGTATCGGTAAAAAGATCTGGGACGGTTATTTCAAATTCACGGTTGAGCGCAATCCGTGGGACAAGGCGGTTTCCGCCTATTACTTCGCCCAGCGTCATCCCGAAAATCGCATTCCCTTCGAAGACTGGCTGCCTGAGAATCTGAAACAAGGCAACATTCATTTCTACTCCATCGGCGGGAAAATCGTAGTCGATCACGTGCTGCGCTTCGAAAATCTCCAAGCGGATCTGGATGCAACCCTACTGAAGCTTGGCGTTGAAAACCCACCCACCTTGCCGCGCTCCAAATCCGAATTTCGCCCAAAAAAAGCCGACTACCGGGAAGTCCATAATGACTTCACCCGCGACTACGTCGCGCGCGTCTGCGCTCCCGACATCGAATACTTCGGCTATACCTTCGAAGGCAAATAAACAATGGGTAGCCACACTCAAAGCCCGAGTCCATTACGGATCGGGCATCTGAATCCGCTCTCCAAAGGGGGGCATAGAACTTGTTACCCGCATCCGGAAGATCCCGGCCAATGCATCAAAATATTACATCAGCCATGGCGGGAGATCGAGCGACGCCAACGCGATCCGTTAAGATATTTCCGGCGGCGTAGGAATTACGACGAAAACCTGGCCGAATTACTGGAGTTACAAAAGCTGGAAGCCAAACTGGGTGCCGCCATGGCGGAACATTTCCCGATTTGCCATGGTTTCGTGGAAACGGATTTGGGCGAAGGACTCGCGGTCGAACAAATACAGGATTATGACGGTTCGACCTCCATTAGTCTAAAAGCCTATCTCTGGACAGATGGCTGGAATCCTCAAATTAAAGAGACCGTCGATCACTTCTGGAACTTCCTCAAGGAAAACGGCGTGCTCGTCCGTGATCCTTTCCCGCACAACCTATTGGTTCAACGCTTGAATCCGGAAGGTGCCTTGCGGATCAAACAAATCGACGGTTTCGGCGCATCCGACTTTCTCCCCTTCAGTCGGATTCTTTCGAAGTATCGCAATCGAAAACTGGACGGGCGGCGCAAGCGCATGCAGCGGCAAATCACCAAACAACTCGAACGTATCAAACGGGGCGAAGAACCCAAAGGCAAAGGGCTACCCTCCAATCCGGGGCATTAAACCCCACCTCCCCCCCCAGGCAGCTAATCTTTAT
>Ga0209491_10001491_pt1 | contig 45504 bp, 45 predicted proteins | sample BON02_FD_187213 | JGI IMG/M metagenome (GOLD analysis project Ga0209491, IMG submission 187213) | Freshwater microbial communities from Lake Bonney liftoff mats and glacier meltwater in Antarctica - BON-02 (SPAdes) (version 2) | ecosystem: Environmental > Aquatic > Freshwater > Ice > Glacier...
ATTTTGAAAATAAATTAATAAATTTACAAAAATAACACAAGGAATTAAACAACAACCTTGTGAAACTTAACACATAATGAAGTTGTTTTCTGGTTTATATAAAAGTTGGTAATTGGTAACCCTTAATTTTGTCTTTTTTTAGTCTGGCAAATATTCTTCCACCAAAAGTTTAACTCCCACAGTTGCTTTTTCTTTGATGACTAAAAGATTAATTCCCTCATCCACTGATGGATTTGGGTCGATGTAAACCGTGTCCGACTCGAATGGAACGGCCAATAAAAGTGCCGCTGCGGGATGCACAATCATCGAACTTCCCACAATGACGAACAAATCGGCGTTTTGGGTAACTTCAATGGCTTCTTTAATTTTGGTTACCTCCTCGCCAAACCAAACCACGTGCGGACGAAGTTGACTTCCATCTGCCGCAAAATCGCCAACTTTTAAATCTTTATCATACGCAGAAACGAGCAATTCATCTACCGAACTTCGCGTTTTTGTAAGTTCGCCGTGCAAATGCAAAACCTTGGACGAACCCGCTCTTTCGTGCAAATCGTCAATATTTTGGGTGATTACCGTTACTTCGTATTTCTTCTCCAATTTTGCAATTAAATAATGGGCATCATTGGGACCCACTGTAGCCAATTCTTTCCTTCTTGCATTGTAAAAATCTAAAACCAACTGCGGATTTTCAGCAAATCCTTTTGGCGATGCAATGGCTTCTATATCCTGATTTTCCCACATTCCTGATGCGCCTCTAAAAGTGCTCAACCCGCTTTCTTGGCTTATTCCGGCGCCCGTAAAGAATACCAAATGGTGTTTTTTTGTTTGCATATATAATTGATTTTAAGAAAATTATTAGAAAATTAAATTACTAAAGTATAAACATCTTCATTGTTTCTATTAATATTTATAACCTCAAATCCACCAGGTTCTGGAATTATTTCCATCAAGTCAAAATGGTACAATCTGCAGGAAATCCTTCAAAAACTAAGGTAAATCTCAAGGTTTCATTGGGTTTTATAGGTTGCCATTCCGGATAAAATGTGATATTAAAATGATGCAAAAGCCTACAACGGTGGTTACTTCCTTTTGGTATTAAATAAATCCTCGGCCAGACACGAACACTATAAATAACGTTTTTGTCACCATAAATAATGCCGTGAACTGTGACTTGCTTTTCTTCTTGCACTGCAATTTGCGCTAGTAATTCAGGTGCGATTTCTATTTTTTCTTCAACTATCGTTTCCATCGCTACTTATTTTACGCTTCGATTTATATTTACACGTATTTTATCAGGGCACTCCACTTGACTACTTCAAAAACCTGCGTTATTTATCCCTTGCAACGACCAATTTTCACTTAACTAAATTTATGCAGCAACACTATTATTATTTGGGCGTGCCCCTCCCGAAAAAGGTCGGGTCGCGCTGTCCGTTCCCGCTTTTTTTGAGGTGTTTAAAAAAAACACCTCAAAAAAGAGCTACTCTTCCATCGCTCACGCAAAAAAATCCTACATATCCCTTAACAATGTACTAAAAATGAAAATACGCGGGGTCATAAAATCAAGCGGTTTTGTGCAAAATTGTATTTTTAGTTAACTCAAAGCCAAACGCTTTGCAATCGAAATTCCGCAAGATTTTCAAAGCATCTTCATCCCCTTTTATATTCAAAAGCAAAACAAATCGCGCTTGTGTTTCTACTCGAAAAGTGCCACTTCCTTTCTGAAAACTAAAGGCTTTACCCATAAATTGCTTTTGATTATCAAAATACCAAATTTCATAAGGCGTAACTCCGGTAAAATCAATTAGTGTTGTTAATTCTTCGTGAGAAAGTTCAATTCCAATTGGAGCAATTGAATCTGAAAGTAAGTTGAATACCTAAACACTTCGATTTTTAATCGAGTGCCATTGGATATTTAAAGAAATTTGATGGTTGTTATTGGCTTGCTCTTTTTGAATTTGTGTTTGAGTTAACAGAATAGTTTTTGTTTGCATAACATACCAATTTTAAAATTAAACTCCGTTGTTATGTCGAATCAAAACGGTAAAAGAATTGCGGCTTCTCCACACATTTGAACGACTGTTCCGTATCGGATTCTGAACAATTTCAGAATGAAAACCACCGTGTCGTTAGTAGATCGGTTGGTAAGCCAAAAGACAATCTTAATACTAGGAACAGAATTAAACAAAATAAATGGATTGTGCAAGTATTCACGCTATTTTTTTCTCCTTAAGAAATGATATATTGATTTTTAAGCCATTAATATTTCAAAAATCAATATTTTGTGTTTGTGCTTTTCAAATCCACAAATGAAGCATCTCCTTAAAATTCGGGTAAATGATTATCATATATAATCCAAAAATAATTGCGAAAACTATTCCTACTTTTTTTGCAACGTGTTTGGGAAGTGTCAAGGGAATTAAAATTAAATAAACAAGTGCAACCGCTACAACACAAATCTAAACAGACATATCGATGTAATTGGAATTAAAAATTGTAGCAATCCAATTTAAAAAGGCAACACTTCTTTGAAAAAAATAAGCACAATTTTTTCGCAGATTGGGGGAGAAGTGCGAACGATAAAGCAGCAACTATTGAAAGTATATTAATCCAAACACTTTTGCCATGCGCATGGTTACATCTTCATTTTCTGGTAATTGTGGGAATAAATCGTTTTGTAGTTTTATAATATATGTTCCAAATTGGTCTGTAATTTTAAACTCCTAGTCAACTACTGAAATAGTAGCACTTAGTTTAGGTTGAACGCCTTGAATAGAAAGTTTTTTGGCTCTATTTGCAGCCTCTTGACGAAGTTCTGATGCTGTATAAGGTAAATCGTTTAAATGCGTTAGTTTAGGCGCTATCATTCGAAGTCCTTTCTCTCTGTATTTATCTGTACCACATAATTCGTAAGTAATGGAACATCTATTCGTTTTCCATCAATTTAACCGTTACAGCACCTACTAAATCATTTCCAGGAGCTATTAATTGCGAGAAATAATCTCTTTTATCAATTTTGGCAATCTTCAATAAACCTTCTAACATTACACCTTCAGGCAACAAGCCTTCAAAAAAAGGTGGAAAAGAATTAAATTCATGCTTTTTCTGACTAATAGGCATCGTTAATGAAACGATTTCATCTTCATAATTATCATCATACTCAAAATAATATTCATTAGAAAAAACTTCTGTCAATATCCCTGCTCTTTTTCCGTGAACCAATACAATAGCTTTTCTTATGATTATTTAGTTAACGGACTTTTAAATTCTATTTTAATATTCAATACACGGAGTACCGCTAAAAGGTTATTCCAACGAATTGTTTCTTTATTTTTTTCAATATCGAAGACAGTAGTCTTTCCTACTCCAGCTAAGTTAGCTAGCTCCAGCTGCGTAAGTCCTGCTTTTTTGGGATGGTCTTTTATTAAAGTACCAAAATCAAAATTATTCATTTTTTACTGTTTAAGCGGTAACAATAAGCAATTTTATAATGCTATGGAATATAAATATAGAAAACTTTAATATTTTACTGCTATAACGGTAAAAGTAAGCTAAAACTTGATTTTACGGATGTCTAAATAGAATATAAGCATAAATTACTGCTAAAGCGGTAAAATAAAGAAAATATCTCCTTAATGAAGTTAGATTTGGGTGAAAAAGTACACATTATGTATTGAATGATTTGTAATTTAGTAATACGGAATTAACTATGATTCATAAATTACAAAGACAATTTTAATAATGTAAACATTGTCAGAAGAATTTTTGAACTTCAAAATGATTCTTAAAAAAAAACATCCCCTAAATTGTAACCTATAAATACAAAACCCTTATAATCAATTGATTATAAGGGTAATTGTGGAGTCGGAGAGAATCGAACTCTCGTCCAAACAAGCAATCAAAAAGCTTTCTACGCGTTTAGTTTTTAATTAGATTTTCGACAATAGGCTAGGTTAAAAACAACCACCTATCGCTTAGCTTTACCAGTTCAATGCGGATTTAAAACATCACCGCCTCTAGGTTTACATTTGCGGTTCCTCTAAATCAAACGCCATAAACCAAGGCTTTTGAGGGGAATCCAGCTTTCCTATCTAATAGGAACTAGGCAAATTCTTACTATAATTCAGAATTATGCAGCCAAAGCGTAGTTATTATCGCCGTGTAAAAGTTTAGAACCTTTTATTAACGAGAATTGTCCCAGTTCTCGACGTGCTTACAATTTAATTCCACTCGCTGTCAAAACCAGTCGACCCCGATTGTAACAACAATTATATAATTGCAATAATTACTACAAAATTACTATTAATTTATGAAATAAAAAACTTTTGCTTATCCCTTTTACTAATGTTATATTTGTAACATAAAATAACCATTCAGTTAAATATATAAATATGAAATTCGGAATAATCAAAGAACGCAAAAATCCGCCAGATAGAAGAGTTGTATTTTCTCCAGAAAGATTGGAAGAATTTAAGACACTATTTCCCCAAGCAATTATAAAGGTAGAATCTTCCGATATTCGTGTTTTTTCCGATGATAAATATTCTGAAAAGGGTATTGAGGTACATCAAGATTTAAAAGATTGTGATGTTTTAATTGGTGTTAAAGAAGTTCCTAAGGAGGCTTTAATTCCAAATAAAAAATATTTTTTCTTTTCACATACTATTAAAAAACAACCTTATAATAGAGAACTGTTAAAAGCAATTTTAGATAAAAATATTGAGTTGTACGATCATGAAACTATTGTAGATGAAAACAACAAGAGACTTATAGGTTTTGGCCGATACGCAGGAATTGTTGGTGCTTATAACGGAATTAGAGCTTTTGGTTTGAAATTTGAATTATTTAATCTTACAAAAGCAGAAGTTTTACCAGATCAAAATGCTTTGATAGAACGTTTAAAGAGAAATCAATTACCAAATATTAAAATTGTTTTAACGGGTAGTGGTAAAGTTGCTTTTGGCGCTAAAGAAATGCTTGATGCAATGAAGATTAAGGAGGTTTCTGTTGAAAATTATTTTACAAAAACATACGCAGAAGCAGTTTATACTTTTATTGATGTTTTAGATTATAATAAAAGAAAAGATGGAGAAGCTTCAAGTAAATCTGACTTTTATGCAAATCCAACAGAATATGTTTCTGATTTTGAACGTTTTTCTGAAATGTCAGACATGTTTATAGCAGGTCATTTTTACGGTAATAATGCTCCAATTATCTTATCTAAAGAAATGTTGCGTTCGCCAAAATGTAAATTAAAAGTGGTTGCAGATGTTTCTTGCGACATTAACGGTCCAGTAGCTTGTACTATAAAACCAAGCACTATTGCAGATCCTATTTACGGGTATTTAGCAAGCGAACATAAAGAAGTTTCTTATACACATCCGTCTGCAATAGTGGTTATGGCAGTAGATAATTTACCTTGCGAATTACCTAAAGATGCAAGTGATGGTTTTGGAGAAGTATTTTTAGAGCGAGTTATACCAGCATTTTTCAATAACGATAAAGATGGTGTTCTAGAAAGAGCAAAAATGACAGAAAATGGTAAATTAACGCCTCGTTTTGCTTATTTACAAGATTTTGTAGACGGGAAAGAGTAAGAATTTAGAACTTGGGTAAAAGAATTAAGACTGCTTTGCTGCGAGATAACAAAATAACTAAACGGGTCTGGTTTTAAAAACCAGACCCGTTTAGTTATTTTATTTAAAAGTATTAAATTTTAAAATTTCCACCAAAAGCTATAATACGTTGCAAGAACCAAAAGTTTTGTTCGGCTCTATCTGCGCTACTTTTTGTAGTTCTAATATCATTCATATCTATAAAACCACCTTTTAATTCTGTTTGAACAAAAAAGTGTTTAAAGAAAGTAAAATTTAAACCCACTTTGGCAGAAACGGCATATCCTGCAACATGAAATTCATCGTAACGTTCTTTTCCTAAAAGTGTTGTGTTTGTTTTTGGGTAAAGAAAACCTGCACCTAATCCTTCGGTAACATTAATTTGAAATTTATCTGTATTTGGTAATCTAAATAAATTAGATAAATCATCTACACGGTTTATTTCGGTATTCACATAATTTAAACCATCTGTGTGTTCATATTGAAGAAAATCTTTATCTAGCGTTAGTTCGTTAGTTGTTGGATTTTCATTGTAAGTTCCTGGATTTGGATAATTTCCGCTGTAACTAACTCTTTGGTCATTGTGCATAACATATTTCATGTGGTCAAAACCAATAGATATGTTATAATGATCTGAAATAAAATAACCCATCCGAAAATTAGTTTGCGGTATGGTCATTCTTGTAGGGTTAACATAATCTACGTGCCAACCTTTTGGTTTATCGTGTGCCTTTACATCATTTAATGTAAAATCATAATTATCTCCTTTAAAACGAATATCTGATTTAGAATAGCTCTCTCTGTTTCCGCCCCAAAAAATATAAAACTTACCTTTATTGTGTGCTGTGTATTTTTCAGGATTTTCTGCCATTTCTTGTGAAAAGGTGTACTGTGAAAAAATACAAAAAGTTAGTACAACCATTAATAATGGATGTCTCATTTGTATAAATAAAATTTAAAATTGATTGATTGTTTTACGAATGGCAACTAGTTTAGTCATTAATGCCTCAAAATAATCAAGGTGTAACATATTAGCACCATCACTTTTTGCGTTTGTAGGATCAAAATGTGTTTCAATAAATAAGCCGTCAACTCCTACGGCAATTCCTGCTTTTGCAATAGTTTCAATCATATCTGGTCTTCCGCCAGTAACCCCAATTGTTTGATTAGGTTGTTGTAACGAATGTGTAACGTCTAAAACAGTTGTTGCATATTGTTGCATGGTTGGAATTCCTCTAAAATCAACAATCATATCTTGGTAACCAAACATGGCTCCTCTATCAGTAACCATTGCATTTTGATTATTACAATCCAAAACTTTTTGAACAGCATGTTTCATGCTTTCTGGACTCATAAATTGTCCTTTTTTTAAATTTACTGTTTTACCAGTATTTGCAGCAGCAACCACTAAATCTGTCTGTCGAACTAAAAATGCAGGAATTTGTAAAATATCTACATAAGCAGCAGCCATTACAGCATCTTCAGCAGTATGAATATCTGTAACTGTAGGAACTCCAAATTCTTTAGATACTTTTTTAAGTATTTTTAATGCTTTTTCATCGCCAATTCCTGTAAAACTATCTATTCTAGAACGGTTTGCTTTTTTAAAAGAACCTTTAAAAACAAACGGAATTTCTAATTTATCCGTAACGTAAATTAGTTTTTCAGCAATTCGCATTGCCATTTCTTCTCCTTCAATAGCGCAGGGTCCGGCTAATAGAAAAAAGTTACCAGAATCAAGATGTTTTATTTGTGGAATGTTTTTTAAATTCATAAAGTATTGTTTATTTACCATTGCAAAGATAAAAAGAAATTCCTTTTAAATGATGGTTTAAAAGGTTACTTATGTTACAGAATAGTAAGTTTGTTTTAGTTAAAATTATTTTTTAATAGCAAAACCATTGGGACAAACTACTTTTCCTTTTTCATGAATGTTAAAGTACAGTTTCCCTTTTGTAGAAGTACCTTCAAAATTATATTCATAAATAGACAAAGTTCCAGCTCCCATGGTATTACTTTTTGTTGGAAATGGACAGCAAGTATCTATTTTTTCAAAAAGTACTCTTTCGCCTTTTTCACTTTCTAATGCATTAAAGAAATAAGCTATCTGTTTTTTCTCTTGGTTTTCATTGAATATCCCAATATTAACCGGATAATCAGCATCAAAGCCATATTTGTTACTTGTTGCGTATTCTGTTAATTGAAATTTATCTTCATTAATTTTGGGATGAACTGCTGTATTATCAATATTTTGAATAGTGGATTTCGTACTGATACACGAGACGCTAAGTAATGCTATAAGTAAAAGGGAATAAAATTTCATGTTTAATTATTTAGTTTTTATAAAATAGGCAATAATAGCTGAAGTCACTATTCCTGTTGAAAGTCCGCCAAAAGCAGTTTGAAAAATATAGCTTTTTAGATTAAAAAAATCTTTTGCATTTTCTAAACTCATATTATTGTTTAAGACTGCATTGTTTATGGCATTTTGAAAATAATTTGGCGAAATAATTTCCATTGAAATATACTGATTCAAAGGGCTTAATATAGCTACTATTAATGCAACAATAGAGCCTGAAAGAAACCCTTGTTTCCAATCTATTTTGCTCTCGTAGTAATTCTTTTTTTTGTCTTTTATAGCAAGCACAAAAAGGATAATTGCTACAATTGAAAATAGCATGGTATATATGGGTTGTTTAGCAATTAATGCATCGTGCCAGTCTAATTTTTTTTCTAACAACATCCATAGTAATTCTGCTATTGTTAAAATAGCCGACCATTTTATTTCTACTGCAAATTTTTTCATTTAATAGATATTTGAACACCAAAATTAAGATAAACTAATAAAAAATGCTATTTTAAAGATTTGAATTTTTATTTTTGCAAAAAATAATAGAGTATGGATTTTATTTATGGCACATGGCATTGGGCTATTTCTGGTTTTTTAATTGGTATAATAATGCTTTTGCTTATTTATTTTGGTAAATCATTTGGAATGTCCTCTAATCTTAGAACAATGTGTAGTATTGCAGGCGCAGGTAGATTTAGTTCCTTTTTTAAATTGGACTGGCGCGAACAAAAATGGAGCTTAGCGGTTGTTTTAGGTGCAATTTTAGGAGGTTTTGTTGCTTATAATTTTTTACAAAATGGTGCCGAAGTAGTAATTAATCCTGAAACCATAAAACAATTAGCTTTAATGAATATTGATGCCCCATAAGGTAAATTAGTGCCAAATGCTATTTTCAGTATAGAAGCAATGCTCTCTATTAAAGGTTTTGCTATTTTATTTTTTGGAGGACTGCTTATTGGTTTTGGTACTCGATATGCTGGAGGTTGTACTTCAGGTCATGCAATTTCTGGTTTGAGTAATTTGCAAGTTCCGTCTTTGATAGCTGTAATTGGTTTCTTTATAGGAGGTTTACTTATGGCGCATTTAATTTTACCATTGTTATTTTAAAAATGAAAAAATGAAGTTATTTAAATTTTTACTCACAGGATTTATATTTGGAATTGTACTTACTAAGGCTGAAGCAGTTTCATGGTATCGCATATATGAAATGTTTATGTTTCAGTCTTTTCATATGTATGGAATAATAACGGTTGCTATTGTTACGGGTATTATTGGAATTCAATTAATAAAAAGAAAGAAAATTAAAGATTTTTCTGGGAACCCTATAATGATTATTAAAAAGGAAAAAGGATTTACACGCTATATAGTAGGCGGTATTTTATTTGGACTAGGTTGGGGATTAGTAGGTTGTTGCCCAGGGCCTATTTTTATTTTGTTAGGAACCGGAATTTATTCTATAGGTATTGTTTTATTGGGCGCTCTAATTGGAACGTATATTTATGGGTTATTAAAAGATTTATTACCACATTAAAGTTTTAAGAAAGTAATATTTGTTACACAGTTTTGTTTTGATTTATCTAATTTTATAAAAAAATAGAATAATGAACAATAGAATATACATTCAGAATTTAAAATGCGGTGGTTGCGCAAACACTATTATCAAGAATATTTCTCAAATAGAATCTATTTCTAATGTAGAAGTAAACATAGATGCGAATGCTATTATTTTCGATTCTGTTACTGGTGCAGGCATAGAGGAAGTGAAAATTATTTTAAAAAAAATTGGTTATCCAGAAAGTGGAGAAGCAAATTCTTTAGGCTCAAAAGCTAAATCGTATGTAAGTTGTGCAGTTGGAAAAATGAGTTCTTAATTTCAAATAAGAATAATGTATCACATTTAAATTTAAGATTGAAATCCCAATTCGTTTGGGATTTTTTTTATTTTATGATTTCATAAATAGTAAGGTGTACAGGCCAATAATTTTATAAAAAACTTATTTGAATGATTCAAAAATAAAATATGCATTATAATATTGCTTAATTAGGTTTTTATTGCTAATTTTATAATTAGATAATATTTAATTTAAACTATTATGAAACAATTAACTACTTTATTATTGTCTTTAATGACAATTAGTTTGCTATTCATTTCTTGTGGTGAAAAAAAAGATTCTAATTTTTTACTTGAAGGAAAGTGGGTATATTTTCAAAAAGGTATTGAATCAAAAGATGTAGCTGTTTTAGAACCTTATTTACATGAATCCAAATGCGGTAAGAATTATGTAGAATTTTTGAAAGATGGAATAGTTAAACAAGGTATTTATTCATATGGTGAAGATTGTGATTTAGAAATAGATTCAGGTACTTGGTTTAAAAAGAAAGATAAAATAACTAGTGTTTTTTCAAAAGCAGGCAAAGAAATTTCAGAAATAATATCTCTGGATGAAACTACATTACAAGTAAAAGCAAAGGTAAATAACGAGACAGTTATTTATGTCTTTAAAAAATTATAGGCACAAAAAAATCCCGTTTCAACGGGATTTTTTCTTTTTATATAATCTCAGCGCTTAATCCTGCATTTAACAGCGAGGAGTATTGCGGTTTAAGCTTGTCTAAACTTCCAGTCTTTACGGTACATTTTCCTTTATAATGAACTAAAACAGCACATTGTTCTGCTTGTTCTGTTGTGTGTTGGCAAACTCTTACTAATGTATCTATAACATGGTCAAAAGTATTCACATCGTCATTATGAAGTAATATTTCATAATTAGTTCCAACAGATTCTTCGACTAATACTTCTTCTTCAATTTCTTCTATTGTACTCATTATTTTTTATTTAAAAGATTAAAGTTCAAATGTTTATATTGCAAATTTATGAAAAATGTTTGTAACTTTACTAATCCATAAGTACTATTTACGATACTTTAAAGACACCCAATTGTTTCTTTCAAATTTTTTAATATATGTTAAGCCATTATCTGTACAAGAAGCGTCAATAACTGGAATATCTTCTGTATAAAAACCACTTAAAAATAAAGTTCCGTTAGCATTTAAACAATTCACATATTGCTTCATGTCCATTAATAAAATATTTCTGTTAATATTAGCAATAATAACATCGTATTTTTTTTCTTTAAGTAAATCTGCGTCGCCTTCATAAACCGTAATGTCTTTACAGTTATTACGTTCTGCATTTTCAATAGAATTTAAATAACACCAATTGTCAATATCAATTGCGTCAATAGGAGTAGCGCCTTTCATTTCAGCAAGAATAGCTAAAATTGCAGTTCCGCAACCCATATCTAACGTTTTTTTGCCAGTAACATCTGTTTCTAGTAAATGCTGAATCATCATATGTGTGGTTTCATGATGACCTGTTCCAAAACTCATTTTTGGTTCAATAATAATATCAAATTCAGCTTCTGTTTTAGAATGAAAAGGCGCTCTAACGTGGCATTTTCCGTCTACATCTATTGCTTCAAAATTTTTCTCCCATTCTTCATTCCAATTCACTTGGTCAATTTCTTCAAAAGTATAGGATATTTTAAACTCTTCGCTTCCAAGAATATAGATGTTTTCTAAAATATCTTCGGTCCATAAATCTTTTTGAACATAAGCCGACAAGCCTGTTTTTGTTTCAAGAAAACTTTCAAAAGCTTTTTCTCCCAATTCAGCAAGAAGTATTTCTACTCCTAATTGCTTCGCCTGTTCAAAATTATTGCTCGGGTCTTTAGGTTCTACTATAAAATGGTATCCTATATAAATATTTGACATGATTTATTTTTTGCAAAGATAAATAAAGAAAATTCTTTTAAATAATTTATTTTGCAAAGTAAACATTTTAAAGGTCACACAATTTTTATGAAATATTATATAACTTTAATTTGTTTTACATTAACCTTTATTTGTTTTCTCAAAAGAATAATGGTACAATTAATAATAATGATTTAAAACTTGCTGCTTTGCCTTATTATAGTTTTGGAAAAGGTTTAGGAATTACATCTCCAGACAGCTTGTTTAAACTCAATATTCGGTTTAGAATACAAAATAGAGTTACTTATTTTAGTGAAGAAGAAAGAGATAATCTCTATGAAGCACAAATAAGAAGATTGCGTTTACGGTTAGATGGCTATGTTGGAAATCCTAAATTTTTATACGTAATTCAATTGTCTTTTGCTCCAGGTGATGTTGGCGTTATTGAAGATGGTGAAAATATAAATATTATTAGGGATGCTGCATTTATTTACAGACCAAGTTCAAACTGGAGTGTTATTTTTGGGCAAACTAAATTGCCAGGAAATAGACAAAGGGTAAATTCGTCAGGCGCTTTGCAACTTACAGACAGAAGTATAAATAATGCAAGGTTTAATATTGATAGAGATTTTGGTTTTCAAGTCTATTACATAAATGAAAATTTAGATGCTTTTTCATACAATATTAAAACTGCTGTTTCTACAGGTGAAGGGCGAAATTGGACAAAAACATCTGACGACGCGGTTGCTTTAACCGGTAAAGTTGAATTATTTCCTTTTGGTTCCTTTAAAAAGAATGGATATTATTTTGAAGGAGATGTTTTAAGAGAAGAAAAACCGAAGCTTTTATTATCTGGAGCTTATCACCAAAACAATAATGCTTTAAGAACACAAGGACAGTTAGGCGAACAATTGTTTTATTCTACTACAATTAGATCTTTGTTTTTCGATGCACTTTTAAAATATAACGGTTGGAGTTTTATGACTGCTTACATGGATAGAACTGCTTCTCGTTTAATTACTTATAATCCTGTAGATGTTTCTAATTTTAATTACGTTCATGCAGGTAGCGGTATGGATTATCAATTGAGTTATGTTTTTCCAAGTAATTATGAAATTATAGGTCGTTTTTCAAGTCAAAAAGTAAAAGAGGAAATCAAAGTCTTTACGCCTAATGTGGATCAATATTGTCTTGGTCTTACCCGATATCTTTGGGAACACACTTTTAAATTACAAGGAGAAGTTACATATAGCACGTTAAACTATTACAACAATACTACTTTGAATAACTGGTATTTAAGAGTACAAGTTGAAATAGGTATATAATTTTCACATTCATTTGATTACCTTTGCATTCAATTTAATAGCAATTATGTTACACATAGGTCAATACAATACCCTTAGAATTCTTAGAGATACGCAAGTTGGGCTTTTTTTAGGTGATGGAGTAAACGAAGAATTTGATGTTTTACTTCCAAATAAATATGTCCCAAGAGAATTTAATATTGGCGATGATATTACTGTTTTTGTGTATCTTGACCATGAAGAAAGACCTGTTGCTACTACTTTAAAGCCTTATGTAAAGCTAAATGAGTTTTCTCACTTAAAAGTGAATTATAAAAATGAATTTGGTGTCTTTTTAGATTGGGGTTTAGAAAAAGATTTATTTGTTCCTTTTAAAGAACAAGCTCGTCCTATGGAAATAGGTAAACGTTATTTAATTTATTGTTTCATGGATGAAAAAACCAATAGAATGGTTGCTTCAAGTAAAACACAACAATTTTTAAATAACGACGAACTTACTTTTGAAGAAGGAGAAGAAGTTGGTTTAATTGTTTCACATATTACAGAATCGGGCGTTAATGTTATCATAAACGAACGACATAAAGGTTTAGCTTATAAAAATGAAGTGTACCAAGACATTAAACCAGGAATGCGATTGAATGGCTATATCAAACAAATTAGACCAGATGGAAAAGTGGATGTTTCCTTACGTAAGCTAGGTTTTGATGCTATTGAACCTTCTGCACAAATAGTTTTAGACGAATTGAAAGCAAATAGAGGTTTTCTAGGTTTGAATGATAAAAGTCATCCTGAAGATATTAAAACGGTGCTAAAAATGAGTAAAAAAGCATTTAAAAAAGCAGTAGGTAGTTTATATAGACAAGAACTTATAGATATTAAAGAAGATGGTATTTATTTAGTGTAAGAAATAAAATATAGACTCGTTTCTTTTTAAAATAAAAAATGCCTCAAATAGTATCTAACTTTTTGAGGCATATTTATAAGTAAGCATTTTTGTTTATTATTTTTCTATTTTCTAGCGGTAAGTTCTGCAATTTTTACAATTACTTCTGTAGCTTTGACCATACTTTCTACAGGTACATATTCATATTTTCCATGAAAATTATGTCCGCCCGCAAAAATATTTGGACACGGTAAGCCCATATAAGATAATTGGGAACCATCCGTTCCACCTCTTATTGGTTTAATTAAAGACGTAATTCCTAATTCTTTCATAGCTGCTTCTGCAATTTCAACAATATGAAAAACAGGTTCTACTTTTTCGCGCATATTGTAATACTGGTCTTTTACTTCCGCAATACAAATATCTTCTCCAAACTGCTTAGCATATTGTTCATTTATTTTGGAAGTAATAGTATTAATTAACTCTTTTCTAGCTTCAAATTTTACTTTATCGTGATCCCTAATAATTAATTGTAAAACGGTTTCTTCTAAACTTCCGTCTAAATGATGTACATGGAAAAAGCCTTCGTAACCAGTTGTTTTTTCTGGAACTTCATTAGCAGGTAAAGCAGAAATAAATTCATTTGCTAAAAGCATTGAATTTATCATTTTCCCTTTTGCATAACCAGGATGCACACTTTTTCCTTTAAAAGTAATTTTGGCACCAGCTGCATTAAAATTTTCATATTCTAATTCACCTATTTGACTTCCGTCCATCGTATAAGCATATTCACAGCCAAATTTTGCAACATCAAATTTATGTGCTCCACGGCCTATTTCTTCATCAGGTGTAAAACCAACTCTAATTTTTCCGTGTTTAATTTCAGGATGCTGAATTAAATATTCCATTGCCGACATAATTTCGGTTATACCAGCTTTATCATCTGCTCCTAAAAGAGTTGTTCCATCTGTAGTAATTAAAGTTTGTCCTACATATAATAATAAGTCTTCAAAATAACTTGGCGATAAAACAATGTTTTTCTCAGCATTTAAAACAATATCTTTACCATCGTAATTTTTTATAATTTGAGGTTTTACATTTGCTCCTGTAAAATCTGGAGTGGTATCAAAATGCGAGACAAAACCTATTGTAGGAACTTCATGCGCTACATTACTGGGCAAAGTTGCCATTATATAAGCATTTTCATCAATGGTAACCTCTTGCATTCCCATTGCTTTTAATTCCGCTACTAATTTATTTGCTAAATCCCATTGTTTTGCAGTACTTGGAGTTGTATTTGAATTTGGGTCTGATTCTGTATCTATAGTTACGTAGCTTATAAAGCGATCAATAATGTGTTGCATAATAGTGTTTTAAAAATTCATGCAAATATACTATTTCTACATAAAAATTTAAGTAACAAATTCTTAAAACTTAATGTTATTTTGTAGAGATGAATTCTTATTTTTGCAAAACAGAACTAAACAACATGTATAAAATAGTCATTCGTCCGCTTCTTTTTCTTTTTGATCCTGAAAAAGTACATTACTTTACCTTTTCTTTAATTCGTTTTTTAAATAAAATTGGCTTTTCTTTCATTTTTAAAATTCTTTATGAAGTAAAAGATACTCGTTTAGAAAGAGAAGTTTTTGGATTAAAATTTAAAAATCCAGTTGGTTTAGCAGCAGGTTTTGATAAAGACGCTAAGTTATACCATGAATTATCTAATTTAGGGTTTGGATTTATAGAAATAGGAACACTTACACCAAAAGGACAAGAAGGAAACCCTAAAAAGCGTTTATTTCGTTTAAAAGAAGATAGTGCTATTATAAATCGAATGGGATTTAATAATGGAGGAGTTCTTGAAGCGGTGGAACGTTTAAAGAAAAATAATGGCGTTTTAATTGGCGGGAACATAGGTAAAAATAAAGTAACTCCAAATGAAGAAGCTTTAAAAGATTACGAAACTTGTTTTGAAGCACTTTTTCCACATGTAGATTACTTTGTGGTAAATGTAAGTTCGCCAAATACGCCAAACCTTCGGGAACTACAAGATAAAAAGCCGTTAACTGAGTTGTTACAAACATTACAAGATAAAAATACTGCTAAGGCAAATCCAAAACCAATTCTATTAAAAATTGCTCCAGATTTAACAGACGAACAATTATTAGACATAATTGCTATTATGAAGGAAACAAAAATTGCAGGTTTAATTGCAACAAATACAACTATTTCTCGTGATGGATTGCAGTCTACCAATAAAGAAGAAATGGGCGGATTATCTGGCAAACCTTTAACAAAACGTTCCACTGAAGTAATTCGTTTCTTAGCAGAAAAAAGTAATAAAGCATTTCCTATTATTGGAGTAGGAGGAATTCATACAGCAGAAGACGCTCTAGAAAAATTAGAGGCTGGCGCAAGTTTAATTCAGTTGTATACAGGATTTATATATGAAGGACCTCAATTAATTAAAGATATTAACAAAGCTATCTTAAAAAAAGGATAGATATTTTGTAGTTACCTCTTTAAACTTTTTTATATTTGATGTCTATGAGCCAAGTCAAAATTATTGAATGTCCACGCGACGCTATGCAGGGCATTAAGGATTTTATTCCTACAAAGAAAAAAGTACAATACATACAAGCTCTCTTGCGTGTAGGTTTTGATACTATTGATTTTGGAAGTTTTGTTTCGCCAAAAGCTATTCCTCAAATGATAGATACTGCAGAAGTACTTGCAAGTTTAGATTTATCTACAACACAAAGTAAACTTTTAGCAATTATTGCAAATACAAAAGGAGCAGAGATAGCATCTGTGCATAAGGAAATTCAATATTTAGGTTTCCCTTTTTCTATTTCAGAGAATTTTCAAATGCGCAACACCCATAAAACAATTGCAGAATCGATTGTTACATTGCAAGAAATCTTGGAAATTGCAGATAAAACTAATAAAGAAGTAGTTACTTATATTTCTATGGGCTTTGGTAATCCATATGGTGATCCATGGAATGTAGAAATAGTAGGAGAGTGGACAGAAAAATTAGCAAATATGGGAGTTAAAATTTTATCTCTTTCTGATACCGTTGGTAGTTCTACGCCTGAAGTAATTGGATATTTATTCTCAAATTTAATCCCTAAATATCCTGCAATCGAGTTTGGGGCGCATTTACATACTACACCAAATTCTTGGTTTGAAAAAATAGACGCGGCACATAAAGCGGGTTGTAATCGTTTTGATGGTGCCATTAAAGGTTACGGAGGCTGTCCAATGGCGAAAGACGATTTAACAGGAAACATGCCAACAGAAAAAATGTTATCGTACTTTACAGCTAATAAAATTGACACCAATTGCCACTCTTTGAGCTTTGAAAGTTCTTATAATGAGGCTTTAAAAATATTTGAAAATTTTCATTAGTCCTTTTACATTTTTTAAAATATTGCAAAACAGATACTTATATACTTTAACGGTTGTTATTTTTATTTATTCTAAATAAATTTTGTTTGTCTCGTTTTCTTGTTTAAATTTGCATTGTAATTTTTAAACAATCTAAATAACAATAACAAATGAATACCAAAAAATTAATTTTAGCATCCTTACCTTTATTTTTATTGAGCATTACTTCCTGTTCTGATAATGACGATAATCAGCAAAATTCTGTTTCAGTTCCTACTACATATACTTTTGAAAGAAGCAACGTAACTACTGTAGATTATAGCGGACAATCTAGCAGGTTACTTATGTTAGAAGAAATGGGTAATTATATAAAAGACCAGGCAACGGCAAATTCTGTAATAAATGTTACTACGCTTACAAATATGTATTCAAATTCAAATAATGCATTTTCAACTACTGAATTAAATACATCTGGTAAGCAATTACGGGACAAAACAGCAGCTTCTAGAGACTATTTTGTTAACTTAGGTGGAGGTGGTTCTACAGTTGAACAAACTGAAGTTAGAAGTTTTTTTGCTGCTCAATTAGAGGATACAAATACTGCAAGTCAAGGAAACACAGCTTCTGAAAATGTAGCTGGTTCTTATTTAGATGGAACTTCAACTCGTCTTTTTGCTGCAAACGGGCTAGAACCACAGCAAGCATTTTTGAAAGGAATGATGGGGGCTTGTTTTATGGATCAAATTGTAAACAACTATTTAAGTACGGATGTTTTAGACGGTGCTAATAAAGAAAATAATACAAATAAAGTATTAGAATCTGGAAAAAACTATACTAAAATGGAACATTTATGGGACGAAGCTTATGGTTATGTTTATGGAGCAGGTGGAGGAAAATATTGGGATAGTTATATTAATCAAGTGGATGCAGATGCTGATTTTGGTACTATAAAAGAAGATATTGAATTGGCTTTTAGAAAAGGTAGAGCGGCTATTGTAGCAAATAATTATATTGTTCGTGATGCACAAATAGCAATTATTAAAAGTAAACTAGCCTTAGTTCCTGCAGTAAGAGCTGTTTATTATTTAAAAGATGGAAAAGCAAAATTAGTTACTGATAATGGTGCTAAGGCTTTTCACGCTCTTTCTGAAGCTTATGGTTTTATAATGGATATTCGTTATACACAAAATCCAAATACAAATGCTCCTTATATGTCAAAAACCGAAGTAGATAATTTATTAGCAGATCTTACAGGAGGAACAAATGGTTTATGGGATGTTGATTATTTAAATGCAAATTTAGATACTATGGCTACTACAATTGCAACCCGTTTTGGTTTTACTGTTGCACAAGCACAAACAGTTAATTAATACAATTATATAAACTAGCTTACATATTTTTGTAAGTTAGTTTTTTCTTAATTTCGCAAAAAATAAAACAATGAAAAAATTTCTTTTTTTAACTATTATTGCCGTTTTTCTGAGTTCTTGTTCAGATGATAGCGATTCGTCTTCTTCAGGCGATAATTATGATAGATCTGGAATGTTAACGAACTGGGCAGACAATATAATCATTCCAAGATTCGTAGATTATCAATCTAAAGTAGGTTTATTAAAAAATGGTGTTGCAACTTTTACCACAACGCCTAATCAGGCTAATTTAGATAACTTAAGAATAACTTGGATAAACGTGTCTAAATCTTATCAATATGTAAATGCTTTTAATATTGGTAAAGCAGAAGATATAAACTTTACAAGATGCACAAATATTTATCCTGTAAATACTTCAGGAATTCAAGCAAATATCGCTTCAGGAAATTACGATTTTAGTTTGTTATCGCAATATGATAAACAAGGCCTTTCTGCATTAGATTACATGTTAAACGGTTTAGCTTTAAACGATTCTGAAATTATAGGTTTTTATACTACAAATGCTAATGCAGTTAATTATAATAAGTATTTAGTGGACTTGACAAGTAGATTGAAAACTAATGTTGATGCAATTGTTAACGATTGGAATAGTTCTTACAGAGCTACTTTTATTGCAAGTAATGGAAGTGCAGTAAGTAGTTCTGTAAATAAAATGGTTAATAGTTTTGTAAAATATTTTGAAAAAGACCTAAGGGCTGGTAAAATTGGAATTCCTGCTGGTATTTATTCAAATGGAGCTCTTTATCCTGAGAAAGTAGAAGCGTATTATAAAAATGATATATCAAAAATGCTTTTAAATGAAGCTGTAAATGGTGCCCAAGATTTTTTTAATGGAAAACATTTTAATAGCACAACGGAAGGAATGAGTCTAAAATCGTATTTAGATTTTTTAAATACGGTTAGAAACGGACAAAATTTGAGCACAATTATAAACAACCAATTTATAGCAATTGAAGCCGTAAATAATACGTTTAATACTAGTTTGTCTTATCAAGTAAATTCAGATAATTCTGTAATGATTTCAAGTTTTGATCAATTACAACAAAATGTAGTTTATTTTAAGTTAGATATGATGCAAGCTTTAAATATTACAGTCGATTATGTAGATGCTGACGGAGATTAATAATGAATAAGAAAACACTACATACCTATTTAAATAAAAACATTCAGGCTTCAACGCTAGCTTTTTTTAGGCTAGCGTTTGGTTTAATGATGCTCTTTAGTATTGTTAGATTTGTTAGCTTTGGCTGGGTTGATAAATTTTATATACAGCCAAAATTTCATTTTACATATTACGGTTTCGATTGGGTAAAAACTTTGGGTAACGTTACTTATTTGCTGTTTTTTATATGTGGATTAGCTGCTTTTATGGTCGCTATTGGCTATAAGTACAAAATTGCTATAAGTACATTCTTTTTGACTTTTACGTATATAGAGTTAATGGATAAAACTACATATTTAAACCATTATTATTTTATTTCAGTAGTTAGTTTCTTGCTTATTTTCTTACCTGCAAATGCAACCTTTTCAGTAGATGCATATAAAAATAAAAAATTAAGATTTAAGGAAGTACCAAAATGGACAGTTGATGTTTTAAAATTAGTACTCGCCATTGTCTATTTTTATGCAGGTTTAGCAAAATTAAATTCAGATTGGTTGCTAGAAGCAATGCCTTTAAAAATTTGGTTGCCTAATCAGTCTAATGTTCCCATAATTGGTAATTTATTTCACGAAACTTGGGTGCAATATAGTTTTTGTTGGTTTGGAGCGCTTTACGATTTAGCAATTCCATTTCTACTGTTCAATAAAAGAACCCGAAACTTTGCCTTTTTCTTAGTGGTTGTTTTTCATATTTTAACTAAAGTTTTATTTCCAATTGGCGTTTTTCCTTATGTAATGATTATTAGTACGCTTGTCTTTTTTGACGCTTCTTTTCATGAAAAAGTATTACAATTTATCAGTAAAATATTTAAGATAAAAACTACTATTTTTAGTGCTTCTAAAGCTTATAGACTTAATTTAGCCTCCAAAAAGAATGCTTTTAAAATTAGCTTTTTAGCTTTTTTCATGGTATTTCAATTACTATTCCCATTTCGTTACTTGCTTTATCCAAATGAATTGTTTTGGACAGAAGAAGGATTCCGATTTTCATGGCGTGTAATGCTGATGGAAAAAGCAGGCTACACCCAATTTTATATTACAGATTCTAAAACCAATCAGAAAATATTTGTGGATAATGCAAATTTTTTAACTCCTTTTCAGGAAAAACAAATGTCTTTTCAACCCGATTTTATTTTACAATACGCTCATTTTTTACACAACCATTATAAAGAAATAGGCTATAACGACCCTAAAGTTACAGTAGATAGTTTTGTTGCTTTAAATGGAAGATTAAGTAAAAGATATATTGATCCAAAAGTAGATTTAGCAAAAGAATACGAATCACTCCAACATAAAACTTGGATTTTACCATTCAACGATGAAATTAAAGGATTTTAAAATTACGTTTCTATTATTAGTAGCATTTTCTGGATTTTCTCAAACTAATTTAAAAGGTATTGTGACCAATAGTTTTGGAGATCCATTAACAAATGTTGAAATTTATAATAAAGCAACTAGCAAGTTAGTAAACTCTAATGCAAAAGGAGAATTTATTATTCTAAATGCCTTTAATGGAAAAAATGAACTTATTTTCTTTTTACAAGGCTATTCTATTTTAGAAAAAACTTTTGATGTTACAAGTTCTAATGTAACAATTGTATTAGAAGACTTAGGAACCAATTTATCGGAAGTAGTTGTCATAAAGCAAAAGCAAAAATTATTTGCCTTAAATAAATTAAAAGATATTGAAGAAACGGCTATTTATGCAGGTAAAAAAACAGAAGTTATTTCGTTAGATAATTTAACTGCAAATAAAGCAACAAATAATGCACGTCAAATTTATGCACAGGTTGTTGGCTTAACCATAAATGAAAGTAACGATGGTGGTTTGCAATTATCAATAGGAGGAAGAGGTTTAAATCCAAATAGAACTTCTAATTTTAATACACGTCAAAATGATTACGATATAAGTGCAGATGTTTTAGGTTATCCTGAAAGTTACTATGCAACTCCTACAGAAGCTTTAGAATCTATCCAAATTATTAGAGGAGCGGCATCTTTACAATACGGAACGCAATTTGGAGGATTAGTTAATTTTAATATTAAAAAGCCAAGTACAAAACCAATGGAAGTAATTTCGAGAACAACTTTAGGTTCTTATAATTTATTTACCAATTTTAGTAGTTTAAGCGGAACAAAAGGAAAATTTAGTTATTATACTTTTTTTAATTATAAACAAGGAGATGGTTTTAGACCTAATTCTGAGTTTGACGCTAAAACATTTTTTGCAAATCTAAACTATCAATTTACCCAAAACACTTCTTTACATTTTGATTATACACATTTCAATTATTTAGCCAAACAACCAGGAGGTTTAACAGACTTTATGTTTGCACAAGATCCTACGCAAAGCAATAGAGAACGAAACTGGTTTAAAGTCGATTGGAATTTATTTGCTTTAAGGTTTAAACATCATTTTCAACACAATGCCGATTTTTCTTTGCAGTTATTTGGTTTAGATGCAAGTAGAAAAGCATTAGGTTATCGATCTAATCGCGTTTCAAGTGCCGATGCTCCAGGAACAGCTCGTGATTTAATTGCAGGTAATTTTATCAATTTTGGAGCTGAAGCGCGTTATTTAAAAAAGTACGACTTCTTAGGAAACAATAATGCCTTTTTAATAGGAGCCAAATATTATCAAGCTCGTAATTCAGGAATTCAAGGTCCAGGAAGCTCAGGAAGTGGCCCTGATTTCAATTTAGCAACTTCCGAATTTCCAAATTATGAAAGTCAATCAGATTATACTTATCCAAATTTAAATGTATCTGTTTTTGGAGAAAATATTTTTAGAGTAACCCCTTCTTTTTCTATTACTCCAGGTTTTAGATATGAAAGTATTAAAACACAAGCAGAAGGTTTTTATAGAGAAATTAGAACGGATTTAGCAGGTAATATTATCTATGATCAAATAGAGAATGAAAATAATATTAAGGAGCGTAATTTTCTATTATTGGGTATTGGTTTAAGTTACAAAACACAAAATGGCGTAGAAATTTACGGAAACGTCTCACAAAATTATCGTTCTGTTACCTTTAGTGATATTAGAACAGCAAACCCAAGTTCAGCAATCTCTGAAAATATTACAGATGAGAAAGGATATACTTCAGATATTGGAATTAGAGGACAAATTCTTAATAAAATATCTTTTGACGCAAGTATTTATGGTTTGTATTATAATGATAAAATTGGCGAATATTTAAGACAAGCTCCTAATATTGCCAGTTTAGTGCGTTATAGAGATAATATTGGAACTGCATTTACCTATGGTTTTGAATCTTTAATAGATTGGAATATTGGAAAAACGTTTTTCCTGAATAATGAAAATTTTATTTGGAATTTATTTTCTAATGTTGCACTTACCGATTCGCAATATTTAAATTCAGATGTTCCAAATGTAGAAGGTAATAAAGTAGAATTTGTGCCTAATTATAATATAAAGTTAGGATCTGGTATAGGATATAAAAATTTTCTAACTAGTTTACAACTTACTTATGTTTCCTCTCAATTTACCAATGCAGAAAATAATCTAACAGATGTGAATGATAATACTTATGGTATTTTTGGAGAAATTCCTTCCTACCACGTAGTTGACTTTTCTACGTCTTATAAATGGAAGAATTTTAAGCTAGAAGCTGGGATAAATAATGTTTTAAATAATTGGTATTTTACACGAAGAGCTACTGGTTATCCAGGTCCTGGCATAATTCCATCTGAACCAAGAGTTTTCTATACTACTCTAGAAATTAAGTTTTAATTTAATTATTATTGTTTCTAATGGATAACTTATAAATTTTTTGTAAATTTGCATGCAATTAACAATTAATTGCAACATGAAAGCACATACTACAAAAATCATCGGAGAAGGTCTTACTTATGATGATGTTCTTTTAATTCCAAATTACTCTGAAATACTTCCTCGCGAAGTAAATATCAAATCTAAATTTTCTAGAAATATAACTTTAAACGTTCCTATTATTTCGGCTGCTATGGATACCGTTACCGAAAGCGATATGGCTATTGCTATGGCGCAAGAAGGCGGAATTGGTGTTTTGCATAAAAACATGTCTATAAAGCGGCAAGCTGCTGAGGTAAGAAAAGTAAAACGTGCAGAATCGGGAATGATTATAGATCCCGTAACATTAACTTTAGAAGGAACAGTTGGTGATGCCAAAAGAGCCATGAAAGAACACGGTATTGGCGGAATTCCTGTTATAGATGACACAATGACTTTAAAAGGAATTGTTACCAATAGAGATTTACGTTTTGAAAAAGATAATGATCGTTCTATTGTTGAGGTAATGACATCTGAAAACTTGGTTACCGCTAGAGTTGGAACTACTTTAGGACAAGCAGAAGAAATCTTACAAGAACATAAAATTGAAAAATTATTAGTAGTTTCTGAAGACAATAAACTAGCTGGATTAATTACTTTTAGAGATATAACTAAACTTACACAAAAACCAAATGCAAATAAAGACCAATATGGTCGTTTGCGAGTTGCCGCTGCTCTAGGCGTTACTGCTGATGCAGTAGAAAGAGCTACCGCTTTAGTAAAAGCAGGTGTAGACGCAGTTATAATTGATACAGCACATGGGCATACTAAAGGCGTGGTAGATGTGTTAAAAGCAGTTAAAGCAGCATTTCCAGATTTAGATGTAGTGGTAGGTAATATTGCAACGCCAGAAGCGGCACTATACTTAGTAGATAATGGTGCCGATGGTGTAAAAGTAGGCATTGGTCCAGGTTCTATTTGTACTACACGTGTGGTTGCAGGAGTTGGATTTCCACAATTTTCAGCTGTTTTAGAGGTTGCTGCGGCAATTAAAGGTAGTGGCGTTCCAGTTATTGCAGATGGTGGTATTCGTTACACAGGAGATATTCCTAAAGCGATTGCTGCTGGTGCAGATTGTGTAATGCTAGGATCTTTATTAGCAGGAACAAAAGAATCGCCAGGAGAAACTATTATTTTTGAGGGTAGAAAATTCAAGTCTTACAGAGGAATGGGTTCTGTGGAAGCTATGAAAGAAGGTTCAAAAGACCGTTATTTTCAAGATGTTGAAGACGATGTTAAAAAACTTGTACCAGAAGGTATTGTAGGTCGTGTACCTTATAAAGGCGAACTAAACGAAAGTATGTTGCAATTTATAGGGGGTTTACGTGCAGGAATGGGGTATTGTGGTTCTAAAGACATTGCAACTTTACAAGAAACAGGAAAATTTGTAAGAATTACAGCAAGTGGAATAGGCGAAAGTCACCCACATAACGTAACCATTACAAAAGAAGCGCCTAATTATTCAAGATAATTTTTTTAAACAATATAAAAAATCAAAAAACCATTAGAGCTATCTAATGGTTTTTTTGGTTTTAAATAGTTATAATTATTTATAATTGTTGCTCAATAAAATTATAGTTGAAGTACTACTTTATTAACTTATAGGTTAGTAAATCTATTTTTTTCATTTTTGAAGCATCGAAAGGTAAAGTAGGTTCTTTTCTACATTTATTTATAAATATCGAATTTTTAAAAGAACCGTCAAGTACTTCTAATTGACTATCAAAACTATAATTGACTAACTCATATTTACCATTTTCGTTTTTATTATATTTAATAAAACTTTCTTCGTGTATTATCTTAAAATTAATTATTTTATTTTTAAAAACTAGATTGCGTTTGTTTTTCTTATCAATTGTTGACTTACAACTAAATTCATATAGCCCAAAATCAGCTGCATCAACTATAATATAACCATAGTAAGGATACTCTTTATTGCTTTTTTTTCTCATAAAATTAATTTTGTAAAAGCCATCAGTCTTTGAAATAGAATAGTCAAAATACTTCCTATATTTAATAAGAATTAGGTATTCGAAACTATTTGAAGGTGGGGAAGAGTGTCGGTAATTATGATTAAAACAAATTTCCTTATTATCTAAACAATATATAGCATTTCCATCTTCTTTCAATTTAAAATTATTAACAATATTTATATCATTTTCGCAAAAATAACCTTCCCTATTTTTATGAACAAGCCTTTTATTTATATAGGTTAATGTATCTTTTCCAGTTATAAAAGAATTAAAAAAATGTAAATTTTGAGTAATTAAAATGTTTTTTAATTTTATATTATTATTATAAATACTATCTAAAATATGCTCAACATTTAAATTTGTAACAATAACTTCTTTTAAGACTAGCGCATTAATTTTACTTAAATAAATATTTTTATTTATATCTTTTTTATTAATTATGGTATCATAATAATTTTCTTTAACTAATGATATTTTGTTTATCTTATTTAGATTTATATAAAAATAACCGTCTTGATTTGTTTTATCGATTAAAGTTGAATCAGAATAGATTTGAACATTTTCAATAGGAATGTTATCTTTTAGGTTTAATATCTGAATTTTTGTCTTTTGAGAATAAAATTGTTTCGATATTAAAAGTCATTGTTGTCCGATAAAAGAAAATAAAAAGAAGCCATAAAAATGGCTTCTTAAAAAAAATCGTAAATTAGAGTTGCAAAATTCAAAATACGATGAGTAAAAGTAATTATTTTTCTAGTAAATCTGTTTTCGGACAGCTGATTTCTTTAATCGATGATACAATTATAAGAAAAGAAGTAAAAAAATGTGATTCAGACCGCTACACAAAGCGATTTACAACAAAAGATCATTTGATAAGTATGCTTTTTTGTTCGTTTTCAAAGTGTACATCATTGCGTGAAATATCGGTAGCTATGCTTGGTTTATCAGGCAAAACAAGTAGTTTTCAGTTAAATCATATCCCTAAAAGGAGTACTTTATCTGATGCAAATAAGAAAAGAGATGTTTTGGTTTTTGAAAATATTTATCATCAATTACTAAAGCAATATGGTGGTTTTTTATCGGACAGCCGCATTAAGGATGTTATAAATAAGCAGGTCAAAATATTTGATAGTTCAACAATTAGTCTATTCAAAGACATTATGGGTTGCGTTGGTAGAAATCCAAAAAGTGGAAAAAGAAAAGGAGGAATTAAAGTGCATACAGTTGTGAATGCGGATGAAATAGTACCGAGTTTGGTTTGGTTCAGTGAAGCCAAAACACACGACCATAATTTTTTAGAAAAACTTAAATGCGATGAAAACACCATTTACGTTTTTGACAAAGGATACAATGACTACAGAGCTTTTGAGCATTTCACAACCCAGAAAACAGGATTTGTAACTCGAATAAAAGACAACGCATTGTATATAAGTATCGAAAAAATAGATATTGGAGAACGAATTCATAACGGCACTTTAGAAGATGAAATTATTGAAATTGACGTAAAAAAAGGAAAAGAAATATCAAAGTTGAGATTGAGAAAAGTGAGGTTTTATGACCGGGTAAACAAACGAGAATTTGAGTTTTTAACAAATTTATTTGAATTACGTGCCGACTTAATTGCGGCTTTGTATAAAACAAGATGGCAAATAGAGTTGTTATTTAAACAACTAAAACAAAATTTCCCATTGAAATATTTCTTGGGAGATAATGAAAATGCCATTAAAATACAGATATATTGTGTTTTGATAGTTAACTTGCTATTAGCGGTGGTAAAAAAGAAACTAAAACGCAGTTGGGCATTTTCAAATTTGGTTAGCTTTTGTAAAATTCACCTTTTTAATTACATTAATTTGATGAGATTTTTAGAAAATCCAGAAAAGGACTGGATTATAGATAAAGCTAAACAAGAACAATTATCATTTCAATGGTGACTTGTTTTTAAGAACCAACAGAAATTAAAAACTAAATGACTAATAAACAGTTAAATAGAAAATAAAATCACGTGATTTTATTTTTTATCGGACATTAATGATTAAAAGTATAAATAGTGTAATTATTTTTTTCATTTTTTCAAATAACTATTAGTTTGGAGGTTTTAAAAAGCAGGCATATGTTTGGCTAAATGTTGTGCAGGTTAAAACATTTAATTATGCTGTTCACTAAACACAGAAAGTAGCATGTTGCCATCTACCATTCTGTCAGGCGAATTTTCCATAAGTTTTAAAACGCGTTTCATAGCAAAAGGATTTAAGCCCATATTAATGCCTATTTCGTTTATTTTAGCTTGTTCTCTTTCGTGTAAAAAGTTGTCGGAATGCATTAATAGTGCTAACCTGTAAAACTGACAAATTCTATTAAATTCATCTTTAATAACTACTGTTTCAGACTTTTTATCAAATAATTTAATAAAAATTTCCTTCTCTATTTCAAGTTCGAGAGCAACCATTTCTATGAAATCATATTCTTTATTGTGCAATTCGCCGTCTACTAAAGCAAAACTTATCATTTCTTGCAATAATCCTATTTTTTCCTGATAACTGTCCATAAATACTCTATTCTTTTTTGTAAAAATAATAAATCTGAATTTAATTGAATACCTTTGGCAAATATTTATTAGACAAATGACAAATAACGATATCTTTAAAAAATTAAGAGTTGCTTTACAACTTCGGGACGACCAAATAGTAGAAATTTTAGAATTAGTAGATTTTAGAATTTCAAAAGGAGAACTAGGTAACGTGTTTAGAAAAGACGATCATCAAGACTACATGGAGTGCGGCGACCAGTTGTTGCGTAACTTCTTGAATGCATTAGTAATACATTTAAGAGGAACTAAAGAAAATCCTAAAAATCCTAACGAAGTTATTAAAAGTCATAAACCAAAAGAAACAAATTTTGAATTCAAAGCTAAAAAGCCAGAGTTTAAAACAGATAAAAAACCATACACACCTTCCGATAAAAAGCCTTTTGAAAAGAAGAAGGATTTTAAGAATATGCCAAAAAAAATACAGGTTGTAGAAAAAGTAAAATTTAAAAACGGTAAACCAAACCAAAAAGATAGCTAGCAATAAATAGATTCGATTTCCTACTTTTGATAAAAATTAACTAAATGCAATTTAAACATCCAGAAATTTTATACTTCCTTTTTCTGTTGGTGCTTCCTATTTTAGTACATTTATTTCAATTTCGTCGTTTTAAAAAGGAATACTTTACAAACGTAAAATTGCTTAAAGAAATACAAATTCAAACGCGTAAAAGTAAAAGTATCAAAAAATGGCTTTTATTATTTACGCGTTTATTATTGTTAACAGCTTTAATTTTAGCTTTTGCACAACCTTTTTTTGCTGCAAAAGAGACTCAAAATAAAGAAAATGAATTGGTTATTTTATTAGACAATTCCTTTTCTATGCAAATTAAAGGAGCAAAGGGAGAACTTTTAAAAAGAAGCGTACAAGAACTTTTAGAAACTTTGCCCGATAATCAAATTTTTTCTTTAGTTACCAATACCGCAACTTTTTGGGATACTGATGTAAAATCCATTCAAAAAGAGTTGCAACAACTCGATTATTCTGCTACTTCTTTTGAATTAGATGCAGTATTGAATCAGGTGGAAATAAAGAAGCCAAATACTGCGAAAGATTATTTAATTATTTCAGATGGGAATTTAATTACTTCAAATAAAATAAATCAAATTTCAAAAAAAAGTGTCGTGTATTGGTTGCAACCAAAAGGACAAAGTTTATTTAATGTAAGTATTGAAAATGTTAGTGTTGCAAAAGTTACCAATGCTTTTTATGAATTAGAAATTAAATTAAAATCTTTCGGAAAAATAACAGATCCAGTTTCGCTCGCGCTTTATGATCAAGAGAAAGCAATTGCAAACACACAAGTAAATTTTGAAAAGGAAGAACAAATTATAAAACTATCTGTTCCAAAGAAAGAAATGGTTGGAAAAGTCATAATTCAAGATAATAGTCTTCCCTTTGACAACGAATTTTTCTTTACCATTCAATCGCCTCAAAAATCAAAGCTAACAATAATAGGCAATCTTGTTAAAAACAAATTTATACATCGTATTTGCACAAATGAAGATTTTGAAGTTTACGATACAAGTCTAGAAGCATTAAATTTCAATAAGTTAGAAGCGCAAAATACAATTATTTTAAACGAATTAAACGAAATTTCACAAGCGTTGCAAACAAATTTAGTTTCCTTTTATGAAAAAGGAGGAAATATAATTGTAATTCCGTCGATGCAGTGCAAACTCGAGAATTTGAATGCTTTTTCTAGAAATTTTGAAAATACTACCTTTTCAAATCCATCGAAAATTGAAAAACAAATTACAAAAATTAGTTTTAACCATCCTGTTTATAAAAATGTATTTGAAAAGAAAGTTGCTAATTTTCAATATCCAAAAGTAAATACCACTTTTACTATTTCAAGAAATATTTTACCTGTTTTACAATATGAAGATAATGCCTTTTTTTTAGCTTCTACAACTAATAAGATAGGAAAAGCTTACTTCTTTGCAACTGCTTTAAATAAAGAAAACACTAATTTTCAAAATGCACCTTTAATTGTTCCCACATTTTATAATATGGCAATTAGTAATGGAATTAAAGATAATTTAGCGTTTACAATTGGCGCAAATGAGAGCGTAATTATAGACGCAAATTTGAATAAAGACGAAGTTGTTTCGGCTGTAAAGGATAAGTATAGTTTTATTCCAATGCAACAAATTTTAACCAATAAAGTAAAGCTTACTTTTGGAGATTATCCAGAACAAGCTGGAAATTATAAGATTAAACAAAAGGATAAAAACATTAGTTCGCTAAGTTTTAATTTTCCAAGAAATGAAAGTGATGTAACTTTGCAAAGCACATTAAATAATGATATTTTTACCAAAATAAATTCGGTAAACGAAGTTTTAAATGATTTACATACAAAACGTTCAGATACTGCTTTATGGAAGTGTTTTATTATTGCAACACTACTTTTTTTATTGATTGAATTACTAATCCAAAAATTTGTAAAATGACAAATATTGTTTTAAAAAACGCCACTATAATTGACTCTGAAAGCAAGTTTCATAAACAAACGGTAGATATTAAAATTCAAGAAGGTAAAATTGTCGAAATAGCTAAAAACATAGCTTCAAATGCTGATTTTAAAGAAGTTTTGATAAAAAATTTACATGTTTCGCAAGGCTGGATAGACAGTTCTGTTTCATTTGGAGAACCAGGTTTTGAAGACAGAGAAACAATTGTAAATGGACTAAACGTTGCTGCAAAAAGCGGATTTACAGCAGTAGCTTTACAACCAAATTGTTTTCCGGTTTTAGACAACCAGTCGCAAATAAGATTTGTATTAGATAGAGCAAAAAATCATGCTACAACTTTATATCCAATTGGTGCATTAACTGTTGGTAGCGAAGGAAATGATTTAGCCGAATTATTTGACATGAAAAATGCTGGTGCAATTGCATTTGGCGATTATAACAAAGCAATTCAAAATGCCAATATTCAAAAAATAGCGTTACAATATGTACAAGATTTTGACGGATTAGTAATAAGCTATTGCCAAGATAACAATATTAAAGGAAAAGGAATTGTGCATGAAGGTCCGGTTTCCACAAAACTAGGTTTAAAAGGAATTCCAACTTTAGCAGAAGAATTACACATTGCCAGAAACTTATTTTTGTTAGAATATACAGGCGGAAAAATACATATTCCAACTATTTCTACAATAAAAGCTATTGCCCTAATTAAAGAAGCGAAAGCAAAAGGAATAGAAGTTACTTGTAGCGTTGCCGTGCATCAATTAGTTTTTACAGATGATACTTTAGAAGGATTTGATTCTCGTTATAAAGTTGTGCCACCATTACGCGATGAAGTTACAAGAAAAGCCTTAATTGAAGCAGTTATAGATGGAACAATAGATTGTATTACTTCTGATCATAATCCATTAGATATAGAACATAAGAAATTAGAATTTGATTTAGCTAAAGACGGAACAACAGGTTTAGAAAGTGCTTTTGGTGCTTTGCAAACGGTTCTTCCACTTGAAATTATTATTGAAAAGCTAATTGCTGCTAAGTCTGTTTTTGGAATTAAAAAAAACACAATAAATATTGGAGAAACTGCTAATTTAAGTTTGTTTGAAACAGATAGTAATTGGCAATTTACCAAAGAAAATATTTTATCGAAATCAAAAAATTCCGCTTTCTTTGGACAAAATATGAAAGGGAAAGCATTAGGAATAGTTAATAATGGGCAATTGGTAATTTAGAAAATACCGCTTCGCTTAAAGAAGAAAGAAGAAAGAAGAAAGAAGAAAGACCGCTTCGCTGAAAGAGAATATCAATAAATTGTTCAAATTTCTTCAATTAATCAAAATCAGTGTCCTAAAATAAAACTTTAGTGCAGTAAACAATTTAAAGAATAAAAAAAGAAAATTATGCAAAACGATATAGAAAAAGGAAAAACCGCTGCTTTAGTTAGTTATTTTACAATAATAGGAAGTATTGTAGCTATTTTCATGAACCAAGAAGAGCATAAAAATGAATTTGCAAGCTTTCATATTCGTCAAGCATTAGGCATATTTTTAACGTTTTTTTTATTAGGTTATCCTATAGGATATTTTGACAGTTGGATGATCTCTTCTGCTTTTTGGGTATTTATTTTTATTCTTTGGATCTATGGTTTTTTAGGCGTTTTAAGTAACGAAAAAAGAATAGTTCCTTTAATTGGAGCTTTTTATCAAAAGTTTTTTAAGAATTTGTAAATCAATTATCTTTTACCTAAAACCCTTAACCTAAAAAAATGAATTTAACTTACCTCGTTAGAGAACCAAAAATAAAACAAGAGAAAAATCCGTTATTACTATTATTACACGGATATGGCAGTAACGAAGAAGATTTATTTTCTTTTGCAAGCGAATTGCCAGACGAATATTATGTGGTTTCTGTAAGAGCGCCTTATGATTTACAACCTTACGGTCATGCTTGGTATGCAATACATTTTGATGCAGATGAAAATAAATTTTCAGACGACGCACAAGCTATCGAGTCAAGAGAATTAATCATTCAATTTGTGGATGAATTAATAGCTAAATATCCAATAGATGCTACAAAAGTTAGTCTAATAGGCTTTAGCCAAGGCGCAATTTTGAGTTATGCTACAGCATTATCTTATCCAGAAAAAATAAGTAGAGTAGTAGCTTTAAGTGGTTATTTAAATGAGAAAATTATTCTGGAAGATTTTGCCTCAAAAAACATAGAAAGCTTAAAATTATTCATTTCTCACGGAACAGTAGATCAAGTAATTCCAGTAGATTGGGCAAGAAAAGCAGAACCTTTTATGAAAAACTTAGGTCTAGATGTTACTTATAAAGAATATCCAATTGGACATGGAGTTGCTCCGCAAAATTTCCATGATTTTAAAAATTGGTTACAAAAAACTAATTAATTACTTATTCAAGATCTTTTAATTTATATTTATTACTTTTGAATTTATAAAAAAACAATATTATTATGGCAAATATCACATTAGGAGGAAATCCAATACACACATTAGGACAATTACCAACAGTTGGATCAAAATCACCTGATTTTAATTTAATTCAAAATGATTTATCCGCTGCAACTCTTTCTGATTTTTCGGGAAGTAAAGTTGTTTTAAACATTTTCCCAAGCATAGATACTGGAACATGTGCTACTTCTGTAAGAACATTTAACGAAAAAGCAAGTGCATTAGAAAACACTAAAGTATTATGTATATCTCGCGATTTACCTTTTGCTCAAAAACGTTTTTGTGCTGCTGAAGGATTAGATAACGTAATTAATCTTTCTGATTTTAACACTGGTAAATTTGGTAAAGATTTAGGTTTAGAAATTACAGACGGTCCTTTAGCAGGTTTACATTCTAGAGTTGTAATTGTTTTAGACGAAAATGGTGTTGTAAAATATGCAGAACAAGTTTCTGAAATTGCAAACGAACCAAATTATGAAGCTGCATTGAAGGCGCTTTAAAACATGAAATTCGAAAAAGACGAACGTTTTTTATCTGGAAGAATGAAAAGCTTTAAATATGCGCTTCAAGGGGCATATAAATTAGCAAAAACAGAACACAGTGTAATAGCACAACTTTCGATAGGAGTTTTTATTACGATTGCTGGCTTCTATTTTGGAATAACCAAAACAGAATGGATGTTTCAAATTCTTACAATAGGATTAGTTTTAAGTATTGAAGGTTTAAATACTGCTGTTGAAAAAATTGCAGATTTCATTCATCCAGAATTCCATGAAAGAATAGGTTTTATTAAAGATATTGCGGCTGGAGCTGTTTTTTTTGCTGCAATGACGGCAATAGTAATTGCCGCAATAATTTATATTCCTTCCTTATTTAATTAATCTATTTTAAAAGAATAGAGTTGCTTTATGGCTAAAAATAACACAAAAGATACTACAACTTCAAAAGAAAAAATCCCTGCAAAAAAGCTAACAAGACAGCAAAAATTTAGTATTGGTGTTTTATTAATTTTACTTGCAACAGCTTTGTTATTATCGTTTATTTCCTTTTTTATAACTGGTAATAACGATCAAAGTGTTATTGGGGATGTTTTTAGTAGGGAAGTAAAAGCAGCGAATTGGCTTGGGAAAATAGGTGCTTTTTTAGCAGATTTTTTCATAGTCAAAGGTTTTGGAGTAGCTTCTTTTATTTTTATAAGAATTCTTTTTTTAGCAGGAGTATATTTAATTTTAGATACTGCTTTAGTGAAATTAAAAAAAATCCTTTTCTGGGATTTATATTTAATTATTTTATTTTCAATTTTATTTGGTTTTTTCTCGGAATACATGCCGCAATTAGCAGGAACTGTTGGTTTTGAAATGAATTTATTTATTCAAGATTACATAGGAAAAGTTGGAGTTGGACTGTTACTTGCATTTAGTTTCATACTGTTTTTAATTTTTAAAATTAAAGTTTCTCCAGATAAAATTAAAGATATTTTAGAACGACCTAATAAAGAGTTAAAAGAGGAATTGAACCAAAATGACGTATCTAAAGAGGTAAGTTTTGAAGATAATTCTAAACCATTAGCAGAAATAGTTCCTACGGAAGATGATTTTAATAGTAGAGAAGACGAAGAGGCAATTTCAAAAATAGAAATGAAACCTACTTCTTCCTTTGAAATCAATAAAGAAGATTTAAAACCTACAATATCTCATTCTTCAGAATTGAGTTTAGAGCCTAAAATTAAGGCGGAAGAAAATAAAGTAATAGATGAGTTTGTAATTGAAAAAGTAGAAGAAGAAATTTCTGTAAGTGAAAATTTAGCTTCAAAATTAGTACAAGATTTTGGTGAATTTGATCCTACGTTAGATCTTTCAAATTATCAATTTCCTCCAATTGATTTGTTGAAAGATTATACCGGCGGTGGAATTACAATTAACCAAGCAGAATTAGAAGACAATAAAAATAAAATTGTAGAAACGCTAAAAAACTATAATATTGGAATATCGCAAATAAAAGCAACAGTTGGACCAACAGTTACATTATATGAAATAGTTCCCGATGCAGGAATTCGTATTTCTAAAATTAAAAATTTAGAAGATGATATTGCACTTTCGCTTGCTGCGTTAGGAATTCGTATTATCGCACCTATTCCAGGAAAAGGAACCATTGGAATTGAAGTTCCAAATAATAAACCTACCATGGTTTCGATGAAAAGTGTTATTTCATCTCCTAGATTTCAAGAAGCTGAAATGGAATTGCCAATAGCAATAGGAAAAACAATTTCAAACGAAACGTTTGTAGTAGATTTAGCAAAAATGCCCCATTTATTAATGGCAGGAGCAACTGGTCAAGGAAAGTCGGTGGGTTTAAATGCTATTTTAGCTTCCTTACTTTATAAAAAGCATCCAGCGGAAGTTAAGTTTGTTTTGGTTGACCCCAAAAAAGTAGAATTAACACTTTTTAATAAAATTGAGCGTCATTATTTGGCTAAATTACCAGATAATGAAGAAGCTATTATTACTGATAATACTAAGGTAATTAACACCTTAAATTCATTGTGTATTGAAATGGACAACCGTTATTCTTTATTAAAAGATGCAATGGTTAGAAATATTAAAGAATATAATGAAAAATTTAAAACACGAAAATTAAATCCAGAAAACGGACATCGTTATTTGCCTTATATTGTTTTGGTTGTTGATGAGTTTGCAGATTTAATTATGACGGCAGGTAAAGAAGTAGAAACACCTATTGCTCGTTTGGCTCAATTAGCCCGTGCTATTGGTATTCACTTAATTATTGCAACGCAACGTCCTTCGGTAAACGTAATTACGGGAATGATTAAAGCGAATTTCCCTGCTAGGATAGCTTTTAGAGTTATGTCAAAAATTGACTCAAGAACTATTTTAGATGCAGGAGGAGCAGATCAGTTAATTGGTCGTGGAGACATGCTTTATACCAACGGGAATGATATGGTTCGTGTGCAATGTGCTTTTATCGATACACCAGAAGTAGAGAAAGTTTGTGATTTTATTGGCGGACAAAAAGCATATCCAGATGCATATCTTTTACCAGAGTATGTAGGTGGAGAAAATGGCACGACTCTTGATGTTAATATCTCTGAAAGAGATGTTTTATTTAGAGATGCTGCAGAAGTTATTGTAACCGCTCAGCAAGGTAGTGCATCTTTAATTCAAAGAAAATTAAAACTAGGTTATAATAGAGCAGGTAGAATTATCGATCAATTAGAAGCCGCTGGTATTGTAGGCCAGTTTGAAGGCAGTAAAGCAAGATCTGTATTAATACCTGATTTAGTAGCTCTAGAAAATTATTTAAATATTGAACAAAATAACAACTAAAGACAATGAACAATTTTTTTAAAATATTTTTCTTTTTTGCAATCGGTTTTTCAGTACAAGCGCAAGATGCTGCAAAAGCTAAAAAGCTTTTAGACGATGTTTCTGCTCAAATTAAGACATACAATAATATTGTTATTGATTTTAAATATACGCTAAGTAATCCAAAAGAGAACATTAACCAAGAAAGTAAAGGAAATGTTGCTATTGAAAATGTCACTTCAGGAAAATATAACCTTAATTTCATGGGTGTAAGTAAAATATTTGATGGAAGTAAAGTGTATACTATTGTTCCAGAAGATGAAGAAATAACCATTTCTAAATTTGACGATAATGATGATAATGCGATAACTCCTTCAAAAATGTTGACCTTTTTTACAGCAGGACATAAATATGCAATGGATATTTTACAAAATGTAAAAGGAAGAAAAATACAATATGTAAAATTAATTCCAATAAGTTCAAAAGACCAAAGAAAAGAAATTTTAATAGGCATTGATGTGCAAACTAAAAATATTTATAATATTATAGAAACAGGTAAAAATGCTACAAAGACTATTCTAACTGTTAATTCTTTTAAAACAAATCAGCCTTTATCAAAAAATCATTTTACCTTTACACAATCAAAGTATACAAATTACTACATCAATAGATTAGACTAAGGAGTGAAAATTTTAGATAAATATATTTTAAAATCTTACATGATTACTTTTACTACGGTATTTGTAATCCTTTTTTTTATATTCGTTTTACAGGGAATTTGGCTTTTTATTTCTGACTTAGCGGGTAAGGACTTAGATGCGTTTACAATATTAAAATTTCTTTCTTTTTATGCACCTACAATAGTTCCTTTAGTTTTACCTCTTTCAGTATTACTAGCAGCTATTATGACTTTCGGAAGTTTTTCAGAAAATTATGAATTTGCAGCAATGAAATCTTCCGGTATTTCATTAAATAGAGCAATGCGTTACTTGTCACTTGCTATTTTAGGATTGAGTATCATAACTTTTATTTTTGCAAATAATGTAATTCCAAATGCACAGTATAATTTCTTAAATTTGAGAAAAGATATCATGCAGCAAAAACCTGCAATGGCTATTGCCGAAGGGCAGTTTAACTCTATAGGAGCCATTAATATTAAGGTTGACAAGAAATCTGGAGAAAACGGAGAGTTATTAGAAGGCGTAATAATGCACGTAAAAAATGAAGATTATGGTTTTGGTGCTAATACAGTTATAAAAGCTAAAAATGGCGTTTTAGGAGGTGATAATGAATCAAATTTATTACAACTAGTATTGCTAGATGGTAATTATTACGAAAACATACAACCTAACGACTTTAATGAAAGAAATAAAAAACCATTTGCTAAAAGTAGTTTTAAAAAATATATTATAAATATTGATTTATCTAAGGTTTACCAAGTTCAAAACATAGAAGATTTTACTTCTGAAAAAATGTTAAATATTAGTGAATTAAATTATACTTTAGATTCATTACAAAAGAATTATGATAATGAAATAATATCTTTTTCAGATAATGTAGTAATGCGTACAGATGCAGTTTTTAATACTAAAAGAGTGCAAGATGTAAATAATGAAAATGAAGAAATCAAAGATATTTTGGCAATAATGACTACAGAAGAAAGTCAAAAAATAGTAGAATTAGCAAAAAATAATATCACAAGTACAGAGTTTAACATTAGTAACGCAAAAACAGATTTAGAATATAAAAAGAAAAACATTAATTCCCACTGGATTGTTATTCATGAAAAATTTGTAATGGGTTTTTCATGTCTTTTAATGTTTTTTCTAGGCGCTCCACTAGGTGCTATTATTAGAAAAGGAGGCTTGGGTTTACCAATGGTTTTTGCAATTGTCATTTTTATTGTATTTCACTTTTTAAATTTATTTGGTAGAAAGATAGCAGAGCAAGATGCAATACCTGTTTTCTTAGGTGTTTGGTTATCTACAATTGTACTTTTACCTTTTGCAATTTTATTGACTTACAGAGCGACAAATGATATTGGAATAATGATAAGTTTTGATTGGATTACAGATCCTTTTAAAAAATTAGCATCAAAAATTAATAAACAAAACAACTAATTACAAAATGTCTAGCAAAATACAATTAAATACTATTGAGGAAGCTATAGAAGATATCCGTCAAGGAAAAATTATTATAGTAGTAGATGACGAGGATAGAGAAAATGAAGGAGATTTTCTGGCAGCAGCTGAAAAAGTAACACCAGAAATGATAAACTTCATGGCAACTCATGGCCGCGGATTAATTTGTACACCACTAACAGAATCTAGATGTAAGGAATTAGACTTACACGCTATGGTTAGAAATAATACAGATCATATGGAAACTGCATTTACGGTTTCGGTAGATTTAAAAGGGAATGGAGTTACCACTGGTATTTCAGCAGCAGATAGGGCAAGAACAGTATTGTCATTAGTGGATGGTAATACAAAACCATTTGACCTAGCACGTCCTGGACATATATTCCCACTAATTGCGAAACAAGGCGGTGTTTTAAGAAGAACTGGTCATACAGAAGCAGCAATTGATTTTGCACGGTTAGCAGGTTTTAAATCCGCAGGTGTTATTGTTGAAATAATGAATGAAGACGGAACAATGGCTCGTTTACCAGAATTAGCAAAAGTTGCCAAAAAATTTGATTTAAAGCTAGTTTCGATTGAAGACTTAGTCGCTTATAGAATGCAGCACGATAGCCTAATTCAAAAAAAAGAAGATTTTCAAATGGAAACACGTTTTGGAACTTTCAGGCTGAGAGCTTATTTACAAACTACCAATAAGCAAATACATTTAGCTCTAACAAAAGGCTCTTGGAGCAGTGGAGATGCAGTTTTAACAAGGATAAATTCTACGCAAGTTAATAATGATATTTTAGGGACACTTACTAACGATGTAGATAAGAAGTTAGACGGTATGTTCAAAAAACTGAATGAAGAAGGGCAAGGCGCAATTATTTTTATAAATCAAGAAGTTAAATCCTTAGAATTACTTTCTAGATTATCAGAATTGAAACTTCTACAAGAAAAAGGAATTATTAAAGCTCCAAATGTAAAAATGGATAATAAAGACTTTGGAATTGGAGCACAAATTTTACACGATATAGATATTTCTAAAATCAAATTACTTTCTAACCAAACACAACACACCAAGAGAGTAGGTATGATTGGTTATGGACTAGAAATTGTTGATTATGTAAATTATTAAGGTTCTATTAAAAAAACCATAATTTTATAGCTAGAGCCGACACAGTAATTATTAAAAATAATCTAATTACTTTGTCGTCTTTTTTTACAGACCATCTACTAGCCACCCAAGCTCCAGATGCATTTCCAATTGTTAGTATAAAAGCTAACGGATAATTTATTTTGTTTTCATATGCAAACACTATAACTGCTCCAATTGTGTACATAAAAACTACAAAAACTTTTGTAACATTTGATTTTAATAAGGTAAGTCCATTTATAGAAGGTAATATTAAGAGCATTAAAAAACCAATTCCGGCATTAATAAAACCACCATATATTCCTAAGAAAAAGAAAATTATTATGGATTTATACAATACTTTTCCTGAAGTTTTTTCTACTAATGTTTCAATAGCAACTTTAGGTTTTAGCACAATAATTGTTAAAACCATTAACATGATTAAAGCTAAAATTTTATTAAACAACGCACCATTTATATTAATGGCTAGTTTTGCACCAATAAAAGAGCCTAATAATGCCGAAATACCAAGGTATAGACTAAAAGGATACATAGATTCTCCTTTGCTTTTAAATCCTTTTACAGCAGTAAAAGTTTGAACTAAAATAGCAATTCTATTTGTTCCATTTGCAACAGAAGCAGGTAATCCTAAAAAAATTAGTGTTGGTAAAGTTAGTAACGTTCCTCCACCAGCAACAGTATTTAAAAAACCAGCAATAAAGCCTACAGGTATTAAAAGTAAATATTCTAGAGGGAAATCCATATTTTTAATTAGTGTAGCAAAGATATTTAAAAACAAAAATAAATAAGCTAATAATTATATTCAATTTGATAAAACGTATTTTGTCTGTTATTCAATTTGTTACGTTTAATCTTTAAAAAAAATATTCTTTTTTTACGTTTTTTGTTTTGAAAGTAAAAAAAGGTTTCTATATTTGCACTCGCAATCAGATAATGAATGCGTTTTACTGGAGAAATGGCAGAGCGGTCGAATGCGGCAGTCTTGAAAACTGTTGACTGTTACAGGTCCGGGGGTTCGAATCCCTCTTTCTCCGCTTAATTAAAACCCTAACGATTGATTATCAATTAGTTAGGGTTTTTTGCTTTTACTCCTAGCCCACATTTAGTCCACAATTGAATTAAAACCTGTCTACAATAGCATACAATCCTCTTTTCTTGGTTTTAGCCTTTAAATTCCACTTCTGATACATTGGGAGTCTTTCACAAAAAACATCGTTATACGGCTTCGCATAGCCTTCCTTTATCATTATTTCGTTCAATACACGACCATCGTTTAAAATTAAATAACCCAACAATCTACCGTATTTATCTTTTAGATTCTTTTTTTCCTGAATCAAAGAACAAACATCGCCTAGATCAACTTGATTTTTTAAAAAGTGAAACGACAAATAACCCAATTTGATTAATAAAGCTGCCGGAATATGTAATTCTTTTTCGTCCTTTTTTATCTTGCTACAATAATTCATTTCAGGTGCATCTATACCATATAATCTGACTTCAAATACCTTTTTAGTTAGTATATCTTCCAATATAATACCATCACCATCAACGAATTTTACGATTTTCAGAAGGTTTTTTGTAATTGTAATTTCTTTAGCGTTGTATTGCACCATAAAGCATTGATTAAGTAGTTGAATATAAGTATTTTACGTGTTAAATTTAGTAAATAATTTTAACAATAAATAACATGGCTAGACAAAAAGGGCATATTAAATATGTCGGCACACTAGGAGAAGTAAGACACTTCAAAATCAAAGGCAATGAAGGGTATTTTGCAGGACTAAAAGGAGGCCCTACAGCAGAACAAATTAAAACTGCACCAGGCTTTATCCGTACTCGTGAAAATATGAGTGAATTTGGAGCTTGTGCCAATGCCGGTAAATCAGTTCGCGTTGGTTTATCATCATTAATGAAACAAATGTCAGATAGTCAACTTACAGGACGATTAACTGCCATTATGAAAAAAATCAATATTGAAGATGGTTCTGAAGCCAGAGGACAACGAGCTGTTCTTATTTCTCAACAACCTCAATATCTGAAAGGATTAGATTTTAATCGTAACATTTCATTTAATGGTATTTTTAATGCTCCTTTTACGTTAACTCCAACTGCTTCAAGAATTGAAAGCACTTTAAGTATTGCTGCATTTAATCCGCTGAATTACTTAAACATTCCATCTGGAGCAACACATTTTAGGATCATTAATGCAGTTTCTGTAGTTGCTGATTTTATTTACAATTCAGTAACTGGAAATTACGAACCTTCTGATTCGGTATTGAATCAAATGTCAAATGTTGCTTATTCTGATTATTCTCCTGTAGATGTTGCAACCTCTCTAATTGAAGTTACTGCTACATTACCGGGAGCACCAACATTAAATACAGATGTATCAGTAATTGGCAGTATTGGAATTGAATTTTATCAGAAAGTTGGAAATAACTACTATTTATTCAATGCGGGTAACGCTTTGAAAATAGAAGATATTTTCTAAAACACCATCAGTTTGCAAGACTGCAAACTTTGCAAACTTGCAATCTAAGCCCTTTCTAGCGAGAGGGCTTTTTGTTTTTTACCAATTTATCTATAATGTGGACTTATGTATGACATATAGGGCGAATAAAGAGCAAATATGTATTAGTCGGAACATAATGTTACTTTTTAAAATAATGCGCTAAAATCGTCCTTCTCATTTGATCCATTAAAACTAAACTTTCCTGAAATTGCTTTTCTTTTATCTCAATAATTTGCAAAGCTTTGACTTGTTTATGGTGCTGCTCCATATTTTCCAACATATTATTCAGCTTCGGAATAAAGTTTTTCTTGAATTCGTGAATCCGTAAAAATGGAATTACGGAACCGCAAAGATATTGATGCCAAAAATTAGCTTTCCATAAACTATAAATAAGCCAGTAAATTGTTTCGGCTTCTTCTTTGCTTGAAAAAGTGACAACAAAGCTATTTGTAAAAGCTGTCTTTTGAGGCTTTCCACTATTCAAGCCTTTGCTCAAGATGTAAATCTGATTATCTCGGCAAACTGACTCTTTTCTGTGCGTTTTAATGATTGGATTCGGCGTAACTTCCGGTTTAAAATGATGCTCTCGCTACGCTCCGCACCTTATTATTTTTAAAAGAAAAAGAAAAAAAAGAAAGACGTCTCAAAAGTGGAGGTTTCAAAAGGAGTCAAGTTTTTTTGAAGAAATACTACCCAAGTGTTGATGTAGAAGCGGGTGCGTATCGTCGGAAAAAGTAGTAGTGTTGAAAATGTAAGGGTGGAGATTTTTTCAAAAACCCGTAGGGCTTGAACTTTACTTTTTGAAACCGTAACTTATCTTTGCTGTCTTTTTATTTATTTTTTTTCAATCGGGAGCACTAAATGTTGTTGAAATCCTATTCGGGGGAATGTTCTTATGGAAACTGCAATCAAACACCCCCAAGCACCGCAAGGAGCAAATAAAGTGGTGCCCCGTTTTTCAGGGGCAAGGAACTTTATTTGCGTATGAGGAGCGCAGTGGCGGGGTTGCGGCAATCGAACAGCCACCATAGACACGGGAATTGAGCGGAGGAACGTAGCGAAATGAAGTGGATATGAGCGTGTAACGGCGGGGAAAAAATAAAAGACAGCCGTAGGCGTTCCTTGATTTAGGGCAAAGCGACCGAATCGGATGTGAATGGAGAAGAGAAGTTGTAATAAAACAATTGCTTATTTAAAATTGAAATGAGGTAAGCGGTGCTAACCCCGATGGCGGTGCGAAGGAGCAACCGCTGAAAAAACCGAGGGCGGCAGACATAATACTGCTGGAATGTAGTGTAGCGTAGCTTGCGTAGCGAAACGGAATGAAGCGGTATTGTGGATGCATAAGCCCGACCGAACGCAGGAAGAGACCGTGTGAAGATGAGGAACGAAATAGCGCAAAAAATATAGCTGCTTATTTTCAAGCTGCTGTATTTTTTTGTGCTATGAAGTGTCTGTGGAACGGAGGGAAACCAAACTATTGAATTGAATGATAGATTGCCTCTTTACCGAAAAAATTCTTATGAAAATGTATGGTTGACCGACTGGAACAGCCGAACGGAACAAAGGGAACGACCGTAGAGAGACCGCTTGATTGCTCGTGATGTTGATTAGCAGAATAGTGATTATAAGCAGGGGTGTTTTAGAGTGGTCCTGTGAAAAATAAACGTGATAAATAGCCCTGATCGAAACGGCATCCTTTGCTTTTACTCTTTAATAAAAGCAAAGATATAGAGTAGAGCAGGACTCAATTGGATCATTAAACGATTGTTTGTGCTCCTAAAAAACAGTTAGGTTATAATTAGAAGAATGCAAAATCTTGTGGTGGGCACGGATTACAAATCAGCGAGTATGGGTAGAATGCAATAAACTACTTTTTAACTAGTTCAGTAAAAATGTGATACCCATTCGCTAAATCAGTTGTTTTTAAAACTATTTCAGGAGAATAGACTTGTGATAACTTAATCTTAGCTGAATACACACTTCCTTTAATCAGATTAGAGTTCTTCTCTCTTGATTTTAAAGGTGTAGAGTTATTTTTTAACAGGTTAGCCATCAACTAAATATTATACGCATTTAAATCGTATTGTTGTTTAATGCTTTCTTAACAAGTGCATAAGCATTATCAAAAGTAGTGTTTTTTATGCAATAATCCTTTATCTGACGTTCATTTACCCCCGATATAACTCTTTTCGTAGTTTTTAATTCGGCTGTTGTTTCATCCTTACCAATTATTGAAATAACATACTCTTTACCATCTTTTATACATTCCCAAGTGCAACCATTATATAAGGGAATCATTTGCCAATTATGAGTAATTTCTATTTTTGCAAGGTCATTTAAAAAGTCTAAAACATTTTGATAACGATACTCAGGATCAGGTTGCAAAGCTGTTCGAATATAATTTCTAAGCGTTTGTGGGATATGATGCAAATAAGCACTTCTATCAGGGAACTTCCCTTCAAAAATGGCTTTTAAAAACTTGTCGTTATCAAATACACCTTCCTTATTTACATATTTGTTTAATTGTTCTTTAAAAAAACTGTTACCATTGCATAAACGATACACGGTTAAACCAGCTTGAAAAATATCGCTATGATGACTTATTATATTCGATTGAATTGTTTCGGGTGCCCTATGGAAATGATAAAACTTATCAATCAGAGTTAAGCCTTCCTCATTTAGATAACGGGCCAAACCAAAATCAGTAAGTATTGCATCATTACTATCAGATACTAAAATATTGGTAGGTTTAATATCACAATGCAGTAATCTTTTAGAATGTATATGATGTAAACCACTCAAAAAATCTATACTATATTTTACTATTTCACTAACTGTGAGTGGTCTTGTAGCTATAATGTTGTTTAATGAACCTTTTTGAAATAAAGGCATTGTAATATAAATGTAATCTTCATCTTGGCAAGAATACTGAATTGGTGCTATGTTCGGATGATTTGAACTATATAACATTTTTGCTTCGTCAAAAAATAAAGAATCATCTTTAAAATCAGCTTTCTTTATTTTTTTAACTACAATTTCAGTATCTAATTGTTTGTCGTGTGCTATGTGAACAGTTGAATTTTTACCTTCTTGTCCTATGTCTTTTAAAATTTTAAAGTGTAATGATGTTTGTGTATAATCAAGCATAAATATTTTTTTAT
>Ga0209491_10001496_pt1 | contig 45436 bp, 43 predicted proteins | sample BON02_FD_187213 | JGI IMG/M metagenome (GOLD analysis project Ga0209491, IMG submission 187213) | Freshwater microbial communities from Lake Bonney liftoff mats and glacier meltwater in Antarctica - BON-02 (SPAdes) (version 2) | ecosystem: Environmental > Aquatic > Freshwater > Ice > Glacier...
TCCGCCGGACGCCGTGGCCTGTGGTTTGGTGAATGTCGCCGATCATTTCTCGGAGTTGGGCTGGGTTCGGGCGCCGAGGATAATTGCGGTCTTTTTTAAAATGTCATTCTCCGCCTTGAGCAGGGCGCTTTCGCTTATAGATCAAGTTGCTGCCGATGCAGAGTGCTTCGGCAATTTGAGTAACCGGCTTCCCTGTGCAGATAAGTTCGACGGCTTGGGCTTTGAACTCAGGACTATAACGTTGACGGGGTTTATCATTCCTATCGGCTTTTTGTAGAGGTTACCGGTCCAAGAATCTAGCTCACCTCAATCGTCCTAGAGGGCGAAGGCTGCCTCACCCGGAAACTCAAAAACTAGCACCGAAAGGAACCCCAAAAATGCCACTCGAAATCCGTAACTTTCAAACTATCCGTTTTACGGAACTTTCAAAGCGGCGCCTGCAGCTTTCAGCCGCCGGGGCGAGTGGTGAATTCCTTCTGCGGATTTGTGTTTCTTGTTTGCGCGGCGGGCGGCTGTCGGTCAAGTTTTCCCAATGACCAGCCGATTGATCCCGTTCCACGCCCTTCATGATTTTGCGGCGGTGGGGGAACTCGCAGGCAAAGTGGTCGTTCTGACCAATGGATGCTTCGACATCTTGCACGCAGGCCATGTCGACTACCTCGAACGTGCGCGAGAACTCGGGGATACTCTCGTAGTGGCAATTAACTCGGACCGCTCGGTGAGGGAGCTCAAGGGGCCATCCCGCCCGGTCAATACTGAAGAAGACCGCGCGCGTGTGCTCTCCGCGCTGCGGTGTGTAGACTTTGTGACGATCTTTGATTCCTTACGTGTGACCAAGGTGATCGAACTCCTCCACCCCGCAGTTTACGCCAAGGGGGGCGATTACACGGTGGAGACCCTCGATGCAGGTGAACGCGAAGCGATGCTCGCTTGTGGGACAGACATACAAATTTTGTCGCTGGTTCCGGGACGATCGACCACGGCAATTCTCGCTCGTGCAGCGCAAGGTGAGGGATGCTCTTAGCTCAATCGAGAAATTCTGAGATTTCGTAGAGTGTTTTATCGCGCGCGGGCTTCCGGTGTTTATTTATAAGCGACCGTAGTTTTCCGGAGGGATCTGATTGAGCTGAGTCGCCGGCGAATGCCTCATCCATCCCTTCTAATGCATCGCCGTATTCGGCCTCCAGCGCCTCGGGATCTTCGCCCGATGCCATGCGGTCCATCATTTCGGTGAAGACATCTGGCATCTTCTGGCCAGTCAATGATGCCATCTTGCGCATCATCGCAGCCATGTGGCGTGGATCTGGATTACCTTCATCCAGGGAAGAAAATTCACGTTCCATTTCGGCCATTGCCCGCTCCATCCGGGGATCTAACGGGCCATCGTCTGGATTCCCGGCAACCGGTTCTTGGCGGCCCGGCTTCGTGATCGCAAATGCGGACGCGATCCGTTCCATGACCGCTGACGGATCATCCGGACAGCGCGGAACACGACCGGAATACGCGAGGGATCGTGCGAAGAACGAATAGATCGTGTGGGTCTTAGGGCTGTAGAACTCGTAGATCGGCATGAGAAAAGAAATTGATTTTTTCCGTCTTGAAACTACGTCCTCCGGAGGGGGACCTCATTTTCCTCCATCTAAAATGCAGCCTAGATGATCATGCCGGCTGCTACTGTTTCGAAGGTTCCCGGGTGGATGAGAACAAACGATCCCGTGATCCGATTGCGTCGATAGGAATCATGAATCAGCGGAATTGCCGTCCGCATCGTGATCCGACCGATATCATTAAGATTCATCGTCTTCACACCTTCCACCTTATGCAGGGTGTTGATATCCACGATGTATCGCACGTCTTTGATGATCGCCTGCGTCTCGCGCGTGGTGTGTCTCACGATATACTTGCCTCGGTCGGCCAGCGGGGTCTGTGAAAACCAACAAATCATTGCCTCAATATCCTGCTCGACCCGAGGCGGATTGTTGGGCTTCACGATCATGTCTCCGCGTGAAATGTCGATTTCATCTGCCAAGGTCAATGTCACTGACTCCGGCGCGAACGCCTCGGCGACGGTGTCCGAGTTTTTATAAATCTCTTTCACCCGTGTGGTAAATCCGGATGGGAGCACCCTCACTTCGTCATTCGGCTTGAAGACACCACCCGCGACCCGGCCCGCGTAGCCTCGGAAATCATGCCATTCGTTGGACTGCGGTCGGATTACCCACTGAACGGGGAAACGCGCATCGACATGATTGTATTCTCCGCCGACGTAGACTGTTTCCAAGAAATACAGAAGCGACGGCCCTTGATACCATGGCATGTGCTGCGATCGATCCACCACGTTGTCACCTTCAAGGGCGCTGATTGGGATCGTCGTGATGTCAACCAGATTATCGAGGCGGGAGGCGAAGCTTTTGTAATCTTCGACGATGCGGTTATAGACATCTTCTGAGTAGTCCACGAGGTCCATCTTGTTAATCGCAACGACGACGTGCTGGATGCGGAGAAGCTCTGCAATAAACGAATGGCGCTTGGTTTGTTCAATGACGCCTTTGCGGGCGTCAACCAGAATAATCGCGAGGTTTGCCGTCGAGGCACCAGTCACCATATTTCGCGTGTACTGGATGTGTCCCGGTGTGTCGGCGATGATGAACTTTCGTTTCGGAGTGGCAAAATACCGATACGCCACATCAATAGTGATGCCCTGTTCGCGTTCCGCTTTTAGTCCATCCGTGAGCAGTGCCAGATTGACCACAGCATCGCCGCGGCGCTTGGAGCTTTCCTCTATCGCCTCCATTTGATCCTCAAAGATGCTCTTTGAATCGTAGAGCAGGCGTCCAATAAGCGTGGATTTTCCATCATCGACCGAGCCGGCCGTGGTAAAACGTAAGATGTCCATAGTCGTTTTAGTTGTGTGGCTGGTGCGAATTAAAAATACCCTTCGCGCTTCCGGTCTTCCATTGCCGTTTCGGAGCGTTTGTCATCCGTGCGGGTCCCCCGTTCCGTAACACGGGACGCGGCGACCTCGGCAATGATATCATCGAGTGTGGCAGCCACACTTTCTACGGCACCGGTGCAGGTGGCGTCTCCAATGGTGCGGAACCGCACGATCATTCGCTGCACCGACTCTGTCGGCTGAACGGTAATAAAATCAGTGACCGCCAGCAGACTGCCGCCACGTGAAAAAACATCCCGCTCGTGAGTGAAGTAAAGCGAGGGCAGGGGAATGTTTTCGCGCTGGATGTACATCCACACGTCCATTTCGGTGAAGTTCGAGAGCGGGAAAACACGGAAATGCTCGCCCTCGCTCTTGAGCCCGTTAAACAAATTCCATAGCTCCGGTCGTTGGTTTTTTGGGTCCCATTGACCGAACTCATCGCGATGCGAAAAAAAGCGTTCCTTTGCACGGGCTTTCTCTTCATCGCGCCGTCCTCCGCCCAGGCAGGCATCGAATCCGTGCTCCGCTATGGTGTCCAGCAGCGTCACGGTCTGGAGTTTGTTGCGGGACGCATTTATCCCTTTCTCCTCAACCACGCGGCCCTCATCAATGGATTGCTGCACCGATCCCACGACCAAATCCGCCCCGAGCGAGTCCACAAACTCATCCCGATACGTCATTGTCTCTGCAAAATTATGCCCGGTATCAATGTGCACCAAGGGAAATGGCATCCGTGACGGCCAAAATGCCTTGCGAGCCAGATGCGCCATAACAATAGAATCTTTGCCGCCCGAAAATAACAGCGCCGGTTTGCGAAACTGCGCCGCAGTTTCACGTAAAATAAAGATGGCCTCGGCCTCTAGTTGATCGAGATGGGTAAGCTGATAATCCGGCATAAACTAAATCTTTTACTTCGTCTCAGCGATGGGATTCGGCGAGTCATGATCGATCTGAGGGTTCAGATATGCGATCAAACGAGTCGTGCATTGATCCACAGACTGCGATCCGGTGTCGAGCACAAGTTCTGCGGAATCTGGTTCCTCGAATCCGCTGTCCTTACCCGTGAAGTTACTGACTTGGCCCGCTGCGGCTTTTTTGTAGAGCCCTTTGGGATCGCGAGCGGCGCATTGCTCGAACGAGGCCCGGATATAAACTTCGTGGTAGCCAGCGCCGATGATATTCCGGGCGATATGGCGGAATGCGTTCTTCGGGGTGATCAGCGACACGAATGTGATGACTCCTTGGGAGGCAAAAAGTTTGGCCACCTCAGCGGTTCGGCGGATGTTTTCCTTGCGGTCGGAATCCGAAAATCCCAAGTCGCTGTTCAGCCCGGTCCGGAGGTTGTCTCCATCAAGAATCACGGTCATACGGCCCGCGAGATGCAATTGCCGCTCCGCCGCGTTGGCAATGGTTGACTTTCCAGATCCGGAAAGTCCGGTCATCCACACGACCACGCCGCGCTGGGCAAGATGGGATTCTTTTTCTCTCTGGCTGAGAAAGCGGTGAAACTCAGTGTGAATGTGGTCCGTCATGTGAGCCAGAGAGCATCTCCCGATTTGGGGAGCGCAATCAAGCCGCAATCTGTCGCTAAATTCGGGAACCTTGCGCTTGCGTTGGAAAACGCATTCGCAGATACTCCATCACTCAGAGCACCGGTAGCTCAATTGGATAGAGTGCTGCCCTCCGAAGGCAGAGGTTGTGGGTTCGACCCCCGCCCGGTGCAATTCTAAAATCACTCTGTAACCCGCTTAAATAAAGGGTTCCAGCCTGTTAAGCCTCCCAAATCATTCGCCGCAATTCTTTGCCGTAAATCGCCGTTTGGTGCCATAAAAGAGCATTTTCTGGGCACCAACTTGGCACCAGATTGGCACTATATCCCAGCACTGAATCCGCAACCCTGCGCGAAATGTTGGCGAGAACTCGGGAAAAGGTCTGGCGATAGATTTATTTCCAGTCCTCCAGATTGGCACCAGCGTCCTTAATGAGCTTAACCGCGTCCAGCGTCCGCTCGCCTATCCCGGCGGTTGTGGGACATGAATGGATTCTTGATCGATTGGAGATGGGGCACCGCAGTAATGTCACCCGAGCGATGACTGGATTTCGAAATGGGGGAGACAGCGAAACAAGAGGTCTCAAAGCAAAAATGATCAAATGCTCGGGCTGACCCCTATCTGACCCCTATCCCGGGGTTGGCCCAGGTGAATCTGAAGGCTTGTCTGCTACCAACAAACGTGCGACTATCCGACATGTTCGCAACGCTGGAAATACCTGTTCCCGATTCGCTTTTGCTTCACTCCAAGGATTTGGCGTCTCTTCAAGAACGCAGCCGTTTCCTGCTGGCGATGAAGTTCTTTGAACTCGGCGAGTTGAGTTCTGGTCAAGCTGCGGAAATGTCTGGTCTCTCGCGCGTCGCCTTTCTCTTTGAAGCCGGCAAACTCGGCATCCCTGTTGCCGAATTGTCTCAAGACGAATTGGCGGTAGAATTTGGGTGAACCCGATTTTCAATGCGCCGACGGTCTGCAATACTGGCCCACTGATCGGCTTGGCTCGAATAAACATGGCGTGGCTGCCTTTCCGACTGTTTCCCGAGGTCATGGTCCCGGAGGAAGTCCAGCAAGAATTGCAGGCCAAGGAATCCCCCGACCGAGCCCAACTGATTGAAGTTCTAGCACACGGTCGCATCTATCCGCGCCAAAGCCAGCCGGACCGCTTGCTCCTCGCCGAACTCGAAGAGGGCGAAGCGGCCGTAATTTCTGTGGCCACACGGCTTGGGTTTTCATCAGTCATTCTTGACGAGCGAAAAGCCCGGCGAATCGCATCCCGCGTGTATGGACTGGAAGTGGAGGGCACCGGTGGTTTGCTGGTGGAGGCGAAAAACCGTGGTATGATCGTATCCGTGAGACCACATCTCGATGGGATGATCCAGAGGGGATATTTCCTTGGTCCGAATCTGGTTGCCAGTTGCCTCGCTGCCGCAGGCGAAATCTGAAGTCTCTGGAAAGGTAGCTCCAACCGCGCCCGCCCTTTGTCGGGGGCGAAGATCGTGATGTTGTCGGATGGTTATGGAGTGCTGCGTTTTTTTGGCACCATCAAAAAGGGGTTAGTCCCGCGTATTGACCTATTAGGAAATGGGGTCAGTGTGGAGTGGCACTAAGTTAAGGCGGATTTGGGATGATTCCGGATTGGGTCTCCCGTTGCTTCACTTTGCTCACCCCTTCGGGGCTGCCATTCGGCAGGATGTCTCCGCTTCGATTCGGCTCAGGGCTGGTGTTGTAACTATTTACATAGCATGGCGTTGCCTTGGGCTGTATGGGGCGCACCGTCGGTGCTTGGTGGCTTAAGTTAGTGCCATTCCACTCTGACCCCAGTTGCTGACCCCAGTTGCCCGGCGAATTCTCATCGGCGAGACAAGTGTGCCCCGCGGCCACCGCTACGTGACCAACATTGTCGATGCCGATACCCGGCGGCTTCTCTTTATGTGCGAGGAAAGTGACAGTTCCACGCGGGCCGCCTTTGTCAAGGAGATGGCTCGCGATGGAGCCGATCTCAAGGGCGGCCTCTGGGCTCTGCGCGGCAACGAGTGGACCCGTTCGCCAGAACAACTCAAATTGCGCCGCCACTTTTGCAGCGCTTATCGTCCCTTGGCCTGCGCCATGGGCCTGCGCGAACTTCTCCAGAATATTCTTGCCGGCGAGGACGCCGACACCCTCGACTGGTGGTGTTCGCGTGCCATGCGCTCGCGCTTGGAGCCATTCAAGGATCTGGCCCGTATCATCCGCAATCATCGTGCTGGTATCATCGCCTTCCTCCGAACCCGAGTCACCAATGGCCTCGTTGAGGCCATTAACGGATTAATCCAACTCGCTAAGCGCTCGGCCCGCGGCTTCCGTTCCTTCAAAAACTTTCGCCTCATCGCTCTGCTCAAAGCGGGCCTGCTCGAATTCAATCTCCCTCATGTTTTACCCACTTGAAACAGCGAAGAGTCCAATATTATATCAAAAAAATTGTGTAGGAAGCTCAGGGTTTGCACCATCGGCTAATTTCCTAATGGAACCTCAGGGTCTTACCTGAACCTGCTCACCCCCCGAAAATGGCGAAGAATCTTCTCTCCTAGCTGGGTTTTCTCACTTCGCCGAAACTTTTCGGATGAACCGCTTTTTCATTGTTCCAACACTGCGAGGCGCAGAAAAAGCCTCGAATTCCTGTCGGAAAGTCCGTGCATTTCTCCAAGCAGAGGCTGCTTTCTATAGTGCAGAATTTTTCAGGCAGTCTTTAACGAAGCCGCGTGGGAAGTCCGAGCATCAGGCTATAGTGAGACCACGTTTTGCGTAATCGATCACATGGCCTGCATGTAGCAACCACGATAGATCGGCTGCGACAGCGTGATCTCGATCCGCCTCGCTACCACCCTCTGGCAATGGACGGAGTGCAAGCAATGCCTTCCATTGTTCAGGCCGCGGTTGAAAAGGATGGCTGGCGATGTAGTCCAACATGATCTGCAAGGAATCGGAAACCGGGTTTTCCGAGGTATTGAGCGTGCGGGGGCGGGCGATAGAGATGAACGTGATGTTGTCGCGGGCTTTAAAAATCTGAAGCCCTGTGGCGGCCAATTGTTTGCTCAGGCTATGTGCCAGAGGAAGCGGGAAGCGGTCCAATTCTGCCCAATAGGTTCGTGTGAGGGCCAACACCGCAGGTGCCGATGAATTTAATGCTGCCGGTCCAGGCGCGATTACTCGTTCCCGGATTTTAACAACCAATGAGCTTGAGTGATTCGCGCGGAAGTGAGCCTCGACGTCCGCCATCGTTGCCAATGGGGCTGCGGGTTCAGTCGTGTCCGATTCGGTGATCGGGACGAATTGTTCGCGGGTGCATTGTTCCTGTTTCCATTGCTCAATTATGGCTTCGTCTTTCACGACGCGCACACGGGCCGAATAGGCATCGAAGGACATGTTGGCAAATTTCTGCGCATGGGTCTCGCGCAGCTTGGATTGGTAATTGTGATAATTGGGCGGTCCTAATAGAACGCCGCTCATCCCGCATTGGGCGATACCGGTGAAGTTTCCTTTGGGAGGCTCGGCTTCGACTTGTTCCCGCCGATAGTATGTATCCAGCGAAGTATTCAATGCGTGGGACAACGCAGTCGATTCGTCGAGCCATAAAGAGCCGTCCGACTTCAACTGATACAGCCCAACCGCAGTCTCCTCGGTGCGTTTCAATTCCACCTGGTAGCGCTCGGATTTTTCTAAAACCAGCCGTGCGAGGTCGAAAAGCGGGTAGGCTTTTATTGAGACTTTAATCTGGCGTGCGACGCCTTCGACGCCCGTGCGATCTGGCAAAAACCGCACCTGCCATCCGGCAATCGCAGGAGTTTCTTTTTGTTCCAATCGCTCCGGTCGTTTGCTGTCAGTGTCGTCGCGGTGATCTCTGGCAGGTCGTGCGGAGTTATCCCGTCGTGGGCCTTCACGAGGGCGTTTGTCGCGATCAGGACGAGGTCCTCGTCTGCCGTCGCCGCGTTGGTCAAACGCTTCGCGGCGTTCAGGGCGATCATTACCGCGATCAAAGCGCGCCGCGAGTTTTGAGACGTCCGATGTATTACCTCCATCTCTCGCCCAGGCGGGAAGAAAGCTCTGTGCGAGATCGATCTCCAAGTTATTAGGTTCCGGTGAGGGATCGGGTTGCTCGTTCATGTGCGTTCGAACGTAGCAGGTTCTTTTAAGAACGGGAGTGGGAATTTCAAATCATTCGATGACAAAAAAACGAAGGTGTCCAGGCGTCCGGCGGCTGCTATTTTGCGCTGCCAGCAAACTTAAATCCCAGATTCACGAGGGTCGCGATGCCGATACACCAGGGGAGAACACCCAAGGATAGCGCGAGGGTGAGTGGCCACTTGGAAATCCCCATCGCCATTCCTGCAAGTGCTCCAATTTGCGGACCAATCGTAATGGGTGCCAGAAGCCCCAATGCAGGCAGGCCATATTTCCGCACCGCCCGTTGAAACCATCCGTCCGCAGTCGGGTGAAGTTGCTTATGGAACCTTCGGGTTAATGCGGCCCGCACGGGGTCGCCGAGCAGAGCGATGACCAGTCCGCCCAGCGAATACCCGATCCACGCCGCGAATGCGGCGGCCCAGACCGAGGCACCTGCGGCAGTTGCTGCGGGAATGGCAGCGATGAAATAGAGGAACCCCAGTCCTAGGGCGAGAAGGAGGCTGTTGGCAGAAAGGTTCGTCAGTGCTTCGGCCATCACTCAATGTGGACGGGCGGAAGGTTCCAGATTTCTTTGGCGTATTCGGAAATAGTACGGTCGCTTGAGAACTTGCCAACGCGGGCCGTATTCAGAATTGCCATTTTTGCCCAGCGTGCCTTGTCCCGGAAGGCGATATCAACTTTCTGCTGGCAATCGCTGTACGCTTGGTAATCGGCAAGGACGAGAAACGGATCGCTGTAAATCAGGTTGTCGTGAAGCATGTTGAGCACGCCGGACGGCTCCGTGGGGGTGAAATAATTCGATCCCACCCAATCGACAACTGCACGGAGCTCTTCATTTGCGCGGTAAATTTCCTCGGGGTGATATCCCTTCTTGCAGAGGGAATGAACCTCATCTGCGGTGAGACCAAAAATAAAAATATTCTCAGAACCTACTTCCTCCAGGATTTCCACGTTGGCTCCATCCAAGGTGCCAATCGTAAGTGATCCATTGAGCGCGAGTTTCATATTTCCAGTGCCCGACGCTTCCTTGCCTGCGGTGGATATTTGCTCCGAGAGATCGGCCGCGGGGACAATGCGCTGCGCCAGCGAGACCCGGTAGTTGGGGAGGAACGCCACCTTGAGTTTGTCGTTAATCCGTTTATCTGCATTGATCATGGCGCCAACAGCATTGATGGCTTTAATGATGCATTTGGCCATATCGTAACCAGGCGCTGCCTTTGCTGCAAAAATGAACACACGTGGGACGATATCGAGGTCCGGCTGCTGGAGCAGACGACGGTAGAGCGCTAAAATATGAAGCAAGTTCAGGTGCTGACGTTTGTACTCGTGCAACCGCTTAATCTGGACGTCAAACAGCGCGTCTGGATTCACGTCGATGTTACACTCGCGTTTGATGATTCGCGCGAGGTCTACTTTGTTCGCGCGTTTCACAGCCATGAAGTCTGCCTGAAATTGTGGGTCGTCTGCGAATGCCTCGATTCCTCGTAATTTGTCAAGATTACGCTCCCATCCATGGCCGATTTTTGACGTAATGAGTGAGCTCAGCCGTGGATTACAAGCGAGGAGCCAGCGGCGAGGGGTGATGCCATTTGTCTTGTTGTTGAACTTCCCGGGGTACATCTCGTCGAATTCAGGAAACAGGTTTGCCTTGAGCAACTTGGTGTGGAGCGCAGCGACACCATTCACCGAGTGGCATGCGACGACAGACAAGTGGGCCATGCGGACCATTTGGGTTTCGCCCTCTTCGATGAGCGAGAGCGCGCGGATTTTGCCTGTGTCGCCGGGCCATTTCTCTTCGACCTGTTCCAGAAAACGTTCGTTGATGAGAAAAATGATCTGCATGTGGCGCGGCAGGAGCTTTTGGAAAAGCCCAACACTCCATTTCTCCAGTGCCTCGGGTAGCAGCGTGTGATTGGTGTATGCCATCGTTTTGGTGACGATGCCCCAGGCTTCTTCCCAAGGCATTTCATGTTCATCGATGAGGATGCGCATGAGCTCAGGGATCGCGAGGGCCGGATGGGTGTCGTTCAGCTGAATGGCCACCTTCTCCGGAAATGTAGTCCAATCCGGATTATTCTTGAAAAACCGGTGGATGATGTCCTTGAGTGAACACGCCACGAGGAAATACTGCTGAAGCATCCGCAGTTCCTTGCCGCTCTCCGTTTTATCGTTCGGGTAAAGCACCTTCGAGATGGTTTCGCTCCGGTTCTTTTCGCTTACTGCTTCGTCGTAGCCGCCGCGATTGAATGCATCAAAATCGAACTCCTCGGATGCGCGCGATTCCCAGAGTCGAAGAAAGTTCACCGTCTCCGTGCCAAATCCGGGGATCGGGATGTCATACGGAACTCCAATGAGTTTTTTTGCTCCGACCCAGCGAGGAATATAATTTCCACGATCATCAAAAACGTTTTCCACGTGACCAAATACCGAAATCTCACACGAGTGCTCGGGGCGGACAATCTCCCACGGAGTTCCGTATTTCATCCAGGCATCCGGGAGTTCCACCTGATACCCGTTACGGAATTCCTGTTTGAACAAGCCATATTGGTAATGGATCCCATATCCCACGGCTGGCAGATCAAGCGTCGCCAGCGAATCGAGGAAACAGGCCGCAAGCCGGCCAAGACCGCCATTCCCAAGCGCCATGTCGTATTCTTCATGCCGGATGTCGTCCATATCGAGTCCGAGGTGCTTCAGAGCGACTTCCAGATCTTCCATCACTCCGGCGCTGTAGACGCTGTTTGTGAAAAGGCGTCCCATCAGAAATTCCAGGGAGAAGTAATACACCCGCTTCACATTGCTCTGATGATGCACCATCTGGGTTTTGATCATCCGCTCGATGATGATGCTCTGCACCGCCTTTGCTGTTGCAATCCACCAGTCGCGGGAGGTCGCGCTGTAACGATCCCGCGCGAGGCTGAACGTCAATTGATTGAGGATAAATGTTTCGATGTTCGTCTTGGTTTTAGTGATGCCGCTCATAAGCTTTACCTGTCTGGGTATGGAAATGGCAAATGTGTGCGCGTGTGGAGCAAATTCCGTGGCATTACGGAATTGCACCGCGGCGGTAACACGCCGAATTGATGAGATCGATCCAGTGGAAGTCCGCCGGAGTTATTCAATGAATCCCCATCGACGCGTAAGCGGCCAAAAGACGACAAATCCTTTCCCGGTAATGTTACGCGCGGGAACGGGACCGAAATAACGGCTGTCGCTGGAATTATAGCTGTTGTCTCCCATGGCGAATACCATTCCGTCAGGAATCCGGTATTCCTGAGTTGGGGAGGTGAGGTAGTTAAACATTCGATTTCCATTGGAATACCCGCGGTATCCATCTTTCTCAGACATGATACGCTCAAACATGCGGCCTTGCGCTGGCTTTCCGTTGATGAACAAGGCGGGAGGATCGATTCGCAGTTCGTCTCCGGCGATACCAACTAGCCGTTTGATGTAGTGCTGGGATGTAACGCCGGGGGGGAGCGTGCGCTGGATCAGCTCAATCCCGGTCGTCCGGAAAACAAAGACATCCTGCTCCTTGGGGGCAGCAAAGTGGTATGCCATCTTGTTCACTAACAAAAAGTCACCGTTGTCGATGTAGCCTTTCACTATCGGTTGGCCTTTTTTGAGGATCCGGCCCTCTTGAATATTGAAAGGACCCCGTACAGTGTCGATCGGCGCGAATACTTTGTACGTTTCATTTTCGCAGATGATGTCTGTGAACGTGAAATAATTCGCATACGAGCTTGGCCGCAATTCCACCACAACGTCATCCTGCTTGGCTACCACGTTGAACCAAGTGCGTCCCTTGATCAGAAAGTCAAAGGTCCGGGTGACCGGGGAGGGGAGTGGGTCTTTCGTCGGGACGCCGACGATGCCGTTTAACGTGGGCTGCATGGAGCCAGTCGGAATTTTAAATGGCTCAACCAAATATGCCCGCACTCCTGCGGCGATGATGATCGCCACCAAAATGACCTCGCAATTTTCCCGCCATCCGGCGTGAGGCACGGGCGGGATCATGCCACCAACAATGCGCTCGAGATTTGCTGAGCGCTCGCGGATGGCATCTGGTTTCCGATCCTTTGCCGCTCTGCGCAGCGAATCTACCGCGGCGTCCGCCTCCGCAAGTTGATCCGGCTTCAGTAGGTCAGATTTGTAGCGGAGCAGCCGGTTCGCACCGTCGATCAACGCTTGGGCTTCTTTGAGATATCGAGGTTTAAAAAACATCCGGGATTTATAATGCTGCGGGGCAATCGGACCTTGAGTGCCAATCGATTGCCAAGAAGTAGCTGGTACAGCCTGGCAAGCTCGAACCCAAGGAAATACGATCAATGAATGCAAGAATTTTGGCTTGCACGAGCCAGGATGCGTGACACTTTGCCTGCCAGATTACGTATGTATTGGGAGGCATTGAATGATTGGGCAGGCGAGGAAGTGGAGGCAGTGTTGCAGACATTGCCTGATGAAATCCGCGCTGCTACCAGCAGACTGGTCATCTTTGTTGAAGACATCCCGTCCGCTGAAGACCGGGAGTGTGGAGTGGGCACGGACTGGCTGGGGATCTTTGAGGGAGCAACCGTGCGTGATTTTCATACCATGCATCCTCCGAGGATCCGGCTGTGGGCGGGAAACCTTTGGCGCTACAGTGGCGCCAATGAGCGGCGTTTCCGCGATGAAGTGCGGCTCACGGTGCTCCATGAAATCGGACATTTCCTGGGATTGGACGAGGATGGTGTAGCCCGCCTCGGGTTGGCTTGATCGTGGGGGCCTCTATGTGCCGGATGGGGGTAGCAACTGCAGGAGCGTTTCGGCGAGTGAAGCTGCGCGGAGCGGCTTTGAAAGATACCCATCCATCCCCGCGGCAAGGCATTTTTCGCGGTCTCCAACAACGGTATTTGCTGTGAGCGCGACGAGCGGTGGTCGGGAGTCTATCGGGTAGCGGCGACAGATCTCCGCTGCCGCTTCGAGCCCGCCGATAACTGGCATTTGCATGTCGATGAATGCAATGTCGTAGTGCGACTTTCCGATTGCATCAACCGCAAGGGCACCATTTTCCACAATATCCACGGTGTGGCCCATTTTTGTAAGCATGAGGGAGATGAGCCGTTGGTTGATTGTATTATCCTCTGCGACCAAAATATGCAGATGCCGTGGGTCGGAAGCAGGTTTGCTCAAAGCCATCTCAAGGGGAGTTGGGCTGTTATTCATCATCAGGCGACTCGTAGGAAATACGGGGGTTCTGCCCTGCCGCAGCCATTTTTGCCAGACTTTCTGATGCGGAGCAAAGGCGTTCGACGATGGCGCTTCCGTCATCCATGCTGCCGTCTTCTGCAAGGGGGGTGGCGGAGATGGTTGAGACATGACCTAGCACATTCCCGTAGACGTTGACGATGGGACCTCCGCTGGACCCAGGTGCAAACTCCGCAGTGACGTCTAACATCGGGAACTTTGCTCCATTCGGCCGACGTTCATAGATCAGACGAGAAATAATACCGCTCGAAAACCGAAAATATCGTGTGTCCGGATGACTCATCAAATAAACGGATTCCCCTGCACGCGCATCAGTGGCGAGCGGTAGTGGCGGGAGCGAATCCGCACCAGAAATCCGGACCAGGCACGAATCGGCGTCCGCATCTGCCGCAAGCATTCCGGTAATCGCATACACATTCCCATGTTGATCCATGGCAATCGGGAAGTTTTTCAGTGGTCCGTCCTCCGCATCTTGAAACACATGCAGGCTGGTGCAAGCAACGCCGTCGGCAATGATGAATCCCGTGGATAGATAGAGGTGCCATGCGTCACAATCGTCACAAAAATACGTATATCCCACGGCGATCGTCGATTCCCGTAGGCGGTTAGCAATCGTCGGCGCATCAAGAACGACGGTAGCAGGCGCCGGTAGAGCCAGATCCTCCCGCACCTTCGGAAGGGAATCGAAAAGTGCTCGAAGCGTGATCAATGCATTGTCTGCAACCAGCGCCGCGGTTTTGGTTTCGCCTGCCTGCTCAAACTCTGCATCGTTGATTGGAGCAGATCTCAGGTCTCCGAGACCGCAGAAGACGAGGCAGAGAAAAGCGATGCTTTTCACTGCAAAGATCGTTTTTTCTTTGATGGTAATCGAATCGATGCGGACCTGCCGTGAGCATCGAGGCCCTCGATTTCGCTGAAGATTTTAATATGTGGCAACGACTTGCGCAGTGATTCCTCGTCAAACCGGACGATGCTCGTACGCCGCTGAAACTGATCTGCTGTGAGACCGGCAAACGACTTGCACGCACCACCAGTGGGGAGTTCGTGGCTGGGTCCGGCAAGGAAATCTCCACCTGCGACGGGGGAGAGGCCCCCGAGGAATATGCATCCTGAAGTGGTCAGTTGCCCGGCGACGACTCCGGGGTCATCGGTGGCTACCGAGACGTGCTCGCTGGCAAATTGATTGGCGATGGCGATGGCCTGCGGAAGATCGGTGGTTTGAACGAGTATCGCGTGTTTGAGTGCCTCGGCGAGCAGTTCTGGTCGAAACGACTCTTGCGCCTGACGGCCCACGGATTGAGCCACGGCGTCAATTAGATCACCGGAAGGGGTGAGTAGAACAGCGATGCTGCCATGGCCGTGTTCGGATTGGGCCAGCAGATCGGCTGCGATCCAAGTTGGATTCGCATTGGCGTCTGCAATCACAAGCACCTCGCTCGGGCCAGGAAGAAGATCGACTGCGACGCGCCCGAAAACCTGTCGTTTGGCTTCTACGACGTATGCATTGCCTGGTCCGAACACCTTGGTCACGGGCGCAATGGTTTTAGTTCCGACTGCCAGCGCTGCGATTGCCTGTGCCCCGCCAACCCGGTAAATCTCGGTGGCGCCACACAACGCGAGGGCCGCGAGTAAGGACGGGTGAATCGATCCATCTTTGTTAGCGGGTGTGACAGCAACGATTTCAGGCACTCCGGCAGCGGCTGCAATCGTGCAGGTCATGACCGCCGTGGATACCAACGGCGCGGTGCCGCCTGGCACATAAATCCCCACTCGGGGAAATGGATCAAATCGCTCGCCCGTGATTACGCCTTGTTTGTTTTTTGTGAACCAGCTCTCCCGTAAACTGTGGCGTGCAAAATCCCGAACATTGGCACGCGCTGCTAAAATTGCCTTTCGGACCCGGGTGGGCAGGGATGCGACTGCGGATTCAACCTCTGCCTGCGACACGCTCAAGCCTGAGGGTTTAAGTTTTGGACCACCGAATTTCACCGTGTATTCGCAGAGCGCGCGGTCGCCCGTGGTTTCAATGGCCGCGAGGATCTCAGACACCGTCGCGACCACATCCGGAGAGGGAATGGCGCGGCGGTCCAGAGACTTTATTTTTTTGGAATATCCGGCATCGGAATAACGAAGAATACGCATAAGTAGGCAAAGAGTGGCTAATTTTCGTTCGGCGCGGAGCGGGATTCTGCGGCAATAGAAGGATTTTTAAAATTTTACGTAGGGGAGGAGCCCATGGAGGCCTCCCTCTCGACCAAAGCCGCTTTCCTTGTAGCCGCCGAATGGACTGGTCGGATCGAATTTGTTGTATGTATTCGCCCAGATAACTCCCGCTTTCAACTGCGACGCCATAGTAAAAATCTTACTACCTTTGTCGGTCCACACCCCTGCACTCAATCCAAACGCGGTATTGTTAGCGCGTTCAATTGCTTCTTCGGGTGTGCGGAACGTCATGATGCTGAGTACGGGACCGAAAATCTCCTCTCGGGCGATGCGATGGGACGCCGTGACGTGGGTGAAAAATCCTGGTGCAAACCAATTTCCCTCCTTTGGCAATCGGCAGGACGACTGGTGCAATATGGCCCCCTCTTCCACGCCACTGGTGACGAGCTCATGGATGCGGGCTAGTTGCTCGGGCGAATGGATTGCACCGATATCAGTATTCTTATCCAGCGGATCTCCGACCCGGAGTGTACGAATCCGGTCGCGGAGCCGCTCAATGACCTCTTCAGCGACAGATTCCTGCACAAGCAATCGAGACCCTGCGCAACACACGTGGCCTTGATTAAAATAGATGCCGGACACGATGCCTTCGACCGCCTGGGCGATTGGTGCGTCGTCGAATACGATGTTCGCGGCTTTGCCTCCGAGTTCGAGCGTGATCTTTTTTCCGGTTCCAGCTGTAGCGGCTGCGATGCGTTTGCCGACTTCAGTCGATCCAGTAAATGCGATTTTATCAACTCCGGGATGATCCACTAGGGCGCTGCCGGCTTCTGGTCCCCCCGTCACGATATTGACGACCCCCGCCGGGAGCCCCGCCTCCTGTAAGATCTCAGCAAGATGCAGGGCGGTGAGGCTGGACGTTTCGGCAGGTTTGAGCACGCAGGTATTACCACACGCCAGTGCGGGAGCCAGTTTCCACGCGGCCATTAGCAGAGGGAAATTCCACGGGATAATCTGACCCGCGACGCCAACCGGGGCGGGTGAGCGGCCGGGAAAGGCGTAATCAAGTTTGTCAGCCCATCCGGCGTAGTAAAAAAAATGTGCGGCCGCCAGTGGCAGATCAATATCGCGGCTTTCTTTGATCGGTTTGCCACCATCCATGGATTCCAGCACCGCAAGTTCGCGGGACCGTTCCTGAATGAGACGTGCGATGCGATACAAAAATTTCCCGCGTTCCTGGGCGGGGCGCTTGGACCAATCCGATTCGTAGGCGCGCCGCGCGGCCTGCACCGCCCGGTCGATATCGGCTTTGTTTCCCGCAGCTATCTGCGAGAGTTTTTTTCCGTTGGCTGGATTGATTGAATCGATGTGTTTTCCAGACGATGGGTCGCTCCATTTTCCATCGATGAACAAGCCATAGCTCTTATGGATTTGGACTGGAGTGGACTCCGGCGCAGGAGCGTATTCCAGCCCCTCGCCGAGCCTGAGATTTCTTTCGGTGGAGGGAAGCGGACTGAGATGCGGAACGGCGTTGCGGTGCAGTTTCGCGGCGTTTTTGGAGGCGTTCACGGAAGCGAGAAATGGTCGGGCGATTGATAACGGCCGTCGACAAGTTTGGCGATCTGCATCAGGACATCGTTGGCCAGTGTGCTTGCGCCGAAGCGGAAGAGGTCGGGAGTCATCCAATCGGCGCCCAAGGTTTCATTGAGCATGACCAAATATGCAAGTGCCTCTTTTGCGGTTCGGATCCCGCCGGCGGGCTTCATTCCTATCCGGATGCCAGTCTGGAAAAAATAGTCTCGTATCGCTTCGAACATCACGAGCGTGACCGGCATCGTTGCAGCCGGGTTGACTTTTCCGGTGCTTGTCTTGATGAAGTCGCCGCCTGCATGCATGGCGAGATCACTGGCAAAGCGTACCCGATCCAAAGTTCCAAGTTCGCCTGTTTCGAGGATCACTTTGAGATGCGCGGCCCCGCACGCCTGCTTAACGGCGCTGATTTCATCAGATACTCGCGCATATTCGCCTGCGAGGAATGCGCCGCGGTCGATAACCATGTCGATCTCGTCAGCACCAAATCCCACGGCTGCACGGACATCGTCGAGCTTTACGGATAGTGGCATGAGTCCGCTTGGAAAGGCTGTTGCGACTGCGGCCACTTTCACCGTGCTACCAGCGGTGAAGCGCTTTGCAGATGCGACGAGGTTGGGATAGACGCACACCGCTGCAGTGGAAGGGACCTGATACCGTGCGATGGCCGGAGCAATTGCCTTTCGACACAGGTGCTCAACTTTCCCGGGAGTGTCTTTCCCTTCGAGGGTCGTGAGGTCCATCACCGAAATCGCAAGTTTCAGTGCTTTCAGTTTGGCCTCCGCTTTGATGCTGCGTTTTGAGAATGAAGCCGCCCGCTCCTCAATCATGATCTGGTCCACGGGACATGCTTCGATGCGCTGGTAATTCATGATTCGGGGATGGGTTGGTGGGATTCGATAAAACTAAGAAAGCCGCACAAGGTCGCGAAGAAACTGGAACCACAGGAAAAGCATCCCGCGTGCCGAATACCGGATCTGGTCTTCACCCGCCTTTGCAAGAAGACCAATATCCAAGTTGTGCACGATTTGTCGCTTCAAATCTGTTTCTATGTGCGTGCGGATTGACTCCTCTGTCTGGCCCTCCACGTCATCCAGCCCGACCTTGTGGGCGTCCAAAAATTGGCGGTGTTCAGCAAGAATCTCGGCAAATGGGGTGGATGGCTCCACGCGGAGCAGATGCAATGTGGGTAGTAGCCGGAGGCCGTAGGAAAATGGGTAATTCCAAGTGATGTACACCGCTCCTGAGCGCGTCCGCGAAGTGATGGAGCAATAGTAAAACGATAACCCGTCCTGCTCGACTAGGCAGACAGCAGCCTCGGTGCAGCTTTTTTCCTGATAGAAGAATCGATAAAAATGGGTTTGGGATTCCGTGGACCATCCGTAGTCGTCCAATTGATCAAACCCCGCATCCTCCAGTTCCTCGCTGAGTTCGCCCAGATTTGGAAAATCATTGCGCGATGGTGCTGCGACCGCTTCCAAGTGACGCTCCATCGGCAGTCTGAGCTTGCGAATGCGGGTCAGGATTTCCAGCCATGGGAGCAGTAGCCAACTCGAAGCGAATAGCACGCCCATCCACCAACTGCCTCCGATCAACCAGCCTGCCAGGAATGAGGTCGCGAAAACGCCAAGCGTCCCGATTCTTCGTATTAGCGGGCGTTGATACGTCCGCAGCGCCATGCTGAGCACGGCCACTGCCGCAACAATGAGGACATTTGAGAGCATTACGGGTTGATGCTATGAGAGCGGAGGAATTTTTCAAGCTGTCCGACGTCGAAGTCCGGAAGGACTTCTCCTGTCGGGAGCTCCAACGTGGGAGTTTTAGATTGGCCGGAGATCTCACGCATGTGCTGATAAGCGTCCGGATTGGCCAGAACATCCAAAACCTCAAAGTGGTAATCTCTGGTTTTAAGCCAACCGATCGCTTCAACGCACCAAGGGCACCAAAATTTGACGTAAAGTTTCATGGATATCGATCAGTCATTGGAGGGGGTGCATTCGGTAGGCTCCACGGATGACGGAAAGGCGACATCACGAGTAGGTGACGTCGCGCACGGGGTCCATCTCGAAGTCGAGAGCGAGGCGCTCGCTGGTATAGGGTCGGATGACTTCTTCAAGAAACTTCACGTGGATGGAATCGTCCCGATATACCGCCAGTTTCTCCATGCTTTCGACATCTATGGAGAGGAAAAACGGCCAATCGGAGTCCGCATCGATACGCTTGCCGCATTTCACGCTTAAAACCTCTGGGATCTTCAAAAGCTGGATCCGGGTTTCACGCATCATCCACTCGAGGCGTTCGTTGTCGACATCGGCATGGGTTTTGAAAAGAACGAGGTGATGAACCATGCCGGTGCTATTTAGACCAGTCCAGAGCGCCCTTTTTGATTGCGTAAAGGTAGCCGAATAGCAGGATTGTGACGAAGCTTAGCATGCTCCATAGAATCATGGTGCCGTGCGTGGCTAGGTAGTCCCGATAGACAACCGCCCAGGGATACATGAAGACGATTTCGATATCGAACAGGATGAAAAGCATAGCAATGAGGTAGAACTTCACGCTGAAGCGCGGTTGTGGCCCAACCTCTGGTATCACTCCGCACTCGTAGGCGCGATCTTTGTTGGCATTCCGCTTCCCGGCACGCCCTAGGATGACGTTTGCAAGCAATGCTGCGGTTGCAAAGCCGATTGCTACTGCCACGTGAAGCAGTATTGGTATGTAATCCTGAATTCCCATATCGATCTCTCGGTATTAGAGGCGCACTGCGCGATCAACTATCGAATGATACCAGCGCGAGTTATTTGGTCGTCGCCGCAGGAATCGGAGGGGCTTCCGGAGGGGTAAGCGCCTTGGAAAGCGACGCGAGCCCCTTGTATTTCTTACCACTTTTTTTGACCATCCCGCGAGAAACCAAATTCTGAAGCTTTTCGTAAGCACGGAGACGAAGCATTTCCTCGCCGCCACTGGCAGCGTTTCTTGCTTTAAGTTGCTCATGAACGACTTCAAAAAGCTGCTTGAACTCGAATGAGGTTTTTTTCAAAAGGGCGGCGACGAGTTCTTCTGTGACCAAGTCAGGAAGACGGCGGGAGAAAGCACTTTTTCTTTGCATAATCGTTAGAAACCAATATTACACACCTTCACTCAAAAGTCAGCCAGTATTTCAGTTTCCGGGAACGATTCCCGGCATCCTATGGTGACGATCCCCTGCGGCTAAAGGTCTGCGGGCCACATGCGCCACCAAAAAAAATCCTTTTTCCCTCGAAATTCGCTCTCAAAGCTTCGAAACCATTGCGCCATCCCGGGTTTCTGGATCGATAGGCTCACCCCGCCCGCCTTTGGGGCCCCGAGATTCCTCTAGGAGTTTTCGTCGTACATCTCCGGGCGAGCCGGTGTTTCTTGCCATCAATGAATAGCCTACAGGTACGATAAACAAGGTGAGAAAGGTTGCGACCATCACGCCAGCGAGCACAACCACGCCAATCACAATCCGCGTTTCAGCTCCCGCGCCAAAGGCGAGAATGAGCGGAATTGCGCCTGCTGCGGTGGTGATCCCAGTCATCATGATGGGTCGCAGCCGCACGCGTGCTGCCTCTTCGAGGGCAAGGTCAAATTGCGTCCCTGCGTCGCGCAGCTGATTGGCAAATTCCACGATGAGGATTCCATTTTTGGCTGCAAGGCCGACGAGCATGATCAGGCCGATTTGGCTGTAGATATTCAGTGATCCTCCGGTCACGTAGAGCCCGAATAACCCACCCGCAACTGCTAATGGAACCGTGAGGATAATGACGAGCGGATGGATATAGCTTTCAAACTGTGCGGCGAGAACAAGGAAAACAACAGCGATTCCGAGGACGAACACAAACGCGAGTGAGGAGCCGGAATCCAAAAAATCCCTCGACTGTCCCTTGTAGTCGATGATGGCGGTCTCCGGGAGGTTATCGTCCACGATTTGGTTCAGGTAATTAAGCGCATCCCCAAGAACCAAGCCATCTGTGAGGTTTGCCTCGATGGTGATAGATCGCACGCGGTTGTAGCGATTGAGGGTCGTGGAGTCCGCAAACTCGCGCACAGTAACAAGATTGGATAACGGGATTAACTCACCGGAACGTTCGGATCGCACGTAGATGTTTTCCAAACTGGTCGGGGTGCGCTGATCCTCGCGTTCTCCCTCCAATAAGACGTCGTATTCTTCACCGCTGTCCACGTAGGTCGTCACTCGGCGCGATCCCAGCATGGTTTCCAATGTGCGACCAATTTCATTGATGGTCACGCCCAGCTCCGACGCACGGTCGTAATCGACATCCACTTCCAACTGTGGCTTAGTTTCTTTGTAGTCCCAATCGATTGCGTCCAAGCCCGGGTTGGATTCAGCAATTTTTGCCAGGATGATGTCGCGCCACTCGGTGAGTTCCTCATAAGTCCCACCGCCAATCACAAACTGCACGGGCTTTTGAATGCCGGAACCAAATCCTTGGCGCATGACGGGAAAGGCCCGCACTCCAGGCATTCCCGCGAGCCGCTGACGGACTTCGGCCATGATATCCCAGGCAGACCGTCGTTGTGCCCAATCGTTGAGAACAAAAACCACGCGACCCGAATTAAATGTAGCAGTAGTACCAAAGGACCCTGGCGCCCGCACAAGCAACCGCATTGCCTCTCCAGATTCGATGTAAGGCATCAGTCGCGACTCGATTTCCATCATATATTCCTCCATGTAGCTGAACGTCGCACCTTCCGGGCCGGTGACGATTACGAAGAAAACACCCCGGTCCTCGCGCGGGGCATATTCCGATGGGATCTGCGTGAAAAGAAACCCTGCACTTGCCAGCACTGCGGCAAATACAGCGACGGAAATCATCGGGTGTTGGAGGGCTCCTCGGAGGGCGCAACCGTATGCTTTCTGAACCCGTGCGAATCCCGCCTCCATAAACCGTGTCACCCGATTCATGGATGTTTTGGGCCTCAAAATCTTGGATGCCAGCATCGGCGAGAGAGTGAGAGCGACGACACTTGAAAACGCCACCGCAGCTGCCATCGTAATAGCAAACTCAGAAAATAAACGACCAATGTCACCGGTCAGGAAGGTGATCGGCACAAACACCGCGATCAATACCAACGTGGTCGCGATCACAGCAAATCCCACCTGCCGCGTGCCTCGATAGGCAGCAACCAAGGGGGTTTCACCCTCCTCGTCCATGCGACGCGAGATATTTTCCAGCACGACAATCGCATCATCCACAACGAGGCCGATGGCGAGCACGAGTGCGAGCAGGGTGAGAAGGTTCACCGAGTATCCGAGCGCGTTAAGAACAATGAACGTGGATACCAGCGATACCGGCACGGTCACCGCAGGAACCAGAGTCGCTCGGAAGCTGCCCAGGAAAAGATAGATCACAAGGATTACCAACCCGATTGCAATCGCGAGGGTGAAATACACCTCCCTGATCGATTGCTCGATGAATACCGAGGAGTCGTAGCTCTGGTTGATCCGCAATCCCTCCGGCAGCGTTTTGTTCATCCGCGCAGCCTCTTCTTTTGCTCCACGAGCGACTTCGATGGTATTAGCCGTGGATTGTTTGACGATGCCGAGTCCCACCATCGGAACTCCATTCCCCTGGAAAAACGTGCGATCTTCCTCGGGACCTCGCTCGACTCGAGCCACATCGCCCAAGCGAAGGAGGTAGCCGTCATCACCGCGACCGATCACCAGCCCCGCAAAATCTTCTGCGGTAAGAAACGCCCGTTTGACACGAACTGTAAACTGCCGCTGATTCGACTCGATTGTTCCCGCAGGCAGTTCCACGTTTCCCGCACGAAGCGCGTCCTCCACATCGGTCACTGTCAATCCCCGGGCGGCCAGGGCCTGCCGGTCCAGCCAGATCCGCATCGAATACGTCTTGGCACCACCCACTCGCACTCGCGCCACACCGTCAAGGACAGAAAACCGATCAACGAGAAAACGTTCTGCGTAATCGGTGAGTTCTGGAATGGTGAGGTTTTCGCTGGAGAGGTTCAGCCACATGATAACGTCATCGCTGGAGTCTACCTTCTGGATATCCGGTGGATCCGCCTCAACTGGCAGGTCGTCGAGAATTCCCGAGACCCGATCCCGGATATCATTGGCAGCACCATCGACGTCCCGTCCGGTGCCGAACTCGACCGAGATCCGGGATTCACCGTCCTCGCTGGAAGACTCGATGGATTGAATACCTTCGACGCCCGCGATGCGTTCCTCGATAACTTCAGTGATCCTCGTTTCGACGACGCTCGCAGCGGCCCCGCGGTAACTGGTCGTGATCGAAACAATGGGCGGATCAATGTCTGGATACTCGCGCAGCGGCAGGCGCAGGAATGATAAGATGCCAAACGTGATGAGCAGCAGCGAAAGCACCGATGCGAAGACCGGCCGTGTGATGGAAACGTCAGAGAGTTTCATCGAGTCGCCTGCGGTGCGGCGTCGAGCATTTCTGTCAGCGACGATTTGCTTGTCGCGACTGCCATGATGCTCACGGGGGCGCCGTCCGTGAGCGTCATATCACCCCGCGTGACTACTTTTTCGCCCGCTGTAAGGCCCTCTGAGATCTCCACTTCGCCGGTGCGACGGGTTCCGATGATAACGTCGCGCCGGCGGATGACTGGTGGACTCAACGATTCATCCAGCACATAGACGCTGTTTTTTGTGCCTTCGGGCATGAGCGCGTCTTCGGGGATTGCAAGCGAGTCACGCTCGTTGCTCAGCACTTCGACAGTCATCAGTAAACCCGGGAGCAATTTGCGGCCAGGGTTGGGAATTTGGGCGCGGACCGTGACCGAGCGGGTGACCGGATCTACCCGGCTTGATACGCTCGTGATTTCCCCCTTAAACGGCTCGTCGCCAAATGCCCGAGCCTCGGCGGTGATCGGAATGCCAGGCCGCAGGACGGGGAGGAACGTGGATGGCACGGAGAAATCGAGTTTCATCACGCTATCGTCGTCGAGGGTAGTAATGAGGTCCCCAGGTTGCAGGAGTGCGCCGATGCTAATATTGCGCAGTCCGACGACTCCATCAAACGGCGCCACAATCCGGAGATCTGTCAGTCGCGATTCGATGGCTCCAAGCCGTGCCCGGGCCGTCTCGTAAACGCGGCGGGCTTCGTCCAGTGATGCCACGGACGATGAGCCAGTACGGGCAAGCTGCTGAGCACGCTCGAACTGCTGTTTCGCTTCGTTGGCGGTCGATTGGGCCTCAACGATGAGGGCTTCCTCCTCGATTGCCAGAAGCTTAACTAATATGTCTCCTCGCGAGACGCGTTGACCGTCATTAAAAGCGATTTGCGTCACGGTTTCAGCCACATTGGCTTTTACATCCACAGACTCGTTTGCGCGCAAGGTGCCAAGCGCTTCAATCCGGTCCACGAACCGGCTCTCCTTGACCTCGGCAACGACGACTGGAGGGGGCGCTTTACGGTCTGCGGCCTCTGCGGGAAACGGAGCCGCTGCGGCAATGACTGCAAATGTTACGAGGCGAAATCGACGATGAAGAAATGCGGGCATAGGTGGCAGAACTTGCACACCATAGCACACTTCTGACGTTGGCATCGGATGGATTGGATCAAAATTTGCTCAGGCTTCTGGCCGTGCCAATTCACTTGCTTGCTCAGGAGTGAGCAGCATCGCATCTTTTAGGAGACGGCAAAATTCTTTTTTAGTCATCTCGTGATGTTTGCCAGGGGCTGGATGAGGGTCCGTGAATGCCTTGTATTGCACACGGAGCCGCTCGAGTTCGACAATGCGCAGGTATTCGTCGCCGCGTTTCCAGACTTGGTTTTGTTCGAGTTTGAGCACTTGGTGAGCTTACCGGTGCAAAACGCCGGAATACAGAAATATCGATATGCAATCTTTGTCGCCGGTATGGCATGCCCGGCTTGAATGGAGGAAAAACATCGACGAGAAGTGCGCGCCCTCCGTGAGCTGCAGGCAGATCTGCGTTGGCGACTGGATGCGCTGGAGCGGAGAATCAATTTGCTGACGGTGGCGTCAGAACCCGTCGGGGGGGGCTCCCAGCCTTCCTTCCCCACCGCTCGTGCCCGTGCCGAGCGGCGTCTTTTTGGCACCATTACTCCTCCGTATTTTTTGGCTGCGCTGCACCGCTTGTCGCAGGGACGTTTCCCGATCAACTCTGGCGGTATGCCCTGGTGTTTGGTGCCGTTCTTATTGTCTTATCCCGGACGGTCGTGCGAACCGCTCCGGTGCAGGTGGGATTCGACGGGACCTATCTCGCACAGGGCCTGACGCGATTGGTGCTGCCTCATTCAGAAATCCAGCAGCCATCAGCTGGCGCTCACCTTTGCACTTTAAAGTGCCACTCTCTTACGACTCAGTATTTTCCGCCACGGCCGAATCCTGCAAGTATTCTCCGGGCTGAGCGCAGTGCTTGCCGCCGGGTATGTGCTGGTAGAGATTTTCAAAGATGCCCCGCATGCCTTGATCACAGGCGGGGCGGTTACCATCGTTTTGATGGGAACTGCGCGGCTGTTTAAGCGCCAGCGCGGCCATCTGAATCCCATCGCTTTTCAGCGGCGGGTAGCTGCGTATGTCGCCCTCACTGAGATCTTGTTGACGACCGTGATATCTAAAGCAGTGGGCGGCGCAGGGATGGCCTGGGCAGGTTTGGTGGCATGGTTTTCTGTTTCAGGAATCTCTCCCAACCCGTGATGCCATTTCTTGCGTCCGTAGGGACCACGCTCTTTTTCATGGCCTGGTGGCAGCGCCAAACGGCGATGCCGGTTCCGAAATTTACTAAATCGGTGCTGGAGGCGGTATATGTCGGATTGGTTTTGGCAGTCGTTTATGTATGGCTCAAATCACAAATCCCGAACCTCATTACGATTGCTGTGAGTGGGATCTGGCTGTTGAGTGGAAGATGGATAGCTGGCTTCGTCATATTTATGGAGTCCATCGTCCGCGTGTTCCTGGTGGACGTCCGTCAACCGGAGACGATTTTTCGAATCCTGAGTTTCCTGGTATTGGGGGCCGACCTGATTGCGTCGGGATTTGTTTACAAGCGATTCGCAAGCACCCTTCGGAAATGGATCGAGTGACGTCACTGGTTAGTAGGGCTTGATCTACGGCCAACTTGCCGGGCGTTCCCAAAAGCGATCGCTCCTGCCGCCGTAAAAATCTGAAAGCACGGTGTCCATTACTTTCGTGGTGCGGAGTGCTGAGGCGATCCTGCTCGGGCATACACCAAGCCCGAGTAGATCATCCACAATAGATTGAATGAGTGGCTGCTGGATGTGCCGGGGATGGGCGACCGTGTGCGTTTCGATGTGGTTTCCGATCCGTAGATCAACCGGAGCCTCGCGAAAGACACTGAATGTGATCTGGCCTTGAGTGCCATTGATAGTGACTTGATCCGTGGATTGCGCTGCTGCAAAATCCCAGGTCGCGGTACCTTGTGCGCCGCCCCCTGTTCGGAATGTCATGGTAACCGAATCCTCGCACTGTCCGATCTCGTGGCCGCGGGAGCTTGTCGCCGCAGAACCTTCAATATGGGTGAGGGGACCAAGCAGGAAGTCGAGTAAATCCAATGCGTGCGACCCAAGGTCAAGGAACAATCCTCCACCGGACAATGCCGGGTCCAGTCGCCACGGACGGGAACTATCTTCCGCTGCACGCGGGCTTGAGTGGATCAAATGCACGGAGCAAAGATCTCCAATTACCCCACTGGTCAGGATCTCTCTTACTTTTAGAAAGCGAGGTAGAGAGCGTCGGTAAAATGCCACATAGACCGGAAGATTTTGTTCTTGAAAGGCATCCTCAATGGTTTGACCTTCCGTGGTATTGCGCGCAAGTGGTTTTTCAATATATGCCGGTTTTCCTGCTTTCGCCGCGAGCAGGGCGTATTCGCAATGGGAGCCGGGAGGCGTCGCGATATAGACCGCATCGACATCCGGGTCAGCAATCAGGGCTGGAGCCGAATTATACCAGCGAGCCACTCCATGTCGCTTCGCGTAATCCGCCGCCATTTCACCCGTGCGGCGCATCACGGCGACGAGTGCGGACCGATCTGCCTTCTGGAACCCCGGCCCGCTCTTCACCTCGGTGACGTTACCACATCCAATGATGCCCCAGCGAATGATTCCAGTGGCAGGGGACGAGAAAGGGCGGGTTCCTGACATTGCGCTGGAAGAGAACAAAAATCCAAAGCACCGTCGAGTCTCGATCCGCCGTTGTAAATTACGGCTCAGGGTGTGGCTGCGCGCTTTTGAGTGCGGGCGCCTGTGGGACAAATATCGAGAAGCTCACAGCTTCCGCACTGCGGGTTTCTAGACGGGCAGCGTCGGCGGCCGTGAAAAATCAACCAATGACTGAGAAGCGTCCAAAGGTGTTGCGGAAAGTGCCGGGCAAGATCCCGCTCAACTTTCACGGGGTCTGCGTGCCGGCTCAGCCCCAGCCTGCGCGACAATCTCCCGACATGCGTGTCTACGACCACGCCGTCATTGATCCCAAATGCATTTCCCAGCACTACATTTGCAGTTTTTCGTCCGACACCGGCGAGTGCCGCAAGCGACTCCATGTCCCGTGGCACTTCTCCCTCGTGGCGATCGATGATTTGTCTCGCCGTGGCTTGAATATTCTTGGCCTTGGCTCGGTAGAAACCTGTCGAGTGAATGATCGATTCGAGTTCCGCTATCGGAATCTCTGCAAAATCCTGAACGTAACGGCATCTTTGGAACAGGTTTCGGGTGACAATATTGACGCGCTTATCCGTGCATTGTGCCGAGAGGATAGTCGCGATTAGAAGCTCCAGCGGCGTCTGATACTCGAGTTCGCAATGCGCATCGGGATAGATGATTGGTAAACGTGCGGCAAGGACCTCCGCGCGTTCAGAGCGTGTCATTGCGGCCGCAGTGCATTCAGACGCTGCTGCGCCTGCGGGGCAAATTCAGAGTTCGGGAAGTCATTGACGATATCCTGGTAGGCTCGAATTGCCTGATCCAACTGACGGTTTTTTGCGGCAGGATCAGTTATCGTTGCGGCTTGCTTCTCGAGCAACTGAGCGCCTTCCGATAAGCCTTGGGATGCCACGTCAGGCACTCCACTGTAAAATTGCGCGATCTTGATGAAATAATCGATAGCGGTCGAGAGATACTCCTCCTTCTCCTTGGGATCCGTGGCTGCATTCATTTTGTCCTCCATGATGAATCCGCCGAGTAACATGGAACCCGCACGCAGATCGGCGGTCGCGGTGGTCGCGCGGATGATTTGGGTCAGGAGTGCTAGGGCCTCGTTTAATTTTCCTTGTTCACGGAGCGATTCAGCAATACCGAAGTTCGCTTCGAGCACTTTCGGCGACCACGGGTAGGTTGTTTTGAGTGTCTCAAACAAAGCACCTGCCGCAGCGGTGTCATTGTTTTCCTGTGCGATACGGCCCTTACCAAAGAGCGCCATCGCCTGTGCCTCCTGAATCTGCGAGGGGATCTGGGCGGCAGGAACCCCAGGTGGATTCGCGAAGTCTGTCGAAAGTTTTACAAAGACACCGGCTGCCGGTTCGAGATCTCCATTGTCGATCAATGCGAGACCGTAAAAATCGAGATCGGCGGGAGCATAGATCATCTCGGCATTGTAAGCGTCGTTCATCGTTTGAAGTGACCGTGCTTTGTCGCTCTCAGCAATGAAAACAGCGAGCGTGAACATCGTCTTGCTGCGTGCGGCATCGGTCGGTGCAGCTTGGGCAAACTCAGTGAAATATGTTTCGATATCCGCTGGCTGTTTCAGCCCGGCTGTCAGAAGCAGGCGCTGTGCTTCAAGGGTGCCACGCATCGCCAGAGCTACTTGCGGGCTGTCCGGAAACCGGGCAACAAGGTCTTGGGCCGTCGCCATGGATGCGTTCAACTGGTCCTTCCATTTTTCCTGATCCTCCGGGGGCATCGCGGAGTAGCGGCCCAGCGCTGCTGCCAAATTCCGTTGTAGCTCGACGATCTTGAGCAGGGACTCCGCTGCTTGTGCCGATGTCGGATAGTTTTCCGCGTAATCCCTGTAGAGCTGCATCGCCTCGTCAACCTTGGCATCTGCAAGAGCTGCTTGGGCGAGGGAGTCGTAGGCGTAGTAGACCTTGTTGTCCTGTGGGTAATTTTCAATGAACTCGCGCATCAGCGTAAGCATCGCATCGCGGTTACCATCCGCCGCCAGGATTTGAGCCCGTTGGAAATACGTGAACGGTGCAGGATTACTCAGGGGAAATTCGTCGGCAATGCGCGCTAAGGTGGCAAGTCCATCCGCTTTGGCACCTGTTCCAAGTTGGGCAGTTGCGAGAGTAAACAGCGCCGTGGGGATCAAGCCATTTTTTGGATGCTTCTCAATAAATGCCAGGAACATCGGCAGTGCCGCAGCATTGTCCCCTTTTTGCTGGGTGGCGAACGCAATCCAAAACTCCGCATCTGCCGCCTGGGGCTGTGCACTGAATTTGCTCAACACTTCTTTATAGGCAGCGATGGCCTCATCCCATCGTTGCGTATCTTTGTAGATGTTCGCGATTCCCATTTGAGCAACCACCCCTTCAACGGGTCGTGGATTGCGGGACAGGAACTCTTGAAAGGTTTTGAGGCTTTCATCGGTCTGACCGAGGCGGCTTTGTGCCAATGCCTGATTGACAGCACTCAATCCGGCAAAACGCCCATCCGGATAAATCGTCAGCGACTCTTCAAAATAAGGGATCGCCTTGCGCGGGTCGTTCACCGTCGGGTCCGGCGAATTAAGGAAAATCGAGCCGATCGTGAGCGGGAGGTTCTGAGCGATGGGATCTCCTTTGAATTGACTTTGGAACGTCTCGTAAGATGAGACCGCTTGCGGGGCGACATTTTGTAACCCGTAGGTCATCGCAGTGAGGTAAAGCGCCCGTTTTTGCATCGAGACCTTCTTTTCCTCGTCGGACTCCGCTTCAATGAATGGCCCAAGGTGCTGGGTCAGCACACGGGCTTCATTCAAGCGTATGGAATTGAAATAGATCTCCGCCATCTTGAGCATGGCGTTCAATGTTTGGTCAGGTTTCCCTCGGACGTCGGCAAGGCGCCGCAACTCGCGCTCGTTTTCCTTGTCGAGCGCTTCAAGCCCTGCACGGTCTCCACGCTTGAGAGCATCGCGCCGGAGGGTCGGAAAACTTTCGACCCGTGCCCGTTGCATCGCGACCACCTCTTCCTTGGGGAGGATGCCGCGATATGCTAAAAGCGCCTCACCGAAAAGCGCAGCTTTTTGTTCGTCTTCACTGGAGATCGCCTGACTAAATAAAATCTCACCGAGCTGAAAGTATGCTTCGTTCACGAGTGTGAGATCTGCGCGAGCGGTGATGATTTCACGCAGGATATCAGTGGATTGCTTGTAGAGTGCCATTGCGGCGTCCCGATCGGCTGTGTCCCCTTTGTTGATCTCGATGCTCGCCTTGGTTGCGAATGCGAGGCCGAGCAAGTTCTTGCTGCTTGAGATCGTGGTGCTGTTCGGGAACTTCGCGATGTTCGCTTCAAGGTCTTTGATGGCCGCGTCAAATTCGCCGTTTTGAAAGTTTGCCAGTGCCCGGTTATAAACCACCTGTTCGACATCCGGGGCATCCGGGAAATCCTTGATGAATGCGGTGAATTTCTCCACCGCCTGGTTGAATAGCGTCTTCCGTTTCGGATCTCCCGTAGGGAGCGCGGTGGCTTGCGCAGAGATAGCCTGGGGTTCCAAGCCCAGTGCAGCTTGACGGATCACTGGAGGTGCCGGCGGGCCACTGAGCAATGTTGCCAGTGTCGCCAGAGATGCATCATACTGCTGAGTAAAAAACTGCGAATACGCGAGCTGAAGCTGGGCGGCGGGCACGATCGATGCCGTCGGGTAGTCTGCGAGTAATTTCTGATATGCGGCAACAGCAGCTTCGTAGTCCCCCGAAAGGAAAACCTCATAAGCAGCCAGGTTTGCAGTTTCCGGCCCGCTCTGCGCGGTGGCAAGCCGGACTGGGGCAACGGCAGAAGCGATAGAAACAAGCGTAATAAAACAAAAACGGAGGGTCATACCCGGAGAGTTGTAGTCGAGATCCGGACGGTTTTCAAAACAAACCTAACTGATATTTATCTGGCTGCGGGGCTCCAAAATTTGGGCGTCGCGCTGCCGACAAATTTAATGCTGCCAGTTGATCGATCAGGACTCGGCGGGCCGCAGCGTCAAAGACCGCGAGATCTTCTGTCGTCCGAAGCTCGCGCGCGATGCGTTCCGGTGCATTCGTCGCTCCGGTGACTTGAGTATGTCGGCAATCCAACAGCGCCTTAATGTCCAGTCCCACTCAGTCCAACTTCGTCAATACCCGGCTCCCACCGACCTACAACATGCGCGGGTTCATTCTATCCACAGAGCGGGCAGGTCGGGCATCGCTTCGTTGAGGTTCGTGAAAATGAATCCGATCGTGATAATCGCTGTGTTGGCCACGGTTAAATTGCGAGACGGACCGCTCATAGCCTACCACGTGCGTCCAGACTTCACGCGGTGTCCGTTCTTCGCCACGCAGCGGGGATGGAGGGATGGTATCTTTTGGTTTCATAGGATTCGCCCTTTTCTCGATCATACCGCTCGGGATGTCGGTCCCCTCCGACGCGCGCGAATCTCCTCATCACAGATGGGATGCTCACCCCGCTTCTTGAGAATAAATTCCGTCGAGCCAGTAGTTCGCAGACACCTCTGTTGTAATGTTCAGAACCCTTCCGGCTAAAGCGCGTAGTCGCCGAAGTATTTGGGAAGTTCGAGAGCTGCTGCCCGTTTCCGACATTCTGCAAGCGCTCCCTCCGTTGCCAGCCATCGCTGGGCGAGGCCAAGCAATTGCAATTCCTCGAGACGGGTCAATGTCGAGAGATCACAATTTGTGAGGAATGCCTGCATGAACTTCGGGAGATCCAGCCTGGCTGGGATTTCGGCGAGCTCGGAAGTCGAATGTGCATCGAACGCCGCGATGAGCTCATCGCACTGATTCTTCAGCGCCTCGTGCTGGGCTGCAACCGACGAGGATAGTCTGCTGGTGAGGGTAATGAGCTTGGGGTCCCGGAACAGCCGCATGAGTGCTCGCATGCTGGCACCCATTTCTCTCAGAGCATCAATGAAGGCCTGCCACTTCTCGCGCTCGCGCTCGGGCACGTCCGGCGTGTCGAGGCGCTGGATCCAGCCCAGCATTTCTGCGGGCGTGCTGGTCATCGTGACCCGCAGGATTTGAATACGATCGGGACGGGTTTCGCCGATGAAGTCCCGACACGCAGAGAGGAATTCAACCAGCGCATTCTTTAATTCGTGCGGCGGCAGAAGCGGCCAGATCAACCGCTGCACGACCGCGCCGATGAGCACTCCGGCCACAATCCCAAAAAACACCCCCACGACCGCCTGAACTGCAACCGGCTCCTGTGCGTTCAGTCCGAAAACAGAACATCCTGCCAGCAACAAAATTTGCAGCGGAAACGTGATGCCGCCAATCTTGATAACGTTGTAGCCAAAGACAAAAAGAGCCAGAAACAAGAAGACGTTGGTTACCGCATAGCTTGCCATCAATGGTGCACCAAGAAACAGGAGACCGCAGAATCCAATCATGAACAGAGCCGTCCATGCCACGTATTGAAAACACCGCCGGTCTCCTTCGCCGTGCACATACCCGCGGGACAGCACGACCATTAACCATGCGGCAAGGGGAATCAAGTTTGCTCCCGAAGGATGCAGCCAGTCACACAAAATCAACGCGACACAGGTTGCAATGGCGCCCTTGATCGCAGAGTGCAGCCAGTAACTCCGTATCCGGGGAGTCCATGAATACGTATCAACGGTCATGTTGCCGGGTGGAGGTGACTCCAATGCCTCGACGTGCTCGGCAATCGCAGTCACGTGATGGGTCACGTCTTCCAACGTCACCAGCAGGGCGGATTCTGTGACGGCCTCCGGTGACGGCGTCCAATTCCCGGTGCCAAGCGGGGCCTGCGGCAGATGGGATTCCAGCAGGTGGGATGCATCGGATATTTTGCTCAGCAGCGACGCGTTCTGTTCCGCTACTTTCCCTGCCTGACCTTCGATCACCAGGTCGATTAATATCAGCAATTCGCGCTCCAGTTCGTGCATCGCATCACGAAATTTAGAGTCCCTGATTTCCGAGCTGCCTCCTGTCCTCCGGAGCGCGAATACCGAAAAGAACAACAACGCAAACTCCGGAATGATCTGTATGTAGACCGGCACGCGCCTCCGGAAGGGCAGGCTCTCAGCGGCGCCGTACCGGAGCAGCAGCCGGATTGCGACGAGCGTGGACATCAACGAGGATTCAATGCCTTGGACTGTCGCATCGGTCACCCGTTCCTGACTGATGGCATCCGCATACAAGGTGCGGATCTCGCGCAGCGACTCTGCCAGTTTTTCTTTGAATTCTGTTCGTGCGTAACGTGGCCAAAGCAAGCTGTTCACCAGTAAGGTGGACCCGACCCCGATGGATACTTCAAGAAAGCGGTGGATCGCGATCGACCACGAATTGTCCGGATCTGAGAGGCCGGAGGTCACCACGACGTTGGTCGTCAGCGCGCAGAGGAAAAACGCATAGGGAAACCGATTCCACCCAAACAGCCATGTAGAAACCGTCAGAATGACAAAAACCCCGCCGACGATAATAACGATATTGTCTGCGAAATTTCCGACTAGCAGCATCCCGAGGAACCCGCCAATCAGCGTGCCGACGATGCGGAGCAATCCCTTTTCGCCCATCGATCCTACATACGGGGCGAGCGCAAGGACGAAGACGGTGATCAATGCCCACGTCGGGTTCGGAAGGCGAATATACTGAGCGACCCACCAAGCAAGTATTGCCGCCAGCCCGCATTTGATTCCGTGTTGGATGGCGTGGTCCGACAGCAGCGCCCGTCCGACCTGCCAGACCGCCAGGATCGGAGCCGGGCAAGGCGCAGGCGATGGAACGGATTTCGCGGATGGGGTCATCGCACGCCGAGCTGCGCGAGGAGTTTTGCAATGACAACCTCACTCGAAAAAAACTGCTCTGCCAACACCCGGGCAGCGCGTTGTTGGTTTGCAAAATCTGCAATCACCCGTTCGCAAGCGGCCGCTGCGTCGTCCAGGGATTTGAAAAAATGGACGCCATGCCCTACAGGCAGCAGGTCTCCGATGCCAACGTCCTCAAGCACCAACGGCCGACCACACGCCGCATAACAGACGCTACGGTCACTAAACCATCCGGTGCGTGAAAGTACATACCCTCCCTTGGCCACGGAAAACTCCGCAGACGACGCCCGCAGATACGACTCGTATCCGGCCAGAGTGCTGCAAACCTCAGTCGCATCGACCAACTGCCATCCTGCATCACGAAAACGCTCAAGCTCGGCACTGTGCGCCTGCACATGGGTGGCAACCTCCAGCGGGCGCGAGAGTTGGGACGGAAGATCCAGCACTTTTTCAAATTGCTCACGCTTGCCCGTGAACCATTGCCCGCCCCACTCCGAGCTCTTATACCCCTCCCAATGGGCCACCGTCGTAAATCGCGAGAAGGTTTCCTGAAATTCGCACGACCAGTATTTTAGCGTCACCGGAGGCAACGTCGGAATCCAGTCGATCCCGCAGGTCGGAGAGAACGAACCCGGCGCACCGAAGGTCTGGCCGACTGTAATAAACCGGTCATGCCCGGCAAAATTCATGTCGCATTGGTAGCTATCCACCCACACCTGCGTGAACGCCGGATCCAAGTCCGCATAGACCTTGCAAGCCCGCGGAAAAGAAATCACCCCTTCGCGAAAATGCCCCGACAAGTTGAGAAAAACCTCCGCCTCTCCGGCAAACGCTTTTAAGGCAATCAGATCATCGGCCGCATCATCCACGAGCAACGTCGCCCGCCCCTGCAATCCAAACCTCCCGACGACCGCGTCCCAGGCCTTCACATTCGCGCTATCGGCAGCAGGGGCAGGTTTCCAGTCTGCATCAACACATTTGTCGGACGCGATGGCCTCGACCATCCACACGTCCCACCCGGCCTCGCGGAACCCAAGGACCCAATTTAAACTTATCCACATATTGCCAGCCGCCGCGATTGGTTGCGCCGCCACGCCGACAGCAATAACTATTTTTGGAACCATGTCTCGCACACTGGCGCATTTCGTCCCATCCGTCAGTCGGCAAATCCAAAAAATTCCGCGCTATCTCAATACATTTAGACAGAATTTACAGAATGATACAGATGCGGTGCATTCATTGACGCATTCCCATTCTGTAAATTCTGTCAAAAACGCAATCCGCATCGCATTTTCCGCGAATCCTGAAAACTCCTGTCAATCCCGTTTAGTCCTCCTCATTTCACACAAAATCCAAAGTAGTGATCGAAATTTTAGATATTCCGTGATATCATCATCAGGTGGCACTGTATCTGCATTGTGCGGCCTTAATGAAATGTTTCAAGACTATGAATAACTCATTTATGCGTAGATATTTGCAGAAATGTGACGATCTTGTCACAACGCATCTTTTGCGGCAGGCCGAGATTGGCTGCAAGGCATGTGTAATCACTAATCGCTTTATCCGATCTCCCCGGACAGCGCTCCGCCCGCAATCGAATCTTTCTGCCTTCACACTCATCGAAATGCTGGCAGTTATCGCCATTATCGCAATCATGATGGCGCTCATCGCCCCTGCCGTTGGAAACTTTGGCAGCACGGCGGGCCGCAAAGGAGCGGTAAATATCCTGATGAACACGATGGAACAAGCCCGCGTGGCGGCACTGGAATCGGGGCGTGATGTCTATGTGGTTTTTGTTCAGCGCGAGTTTCCTGAACGAGATGCGATCGCCGTGCTTCGCGATCCCGATCCTGACAGCGACACCACGACATACGAATTTCTCACTCGATGGATCAAGATGCCCAAGGGTGTTCTGCTGTATGGTGGAAAAGGAACGAGCATCCTGAGCGCGACCGCCCCACTCACGGTATTCGACGTTGACCTGATCCCTGGGCCGGTAATGTCTGGTAATCTCAAGGTATTGAAGTTTAACAGCTTTGGGGGTGTTGAATTTCCGTTCAAGAGGATTGAACGAATGCTCATCGTCAGCGAAGGCGTGAGGGGTGCGGGAGGGACCGAGGCCATCGTTGCTGACAAGAAGGATCAAATTGGGGGTTTTGAAATTATCACCCTCCGCCGTTTCACGGGTCGTGCGTCGCTGGAGGTATCAGCGATCTAAACGCATGTTAACTGCCAACGACACGCGCACACCGCAGGCTCGGGCATTCTCTCTCATTGAAGTTGCCCTCGCTGTTGGAGTGATATCATTCGCGTTGGTCGGAATAATCGGCTTGTTCCCAGTTGCCATGCAGTCCGCTCTCGACAGCCAGCACGAGACTCAGGTCGCACTCATCGCCCGCTCGCTCTTCAGCGAACTTCAGCGTGTGGACGGCGATAAAGCGTATATCACGGTGACTAAACCTGCCGGTGGCGAACGGCAGTCGCTAGACAAGGGAACGCTGGTCATCGTCAACCTCGGAACAGCCAGCTCCACCCCCACACAATTTTATTTTGACGAAAGCGGAGGGATGCTCGATGCCAATGGAGACGCCGCGGTGTATCGAGCTGATGTCAGCGTGAACCGGACTGGGCAGCCCACTGGGCTCTCGCGATTGGATATTAAAATCCAAGTCCCATCGAATGCGCCTGCCGCAAACCAGAAATCTTATGAGTTCGTCACGCTCATAAATTTCGCCGTGCCTCCAGCAACTCCCTGAGGTGAGTTTTTTGACAGGATTTACAGGATTGAACAGGATGATAAACGATGATCTCAGCGAAAAAATGATCGGGTGTGCAATGGTGGTCCATCGCACACTAGGTCCAGGTTTTCTTGAGACCGTTTACCGGAACGCACTCGTCATGGAACTGGAGCATGCCGGGTTGGAAGTTGCTGCCGAAGTCAGGATCCCTGTCGCGTATCGTGGCGCGATGGTCGGTGAGTTCGTCGCAGATGTCGTTGTCGAGGGTGGATTGATCTTGGAGTTGAAGGTGGTCCAAGAGCTTCATCCCGCCCATGAAGCGCAGTTGGTCAACTACCTCCAAGCCACGACGCGTGACACAGGTTTGCTCCTGAATTTCGGTGCGACACGCTTGGGGGTGAAACGCAAACACCGAGTATTTAAAGAAAAAGCAAATCCTTTCCCTCCAGCAACTCCTGTTAATCCTGTCAAAAAAGTATCTGCATTCACCGTGCTCGAGATGCTCGTTTCCATGGCGGTGCTGTCGATGCTCCTCGTCCTGCTCCTGTCCATGGTAGATAACGCCACCAAAATGTGGCGCCAGAGCGAAAACCGCGTGGACGCTTACCGCGAGGCCCGTGCCGCACTGAACCTCATCGCAAGTGACCTCGCATCGATCTACACCTCGACGAATGCGAATTTTTTTCGCATCAACGATGCAAGTATATCCATCCAGCCGACTGCATCGATTTCAACAAACAACATGTTCTTTGTAACGGCACTGTCCCCTGATGCGCAAGATGATGCCAAAAATAAGAGTGATCTTTGTGAAGTGGGTTATTTTGTCACCTACAATTCCACGTCGCTTCTGGCCTCTGATACAAATCGCTCCATGAATCTTTACCGGTATTTTCGCAGCAGCGACGATACCTTTGTTTCACTATCCAATAACCTAATCGTCCCGGATAAAATCTCTACCGGAAGTGCAGGCGAGGAAGTGTTGGCAAAAAACATCACCGGATTCAAGGTGGACGCATATAGCAAGGACCCTAGCACTACCGGGAAGCTTACACCCTTCAATCAGTCCGCAACAACTCCGATGCCGGATGTTTTGGAAATTACACTCAATGCAATCAGCAACGACACCGCGAAGCGCTTCGCGACGCAGGCCGAATGGGAAACAACAAATTCGATCACCCATCAGCGAAATGTGCGAACCTTCACGAAACGACTGGTTTTGAATCGAGACGCCTCGCCCACGCTAAGTCCAAGCCCGACGCCGAGCCCTACACCTTGACGATTTCCAGAATGCCGAAAACGGATTTGAGTTGGACAGAATGAACAGAATTAATAGAATCTCCGCTGTCGGGAGTGCCAGTCGCGGGGTGGCTGGCTCTGCGTTAGTTTCGACTCTTCTCATGATTGTTGTGCTAACGATCATCGTGACGGCCTTCATACAAAGTATGGCCGTCGAGCGTCGAACGGCGAATAGTTACAAGAATAAGTTGCAAGCCGATTTGGCGGCGGACGCCGGGATCAGCGCCTTCATTCAAAGCCTTGAAGTAGCAGATCTGGAAGAGGGTTATATCACGATCCTAGATTCTCCAGCTCAGAGTGGTGATGAGCCTGGCGCGCTGATTCGGGTCTATGACAAACATACTGGAAGTGAAGCTCAAAACATCAGATTGGAATCGGCCCCCTTGCCTGCCCAGACCCAACCTGCTTCGGAAAATCGAACTATCGACATCAATGGCCCCTCCATTTCCAAGAACGCTTTTACAACCGAGGTAGCTACAGGCTCGATTCCGAAGTATCCAGCAGGTGCGGTAACAATCCAACGCGGCCCCAACCGATTTGTTCAGTATGCCTATCGCGCCGTGGACGAATCAGGAAAGCTGAACCCTTTATATCATGGAATCGGCTACACGGCTGACCAGAGAACAGGAATCGTGGAAGGCGATAATCTGAAGGAGATTGCGATCTCCGGACTCACGTCAACAACCCCGCCGGGCGGAAATTTGAAAGATTCAACGGCATCCGCTTTGAAGTTGCTTCCGATAAAAACCAACGGTGCGTATCAATCCCTGGGTCAAGCCTTTGAAAATGCAGCTTCTCATCAAGAAAAAAAACATTTGGTCACGTTCCATGAGGGGGAAACCATCGAGTGGATTCCCAAGGGCATTTTTGATAAGGATGGCAACTGGGTCGCCTTGGCCGATGGCGGAAAACCCAAATATGACATCAATCAACTCGCAACCGACAGCAATCTTTCGGCGACCGCGCGGGTAGATAGCATCGCTGACATCATCGACAAAAATATCCCGAAGTTCAAAGGGCGTGACCAAGCGTTTGTTGAATCTGGCGCGACAGCCGACCAGATTCGGTATGTCCGGCGAATTGCAGCCGGGATTGTTAGCTACATATCCAGCTTGGATCCTGTCGTGACGCTCGCAGATGGAGAGCCCGCCGGCAGGGGATTGGTTGCGTTCCCATATAAGATCTGTGAGAAATACGAATTTGTGAGCGTAGTGGGCTCCCCGGGAAACTGGCAAGTAAACTTGGACTATTCCTTATTCGTTGAACTTTGGAATCCCAATACGAAGCCGGTATCAGGTATATTTGGAATTACCCTGACTTCGATGAGAGTAGTCCAAATACCGGGAGCCGTTCAGGCACCTTTTGATCCTTTCTCTGGCTCGATTTCGGTGTCTCTTGGTCCGAATGAGGTCAAAGTATACCCGATAGGGACTCAAATACGGAAGACCATCTCAGTTCCGAATACTGCAGCGCCAACGGCTGCATCAATGGTGACAACAAGTAGTGGTGACTCGGATCCAAATCTCGGGCACTCTCGCTATACGGCTACTTGGAACGGAGTGGTTTATGACTATACTCCGAATGCCAGATCTCCAATGTTCGAAGAAAATGGGCCGGGATTAAGAAAAAACGCAGTGACCCTGAATTCCACGAATAAGACGGCTTATGCTGTCAATCTTCAACAGACTCCAAACGCAGCTTCCTTCCGCTCGGTAGGCGATCCTCGTTTGAACTACTCCACAAATTACGTCTGGGAGGCGCCGGCTGCAACGAATGCAAGCCTCCGCTGGAACGGTCGAGGCACTTGGGGCATCACTAGCCCGTTCACTCAGGATTATGCGCTGACGTGGGCAAAACGCGACGGCATGAGGGTGTCGCCTGCCGCCGGAAATTCTCGGACGGCTTCACAAGATCCGGATCAAGTTTCGTCGAATTACAGTCTTTCGTCAGCCACTGCAAAATCAAGCCCCATCTTCGTCCGGGCAGGCAAAATGGTAACCGTGGCAGAACTTGGAAATATATTTGATCCTGTCCACCTGAATGACCGCGGTTTCACCTCCAATGGGTCCAATCCAGGTAACTTTTTTTCCTCTGGTGGGGGTCGTACGCTGAGGATCGGGCGAGAAGAGTTTGCCTATCCTGAGACAACGGCGCCTACCCCGTCTTCCTCGGAAAGGCGGTCGAAAGATTGGACTGAGTGGGGCTACCGCGCTACAGACCTACTTGACCTTTTCACGACAGTTCCCTTGGACTCCACAGATCTTCCTCGTTCAAAAGGCCGAATTAACATCAATACCGCCCACAGAGATGTCCTCGCGTCAGTTTTCTTTGATATAACTCTCATGTCGGACGAAGGCCTCACGCCACCCCCCAAGGTAACCTCGGAAGGGGCCTACAAGATCGCTGACGAAGTCATTAAGAACCGCCCCTACACTTCTGCTAGCGACCTCCAAAAGGTGATGTATGCCTTCGATAACAGGTTCAAGGGCTCAGATGCCTCTTTCTCAGCGTTTAGTCCAGACTATGCGCAAAGCAAAACTGACACGCTCGTGATGGATAGAATACGTGAGGAGCTCTTCGCTAGAACCTACGACACCTTCAGTTTTTCCGGGGCCGCTTACAAGATCGTGTCTGTTGGGCTGGTTCGCAAACAGCCGTCTGGAAGTGTCATCGCCACCTCTGCCGTTGAAGCGCTTGTTGAACTGCGCGTAATCGGCAGTCAGGGAGCATTCAGCTTGAAGCCAGTGGTCGTGAATCGCCGAAATATCTACTAAACGATGAAGCCGCATATTCTTCTGATGGCATTTACTTTCAGTTTCTTCCTTCTCCATTCAAGCACATCCGGTGCTGACCAACCTCCGACCACGAGCGTGCATTTCATCAACGGCGCATCGCTTGAGCTGGTCTCCATAAAGATTGACGGGAAGGACTCCTATCCAGACCTGCGTCAAGGCAATCAGATTTCTGGAGGGGCCAGTGTTGATCTGGCAATGACCATCGAAGCAGTCTCGAATACGGACGGAACGACTTTGAAGTCATTTGACCCTTTCAGCGCGGGCAACAGTTACGTCGTGACAGTGATCGGAGATTTCTTGAAAGTCGAGCGAACGCCGGAAAACGAGGATACCTTAGGGTTCTCTCCATTCGATTCGAAGTATATAACGCGAGCCGCATTGATTCGGTCGGAAGTGCAGCCAAGAGGCAGTGGCCGCTATGTAACAATTATCAACGGTATCCCGGCTAAACCGCTCACTTTTTCTGTAGGGAATGAAACTCCCGAGAGCATCCCCTATGGAGCGATTTCAAAGACTTACGCAGTCTCAGCGGATGCTGTAGACATGAATGTCGCGGCAGCGGACTACTCGAGAAAGTTGAAATTCAATTTCTTGGATCACGAAGACGGGATCCTAATTGTCTTCTTTGCTGACGCCACGTCCAACGCCATCAAATATGCCGTAGGTCGCCTTCGGACCCTGAGTATGTATCAGAAGTTCCTTCAAACCACGACAGAGACAACACCCTAGGGCAGATCAACTTAAGCTTTTTCCTGCCCTTGCGGTGAAATCGTGAAAATTGGGATAGAGTCATAGATGTCAGAGAGGACGATTATGCTATTTACGGATCAGGCGGCTTGTTTGAGAGGATAACGCCGGGTTCGGGGATGATGTTCAGAGCCAGGAGTTGCCCGTTTGCCGAACCCCCTTGGAATGCTGCTCCTTGAATACCAGTGGTGCTCCGTTCTTGACTCGGACATCGATTCACCCCGCAGCTGGAAGGAGAACGACGACCTCGAGTGGTGGCACCTAACGATTGGTCAGTTTGGATTCCGTCCGTTCACGGCGGCTTTGCGCGAGACGCATCAATTTATAATTGCCAGTGACCGATCCGGATTCTACGGAACTCAATCTCTGCATTCGAGTCACTCGAGCAAACGGCTTTGGAAGACTTCGTAGATCCACTTGCGTGGCCCGGCGAAGACGCAGGTGATCACCCGACTTCCTTCGATTATTTGGTATTCGAAAACGACACGATGAGAACCCACTCGCAAGCGGTAGAAACCCTCCAGTTCATCGGCAAGCGGTTTGATGTCGCCGGTCTCGTCGGCCAAGTTTTTAATTGCCAAGCGTAGCGCGCGGCGAGGTTGCGGAGCCAAACGACGAAGATAGTCGATCACTTCTTCTTGGATTCGGACCGTGATCACAGTGCATCGAGTTCCGAAACGTCGTGATAGATCGCCGTTCCTTTGCGGTGCTTCCGAATCGCGTCCATCGCCTTCGGATCGGCCAGGAGTTCCATGGTCTCGCCGATCGCCTCCATCCGTTCGATCGATATTAGCACCGCCACCGCCCTCCCTTGCTTAGTGATCGTTACGGGATGGTCGGCGGCTTCCTCCACCAAAGAGGAAAACTTTTGTTGAGCAGTTTTTATTGTGTAGGTATCAGCCATAGCCCGATTGTATTCCGTTAATTAGAAAAAAGGAATACAATATTTCTGTATTTATTGCTGCAATTGTTGCTTAACCTCGTAGAGGTGGAACTATTTTGGGTGGGATGGTTATCAGTTACTGAGGTAGCAATTCCATCCATCTGCTCAACGTCCAGCCGGAAGGAGAACGGCGACCCCAGGTTGCGACACAGAGCGAAAGTGGGCCTCATCACCTGAGCCAACGAGAACGCCAAAACCCACTGCTCGTGCGGCGGCCGCCACTGCAATGTCATCCTGCGGCATCATTCGCCCTTGTTTTGTGATCTCAATGAAGATGTCGGCGTAATCTCACGCGCAAGGGTTCGGGTCATACTCCAGAGGCGATCAGTGATTTGATCCAATCCGGCCGCCGGTCAGCGGCCTCGCCACCGGGCTGGGTCGGAAACTCAAACGGACCACTCGTCGTCTCGTGAGTATTGGGGACGTCCTGCCGGATGGCTCGGTCATATCGTATTTGCGGGGACAGCCATGGATGGACAAAAAATCGATTGTTTTTCGTGCTCTTGACAGCGTCCGGGAATCGAGCGGATTCAACGTGAAGCACTCAGCAAATCGGATATTCTGCCCGTGGAGGTGGTTTTCAATCAGGCCTCAGTGTCACCGGATGCCATCCGGATCAAGGACATTAGCAGTGCTCCGGTGGTTGGTGGTGGCCGCATTGCATTTTGTGTCAGTGGTCTGGAGGCGCGTGGCGGGGATTATCGGGGGATCTTTTTGCTGCAAGGTGGCACGGTGACCCGAGTGGTGGATAACCATACCAAGACGCCCGAAAAGGTTCTTCGCTATTTCCAGTGGGTTGACGGAGTCGTAACCCCACTGGAAATAGCGAAGAACCAAAATAGAATTCCACTTTTGCTTCACCCCACACCGGATTCACACAGACCCCAAGAGGAATTTTATCCCGGCGCAATTGCCGGGATTCGAGCATCGACTACCGGCACGAAATCCGCTTTAATTCCTCCCGTGCAGAATATCGTGTCCGATTGGACACCTGCATTTTCGCAACAATCCATCATACATCAACCTACTATGCTAGGCTCGCATCGCTTTCGCTCCGGCGTCCTTTTTGGGGACGAGGTCAAAGAACTTCTCGATTACGCTAAGGCGAATGCGTTTGCGCTCCCGGCGGTAAATTGCATCAACACGAATTCCGTAAATGCAGCGCTGGCAGCCGGGCGGGAGGTTGGATCGCCAATGATGATCCAATTTTCCAACGGGGGTGCCCAATTTTTCATTGGCAAGGGCGTGAGCAAGGAAGCGCAATTGGGGCCGATCCTCGGGGGCATTGCCGGTGCCCACTACGTTGATGCCGCCGCCAAAGCTTACGGCGTGCCCGTCGTCCTTAACACAGACCATTGCGCCAAGAAACTGTTGCCATGGGTGAAGGGATTACTCGCCGCCAGCGAAGAGCAATTTTCTAAAACCGGCCGTCCGCTTTATAGTTCCCACATGCTTGATCTCTCCGAGGAACCGCTGGAGGAAAACCTGGAAACCTGCGCCGTGTATCTCAAGCGCATGGCCAAAATGGGAATGACCCTGGAGATCGAACTCGGTGTCACCGGTGGCGAAGAAGACGGAGTGGACAACTCCGACGTGGACGAATCCCGGCTTTACACACAGCCCAAGGAAGTGGCTGAGGCGTACCAAAAACTCCTGCCGATCAGCCCGAACTTCACCGTCGCCGCAGCATTTGGCAACGTGCACGGCGTGTATAAGCCGGGGAATGTCAAGCTCAAGCCGATGATTCTCAAGGACTCGCAGAACTACATCGAAAAAACATTGGGCACAGACCCGAAGCCGGTGAACTTTGTTTTCCACGGCGGCTCCGGATCCTCTCGCGAGGAAATCCGGGAGGCCATCGGATACGGCGCTATCAAGATGAATCTCGACACCGACCTGCAGTGGGCGTTCTGGGACGGAATTCGCGAATACGAATCAAAAAACCACGACTTCCTTCAAGGCCAGATTGGGAACCCCAATGGCCCCGACAGTCCGAATAAAAAGTATTACGACCCGCGCGCATGGCTTGCAGCCGGAGAAGGAACATTCACCAAGCGTCTGATCCAGTCGTTTGAGGACCTAAACTGTATCGGAAAAGCGTGACGGATAATGGGCCCGGAGTTTTGCCCGACACGCAGGCTCTTCGCTGTTTTCGGTGGGTGAGCATGTTCAGTTAAGACCCGGAGGGTCCATTAGGAAATTAGCCGGTGGTGCCAACCCTGAGCTTTCTACACAACTTCTTTGATTATTTTGCGGAACACACTGGTTTGGTTCAGATAGAGCTTACCGTGTGG
>Ga0209491_10001498_pt1 | contig 45394 bp, 51 predicted proteins | sample BON02_FD_187213 | JGI IMG/M metagenome (GOLD analysis project Ga0209491, IMG submission 187213) | Freshwater microbial communities from Lake Bonney liftoff mats and glacier meltwater in Antarctica - BON-02 (SPAdes) (version 2) | ecosystem: Environmental > Aquatic > Freshwater > Ice > Glacier...
ACATCTCTAATGTCGTATAACGCGCCACCAGTAGCAAGCTCGCTTTCAATCGTGTCGTGGTACTCCACCCATGCCCTCTTTGCCTGAGGTGACAGCGACATCATGGCCGGGGTCAGCGCTCCGTCATTGTCGATGCTTACCTGCTGATTCAGAATCTCGGCAATGCGCCGATTGAATGCGGCCAGTGCGGGCCAGTTGGCCGGTGCCTCGGTGAAGGGTCTAAATCCTTGTGTTGATGTTGGCCGCGAAATAAGGAAGCGTGCCAAGAAGCCAGTGCCACGCGCCAGCTCTCCGGACTTGCTTAAAAACTCGCGCAAGGTAGCCTCCTGCACCTGCAAAGCCATGGTCAGCCGTGCGCCTCGAACCGTGAATGATTCGCTTGTACGTCGGTCTATATTCAGGGTGGCGCCGTCCCATAGCTGATTGAGCATCGCCATGTTCCGCATAGCTGATTCCTTGCTCATGGCATGCCCACCGAGCACGGCTCCGCCTTCAGCACTAACCACTCCGCCGGATGGCCATTGCTTCGCCAGTGCGAAAGCCAGCGCTTCGGGGGTGGCGTCAGCATAGAGCAGGCGTGGGACTCTTGGCGGTTCGGGCTTCTCCTCTTCCAGATCACGCAAGGCTGATTCCATGATATTGGAAGGTTTGCTGTCCTTTGCAAGCTGGCGGATTTTGTCCTTGATGCCGGATTTCTTGGCTTCCCATGCATCAAGATCTGCTTTGTAGTTCTTTATATCGGGCTTTGCTTTCTCTGCTTCGGCTGATTCATAGTCTTTGATTGCCTGTGCAAAGTAGCCGTCACACGTAGATTTACGCTCGCCAGAATCGGCGATGGTCAGCAGGAACAGTCCGGTAGGGCCTTGCAGCTTGTCTGCCCGCTTAACATCGACATGGGCTTGGATAGCCAGCGAGAGCGCCGACAGTGCGCTTGCTGCCACCATCGGCACGGGTGCCTTAACAAAGCCCGCCGCCTCGCTCACAGCGGCCCGGACGATGCCTGGTAACGCGTCAATAGGGTAAGGCTCGGCCTCATGGCTGGCGGTTAATGATTGTGGATCCGGCCATACTTTTTGGGGGGTACAGGCGAGGCTGTCAAGAAAAGCGGCTCCGTTAGTTGTCATAACCCACCTCGCGCACCGCTGCGTGAATCCGGCTGGCAGCCACGTGCAGGCGCTCAGTATCGGCTTCGGTTAATGGTTTCTGTGCGGCAACAGCACAGGCGGCAACCATGACAAGCGTTAACTCATCAGCCAGCGCCTTTATCACATCGCGCGGAATCCATCGCTCAAAAGGCCGAACGGGTTTATAGTTTGCTTCGATACTTGCCGGGTAAAGGTCAGAAAAGTTCAGCCCTATTGATTCCAGAATATCTACCGCGCCGCAACCGGCGAAACAGTGAATAAGCAATCGACCGTCCTGCGCCTCTTTGATGGTCAGAGATGGACTTTTGTCGCCATGTGCCGGACAACAGGCTAACCATCTACCGGAGCCGGTTTGCTTAACTTTATCAAGCCGTGAAAGCAATTTGCCTGATATGTCGGATTTCTGTATTATCGTAGGAGTGTGTTTTTTGGCCTGTGCCCCTGCCAGGGGGCCTTGCTTCGAATGGAACATTACTGCGCCCCTCCGGTAACAGCCAGCCGCCCTCTTGCGTCCACCAGCGCCTTAACAAGCTCTTTTACCTGCGGGTCCGTCATTCCCCCTGCCCGAGCTGCCAGCACCTGATTGACTTCATGCTCCAGCCAGCCGACAGCTCTGGCGCCCAGGCTGATAGGCGGCACAAACAGGCCGTGGTTGATGCGATTGAAAAGGGTTGAATTGGAGGTGCCGGTAAGCAACAAAACTTCTGGCCTGCGTTGAAAGCGAATTGCGTTCATCTCGAGATGCTCCGTTAGTGAATGATGTAGAACGGAGTCGAGTTTCTTTGCTTTTGTGCCGGGAGTAGACCTACGATAAAAAATTAATTAGTTTCCCCCTCCGGTTTCCTTCCGAAATTACAGGCCTTAGCCAGCGCGTAATCTTCTTCGTTCATACAGCAAGCCAGGTAAAGTTCTGTCCAGCGGTCATCCCATGTGACCGAAAGGAGTTTTTGTACTCTCCACGCGGCCCTCACAATCGCCTCCGACCCAATACCGTATTTTCCCGCAAGCAAGTCAGCTTTCGATCCAGATTTCCCCTTGGAAAGGTCCTGATGGCGAAAGTAGTAATCAACCCAAATCGCGTAGTCCCGATCTGGCGCAAAAGGTGATCGTCCTCTTCTAGCTGGCCAGGGTGTCGTGCTCCCTTCGACAAATCGCATCACGCCTTCGGCAATGAACGCCAGCAGCTCCGGGGGTATCTGGTCACCGTGATTCACCAAGCCCACGAACTTGAGTAGTTTGATGTTCCGTGAGCTCTTGCTTTCGAGGATATCTTCGCCAGCCATGTTTGAATTCCAGATCGAATGGTGCACATTGCCCAAGGCCATGTTACACCGTCCCATACTGTCTTCACAAAGGGGCACCGAAAGGTTTTAGCTACACAGGAAGCTACACTGGCGAGCAATGGTAAATATATTATCTAATCAATACAGTCTCTTAACACTCGCGTTCAAATCCCCCCGCCTCCACCAATCTTCGTTAAAAAGGCCGCTTTTGCGGCCTTTTTACCTTCGACTTGACCTAAACGTATCCATCCTTTCAAGCCTCTCTTCCCCAGGCCGCTACTACGTAGGATTAACCGCTAACCCGCGTAAACGTCTTCATGCCCATAACGCAGAACAGAGCAAACACACATCGAAATTTCGTCCCTGGCAGATGGAAACCGCTTTGGCTTTCCGCTCCAAGGATAAAGCTGCGGCGTTTGAGAAGTACTGGGCATAAAAAGAACCGCAACTACCACGACCCGATCTGCGATTTTGCGCCGCTGCAGAAGAAGATTTTGCCTCCATGTACGATGCCGGACGGAGTGGAGCGGTAGTTTCGGCTAAGTTGAGCTCCCGATATTGCAGAATGAGAAGAGCTAAGACCGGATGGGAAGTCTATGAGCAGCAAGCCAATGGAGGCAATCTTCCGGCCAGCATTGATCCTGATGTCCGGCCGCGGACTCGGTTTCATTGCCGCGTTCGCGATACCGATGGTACTCGCGCGCGTTTTTACCCAGGAAGAATTCGGCACTTACAAGCAGCTCTTCCTGATCTACGGCACCCTCTTCGGTATCGCTCAGGTGGGGATGGCGGAGAGCCTCTACTACTTCCTGCCGGTCAAGGCTCGACGCGGCGGGGGCTATGTCATGAATACCCTGCTGATGATGGCCGCCATCGGCACGCTTTGTCTGGTCGGGATGTGGCTGGGTCAGGCGTATATAGCCCGCTTGCTGAACAACCCCGATCTGGTCGAATACATTCCTTACGTCGGTCTGTATCTGCTGTTCATGCTGCTCTCGGTAGTAATGGAGATCGTCATGACGGTGAAGAAGCAGCACAAGAGTGCCTCGTTCACCTATGCCTTTTCCGATCTGCTGCGGGCCATGTTGTATGTCGCCCCTGTGCTTATGTTTGCTGACTTGTTCTGGCTGATGCTTGGCGCCGTCGGTTTTGCCATCATGCGTTTCGGCGCCACGCTGGTCTATGTCGCAAGGGAATTTGGCCGCACGATGCGCCCCGATGGCCCGCTGATGCGCAAACACCTCGGCTATGCGATCCCCTTTGGACTGGCCGGACTGATCGAAGTGGCACAGGTCAATCTGCATATGTATGCGGTGTCCTACTACTTCGACGTCGCCACCTTTGCCATTTATGCCGTTGGCTGTCTGCAGGTTCCGTTGATCGACTTTTTATCTACGTCCACCTGCAACGTGATGATGGTGAACATGCGCGAGAAGGTCAGAGAAAAGGACCTGACTGCGGTACTCAACATCTGGCTGGACACCATACGCAAACTGGCACTGATCTTCTGTCCACTGGTATTCGGCTTGCTGATCATCGCGCACGAGTTGATCGTCATGCTGTTCACCAGCACCTACGAGGCCAGTGTTCCCATCTTCATGGTTTGGACCGTCAGCATGCTGTTCGCGGGTCTGCTGACAGACGGTGTGCTGCGTGTATTTGCCGAAACCCGCTTTCTGATCCTGCAGAACATCCTGCACCTGGCGCTTATCATCATCATGATTCACTTCTTCCTGACGACATTCGGGCTGATTGGCGCGGTACTTGTCACGCTGACTGCGACGGCACTGACGAAGATCTTCTCCTTGTGGAGAATCAAGCACATTCTCGGCGTTTCTACCGCACAGCTGCTACCTTGGAAAAGTCTGGGGAACGCGGTTGCCATCGCCGCCCTGGCAACGGTGCCGGCCCTGCTGGTCAAAGCCGTACTGGTAGCGCCGGGTCCGCTGGTCCTGCTGGCGACCGGCGCCACCTATACCCTCTCTTACTATTGCCTGCTGGTGTTCATGGGCCCGATGGATTCGCAGGAGAAGGACATGCTGATGCAGGCCGTCCATGCGCCAGTGCACTGGTTGCTGCGGAGCTGCGGCATAAAAAGGCCCGGTGAGCTTCCTCGTTAGGTTCACTCTCTTTCTGAATACACCGAAGTAGCCGGCTTCGATAATTATCTGGTCAAAACAGTAGACATTTCCGAGCTGCAGAGTCTGCTGGACGTCCATAAATAGAAAAGAAGTCAGTGTAAACCCGGATGCCATATTTTTCCGTGTTGGTTTATAAAAGCAGGCACTGATTCATGAATGCGGATACGGGTTTCTCTATGCAGACTGCAGCAACGCCGATAAACAAGCCCCCAATCGACAATCTATTAACAACGCATTCCAATACCAGGGTGTCTTGTAGTGCTCTTACAACGCAGATTGCCACCACGCTCGATGAGATAGAGCAGTGGGGGCATGCCTATCAGCATTTCCTCACTGCGCTGGGGCCCTACGGGATTTTCTATCAGCCAGGCTGGCTGCGCGGACTCTGGCCCGCTTACTCCCTGCATCCTTCAACGCTGTTCTTTATCAGCATCTGGCAGAACGAAGAGATGCTGGCGTTGGCCCCTTTTCAGCTATTGCAGAAGGGGCCGTTGCAGGGTTGGCGACGGCTTGTTTCGGTGTTGGGAACCCATCATCCTACGCTGGCTAATCCGCTGCCGGATATCCTGGTCGTTGATGAAAGCCTGCGCGGGACCTGTATGGAAACCCTTCTGGCAACCTTAGAGAGGGAAAGCGGACGCTGGGACCAACTGGAGCTCATTCATTTCCCCGCAGATTCGCCCGCCCTGGACTACCTGCGACGCGCCTTGCCACGTGCGAAGCTGGTGAACGACGACAACCAGGCGGGCCTTGTCGACCTGAGCGAAGGCTTCCAGGCCTACCGCGCCTCGCTGAGCCGCAAAATGCTCAAGGCCCTGCGCCGCTGCCACCGGCAGCTCGAAAGTGTCGGCAACTTCCGCTTCCACAGCAGCAATGGCGTGTCCTCTGAGCGCTGGAAGCTCATCCGCCAGATGCACGTTGACCGTCAGCAGCGATTGACTAACAAGGGTGGTCACAGTCGCTACTCAGTCTTTGGTAACGAGATCGAAGCCACTGCCATGGAAAACGCTTTCGGCTGGGCAGAGCAGACTGGTTGTGCACGGCACTACTGGCTTGATATCGACGATACGCCGGCAGCCTTCGTCCTCGGTCTTTTTCAGGGCAATACCTATTTCTATTATTTTATTAGCATGGACCAACGCGCCGAGCCTTTTTCCGGCGGCATACAGCTGCTGCTCCATCTTATAGAGGAAGAGGCCCGCCGCGGTATGACAACAATCGACATGATGTTCGGCATGAGCTTCAATAAAAGCCGCTTCGCCAATGTGCAGAAAGTGCTTTGTAATTGCTATATAAAAAACCGCCGAATGCTCTCGGTTGCAAGGAATGGCTGGGTCGATCTTGCAAAGGGTCTGAGAAGGTCAGCATCGCAGCCACGGCGGGCGGGTGGTGAGCCCTGATGCTGGAAGTCGTTACGGACTATCAGGAGCTCTTGCGGCTGGAAGAACCCTGGAACGAACTTATCGCCGAGCTTGGGGAAACCTCCCCATTTGAGAGTCACGCCTGGACTTGTGCCTGGTGGGAAGCTTTCGGTGCAGCAAACCAGCTCCATGTGCTTGTCTGGCGCAAGAACGACAAAATATGCGGCGTGGCCCCCCTGATGATCAGTCGAGAGCGGCGCATTGGGTTGTCGGTGCGCCGGCTCGGTACCCTGTACAATACCCATGTGCAGCGCACCAGCTTTCCGGTGCACGAAAAGCTGCGGGAAGAATTTCTCCGGCGCTTGTGGCAGCATGTCGTCAGCATAGCATCCACCTGGGATGTAGTGGAATTAAGCCCCTTCCACAGAGCTTCGCCTGTTCTTGCGCTTGTTGAAAATTCTTCAGCGCACAGCGGGCACTCTTGCACTTACTGGACGGAGGGTCAGTCTCCCTTTTTAGCCATCACCGGCAGTTGGGATGAGTATCTGAAGACACTGAGCAAAAACCGGCGCTCCAATTTCACGCGGCAATTTAAGAAATTGTCTGAGCAGGGCGCGGTTACCCTGGAACTGGTCACGGGCGGCGATAAACTCGAGGGGGCGTTGCAGGAAGGTTGCCGGATAGAGGCCATGGGCTGGAAAGGAGGGGAAGGTACCGCGATCAACTCCAACCCGGTGCTGGCGGCCTTCTACTCCAGTCTGGCAGCGCGCAGCGCCGCAACAGATGGAGTACGCCTGTACTTTTTGTGCATGGATGGCAGACGCATTTCGTTCCAATACTGTCTTGAAACTAACAACAAGTTGTATCTGCTCAAATCGGGTTACGATACTGACTTCGCGCCCTATTCGCCCTCACAATTGCTGCTTTGGAAGGTTCTGGAGTCGGCTTACACCCGTGGCGTCAGGGAGTATGATCTACTTGGCGGTGCCGATGATTGGAAACTGGTGTGGGCGCAAAAAACGCGCGAAGTGGTGTGGCTGATCATTTATTCTAAAACGCTGCGCGGACGACTGCTGTGGCTGTTAAAACTGAAAGTCGTTGCCACGGTGCGGGCAGCAAGGCAACGCCTGCGCCGGCATCGATCCGATGACAATCTGGACGGGAACGGAAGGCGAGGGGAAGGGAATGCCCGCACATGAGCTACGACTTGAGAACTGCATAAGAACAACTTACAGTAATCCAAAATACATATAAAACCGGCGCTCGACCGATACAGGAGACTTCACGGTGGCGGACATATTCATTCCACTGGCCAAACGCTGCTATTGGCGGCTACGCGCTTGCACCCTGCTCTGCGCCGAAGATATCGCTGCCTCTCTCAGGGATCACCGGGAGGATCGGCGGTTCGGAATAGATACCAGCTTCGATAACATACCGGTAGCGCAGGGCACGTATAAAGATGCCCAGGACTACGAACCCACGCGTTACGCTGCGCTCAAATTTGTCATCGACTATCTGCAACTTGACAGCAGCGATGTGTTTGTCGATTACGGTTGCGGCAAGGCCCGGGTGCTATGTCTGGTTGCCCGCCACAAGTTAAAGAAAGTGATTGGTATTGAATTTGATGAACGTGCAGCATCCATCGGCATGGCAAATCTGGCCCGCTTGCAAGGCAAAAACACCGAGACGGAAATAGTGATTGGCGACGCCATTCATTTCGACCCCAGCGCTGGCACGGTCTTTTTCCTGTTCAACCCCTTTGGCGTGAAGACTTTCGAAAAGGTCCTGGACAAGATCAGACAGAGTCTTGTCGAGCACCCACGAGAGATTCGCATCGCCTATCTAAACGACCGTTGCAAAAGCCTGATGGAAAGCCAGGACTGGCTAAAGCTTGAAACCACCTTCAACAACATTAATCCAGCGGCATCCATTTGGCGCAATACCTGAGCCCATCAGATCTGATTTAACTTAAATGCTGTCACCCATCAGCCCCTGAAAAGAAAAAATTTTCTATTGAGCAATATTACTCGGCTCATACACCGCCCACATCAACTGACACTGACGCTCATCATACTCTTGTGTCTCTGGCATAGGCATATCGGCAATTTTCTTGAGCCATTTCCAATTACTTAACATGTTGGGCTGCTCGCTAAGATGAGCATAGACTATACGCACTTTGCTGCGATCAGTTCGCTGCAGAAATTGCAGGATTTTTTCACCGGTTGCAGAGAGCACATCCCCGGTGAAGGGATTGTAGAGCAGTATCAGGGTCACATCTTTCGGGATCTCGTATTGAGTGGCATCAGTGCGCACGATTTCGATTTCTGTACATTTAAGACTTTTCTTTGCCTTCTGAATATTCTTTCTTGCCACATCACACAACTCGGGCGATAGCTCCAGCCCGATTACCTTGCGAAACGGGTAGGTGCCAGCCACAATCACCGCCCTGCCCTTACCACTTCCGAAGTCAATAAATACCTCTTGTTCAAAATCCGGTTTCAGGTGTTCAAACATTATATCCATGCAACGATAATGGATTGGCTCGTACTGATTGAACTCAGGCCCGTACCCAAGGTCCTGGCTGGTCACGGTGGCTTTTGTTTCAATTCCTAGCCGCCGCTCTCTGACGATTTCCTGAATACGATCCAAATAGAGCTTTGCGCAGTTCGCCAGGCCCCATCGTTTAATATTTACGGGGACGTAACGCAGTCTACTGAAGACAGTCGGTCTTGTACTTGTTGTGCGTGTGCCACCGTCTGAGGATGGCTGCTGATTGCCGCTTATGTTCTTGCTTACACTGTTCATACCTATCTTTCTCCTTGGGAGACGCCCCTGTGGACGCGCGACGAATGTGAGACTTCAAACCTCTGTACGTTACCCCAACACAAAAGATAACGACCATCGGGTAAACCCCTTGTGAATCTGCAAAACTCTCAAGGCGTTATGGAACACCGCTAAGACTCTGATTTAGGTGTTTTCCCGAATAGCGGAACTACGCCGTCTGCCGGAACGCTCTCGTCCGGACGCACCAACAGGAAGTCACCGTTCTGTAACGCGCTGACGGCGACTTTCTCTTCACCCCCATCGGTGATTCGCGTTGCGGTGTCCGGCAGGAGCTTCGCCAGTTCCTTTAATGCCCCTTGAGCCTGATTGATGGAGCGCATCTCGATCCAGTGGCCAAGGAGCATTATCGTGACCAGCGTGGCCAGTTCCCACCAGAGTGCATTGGCCTCGATCAGCCCGAGCTGACGACCCACGAGAACAGGAAGGCGACCGTGATGGCGAGCGAGATGAGGGTCATCATCCCAGGCAGTCGGTCGGTCAGTTCCCGCCATGCTCCCTTTAGGAATACCACACCGCCATAGAGGAAGACGACCGTGGCGAGCACGGGTCCGATCCAGTCCGATCCGGGGAACGCCGGGGCCAGGTAACCGAGGAGCTCCTGGATGTGGGCAGACCAGAAGACCACCGGAACGGTGAGCGCGAGCGAGAGCCAGAACCGGTCCCGGAACATCGCGGGAGAGTGACCCTCGTGCTTGTCATGGCCCCCTTGCTTGTCGTGCTTGTCTTGGCCTGAATGGCCGGACGTCGCTCCAGGCTTGTGCGGCTGGTCGTGCACTTCAATAGCGCTCTTTTTCATCGGGCCTCCTTAAACCATCTACCCCATTCTCAATCGTTGTCATTCGAAGCTTTATAGTGGGCGGAAACCGTTCGTTGGCACACGTACGCCAGGCAAGCCCGGAGCAGAGTCCGCTGGTCATGATTCGTTAACGTTAAGATAACTGTTACACAACCCCTTGATCCTTGTGATCCCATGCCGTATCCGCCGACTATGCAGACACATCAGCACAAGCACATTAGAACAAGCTCATCAGCATAAGCACATCAGCATAAGCACCTCAGCATAAACCGATTGGAGATACCGCATGCCCTTTAACCACAAGCGATTCATTGTCGCGCTCTGCCCGGTTCTTTTGGCGGCACCGGTTTTTGCCCAGCCTGGCGATACCAGGTCCGACGCTACCAAGGCCGACTCTACCGGGCCCGAATCTGCCGTGGTTGAAGAAATCCACGTGATAGGGCGACGGGTAAATCTGGTCGGCCAGGCGTCCAGCGCTTCGGAAGGTATTGTCTCCCAGGAAGAGATCGCGATCAGGCCACTGCTGCGCACCGGCGAGGTGCTGGAAACCGTGCCAGGCGTTGTGGCTACTCAGCACAGCGGGCCGGGTAAGGCCAACCAGTACTTTCTGCGCGGTTTCAACCTCGACCATGGCAATGACTTTGCCACGTTCATCGATGCCATGCCGGTCAATATGCGCACCCATGGTCACGGCCAGGGCTATACCGACTTGAACTTCATCATTCCCGAACTGATTGGCCAGATTGCCTACCAGAAAGGCTCCTATTATCCGGGTACTGGGGATTTTTCCGGGACGGGTTCGGCAAGAATAAGCATGGCCGACAGTCAGGACACGCACCGCATCAAGCTGGGTACTGATTTTGGCCAGGAGAACTGGAACCGGATGCTGGCAAGCGGGGAGTTTAAAACCGGCAACAATGCCGGACTTATCTATGGACTTGAACTGGAAGGCAGTGACGGACACTGGGATGACATTGACACCGATCTCAAGCGCAGAAATCTGTGGTTGAAGCAACAGTGGCAATCAGGTTCCAGCCAATATGGGCTCACCTTCATGGGCTATGACAACTCCTGGAACTCGGCTGATCAGATTCCGCAGCGGGCCGTAGACGCCGGTATCATTACCGAATACGGCTCACTGAATACCACCTCTGGCGGCGACTCCAGCCGCTACAGCCTGTCCGGAAACTGGCAACACGCCTCCGATGCCGGGGTGTTGAATGCCAGTGCTTATGTTATCGATTACGACCTGAACCTGTGGGCTGACTTCACCTACTTCATCGATCCCGCAGGTGACCAGCATCATCAGGTGGACAAGCGACAGATTTACGGCTGGGATGTCAGTTGGGCCCAGGACGGGCATTGGGGTAACTGGCAGGTCAATAACACCTTTGGCAACCAGCTGCGCTACGACGATATAGCAAAAGTTGGCATCTACCAGACGCAGGCCAGGGCGCGCACCGGCGTGTTCCGCATTGATGCCGTAGACGAGTGGAGCAACGGCAGCTATTGGGAAAATGAGCTGCGCTGGACTGAAAACTTTCGGACCACTGCGGGTCTGCGTTACGACTACTTCAGCTTTAAAGTTGATCCGGCAGAAGCCGCGTATGCACCGTCGCTGCTGGTCAATGGCGGGGCAGCGAAGGCAGATATCGTGACCGCTTCAGCGGGTGCCATTTATACGTTTACGCCCGAGATTGAAATCTACGCCAATATCGGCCAGGGCTTTCACAGCAATGATGCCAGAGGCGCCACGATTGAACTGGACCCAGTGACAGGTGATCCGCAGGAACGAGCGGACCCCCTTGTTGATACTCTGGGCTACGAGTTTGGTATGCGCGCCTTCCTCAACGACTCCCTGAATCTGTCCATGGCCCTGTGGTCGCTGGACATTGATTCCGAACTGGTTTTCGTTGGAGACACCGGCAGTACTGAAGATACCGGTGTCGGCAGCAAGCGCAAAGGGCTGGAACTGACGGCCTACTACTATCTGAATGACGTCTGGACACTGGATTTTGAATACGCCTGGTCGCATGCACGCTTCAAAGAAAAAGTGGATGGATCCGACCTGATTCCCGGTGCCCTGGAGCATGTCCTCAGCGGCGGCGTGAATGCCCGGTTTTCTGATCGCTTCTACAGCAACTTCAGAGTGCGGCATTTCGAGGATTATCCGCTTGATGGCGGACGCACGGCGACAGCCAGCACCATCGCCAATCTGCGCCTGGCCTGGCAGTTCACCGACAAGCTGGAAGGCAGCCTGGATATCCTGAACCTGTTTGATTCCTCAGACCGGGATATTCAGTACGTGTATGAATCCAGGCTCCGGAGCGAACTGCAGGCCGGGCTGGACCCGGTAGAGGATGTGCATTTCCACATCTTTGAGCCGCGCTCTTACCATGTCAATCTGACTTACCAGTTTTAAACAGAGCCGAGGCAACATCAGAAAACTCGTAATACGTTATATGTTAGCTCTTATTAGTGTACTACGCCCCAGAGCTTATCCCTGCCATCAACGCGGCATCACGCCCGGCGGGCATTCAGGCCAAAGAATACAGCGGCACTTATCAACGCCTCATCTTCGCTGACCAGGCAAGCGCGATTATGTTCCGCACAGGCCAGGTGGAGCGCGTCCAGTGTTCTCAGGCTGGTCTTGCGCATAGTGATCCAATGGATCGCACGCTGGTAACAGGAAGATTCACCTGTTCACTGGCCTGCCCCTGACGGTAATAAGGCAACAGCGCGCTGGTATCAAAATACAACATCAGAAGCGCTCTTCGTCCCGAAGTTTTCTCACTGCCTCTGCAGCGCTCTCTTTGCTTGCAGGCAACGAGGCTCTGAGCCCAGAGCGATCGGTAAATCGAACGGGTTAGGCCTGGAGAGCCGTCAACCGCGCTGCGGGCCTGCCATGGCGCAGGATAACGATCTCTTCTCCGGCCGCCACCGCGTCCAGCAGATTAGACAGCTTTTCACGCGTTTCCCCAACATTGATCTTCTGCATGTTTAAGCGTCTACCCCTTCCGTATTGTGTACACAAAAAGCGTACTCCTGCGGATTTCCTATTGCAATACCGGTGGTTTCTATCGTCAAGAGCCATCCGCCTGATGCAATGACTGCGCAGCAACAAAAGTGTCCAGCACTGGAAGGTCTTGCATATCCCGCACCGTGTTGGTCGCAAGCACATGGGGGCGTCGCCATCCCTGTAACCCGCAGCCTGATGGCTATTTATCAGCTCTGGCAGTCTTATCCGCTCTAGCAGCAAGCAGCGAGTAGTTCTTAGATGGGGTTTGTTGAGCGCATACCCTGCAGGAACTCCACCAGCTCATGAATTTGAGTGCTGGGGTTGTCTGTATGGTGTTGAAGAGCAGCTATATTCGCGCGCTTCGCATTGCTTTTCGCATGCTCTAGTTGCCCAGCTAGCTCTGCAAAAATACCCTTACCCCCTTTTTGATAGTGGGGCATGTATTTTTTTAAGTCAGCCCAAACCTGGTCGCCAACGCTATTACCCGGCAGGGACTCGTATGGGGCTGTGGAATAATGGAAATGCAATAGCAACCAATACTCAAAACAAGGAACAGAAGTCACAGCAAGAAAGGTGTCTTTGGGCGTAGCTCCCGCAATTCTTCTGCAAGCCAAGTCATAGGTTTCATGGCTATCTTTATCAAAGACGCAATACACCCGGTCAAAGGGATCGCCGGCATTCTTTTCCTCTGCGTATCGCCGGAATGCAAACTGACAGATGCTGTCAGGACTGGAATCACAATCGCCTGTTATTTCGATATTGGCGCCATTGAGTTGGTAGTAGTCTTTCAGGCCCTGGAAATAATGAGGCTCCGTTTTACTACCCTCGCAAACTATTAAAACTTTAGCGTAAGGCGCACGCTTCGCTTTACGCCGCTCCAAAGAACTAGCCTGTCTGGCTTTGCGTTTATGGAAGAGATTATCCGTCCCCATTAGCCAGCTACCTTTTTGTCGCAGGCAAATCGATAGTGATGCATTTGCACAAACGGCAAAGCGCCGTAACGGCCTGACAAGTAGGAAAGCTCCAGATTCTCCCTGCCCTTTCGAGGGCTAAAATCCGTTAGCGGGTAAAGCTGAGTAGCCTGAGATGTGTCTTTTTCACAGAACCAGATTTGATCACGTCGAAACACGTCCTGATTGAGAATAGATGTTTCATGGGTGGTGAACACCAATTGCGCATTTTTTGGGTTCGTTTCGGAGCTGTGAAATAATTGAACCAAGAACTGGACCAGTTTGGGGTGCAGATTGTCATGTAGTTCGTCAATGAACAGAACATAACCATTTTCAAGACAGTCCAGCCAAGGACCCGCAAAACCAAAAAAACGTTGTGTGCCATCTGACTCGTCATTCAGATCGAAGATGACTTTATTACCCTCTGCTGTTTCATGAATAGTTTTAATACCTAAGAACTTTTTCCCACTCATTTCCTTGGCTAAGTTTTCTTTAATCGACTCTGGCATGTCATCCGGCAGTTTGTCAGGGTCAAAGAGCTCTTCGTCAACTTCAATATTGGAGATGCCCAAATCAGCCGCCTTGAGAAAATTGACAACACGCGCTTTTTCGGCGCCGCTACACATGGATGCGCTAAATCCTACGCCCCAGCCACCCACTTGACCCGTTCTCAGCGTGGTCTTAAACCAATCGTAGATTGGCTGTAACTGCTGACTGTTCAGTTGTACTGCCGTCGAAAGAAACAAGGCGTTATCCCGAGTGGACTTTTGCCACAAATGCTTCTCTCCAGTTAGATTACTACCAAGCTCCCAGTCATAGCGCTGCTTAATCGCATCCCAAGAACGTCCGAACCAGCGCTGTGGCCTCTTTCTAGGATACGCCAACAGCCACTCCTCGTGGACTCGATCACTGGTGGCGGTAAAGCCGTACTGATATCGCACGCCGTCGACAATGAAGATCATCTCAAATTCACTGGGCTGTTGCTGTGTCGCCAAATTGAGTCGGAAGGGCTCAACTGGAAGTAAATCCCCCCGCTGTTTACCCGCTGAATGCAGCACCACTTCCTTCATCGCGCGCACCGCTCGTAACAAATTGGTTTTACCACCCGCATTCGGGCCATAAATTGCCGCCGACCGCAATAAGTCAAACTCATTGGCCGCCTTTACCTTAAACGTATTTGTGTCGCCAAGCTCTTGCCCACTCGCTTTTGCCATGCTGAAATTTTGCCGCTCCTGAAAGGAACGAAAATTGGCCACACTAAACTCAATCAGCATAGAAACCTCCTCACTTATGCGTTAGCTGGCCAAATTAGCATAAAACCTAATTAGAATGCGTTTTAATTATCATTTTTGGTATTTTTTGTCAAAATTCAATATAACTATATGTTTTTGGCAATTTTAGGCACCCAATCCAGAAACGCTTTTCCGGCGGGCGGGTGCCCGCCTTCCAGAACTGTTCTGGCCTGATGGAACCGGACAACTATTTGAAGCTTCACTAGACAGACTGCGTCATTTGTACTAACGTTCCGTCTGTTGTACGCCAACCAGGAGAATTATCATGCATACCAGTGCCACAACTGCACGCTCGGCCCGACTCGGCCTGCGCGCAACCCCCGAACAGGAAGCTGTACTGCGCCGTGCCGCCGAAGTGGCGCACAAGTCTCTCACCGATTTCATTCTCGATGCTGCCTACCAGGCAGCTGAGCAGACCTTGCTCGATCAGCGCCTATTCCTGGTTTCCGGCAGTCAATATCAAGCGCTTCTGGAAATGCTGGATCGGCCGGAGTCCGACAATCCTGGCTTAGTAGATCTGTTTGCCCGGCGTCCGCCGTGGGTTGAGAAATGAATTTGTCGGCCCCGTTGCCACTAGATGCGAACCATCAGTTAGAAGAATTCGATTGTGCTCGCCCCGCACTCAACACTTGGCTGCTGCACCATGCGCGTCAGGCTCACAGTAGCGGATCTGCAAGAACCTTCGCTGTCTGCGATGGATCTCGCGTCGCAGGCTACTTCAGCCTGACCGTTGGCCAGATCGACACGCTTGAAGCGCCCGAGCCCGTCCGGCGGGGGATGGGGCAGCATCCGATCCCGGTAATTATTCTGGCAAGACTCGCAGTCGATATCGCCTATCAAGGGCGGGGAATTGGTTTCGGCATGCTGCAGGACGCCATTCGGCGCACACTTAAAATTGCTGAGCAAGCGGGAATCCGGGCTCTGTTGACACATCCTATCGACGCGGAGGCCGAGGTGTATTATCGTCGATTCGGCTTCGAGTCGACGCCGGTGCGCGAGCGACAACTGATTCTGCTGCTTAAGGATGCGCGGCGTTTTGTTTGAAACCATGGTTGATAATCCACACTGACAGATCTAATCAAAACCCCTGAATGTTGCCAGAACACTCACCGTTAAATGATTCAGACTCACATTATCTTCTTCTGCCATTATCGCCAAACTGCGGTGCAGGGTGCGGGGAACACGTAATGTCAGTCGTCCGCTATAATGCGGCGTTGCAATCGGTGCAGGCATCGCACGACCTTGCTCTGCGAGCATTGCTGCCGTCGTGGTAATGCTGTCCAATGCCAATTCATAAGCCTCTTGCCATGAATCAGCGTATTCAGCGATATCAGGCAGTTCCTTGACTCTGGCTTCGAAGCAGCTTTCTCCGTCAAAATCATCTAAACGAACATTAATGTTATATCGTGTTGCCGCTGTCTTTGTCGCCCTCCCCCAGAAACGCCTTCAGTGCTAAAGCGTGTATATTCAGGATTTTTACTATGTTATTGGCATAGCCCACTTTCGGTCCATCGCTCCACGAGCCAATTACAGACCTTTGTCAGCGCACACAGCCTTCAGATCATCTTCCTCGACTTCCAAGGTGCGGTCGTGCCCCTGAGTCAGTTCATCAATGCGACGGCGGGAAATATCAAAACCGATGGTTGGGTATTGGCGGGCGAATTCTACGCAAAGGGGCAGGCCGACATAGCCCAGGCCTGGCAATTTCAACGTTTTCCATGTTATATCCGTTGTGTACAAATAATAGGCATACGGCGGGCTGACACGCCACTACACCGCAATAAGATCACCCATCCACAGCTCATGTTGACGTGACACAATCTCGGTAGCCACCTCCCATCGTTTGTGAATATCGGTGACGTCGATCTCAGCAAAACTTCTAAATGTCTGGTAATGGGCCAATTCAATCTTGTTATTCCCGTAACTTTTGCGTTCGCTCTGGCACAACACATCGTAGGAATAGGAGATATTACCGGTACGCCAATTCAGTACGCCACCAAACAGATAGACATCACCGTCCGGTACAGACGCGCTAACCAGATTCAGGAATTCGGCCACACTGTTAGCCGCCGTAGAAACGCCTTTTTGCAATGGCCTCGGCTGGTCCAACCCTAAAGCAAGTTGAGGCGAGGACGAAACCGGGGATTTCTCCTGCTCGGATAACAACTGCGCTACCCGAGCGTGCAGATTGCGAAATGATTCTACAGGTTGTGTTGATAACATGTTTTCAGAGCCGCATATTCTGAACCGGCTTCAGGTCGGTTCTAACCAGATCACTGGCCACCGTAAAGCCAGGAGATTTAACAATCAACGTTTCTTTGCCCATGGCTTGGGCCACACCTATTTCATAATAAATATTTGCCAGGGTTCCAGGCGGAAAACTCTCGTGGCAAACGGCTATGCTGATCGGCGTCGCCGCGATAAGACGCCATATTTTTATAAGAACATCGCGACCGGTTACATGATGCGTCGCATCTATAGTCTTGATTTGCGCCTTGTGGCAAAGCCTGGCGATCTCAGTTCGCATCCGCTTCAACTCAGGCGGAATCTCGCCCCCAAGCTTGGTTATCAAGAAACAATGCTGGGGCATTGACTTTACAGTGCTCATCAGAGCATCCCCATCCGTGGGGCTGTAGATAATCATTTACGCTTCCTTGCCACCGGCACACCTTTGTAGGGCCCTTCCGACTTTTTGTGGGCAAGAATCTTCCCTTCCTTTCTATCAATCTTGACGTAATGGCCAGTCCGGGGGTTCTTCACCTGAACGACGTCTTTATCGCCAGATCCAGATTTTGGTTTAGACATAATTAGCATCCAAAGTTACGATTTAGCTATCGTCAGTATAGTAGACCTCCCCGTTAGTCTGCTATATCTAACTAATAGTACATTCCAAGGGCAACTGCCAAAAATACTACCCTCCTTTACGAGTCACCTTCGTCAGGCTTTCCAACATGTCCCCGGCGAGCGCCTTCCGGTCGTAGCGCGGCGCAGCCTCCAAAGCATACTGCCGATACTTCGCCATCATTTCTGGGTTGTCAGCCAGTTGCTCAATTGCTGCTTTAGGCACCCAATCCAGATTATTTACTGCAACTTCAGTGGCTGCGCCGCGAATACTTGTGCTAACAGAGTTGGTTACCCCGCTGATATCGAAAATGTTCGTCCAATACACCCAAACAGACACGTTTGTTATTTGAATGCATCACTGCTACTTTGCATGCATTCATAGTACTCACACGACTTATCGCTCTCTAGTAAGAGGTAGCAAACAGAGGTGATAAATTATGGCCATGATGACGGTCAGGAACATTCCTGATGAAGTGCTCAATGCTTTGAAAGCACGAGCCAAGCGGCACAATCGCAGCACAGAAGCTGAGGTTCGCGCCATTCTGGAAAATGCTACAAAACCAGAAGAGCGGGTTCAAATGGGGGATGCTCTGGCGGCTCTCGGTCGTCAGATCGGACTAACGAATGAGGATTTCACCGTCTTTGAACAGGTGCGCGATACAACAATCGCAGAACCTATGAGGTTCGAGTGATCATAAAAGTGCAACCAATCATTTTGTTACCCAATCTGTTAGCTCCCAGTGCCTCATGCTAGACTCAGCGCCAAATCCAAACACAGGGTAGTGAAACAACAATATGCCAAAGGTTATCCCCGTCATTCTCTCAGGCGGCTCGGGCACACGCCTGTGGCCCCTATCGCGAAAGCACTACCCCAAGCAGTTTCACAAACTCACCGGCGGTGAACACACCCTGCTGCAGGAAACCGCTTTAAGAGTCAAACACCTGGCAGCGCCCATTGTTGTCTGCAACGAAGATCACCGCTTCATGCTGGCGGAACAGCTGCACAGCATCGACATCCAGCCCGCGGCCATTCTGCTGGAGCCCGAGGCCAAAAACACGGCGCCGGCCATTGCCCTGGCGGCACTGAAAGCACTGGAAATTGACCCACAGGCCATTATCGCCGTATTCCCGGCAGATCACGTTATTCGAGACCAAACGGCTTTTAACAAAGCGTTGGACGACGCCGTAGAGGCCGCACAAAGCGGCACCGATCTGGTCACCTTCGGCATCGTGCCCACACATGCCGAAACCGGCTACGGCTACATTCAGGTTGAGCAGCAACGCGGAAACTGCATGCCAGTCAAAAGTTTTGTCGAAAAACCCGACCAGGCCACTGCTGAACAGTACCTGGAAAGCGCGCGCTACTACCGGAATAGCGGCATGTTTGTGTTCAAGGCATCCAGTTACCTTAGCGCACTCCAAAAAACAGAACCGAACATCATGACGTGCTGCCAGGCCGCACTCGACGCTGCGCGTATTGATCTGGACTTCATTCGGGTGGATGCCGAAGCATTTGCACAGAGCCCCAGCGAGTCCATTGACTACGCCGTCATGGAAAAAGCCAGCAACGTGCGCGTTGTGCCGCTCGATGCCGGTTGGAGCGACATCGGAGGTTGGCACGCCATCTGGGAGATTCTTGACAAAGATGCCAACGACACGGCAAGCATTAGGCGATGTGATCAGTCTCAGCACACACAACACCCTGATACACAACACCAGCAAAGACAAACTGATTGTCACCATCGGCCTGGATGATCTGGTGATTGTTGACACCAAAAACGCATTGCTTGTCGCACACAAAGATCAGGTACAACAGGTGAAGCAGGCAGTCGAACAGATGGCTCAACAAGGCCGCGTAGAGCACCTCTTCCACCGAGAAGTCCACCGCCCCTGGGGCAGTTACGATTCCATCGACAACGGACACCGTTATCAGGTGAAGCGAATCAGCGTAAAACCGGGCGCATCGCTGTCACTGCAGATGCATCACCACCGCGCTGAACACTGGGTGGTTGTGTCCGGCACAGCGCTTGTGCAGGTTGGAGAAAAAGAGACCATGTTGACTGAGAACCAATCGGTTTATATACCGATTGGCGAAACCCACCGATTGACTAATCCGGGCAAGGTCAAACTGGAGTTGATTGAAGTGCAGAGTGGGAGTTATCTGGGCGAGGATGATATTGTGCGGTTTGAGGATAATTTTGGGCGGATGTGAGTCTTGCTTCCTACTCTTTTATATTTGAAGCCTTTGGTCGATAGGAATATTAATATGATGGCGGCAGGCACCTCCCCGCTCTGGCAGAATAGTTGACACGTTCCGCCATCTATTCGTTAATGACCTTGATCGCAGCACTGCGCGAAGTGCTCGACAATCGGAAAATACCAAATGGCAAAAAGTAAACCGCTTATCGTTATGGTGTCCTCGACCGTTTACGGCATCGAGGAACTGCTGGAGCGCATCTACGCCATCCTGGCCCGTTTCGGCTATGAGGTATGGATGTCGCACAAGGGGACTGTGCCGGTAATTTCTACCAAGAGCGCCTTTGACAACTGCCTGCATGCGGTCGAGCAGTGCGATCTGTTTCTGAACGTGATCACCACGCACTACGGATCAGGGAAAGAGGACGCCGCGTCGAGGTCGATTACGCACGACGAGCTGCTGCGCGCTATCGAGTTGAACAAGCCTCGCTGGATTCTGGCGCACGATCAGGTGGTATTCGCACGCACGCTGCTCAGCAACTTGGGGTTCGACAATGCCAAGAAGCGCGCAGAGCTGAAGGTAAAGCGCAACCCGGTGATTGATGATCTACGTGTTATCGACATGTACGAGGCGGCGATTCGGCACGAGGTTCAAGTTGCCGATCGCAAGGGCAACTGGGTGCAAAAGTTTGTCACGGCTGATGACGCCCAGTTGTACGCCAGCGCGCAGTTCTACCGCTATCAGGAGGTGGAGAGTTTTCTTGAGGAACATTTCAAAAATCAGGCTGCGGTGGCGCAGCGTGTTGATCCGGAGAAAAAGCCATGATCCCGAAACTCATCCGAAAGCAAATTCGTCAGGGCGAAGGTATCGACACAGAATTCAAGACTGATATTCGCAACCTGGAAACCATCGCCAGAACGGTTTGCGCGTTTCTGAACACATTGGGTGGCACGGTGTTTTGTGGCGTTGATGACAAGGGCAAACTCGTTGGGGTGGATGAAGCTCAAGACCATGTCCAACAGATTCATGCCTATCTGCTACAGAGCATTACGCCCAAGGCTTTGTTTACTGTAAATATCGATAATGATGACGGGAAATCCGTACTGACCATTGATGTGCCTGAAGGAAAAGATCGTCCCTACGTGTTCGCCGGTAGCGTCTACGTGCGCGAAGGCAGCAGTACCAAGATGGCCGATGCAACCAAGTTGCGCGACATGGTGCAGTCGAAATCGGTGGCGGCCGAGCGCTGGGAGCGTCGGCCATCGATGGCAATGGAAGAAACTGATCTGGACCATGACGAAATTCGTCGCACAGTGGAGCAGGCCAAAGAGTCGGGCCGCTTTGCTTTTGCTGATGATATTGATGACGTACAAATTCTGAAGGCGCTAGCGCTTTATTCAGAAAAAGGTTTTACCCAAGCGGCCGATGTGCTTTTTGCCAAAAATCCCTCACTCCGCCATCCACAGACGCGTGTTCGCGTGACTCGCTTTGCATCGGACAAAGACGGCTATGCCTATCTGGATGATCGGTTAATGCAAGGGCCGCTGGTTAAGGTGTTTCAACAGGCCTTTGAAATGCTGTCGCAGCACGTCCGCTGGGAGGCCCGTTTTGAACCCGGCGACGTGCGTCGAACTGATCGGCCAGAGTATCCCTTCGAGGCATTGCGTGAAGGCTTGGTTAATGCGTTTGCGCACCGCGACTATTCTGGATTTTCCGGCGGCGTGACGGTGGGTATCTATCCCAACCGGATCGAGATATGGAACTCAGGGCACTTCCCGGAGGGGATACTGCCTGTCGATCTGAAGAAGAACCACCCGTCGTTGCCGACAAATCCGGACATCGCCCACGTGTTTTACTTGCGAGGCCTGATGGAGCGTATCGGGCGCGGTGGCCAACTGATCGTCAACGCCTGCCAGGATCACGGTCTTCCAGCGCCTAAGTGGATTGATCGGCCAACCGGCGTAACGCTGACGATTTTTGGACGTACCGGGCATGAGGAAGAGTTCTTGTCACCCAATCCCCGTCAGCAAACTTTGCTGGCACAGTTGAACGCCGGGGAGCACATCCGACCGAGCGAATATCATCAACAATTCGCAGTCGAGGTCTCGGATCGACAGGCGCGCCGTGACCTGGTCACACTGGAAGAAGCTGGATTGCTGCGGCGTCTTGGCAAGGGTGCGAGCACCACATACCTGCGAACCAACCGGACATGGGATAGCCTAAACCGGACATGATCCGGACATCGCAAGACGTCCGATCAATGCGTGCTGAAGTCACGTAACCAGCTGTAAAACAAGAGGTAATTTCACAATGTTGGCTGCTGACGAATTGTTGCAAGATTGCCGATCCGGACATTCCCGGCCAAAGCAAACAAGAGCCATGGCAAAGCCGAGCAGGCACCATGAAATTCGAATACGCAGCGCTCAGACCATTGATGCTTTTGCGGAAATCAACCGGATGCAGATACACATACACCTGATCGACCGGCCAGTGACGCGCTCGCATGCGCTCAGCGCTCGCAGCACCATGGGCAATTGGGTCTGGGCAATTAAGCCAGAGCGCTTGCCCGTTTGGCAGCTGTGTTTTAAGCTCAATGCGCAGATCGTGAGGCAGTGGCGACAAAGACAACTTTACAAAATCAGCACTATTTTTTGCAGCGGGCAGAACGCCTTTCTCGCGCAGTGTTTTAACAGCTGCATATAAGCGCAGCGCACTGACATTGTTCTGTTCAGCCACCTCGCGGATAGATAATTTGTTCTGCTCGGCGATCTGGATCAGCGATAAATAGAACGACTGCTTTTCTGTCAACTGCATGTGGGTATCCTCGTTAATAAAACGAGACCACATTACTGCAATCGGTCATCAATTTTTAGATGGGGTTTGTCGAGCGTTTACGTTGTAACCAGAATCTTCACAAAGAACCATCACTCTCCGGCAGCACCGACTTGATGTCATACACCACCTGCGTGCTCGTTGGACACAAAGGTATGTCCATAAACTCACGATGTGCCACCGCAAGCACCACCGCCTGATAATCACAGATCGCGGGCTCACGCTTTGATGGCAGCATCTTCACAGCGTACTCCTCACTCACTTCCTCGGCATCAACCCATGGGTCATACACATCCACCGCGCAACCAAAATCGGCAAGTTCGCGGATGACATCGATCACGCGTGAATTGCGGATATCCGGGCAATTCTCTTTGAAGGTAATTCCCAAAACCAGTACACGCGCACCCTCCACTTTATGGCCCTTGCGAATCATCAGCTTCACGACCTGATTGGCCACATAAATGCCCATATTGTCGTTCAGTCGCCGCCCCGCCAGAATGATCTCCGGGTTGTATCCAAGCTCCTGCGCCTTCTGGGTCAGATAATACGGATCGACCCCAATACAATGCCCGCCGACCAGGCCCGGCTTAAAAGGCAAGAAATTCCACTTGGTCGCAGCCGCCTCCAGTACGTCTGAAGTGCGGATACCCATGCGATTGAAGATCATCGACAATTCGTTGACGAATGCGATATTCACATCGCGCTGGGCGTTCTCAATCACCTTGGCCGCTTCAGCCACTTTGATAGAAGGTGCCAGGTGTGTGCCGGCTGTAATGATGCTCTTGTACAAAGCATCTACGCGCTGAGCAATCTCTGGAGTCGAGCCTGACGTTACCTTTTTGATCTGCGTTACTGTGTGCGTCTTGTCACCTGGATTGATGCGTTCAGGTGAATAGCCACAGAAAAAATCCACGTTGAATTTCAGGCCAGACAGTCGTTCCAGTACAGGCACACAATCTTCTTCTGTGGCGCCGGGATACACCGTGGATTCGTATATGACGATGTCGCCTTTTTTAAGGACTTTGCCGACAGTTTCTGAGGCACCTAACAAAGGCGACAAGTCAGGACGATGATGCCGATCAACCGGCGTGGGGACCGTGACAATATAAATATTGCAGTCGGCGATATCATCTGGCTGCGTTGAAAAGCGCAGATCTTTGTCAGCGCACACAGCCTTCAGCTCATCTTCCGCTACTTCAAGTGTGCGGTCGTGGCCCTGGATCAATTCGTCAACGCGACGTCAGGAGATGTCAAAACCAATGGTGTTGCACTGGCGGGCAAATTCTACGCAGAGGGCAGGCCAACATAGCCCAGGCCGATGATGGCGAGTTTAGGTGTATCCATATTCGTATTAGATCCGTTTTTAGGTTGCTATATTATGGTGCCCGGCGGCCTGAACGAGGGAAAGCCTATCACAACGTTGTTATGGCGCTATATTTGGGGGAAAGGTCAACCTTCAAACACCGCCTGCTGCTCTTCCGTCAACAACGCCATCAATTCCGGAGGTGGCGTGGGCAGACCCTTAAAATAGCTAAGGGTATTCAAGTGCCGATTTATAATACTGGCCGCCGTCAGGTAGATGATTTTGAAATACAACCACACAGATTTATGCTGCGCGTACCATACCTCCAGATCGCCTTTATGGGGCGTGACCACATCGTCGTGGAACCGAATGGGATCGCAACCGCAGTCCACCAGCATCTGCTCCTCATTACGAAAGAACAACGAACCCACGCCGGTCAGGCCCGGGCCGGTTTCATCGATCACGCGCTGCTGTTCGGGGGTGTATAAACTATAGTGCGGGCGCGTTTGAGGACGCGGGCCGACAAAACTCATGTCGCCCTTGAGAATATTTAGCAATTGCGGCAACTCGTTAACTTTGGTGCGACGCAAAAAACGGCCAAACGGCAACACACGAGGATCGTTCACGGCCGTTACCAAGCCACCTGCCAAGTTCGGGCTGTTCTCCAGCATGGTGGCAAATTTGTAGAGCTTAAAATCCTTGCCGTGCTTGCCTACCCGGTTCTGTTTATATAGCACCTTGTGCTCACCGGTGCACAGATTTATCACGGTCGCACCTAACATGAAGATGCCTAACACCAATAAACCCAGTACCGCAAAAAAAATATCCAATAACCTAACCATTCCTGTTCTTTCCTCTTGTTGAAATAACTTGCGCGTAAATTACCGAGCCTTCTCCCGCATGCACCTCAACCCGCCCCGCTGGCTGCGCACCCATACGCTGGTAAAATCGGTGCGCAGGAACCAATGCATCTCCCACGATAATCTTGAACGCTTGTATTTGCTGTTGCTCACAATACTCAATTAATTTTTTGTACAGATGCTCGCTGCAGCCGGTGCCACGCGCGGCAGGCGCCACAACAATGCTTAGTAGCTCAAACTCCGGTAGCGTCATCACTTCGCCATTGTTCGTGCGACTGCTATAGCGCAAGATCTCATAAATACGTTTGAGCCGCTGCGGCCTGATCAGTGACGGCAACAATGCCACCAAAAGATGAAAGGGCTTGCGCAGCAACTGCCGATATATCGGTTTCATACTCGCAGCCCCAGACACGAAACCAATCACCTTTGCATTCTCGACTTCCACGATCAGCACACTTGCCTGACACCGGTCTATGGCCTCATACAACAAGGCCATGAATCCTTGTCCCAACTGCGGCAAAAACCCTCTGTTTATCCCGTCCATATGTAAACGCGCGACTTGGCGGTAGAGGCCCATGTCGCACGAAGGCATTGATGGAGAATTGAACTTTTCTCTGGACATTACATCCGGTTATCCAGGTACTTACCGGTTTCCTTATGATCAAAACCTGGAATCATCTCATTAAACAGCGCCACAATTTCCGGTTTATCCCAGACGGGTTGGCGGCGAATACGGGCGATTTCGTCCAAAAAATACGTCAATTTCTGCTCGTCAAACGTCGCCTCATTTTTAATCACGCCAATGCTGTCAAAGCGCGCCATGTCCAGGGTTTCTGCATCGGTGAAGAACTCCTCGAAATCCTTCTCCCCTGTTGTGTCGCTGGGAAAAAAGTACACGGGCCACCTCTTCTTTGGGATCAGCTCCGCAGTACGTTCACGTGCTTCTTCTTCCGATGCGCACTCAAACGGCTCATACCCCAGCATCGCTAGGTAACGTACGGCAATATCAGAAAAACGTGTCAAATCCAACGCTTCACTCAGTTTGGGGAAAAATATATCGCGATTGTCACCCAGCAAACCGGACATCAGGCATAGCTCACCGGATTCCTGTGGTGTCACGAAATAACGGCGCACATCATTGGGCGCGGAAATCGGCTGCTGTTTGGCAAAGCGTTGATTAAAGCCATGAAGAAGAGAGCCGTCGGAAAATGCGACGTTGGCAAAGCGTGCAGTAGAAATCGGAAGCTCAAGGCTTCGTTGCATCAGGAACATTTCCATGATGCGTTTGCTCGCGCCCATCATATTCACCGGGTTAGCGGCTTTGTCCGTGGAAACACAAAAATACTTACGGGCCCCATGGTCGCTCGCAAGCCGCACAGTCAACAAAGTGTTTAGGATATTCACTTCAATCAGCCGCATCAGCGTAAAGGGGTCTTTTTCGCTGCGCACATGCTTTAACGCAGAGAGGTTAAATACATAATCGTAGCCCCCTGCCGCATTCATCAGTGCAGAAAACTCACGGCTGCCGCAGTCAATGGCAAAGGTACGAAAATCGCCGTCGATATAACCCAAGGTGCTGCGGATATCACGTACCAGCTCCACCATATTGTTTTCGCTGATATCGACTATATGAAGCGCAGCCGGTTTACGCTTGAATATTTCTCGTGCAACTGCCTGGCCGATGGAGCCGGCACCGCCTATCACCAGGAACCGACTGGACGCTACCAGCGCCGACAGTTCACGTTCATGCGCAGTGATATCACTATCAAACAACGCTTGTTGACGTCCTATCAGCGAGAGCACATTCATGTCCTTAATCTCCAGAATTCTTTTTCAGGCACACTGGACGGCAGGTTAACCACACGCTCCTCCAGCCATCGTGAATTTTGCAGGCCGTCGTGTTGGCAGTGTTTGAACATCTCCAAGGAGTTCATCAGTCGCCACACGGGGCGGGTCATCACGCCTTGGGCATTGGTGTATTCGAGGAAGGCATCGCGCTCCTCGCGTGAATTCAACGCGATAGCGTTTAACCAATAGTTGGGTTTTGTTCCGGTTGGCGCGGACACGTAGTGAATATCATTCTGCTCACAGAAAGCCCGATAGCGCTCAGCAATTTCTGCCTTTATTTCAAGCATGACAGGAAGTTTCTCCATCTGTGCACAGCCCAAGGCGGCGTTGAGGTTCGGCATACGGTAGTTGTAGCCAATTTCGTCGTGCACAAATTCATACGGGTGTGGCACTTTGGCGGTGGTGGTCAGATGCTTCGCACGTTTAGCAAGCGCTTCGTCATCAGTCACTATCATGCCACCGCCACCGGTGGTGATGATCTTGTTGCCGTTGAAACTGAAGGTGGCTAATTTTCCAAACGTGCCGGTGTGGCGCTCACCTACGTAACTGCCCAGTGACTCTGCAGTATCTTCAACAACAGGAATGTTCCACTCATTACATACCGCCACGATCTCCGCGATACGACATGGCAGGCCGAAGGTATGCATGGGTACGCATGCAGCCAATCGTGCACCTGTACCTCGGTTCCAAGCCTGACCATTGCGGATCTCGGCGTTGGCTTGCAGCCAGCTGCGCACAGCATCAGGACTCATACCCAGTGTATCTTTATCCACATCAACGAAAACAGGCTGCGCTCCGGCATAAGACAATGCATTGCAGGTGGCAACAAACGTGAGTGCCTGGCTCAGCACCTCGTCGCCTCGATTAACGCCGGCAAGTTTCAGGGCAATATGCAGAGCAGCCGTTCCGTTTACAGTCGCGATGGCGAATTTGGAACCCGTAAACGCTGCTATTTGTTGTTCGAGCTCGGTAACGCGCTCACCAACAGAGGAAACGAAGTTGGAGTTTATGCACGCTACCAGGTAGTCTTTTTCCGCACCTTCAAAAACTGGGCGGTGTAAGGGCACAAACGCCGAACCGAACTGCTCACGCACCAACGCAATCAGAGTCTCTGCTCTGCCACTATTAAAATTACTCATATTGCATTCTCAGCTGGAACAATCCCCAGTTTCACTTTCTATCACAGCTTTTACACTTTGTGGACACCGTATTTTTCTTCGGATATACGCCGTATCTTTACCCCCCATTCATTCTATAAATTTCTCGACTACAGGGCTCATAAGTAAGTAATAGGCGCGATCGCTGAAAAGTCGTACTGTTCTCCTAATGCTGCTCTCTCTAACACTTCTATCAACTGATCAGCTAATTTATCTCGATCAAAATAATTCTCCGCTAACCTGCGTGCACGCAGCCCAGCATCTCGCAACCATCTATCGTCGTGTAGCGCATTATCCAAAGACGCGGCAACTTCACTAACTGGTTTACCACGCACAGCCAAGCCACAGTTATTCTTTTCCACAAGGTCATGCATCCAACCCCCATAGTTAAGCAATATGGGTTTCCCTGCCGCAAGCGCATCGAAGAACTTGTTAGCTGAATTTACCTGCATTTCAGGTATATCTATAAACAAACTGCTTGCCATTGCAGATGCCCCTAATAGAGCCGGGACATCCTTCTTCGGTATCATTTTTTCGAAAAAGAGATTGTGTTCGTATACGCCAACTTCCAGTGCTAGCTCAAGTATCTTGCCGCGCTCCTGCCCATCGCCTACTAGCAATATTTTTATATCGGAATCGCGCCGCTTCAACTCGGCAGCAAGTTTTACCATATAGCTGACATCATTTACGCGCCCGAATGTCCCTGCGTATACCAAAAAAGGATCGTCGCCAAGCCAAGGTCTTTTTTGGCGGAATTCCCTCGCCGATTCTAAATTAAATTTAAACTCACTGTTGTCACTGCTATTGGGAATGACGGCCACTTTGTTGTGAGGAAAGCCCGTATCGGCGACTCCTTGCTTCATACCCGGGGAGAGCGCCACAACAGCTGCCGAGTTGAAATATGCCCAGCGTTCCAGCAGGTGGGCCGCATATTTCAAAAGCGGATTTTTTAGCGCTCCCATAGCAATGGGCATTTCGGGCCAAAGATCTCTGACCTCGAATACCATTGGTATTTTATTCCTTCTCGAAGCGAACACTGCTGGAATTGCTATCGTCAAGGGGGTGCTTGTTGCAAAGATAACATCGCCTTTCAAGGCAATCGCTTTTCGTCGTGCTGAGAGCGCAAACCGAAAAAATGCTCTAATACGCGCGAAAGAGTTCATGTGGTTTGAGTATGGTACGGGAAGCCAATGCACGATTATCCCGGTTTCCTCTGACCGAAACCAATCACGACAAAGCTTTTCATCTGCTCGGTAGGAGGTAACCATGTGCACATCGTGGCCAGCAGCGACCATTCTCCTGGCCATTTCGTACGACCGGGTGCCTCCAGACATATTTGGAGTGTTAAAATACTGGTGCAGATAGATTATTTTCAAAAGCTATGGATCCTACGAGGTCTAATATCAGAACTACTTATCGTCGACTTTCAACACCTGAAATGGTGTCCTGTTTTAGTAGATCACTACATTCACGCAGTATTACGAGAAAATTTAATTTTTGAGTCCATTACCCGAACTTTTCGGTCAGGTATAATTGAATAGAGTGCTATAGCGACAACTGGAAAATTGTCTGTAAGATCTCCTGACAAGAGACTAGAAAATAGAAATATAAAAAAGGCAGCAGCAATTATCTTAGAATATACATCTCCATTTTCACGTAAAAGAAGAATCATCATTGGACGCATTGAAAGAAGTACCACGGTTAAAACTACTACTCCCAATATCCCGTAATAAAACAACAACTCAAGAACCATGTTATGGGGATAGACAAATCCATATCTGGCGTACGGGACGAAATCAGACCATGTGAATCCTTGCAAAGGCATATCAGGGATTAATGAGAGGAAGTCATAAATAAAGAGAAACCGAAGATTTTGTTCAAGTCCAGTAAAATACAGAACTCTGGAGCCATCTAGAACAAAAATCAGTAGAAACATACTCAAAGGAATAAGAATTAAAGCCAATAAAACAGTTCTACTTTTCCTCATCAATTTTAAGCTAATAATTGCATAAATTAGCATAAAAACCACAATTCCCCCACGACTCCCAATCATGGCCAATAGAGTTGCGAGAACGAAAATGATAGAAAGCTCTATGAACACTGAATAAAATTTGCTTTTATGATCATCACGGATAAGCACAATCGACGTAATGGCAAAAAATATTAGTACTCGATATAAGACATTTGGCCCAAAAACAAATGAATAACGCCCATCTGACTCGCCACCAAAAACAAGCATCAATGCAACAAATATAAGAAAAATAAGCAAAATATAATTGGTAAATGATGTGTTTAATTCAAAATACCACTTCTGTCTCAGATAAAGAATCAAGAATATAAGTACGAGTGCCTTTACCGGCCACAATGAGTAAATTACATAAGGTATTTCTAGAAATATGGATCTGAAAAAAAGCAAAAACAACAAACCTATTGCTAGCATGCGCCGAAAAAATTCACTATTCTTAGTTATTAGCGAAGAACGACTCGAACGATCGACAACGAGGAATACCAGCGCGAAGAAAAATATGCTAGCGAAAAAAAAGTCAACCCCATAGATTGCCGCGTTGCCTGCAAACAAACCGAAAAAAATAAAAAGGTAGATGTATAAGTTATATAATGATCGTAGACTCAGGATCATAGATTATTTCCATTTTTTTAAAAAATAACCTTGGCAAGACTTTTATACCGCTGCAGTTAGTAGCCGCCATTAAACAATAAGTACTGTTCGAACAAATTAGATTCGAAGCTCCAGCTAGTAAATAGAAATCCTGAACTGGGGAATCGCTTATTAAATCGTATACAACTAAGCCTTCAATTTGTTCAACTATCGATCGTGAGTATGGCTTATCATCTGTAATAACTGCAACGCTAAATTGCGTCATATCCAAAGCTCTAGACAAATTCAAATATGCATCACGGTAATAGTCGCCCCCTAAGCAGTTATTTGTTTTTTTAAAATCCCCACCCCGTATATGGATAGCTAAATCATATCTCAGATTATTTTTTGTATTGGACACCCTCAACAACGAACTGGGATTGCACAAATCAAGCCGCAAGCCCTCCTGGAAATAGCCCAAATACAACAAGTCTCGAATCAAAGGCCTTGCCTTGATTGATCTAAGGTCGAGCGTGGAGAACAAAGTCCATCCGAAAAATCTACCAATCATCAAATCAAATATTAGTAAGATGTTATAGAAGTAATTTTCTGAAGCTTCAATCTCAAATAAATCACTAGCACGTAGAGAATGATCGGTGTGCCTAAGCAGACGACGCACAAAGCCTCTTACTAGGAAATCAGATGACGTAAACGCGACCTTCAAATTTTGCATATATATTTGTTGCAAAAATACATTCCCTGCACCACCAATCGAGTATATTTTTTTCATGTAGTTAGTTATCTTATGAATTTATATTGCTATAAGTAAGACCTGAAGAATCTAAACCATGCCATTAACTTTGTTATATTTCTTAAAAAATAGTGCCTAAATTCTCGCTTACTCCGCTGTTTACCTTCCGCAGAACCACTGATCCCATCCATCGCGAAGTATGCTATGGGCTTACTCAATTTAATTACTTTAACCTTATATTCGCGCATACGATCGTATAACAAACAATCAGAAATTAACTTGTAGCGAGTATCGTACTCACCAACACGCGTAAAAACATCACGATGATACAATATCCCTTGGTGAGGATTAGTTAAGTTACCTTCGTATACCTCTTGGCGACCATCAGAATATTTACGAATCACAGGAAAACAAAAGATATGAGGTCCAGCAGGATGGTTTTTTCCAAACAAACAAGAAAAATCCGGGCACTCAACACACTCATCACCGCTGTTGAGAAACCAGAGATATTCCCCCTTTGCATCCCTTAAACCAGCATTCATCGCCGGGTAAATTCCGGATGGCTCTTCAAACAAGAACCTACTTTCTTTAAACTCGGAGCAACTCATATCTGGGGATACTATTATATGCTCAAAAAAACCGTCTTGATAAGTCGCACGTATATGGTTTAGAGACTCTACCGTCTTCAATAGATTTGAGTCATTGTTAAGAGCGATTGTAATTACACTAATCATTGTGAAAAACCACTAAGCAGTTATTTATCGGGTAGTAAGAATTTGTCATTCCCTGAATCTATCACTATTACTGAGAAACCATTCATAAGTAGCAGCCAACCCTTCATATAGAACGATACTAGATTGCCAGCCAAGATTCGACAGGCGACTAACATCCATCAATTTCCGTGCAGTCCCATCCGGCTTGCTAGCGTCAAAAGCCAAGTCTCCTTCAAACCCAACAACTCGTGCCATAGTCTCTGCCAGTTCCCGAATAGTGCAGTCCACCCCGGTTCCTACATTTATATGCGAAAGCATTGGCTCTGTATTCATCTGATAAGTAGCGTAATCAAGATTCATCACATGCAAACATGCCGCTGCCATATCATCGACATGCAAGAATTCGCGCATCGGGTTACCACTCCCCCAGACCACAACTTGTTTAGCGCTGGAAACTTTTGCTTCATGAAATCTGCCCATCATTGCCGGTATGACATGACTATTTTCAGGGTGAAAGTTATCATTAGGGCCATAAAGGTTAGTGGGCATAACACTTCGATAGTCTCGCCCGTACTGACGGTTATAGCTCTCACAGAGCTTGATCCCGGCGATCTTTGCGATCGCGTAAGGCTCATTAGTAGGTTCCAGCGTACCGGTTAGCAGCGCCTCTTCTTTCATGGGCTGCTGGGCATGCTTGGGGTAAATACACGAAGAGCCGAGGAATAGTAGCTTCTGTATTCCAGCCAATTGCGCCGAGTGAATAATATTGCATTCAATCATGAGATTTTCGTATATGAATCCCGCCGGATAAGTATTGTTGGCGTGGATTCCGCCTACTTTTGCGGCTGCTAGGTACACCTGATCGACCCTTTCATCTTCAAAAAATGCCCGTACCTGTTGTTGGTTAGTCAGGTCTAATTCCTTCCGGGTTTTGGTAACGATATTTTGGTAACCCAGTGCTTTTAGGCGGCGCACAATTGCCGAGCCGACCATACCTCGGTGGCCAGCCACGAATATAGGGATTGTTAAGTCAGGCATCAGCCATTCTCCAGGGCAACAGGGAGCTCAAGGCCGTGCTTTTTAAGCAATGCAAAACGGCGAGCGGTTTTCAGATCTTCTGCAACCATTTCTGCACACATCTCTTGGGCCGTAATTTCCGGAATCCAGCCCAGCTTTTCTTTAGCTTTTGTCGGGTCGCCTAAAAGTGTCTCCACCTCAGCTGGCCGGAAGTACCGTGGGTCTACGCGCACGACGGTATCCCCGACCGATATTTCAGGCGCTAACTCGCCTTCGATAGCCGTTACTACTCCTTGTTCCTCAGTACCCTCTCCCTCAAATTTTAGCGCAATGCCAAGCTCCGCCGCAGACCATATAATAAACTCCCGCACGGAGTATTGCTTACCGGTAGCGATCACGAAGTCCTCTGGCTGATCCTGTTGGAGCATCATCCACTGCATACGCACATAATCCTTGGCATGCCCCCAGTCACGCAGAGAATCTATGTTGCCCATATAGAGGCATTTTTCTAACCCTTGGGCAATATTTGACAAACCCCGTGTAATTTTACGAGTAACAAAGGTCTCGCCTCTGCGAGGAGACTCATGGTTAAAGAGAATCCCGTTACAGGCATACATTCCGTAGGCCTCGCGATAGTTGACAGCGATCCAGTAGGCATAAAGCTTGGCAACCGCGTAAGGCGAGCGAGGATGAAAGGGGGTAGTCTCTTTCTGGGGAGTTTCCTGAACAAGGCCGAACAGCTCAGAAGTAGAGGCCTGATAAAAACGGGTTTTTTTTTCAAGACCAAGTAAGCGGATGGCTTCAAGTAGTCGCATTGTTCCCATGGCGTCTACATCCGCTGTGTATTCAGGCGCTTCGAAACTCACCGCAACATGGGACTGCGCGCCGAGGTTGTAAACCTCATCAGGCTGAATTTCCTGCAGTATACGGGTAAGGCTGGACGAATCCGTGAGGTCACCGTAATGCAAAACGAAGTTCTGATTTTGGACGTGTGGGTCTTGGTAGATATGGTCAACCCGCTGGGTATTGAATGACGAAGCTCTGCGTTTGATACCGTGTACTTCATAACCTTTTTCCAAAAGAAATTCTGCGAGGTAGGAGCCGTCTTGGCCGGTGATACCTGTGATAAGGGCTTTTTTCATTTTTGCAACACCTCTAAGTAAAGTTTTTGGTATTGCGCAGCGATGACCAAACTATCGAACTTGTTGACAGCATTAGCACGAGCATTCTTTTGCAAGCCTTCATAATTCGCTTCACGAACAACCCAATTTATCCCATATGCCAAATCTTTCTCATCGAATGGTTTTGCTTTATATCCGTCTTCCTTGTGAGTCACGATACTCTTTGGGCCAGTAGCATCAAAACAGACTACAGGCGTGCCACAGGCAAGGGATTCAGCTATAGTTTTACCGAAGCCCTCCATAATGCTTGGCGCAACAAATACATCAGCACAACTATATGCCAACCGAAGAGAAATATTGTCATTTAAATAACCAAGACTTTGATATTCGAATCCAGTGTCATCGAGTATTTTTTTCTCAACCTTGCCAAAAATACAAAGCAAAAATTCTCGAGGATCTAAAAATTTCAAGGCGGAAAGCGCTTTATCAAAACCCTTATAAAAGGCGTTCACATCAGTCGCCCCAAGCAATATAACAAACTTTTCAGTTCTTATATTTAGTATGTCTCTTGATACATTTTTGGGTAAAGGAGTAAATAGCTTAGTATCGATATTGTTTAAAATCGTGACGGGACTATGATCTTTAAAGACACTACTACGTGAAGCCTGATCTGTCAGCCAGTGACTAATACCAACTGGCACAAGGTCTTTTGGTAAGTTATTCAATTTCTGCTTCGCTATAAATCTAGACAAGTCGAATTTGCTATTACTACCCAACTGAGGGCAGTTCCCACATCCACTGGTAAATCGATCACACTCCATCGAGTAGTGGCAACCTCCTGTGACCGGCCACATATCTCTTAATGTCCACACTACTGGCTTTCCAAGCTTAGGGATATGTCTCGTTGAAATCAGACCGTTTATCCAATGCATATGAACAATATCTGAACTAACTATTTCAGGATGGTCCTTAAGATTAAATCCAGTGAAACCCGTGCTAAATATCCTGTTGCTTTTATGACGATATAAAGATGTTGGAAGATTGCCCAACTGATTAAGGGCGACTAGCTTGAATTTATCCTTACGCTGTTTTATTAAACTTACAACAGACAAGTCACCAAACGTTTCAGAGCTCGTAGTAATAACGACTGATTCAACGCCAATTTCAAGCAACCCACGATGCAACCAATATGCACCACGCGCAGCGCCACCGTTCAGGTTGCCTGCAACAAGGTGGACGACCTTAACGGGCAAATTATCGATCATTTCTTCCTTGGCTCTCGGTAATTGAATTGTAAACGGAAGGTTATCGGTGTTTTTCAAGATAGTTGATACCTTTTTTCTCATGCGGCCTGCAACTCTTCGCTCTTGATCTGTAGCTCCCGATCCAGAGTCAAGAACACTGCGCCGACAGCCTGACAATTTCTTATTTCTATGCCTCCCCATCGGGATGGCGTTTTTTGTTTGGCCGCTTCTAGTACCACTTTTTGCTGGTCCAGTATCTGCTGATCCTGATCTTCATGACGCTGCTGCGGTGTCACAAATCGGATCTTGCTGTGCTTGTGCTCATGGTTATACCAGTGCACAAAACGCTCAACCCACTGCCTGACCTGATTCAGATCCTTAAAGCCGCTTGAGGGCCACTGGGGTCTGTATTTCAAGGTACGGAACACAGACTCTGCGTATGCGTTATCGTTGCTCACGCGGGGCCGACTGTAGGACGACAGCACACCGAGCTCTTCAAGTTTTATCTTCAACGTCTGCGACTTCATCGGTGCGCCGTTATCTGAGTGCAATACCAGCGGTTTGTTGAAGCACTGTTCGCTGAGAAAAGATCGTTGCAACACACTCACCGCATGCTCACCACTTTCTTCCTCGTAAACCTCATAACCAACCAGCTTACGACTGTACGTACGAAGTGCAATCTGTGCCTCTTCGCAAGCCTTGTGCAAACGAGCACCGCTTTGTACCGCTTCCTGTATCAACTCAATGAGTATCATGCGCTCTGGCAATGCGGTCAGTCGTCCGCGTCGTTGTTCTCCCAGAGCGCATCCAGCTTTTTTCGTAGCACCAACAGTGCTGCGGTTTCTGCCAGCGCTTTCTCTTTACGTCGAAGCTCTTTCTCCAGCTTTTTGATCTGTAGCTTGTCAGCTTTGGACTGCTGTTTAAGCACTTTATCCTGAGCATCGCTGGTCTGGAACCCAGCCAGTGATGCGTCTTTCCAATTTTTAACCTGCTCTACAAACAAACCCTTTTCGCGGCAATATTCGTTGAGCTGAGCCTCACTCAGGGAGGCTGTTTCTATGACCGTGGCCAGCTTTGCTTGAGCAGACCACTGATCGGTATTATTCGGTTTTGCTCCAGGCACGACGCGTCCTCTTAGTTTGGCTTGATTGCGCCAATTATAAAGGGTTGCCTCGCTGATGCCTTCCATTTTTGCCAGTTCCGACACCGTCATGTTGTACGGCGGCAGTAATCGACCTAAAACTGCTTCTTTGCGTCCTTCTGAAAATCGTGGCACTGCATTTCTCAATCCGCCCAATCTGGTAAAAAGTAGGTGGTGTCAACTATCCTGCCATGGCGGGCCTATAACAAAGACCAAGCTACCATTCCAACAACTATTGTAGCCGCTGGTAGCATCCTGACAAGATGCCAGCGCAATGGTAATTTGAACACCTTACGGTACATATAGTAGTAGGCTTGTATGAAGTTTATATGGAATGCCACTACTAGGCACCAACATAGCAGTTCAATATCCCTTTGAATGATTCCTGTAACTATTGCACTAACCATTACAACTGCTGAGAGAGCTCCACTCAGAAACAGAAGATCAGGTCTGTTCATTGCTTGAAAAAAACTACCACCTGTAGACAGGACAACCTGCACAGGTATCGCAATACTCAAAATTCTAATAATGGGAGTAACTTCTTCCCATTGGCTACCAAGCATTATCAACACAATCCACTCAGACGCTATATACAAAAACAACCCCGCTGTAGCACCTATGAGCGAAAGTTTGAATGTGAAACTGCGATGGATCAACTCAACCAGCACTGGGTCGCCGGCGTGATTACGGATGACAGGCTGGATTGCAGGGGTCATAGCAAATGTAAGCAACATCAAAGGATAGCGCATAAGCTGATAAGCTTTATCATAAGCGCCGAGCATGCCAGCACCCATATATTTACCCACTAAAATATTGTCCAAGTTACGTGAGAAGTAGTTTATAAAGTTAAAACCAAATTGATAGCCTGAAAATCGCAACATTGGTTTTATAGCTGAAAAATTGATACCGGGGACCGGACGACCAAATTCAGTTTTTCCAGACATAAACCACACTATGACAAAAGACGTTATCGCGCTTGTCGTGCCTTTTGCTGCAAGTGCGTGCAGAGGGTCGATCAACTGTACTAAAATAATTGTCACCAATGTACTAAAAGCCTCGGCAGCTATGCCTGCGTAGCCAATGCGATAGAATGCCTGCTCACGCAACAATAGTGCATTGGGAATAATACTGGCAGCAAAGAATAGAAGGCTAATGGCGATGTAAGGCACAACCTCATCGACACGTGGCAACTCATAAAACCCTAGAAAAACAGGCCCGAGCGCAGAAAACAGTGCCGCCAAAACAAGTCCTATCGTTATTGTGAGGCCAAACAGCCCATTGCGATCATTGGGGCACAAGCCATTTAGGTTAATAATGGCTGGCCCCAACCCTGCTTCTGCCATCAATTGAAAAAAAGTGTAAAACACCGCAACTGCGGCGACAGTGCCAAAAATTTCAGGTGCGAAAAGACGTGCCAACACTATCATTGAAAGCAGGTTGACTGCATATACAGAATAGCGTCCTGCCATACTTTTCAAAATGGCTTTATATAAGCCAGAGGTAGAGGGAACGGAGAGTAGACGCATTTATTCGTTTAGCAGTGAAAGTAATTTAACTTTAAATGCATCAGGTGAGAAAGTATCAAGATACTTTTTCTTACCTGCACTGCCAATCGCATTAAGTTGAGACCGCTTACTTGACCAATCCACAATTGTTTTCGCGATGTCTTTAGCATTTGGCTGAGTCAGTATTATCCCTTCGTTATTCGCAAGTAGCTCTTGAGTAGCTCGAGTTTCCATTGTCAAACATGGCAGTCCTAGCGACAACGAGTCAACAAGCTTGTTAACCAAAACAGTTTTAGCCTTCTCGCTTGATCCAAAGTTACCAATTGCCAAGTCACAATTATCTTTCAAGAAAGGAGATAATTTTCCATTTGAGAATCTATATTCATTATTTACACTTATTCTGCCAGATAGATCATACTTCTCTATAAGCGCTCTGTATGGCGTAGACTTTTCCTCAGAATCTCCGAACAGATAGAGTTTGATGCTTTTATCCTCAATATAACGAAAAGCTTCAATGAGATGCTCAAGCCCATGCAGTGGAATATATGTTCCCCACCAACACACATTAAAACCGCTGTCCTCTCTATTATTATCCCGCGGTCCAAAAAGCTCCTTTTTGTAATCGACGCATAGAGGTACTATTTTAATTCTATCTGAGTCAATTGATATACCAGCTATCTTGCGATAGTACTTGGATTCCGATTCATTTAAAAAGATGACCGTACTAGCTGATTTCAGGATAAACTGATCAGTAAAAAGAGCCCATTTAGCTCTAAACGAGTCCTCTCGCAGCAATTTACGGTCATTTACCAACGTGTCGTAGCTACTAATGTAGTAATCCACTACAACTTTCTTCCTGAGAATTTTGGCAAAAAAAACTTCAAATAAGGATATAATGCCGAAGTTCATAGGCAACACAATCAGTTGTGACGCAAATAAAATCATGATCAATCTTATTGGGACTGTAATTAGCAACAAAACCATAAAGACTACTCGATTTACATTTTTGTTATTAAACCCAGGATTGAAAAAAACAGAGGGGATACAGCAAAACTGAATTCCACTATCACCCAATACTTTAAGTATATTCTGACACCGATAACTTCCGCTAACATTACCACTTAAATAGACTTTCATGCTCAAGTTAGTCTATCAAAATTCTGGTCTCGATCAGAAACTATTGGCTTAGATACAGGCCAATCGTATCCAAAACAATCCCATTTAATGCCCCTATCATGATCCTTTGAGTACACACTCGTTGTCGAATAATGCATTACTGCTTTATCAGTAATCGTTAAAAACCCATGCGCAAAACCCTTACCAATTAACAAGGATTTACAATTACCAGCACTTAAATTTACAACGAGGTACTGCCCAAACGCGGGTGAATTTTTGCGAACATCAACTACAACGTCAATGACTTCTCCAGCTACAACATAGACAAGCTTCTCATGATCGAAAGGCGGCACTTGAAAATGCATACCTCTGATAACATTTTTTTGAGAAACCGAATAAAAGCTTTCCTTGAATTCGAAATCAAAACCCTCCTTTTTAAAAGCATCTGAGTTAAATGTCTTCACAAAAGAGCCCCTTTCGTCCTTCTGTACAAAGTTGTCTATTTCAAATACACCTAGTAGTTCAGTTTCTACTATTTTCACGCAAAGCCTCATAATAATTTAGTGTTTTAAACAATCCTTCACGAAGATTTGTACGTGGCCGCCAACCAAGCATTCTAATAGATTTAGATATATCGGCATACACAATATCAAAATCATAGCTGGAGTCAGACTCCCAATTTACTTTTAATTTCGTCTTCAATTCCTCTTCTAGAACTGAAACAATCTCTCTGATGCTTGTAGGAAATCCTGATCCTATATTAAAAACTTCGTTCACATTCTCGTTTTCAAATATATAATCTAAGGCCCTAATATACGCATTAACAACGTCATCACAATATACAAAATCAAGCTTCTGAAGTCCTTCAGATAACTCTATTCCATTTCCCTCTAACGCATTTTTAATAATATATGGGATTACTTTTTTGTTGTCTTTCGGACCATATGGGGAAAAAATTCTTAACGTTATTACATTCAATATCCCTTTATATGTATGCAGCAGACTATCAAATGTAAATTTTGTCTTTGCATAAAAATTAAATGGATTGAGTTCGCATGCTTCTTCAACTGGCACAACCGAGCAGTCATACTCAAAGAAAGTCCCTGTATTGATAAATCCTTTAACACCTGACTTGATGGATACTTCGAGAAGAGTTGCGGGAAAAACAACGTTGGCATTCAACATTTCTGCAACACTGCTACTTAAATCAACCTTTCTATAATAAGTAGCAAGATGGATAACGACGTCAATATCATTGTTGTCGAAAACATTTTCTAGTGTGATCTGATCAATATCAAAAATACTGACTTGACCTAGTAATTGGTCTATTCTCCAAGTGTCCGACGTTGAGCGTTTCAAAATCGTAAGCTTGTAACCATGTTTAATCAAGGCTTCCAATAGGTGACTGCCCAGAAATCCCGTCGCACCGGTCAGCAAAATATGTTTCATCAAAAATTTAACCCGAAGAACTCTTCAAGTTTTTCACCGACGAAATCGAAGTGCTCTTGACCCAATGCGGGCTGCACACCTAGCCAAAATGTCTGATTCATAGTCCGGTCAGTATTAACAAGTTCACCGGTAATCCGATATTCGACATTCTTAAAGTAAGGCTGGCGAGTCAAGTTACCGGCAAATAACAAACGTGTTCCAATTTTGTGTTGGTCAAGAAACTTAAGCAGATCCACACGCTGCACACCACTGCTCTCTTTCAGTGTTACCGGAAAACCGAACCACGACGGATCACTGTTTGGAGTAGCCTCAGCAATTTCCAGATAGCCTGAAAGACTTGCCAAGCGCTCTTTAAGGAGGGCAAAGTTGCGTTTACGAGTAGCAATGAACTCTGGTGCACGCTCAAGCTGTGCCAACCCACAAGCTGCTTGCATATCCGTAATTTTCAGGTTGTAGCCCAAATGTGCATAGACATACTTGTGATCATAACCCTGCGGGAGCGAGCCGAATTTTTGCCCAAAGCGGTTCCCGCAAGTGTTGTCACAACCGGGGGCGCAATAACAATCCCGTCCCCAGTCACGGAAGGACTCCGCAATAACTTTTAGTAATGGATTATTTGTGAATACGGCACCGCCCTCGCCCATCGTTATATGATGCGCCGGGTAGAAACTTAATGTGGCTATATCACCCCAAGTACCCACCATTTTTCCATCGAATGTAGCACCTAGCGCATCGCAGCAATCTTCAATAAGCCACAATCCATATTTGTCACACAGTGCTTTTACCTTCGCCAAATCAAACGGATTGCCAAGTGTGTGCGCAAGCATGATTGCTTTAGTTTTTGACGTAATTGCTGCCTCAATTAAATCGGCATTGATGTTGTGCGTTTTCATATCAACATCAACAAAAACAGGTACAGCACCAAATTGAACTATCGGATTAACGGTGGTAGGAAAGCCTGCTGCAACACCAATAACTTCATCGCCTTTTTTTATCGCCCGATCCCCAAGGTTGGGTGACGTTAGAGTACTGAATGCTACCAAGTTCGCAGACGATCCGGAGTTAACAGTTATCAGATGCTTTACTCCGATAAAAGCGGCTAGCTTTTGTTCAAACTCTGCGTTGAATCGGCCGGTAGTTAACCATCCATCAAGTGATGCTTCGACCATCAATTGGAGTTCTCTCGCCCCTATCACTTTTCCCGAGGGAGGTATAACTGATTCACCCGCAACAAAAGGTTTGGGCGCGAGCGCAATGCTGGCGTATTGCTCAACTAAGACGCTGATTTCTTTACGTAGGATTTCGGGAGACATTGAATACCTATTAATTGTGTAGTTTAAATTTTACTGACTCAGGAATTTTGGTACTGCTGTATCTGGGACTGCGTCATCTGTCGAATATCGTCATCTTTTAACCAGTGCTGATGCCATTCAACTATCGAAACAAGAGATTTTTTCAGATCCCATTGGGGAGTCCACTTAAGTTTGGCATTGGCTTTTGATATATCGAGCTTCAGTAACTGGGCTTCATGGGGCTGTGGATCATCATCAAGTTTCCAGCGTGCGCCCGTGCCCCACTGATCAACCATCTGATTGAGTATCCATTCAACAGGCTTCACATCCTCATCCTGCGGCCCAAAATTCCAGGCCTCAGCGAACATAGAACCTTCTTTGTATAGCTTTTCAGCGAGCATAAGATATCCACTCAGTGGCTCCAACACATGCTGCCAGGGTCGGGTAGCTTTTGGATTTCTTATTATAACTGGCTGATTTTTTTCAAACGCACGAAGGATATCCGGGATCAGGCGATCCTCAGCCCAGTCACCACCACCAATAACATTACCTGCACGAGCAGATGCCAATGCAGCAGCGCCAGGTACACTAAAATATGAGTTGCGATAGGCCGACGTCACAAGCTCGGAGCAGCCTTTACTACTGCTGTAAGGGTCATGTCCCCCCATTGGTTCATTTTCACGATAACCCCAGACCCATTCACGATTTTCGTAACACTTGTCTGTGGTTACATTCACAATTGCCTTTAATTGGACACACAGCCGCGCTGCTTCGAGAACGTGAACTGTGCCCATGACGTTAGTCGCGTAAGTTTGTACGGGATCGCGATATGAGAGCCTTACCAAAGGCTGCGCTGCCATGTGGATGACAATGTCCGGATTAAACGCAACCATGCTGGATTTGATCGACTCTAGATCACGAATATCACCGATTTCTGATTCCATACCTTCGCTCACGCGAGCTTCGACGAATAAGGACGGATTAGTGGGTGGCTCCAACGCAAACCCTTTAATCGTTGCCCCTAAACTTTGCAGCCAGAGAGATAACCAGCTGCCCTTAAAACCGGTATGACCGGTTATGAAGACTTTTTTTCCGTGCCAAAACGCGGGATCAATAGATTTTGACATACTCACTAATTCCAAGTCTTCCAAGGCGCTTTACCACTTGACCAAAGCTCTTCCAGTAAATGTTTGTCGCGAAGCGTATCCATCGGCTGCCAAAACCCTTGGTGCTCATATGCCATCAATTCCGCATCCTCTGCCAGTTTTATCAAAGGCTCCTGTTCCCATACAGTGGTATCGCCACTCAGATAGTTAAGTACTTTAGGTGACAATACAAAAAAACCACCATTGATCATGGCGCCGTCACCTTTGGGTTTCTCTTTGAAGTTCAAAACCTGTTGATTTTTTATGTCAAGTGCGCCAAAGCGACCGGGCGGATAGGTAGCTGTCAACGTAGCGGCTTTACCGTGCGATTTGTGGAATTTGATCGTCTCACAAATATCAATGTCACCAACCCCATCACCATATGTAAAACAAAAAGCCTCCTCGTCTTTAACATGTTCCGCGACACGCAGCAGACGTCCACCCGTCATTGAGTCGTCGCCAGTATCAACCAACGAAACATTCCACGGTTCTGCTCGTTTATTGTGCACTACCATGCCATTGTCGTGCATCTGAAACGTGACATCAGACATATGGAGGAAGTAGTTCGCGAAGTATTCCTTTATGATATATCCCTTGTAGCCACAACAAATAACAAAGTCATTGATTCCATGTGACGAATACATCTTCATAATGTGCCACAGAATAGGCTTTCCGCCGATTTCAACCATCGGCTTTGGACGCGTACTGGTTTCTTCGCTTAAACGAGTACCAAGCCCTCCTGCGAGTATCACTGCCTTCATTAAAATTTCCTCAACTGGAACTTACGAATGCGTCAGAATAGAAATGTCTGGAGTCGAGACCATTTTCTGTTAGCAATTTCCTAGCGTCCCGAATCATCAACTCTGAGCCGCAGGCATAAACCGTTGTATTCTTGAGATCGAGTTGATTTCTGATGACGGCATTTTGTATGTACAACTTTTCCATGACTTCATCTTTATTCATAGACGAGATAACGCGTATAAGTTGTATTGGCAAGCTATCAAACCTTGGTATCCAATAGATTTCGTCGGGATAACGCACCCCCCAATACAAATCAATTCGGTTAAATCTCTTTTCCTGTGCTCGATCCAATTCTTCCAGCATCGCCTTGATAGGCGCTATCCCTGTTCCAGTGGCTAATAGCAGCAAATTCGGTTTTGATGAGTCTCGTAAGCTAAATGTACCAAGCGGCCCCTCAATGCGAAGAAGGTCATTGTCTTTTGCTTCTTCAAACCAATATCGACTCATTACCCCGTCATGAACTTTGCGTATCTGCAACACAATTTTATTGTCTTCACGCGGAGCATTAGCTATTGAATAGCTTCGTCGGATTCCATTTTCCCCCATCACATCGATGTACTGACCCGGAACGTAATTCAAGGCTGAAGTTGGCGGAAGCCGCAGTACCACCTCAATGATGCTGTCTGTAACTAGTCCAATTTTGTCTATTTTGCAGGGAAGCGTCTTACACTCAATTTGACCAATTCTGCCAAGATCGTCAGCATCCAGCCGTAGATCAGATGAAGCTGTGCGGCAGCAGGTCAAAATGTATCCGCGCGATTGATCAGAATCTGAAAGGGAAAGCTCAGGTTTTATATTCTCTGAAGAGCCCTCTAAAACCAGAGATTTGCAAACTCCACAACGACCGGATCTGCAGCTGTATTCCAGACCAATACCTGACGCCCTGGCCGCATCCAGGATAGTCTGCGAGTCGGCACAGTAAAATGATTTATTGTCATGGATTGTAATTGTTGGCATTGAGGAGCCAGGTCTCTGTCACTAGCACACACGCTACCGCCCTGCCCGTGCATTACTGCAGCATCCGCGATCTAAAACCAAGGGATAGAACACGAGCCTCTATCCCCAATATTTTTCTCAACCAGCCTTGGCGAGTTGTATCACATCTAAAGCCAGCTGCTATTCGTGCCGCAAAATAATCAGCAGCACAATAAAAAGTTCGTTCAGTGTCACTGCTTCAGGCACCAGATCATTTGGAGGCACCCAGTTCTTTCTGGATTTCTTCAATCTCGGTTTTTAAGGCTTCGTATTCGGCAAGCTTGCGCTGCAAAAAGCGCTTGGTCAGCGCGGCTTTGTTTTCAATGCCGGAAGGCGTCAGGATGTACAGATAACGGTGTTTGTGTTGGCTGTTGTTGAAATTGCGGGCTTTGATCAGGCCTTTTTCGATCAGGGCCTGCAGGCAGAAGTTGATCTTGCCCAGACTCACGCCCAGCTCTTCGGCCAACTGGCGCTGGCTGATGTCAGGATTGTCCTGAAGGCGTTTGAGAATCTTGTAGCGGGCGTCGTCGGTCAGCATGTTCTTATTCTTGTTGGGCGCACTTTCTTGTTGGGCGAACTGTGTTCAATGGCTGAACATAATAGTCAGCTGACGGCGGCTTGGCAACAGGGCAGATAGACTTTTTTTGGATTTATTT